>Ga0214923_10000109_pt1 | contig 120472 bp, 124 predicted proteins | sample LL1510_MetaG_FD_177993 | JGI IMG/M metagenome (GOLD analysis project Ga0214923, IMG submission 177993) | Freshwater microbial communities from Lake Lanier, Atlanta, Georgia, United States - LL-1510 | ecosystem: Environmental > Aquatic > Freshwater > Lake | place: USA: Georgia | collected... | reverse complement strand
GTTGCTCGTTGATAATGGCGGACTATAGTGAGTTTGCTTTGGTACCTGTTGTTTAAATACGGGTGTTGCTTGTTGTATCGGCTGCGGACGAGCAGTGGTGTTGTTTTGATCAACCCAATCTTGTAGAAACGTTCGAAATCCTGCACTACTCCAGTGCGCGGCTGCTTGTTGTTGCGTTAGATGCTCTGGTATTTCTTGCAGGAAACGTGATGGACGTTGTTGATCCAACTTGCCAAACACATTGCGATATTTGGTTGTGGTGATTAGTAGTTTTTCTTGTGCTCGCGTAATACCGACGTAAAATAAACGACGCTCTTCTTCGACATTTTCTTGGCCAATTGATTGATTGCTTGGCAAAATACCTTCTTCAAGCCCAGCCAGGATAACGTTATTAAATTCAAGACCTTTTGCAGCATGCAGTGTCATCATGTGAACACGATCAGAGGATGTATCATCTTTTTTCATCTGTTCTTGCATAAGTGCAATTTCATCTAAAAATTGTGATAACCCAGCTGCCTGATTTTCATCGAAATATTGCGCTGCACGTAAAAACTCTGCAACGTTTTCACGTTTTTCTTCTGCTTCTTTTTTATCATATGCATCTTGTAAATATTGATTGTATGCTGTTTTTGCAACAAACATTTCTAAAACGGAGCTGACTTTGTTTAAATCAAGTTCATTTTTAAACAGGTTGATAAATTGATAGAGCGATGCTGTTTGTTTAGGGCTGATTAAATTTTGTTCAAGTAGCAGTTGAGCTATTTCTTGATACGTTGAAAGTGGGTTTTGGTTCCAGCAGTCTAAAAATAGTTCTTCAAATTTTTCACCAAGGCCACGAAGAGGGCAGTTAACTACTCTAAAAAATGAAATGCGATCAAATGGATTGATAACCAATCGTAAGTAGGCGAGTAAATCTTTAATCTCTTTGCGCTCATAGAACTGTATACCGCCAATAATTTTGTACGGAATAGCATCTTTCATGAGTGCTTCTTCGATGGTACGAGATTGGTAATGCGTACGATATAAAATCGCAATCGATGATCGTTGTTCTTTTTTACTTAAAATGCTGATGAGTTGTGCAATCAGTGCAGATTCTTGCAGATCAGATAAACATTCCAGAATCAGTGGCTTATGTTTTTTCGTGTTTGCAGACCAAAGTTGTTTATGATTTCGATCGACATTATGTTTGATCACGCTGTTGGCGATATCAAGTATTTGCTGCGTCGATCGATAATTTTGTTCAAGTTTAATTTTTTTGGTTGTCGGGAAATCTTTGTGAAATTCTAAGATGTTTTTAACGGTTGCTCCACGCCAAGAATAAATAGATTGATCTTCATCTCCCACAGCACAGATTGAATTAACGATGCATTGGTTGTTTTGCTGAGACATTTGTTTGAGGAGTTCATGTTGTATCAGGTTGGTATCTTGATACTCATCAATTAAAATGTGGCGATGATGCTGCTGGTGAGCAGCTTTGAATTCTGGATTTGTTTTAAACAAATGAAATGTCGTGTAGAGCAAATCGTCGAAATCGAGATAACCGCTCAGGTTTTTTTGTTGTTGATACGCATTGTACAGCTCCATGAACTGTTGTGCGTGATGCATATTCCATGCAGGCAACTCAGTACCCACCAGATCATGCATTTTCATCGCTGAAAACATTGGGAGTAACTGTTTAGGATTAAACAAACGATCAACACCGCGCTCTTTGGTAATATTTTGTAGTAGCTTCTGAGCATCTTGTGCATCAATGATGGTAAATGCTGGCTTGCTGAGTAAATAAGAATGTTTTTTGAGCAACTTTAAGCAGTACGCGTGAAATGTCGCAATGTTTGGCTTTGTGCGTAAGTGTGGCAAAAATTGAGTGATACGATGTTGCATTTCTTGAGCAGCTTTGTTGGTAAATGTAAGCGCAACTATTGATGATGGTTCTACGTTGTGCTCTAAAATCAGATTGGTAATACGTGCTGTAATAACGCGTGTTTTTCCTGATCCTGCACCAGCAATAACCAGAAATGAACCATCAGCAGGTGTTACTGCTTTTTTCTGTTCCGGATTTAAATGAGTATCAATAAAGGCTTGAAATGCTTGAAGCGGTGTCATTTTTTTGGCTCAACAACAACAGGTTTTGGTTTCCATTTTTCAAGATATTTTCTCAGTGGTGCAATACCTTCTGGTTTAACGCAGTTGATTGCAACATAAGGAGCAAAGAATCCAAAGCTTTTCAGGCGTAGTTGTAATTCTTTACGATCGATTTTATCTGTTTTGTTGAAAACAAAGAGCATTTCTTTATCAACTTCGATCTCATCAAGTGTTTTGAGTACCACATCAATGTGTGAACGCCAGTTGTTATCTGCAATATCAATAACCACTAAAAGTAGTGATGCGTATGATAATTCTGCAAGCGTTGACTTGAAAGCTTCAATTAGTTGATGAGGTAATTGTTGGATGAACCCGACCGTGTCAGAGATTAATCCAATTTTTCGACCTTGGATGTTGAACTGACGTGTTGTGGTATCAAGCGTTGCAAATAATTGGTCTTTCGCAAGTACATCGCTACCAGTCAGTTCATTTAAGATGGTTGATTTACCAGCATTAGTGTATCCCACTAGACATATTTGTGGAATTTGTTGGTTGAGGCGTTGTTTGCGCTGAGTACTGCGTGATTTTTCTATTTTTTCAAGGTGTCGTTTTAGTGTATCAATAGATCGATTCAAGTGACGCATTGTTGCTTCTTTAACCGTTTCACCTGGTCCACCACGAACACCGATAGATCCAGCTTGCTGATCAAGGTGAACACCAAATCCGGTGACGCGTGTTTTTGCAAACTGTAGTGTTGCGATCTCAACTTGAATTTTTCCTTCAGCAGTTACAGCTGATTTTGCAAAAATCGCAAGAATAAGTCGAGTACGATCCAAGATTGGTCGATCAAACAGATCATTTAGGTTTCGTTCTTGTTGTGCAGATAGCATATCTGATATGATAATATCATCGAAATCACCATCATCAAAAATTGCTTTGATTTCGTTGAGTTTTCCTTTGGTAAAAAAGAATCCTGGGTCGACTTCTCGTAATTTTACATTGATATTAATGTAGTCTGTAACGCCATATGTGTGCGCAAGATTAATGAATTCATCGTAGTATGCCTGAATATCATCAGTTTTGTTGTAAGGTGTTTGAACACCAATTAAAAGAGTTTTTCTGCTAAATTCAGTTGATATCATTTCATTTTTTGCCATAGACGAGGGACTTTCATTATATTTGCAACGGATATAATAGTAGTTTACTAAAAAAGCAGGTTCGAGTGTAGTTATTTCTGAATTTTGGTATAGTATAAAAGAAATAAGCAATATAGTACTAACTTAATTAATGTAAATTATGTTTGATTTTCTAACACAAAAATTTTCTTCAATTTTCTCATCTCTTACCAAGCAATCTCATTTAACTGAGCAAAATATACAATCTGCTTTGGATCAAATTAAAGAGACATTATTTGAATCAGACGTTCCGTTTGATACGGTTCAGAGCTTTATGCAGACGGTTTCTCAGGAAGTAGTTGGTAAAAAAGTTGTTACAGGATTACGTCCTTCTGAGCAATTTATTAAAATAGTTTATGATAAAATGGTCACCTTTTTAGGTGGTGAGTCAACACAAGAATCGTTTACGTTTCAAATTCCATCGGTTGTATTTGTTATGGGCCTTCAGGGTTCAGGTAAGACAACAACGATTGGTAAAATTGCTTATTTTATTAAAAAACAAGCAGAGAAACGTGGTAAGTCACGCAAGATTCTTTGTGCTTCTGTTGATTTTTATCGACCAGCAGCGATTGATCAGCTTGAGCAATTGACAAAAATGGTAGAAGTTGATTTTTATCGTTCAACGCAAACAGATCCAGTAGCGGCAACTCGAGACATTATGAATTACTACAAGCAGCATGGATATGAACATTTGCTGTTTGATACAGCAGGGCGTTTGCATGTTGACGCAGATATGATGCAAGAGCTTAAACAGCTTAAAGCTTATGTTGATCCGAAATATAGTTTCTTGGTGCTTGATAGCATGACGGGACAAGAATCTTTAGCTGTTGCTAAAACATTTTCTGAGCAGGTCGGATTTGATGGTGCAATTTTAACTAAAATGGACAGCGATGCTCGTGGTGGTGCCGCTTTTGCATTTCGTTATGAATTAAAAAAACCAATATACTTTATGGGTGTTGGTGAGAAGGTTGATCAGTTTGAGATGTTTAGATCTGAGCGTGTCGCAAAACGTATGCTTGGCATGGGTGATTTATTAACTTTGATTGAAAATGCTCAAGATAAAATAAAACAAGCAGAGCAAGATAGTGTTGCTCGATCTATTATGTCGGGTCAAATTACTCTCAATGATTTTGCGCAACAATTAAATATGATGTCGAAATTGGGATCGCTCAGTTCGATTATGAAATTCATGCCTGGCATGGGCAGCATGAAGATGTCTGCAGATGACGCGCAGCGCGGTGAGCAGGAAATGAAGCGCTTTAAAGCGATATTAAGTTCAATGACCAAAAAAGAACGTATATACCCAGAAATTCTTGATGGATCGCGTAAAAAGCGTATTGCGCAAGGAGCTGGAGTAGATGCGGCAGCGGTAAATCTTTTGTTGCAAAGATTTGAACAAAGTAAACAATTTGTTAAACTTCTAAAGAAGAACCGATTTTTCAAGTAAAAAACAATTTCTCAATGTTAATTTAATCTAAAGGGTTAGCCGGATGGCAGTAAAAATTCGCTTTGCTCGTATTGGCAAAAAACATGCACCGATTTATAGAATTGTTGCTATTGATTCACGTAAGAAACGTGATGGAATGTTCTTAGAAAATCTAGGTACATACAATCCAAAAACAAAGCAAATCATTCAGCTTCACGATGATCGTGTTGCTCATTGGTTGTCTGTAGGTGCAGTTCCGACTGATGTTGTTGCTCGTTTGATCATGATCAGAAGACAACAAAATCCAGCAGCTGCAGCAGCAGTAGCGCCAAAAGCAGCGGCTCCAAAAAAAGTTGTTGCTAAAAAAGTTGTAACTAAAACAGAAGAAGCTCCTAAAAAAGCTGAAGCTAAAAAAACAAAAACACCAGCTGCGTAATATTAACGTAGTCTAACATCAAAGTTTTTGTGCATATGAATGTTTCGATTGTTACATTGTTTCCAGAGCTTTACCAATCATTTTTGCAGACTAGCTTAATGCAAAAAGCAGTTGATAAACAACTGCTTTCATTTTCTCTTAAAACGGTTTTTGAACATGTTCAGCCAAAAGAGCGAGTTGATGCTCCAACTTTTGGTCATAGTTCTGGAATGTTACTTCGTCCAGATGTTATGGAAAAAGCGTTTGACGATCTTGATGGGGCACATGGGAAATCGTTTAAGATTTTCTTGTCGCCACAAGGAACTCGATTAACGCAACGCAGCGCAAAAGATCTGTGGAGTAAGATTGAGTCATACGACCACGTTATGTTTGTAGCGAGTCGTTATGAAGGGGTTGATGCCCGCGTAGAGCAGGAATATGCTGACGCTATTGTATCGGTAGGTGATTTTGTAGTCATGGGTGGTGATATTCCAACAATGTTGTTGATGGAATGTTTATTTCGGCATATGCCAGGTGTGGTTGGAAAACAAGAGTCTGTAGACCTTGATTCTTTCTCTGGGGCATTTGTTGATCATCCTGAGTACACCAAGCCAGTTGAATGGAAAAATCGCGTCGTGCCTGAAATTTTACGTTCTGGGAACCATGCAGCGATTATTGACTGGCGTCGCCATAAGGCGGCAGAGCTTACCGTGAAAAAACATTTTGATTGGTTGCGATCTTGCCTGCTTTCCTGCGAGGATCAAGCGTTGGCAAAGCGGTATATTCCATCGCATTATGTTGCATTAATGCATGATGGTATTGCGTTAAAAGAGGGTAGAATTGGGACAACGTCAGTTACATCAATTGACATTCATGATATTGCTCGTTCAAGTGCAACATATAATTTAAAAAACTATTTTGTTGTAACACCGTTGGTTGATCAACAAAAAATGGTGGAAACTATTTTGGGTTTTTGGAGTGATAAGCAAGTTGGGGCAGAGTATAATAAGCATCGACATGAAGCATTAGATTCAGTTATGTTAAAACCGAGCTTACAGGCGGTTCTTGAGCAGATTGAACAACAAGAAGGAAAAAAACCTATTATTATAGGGACTTCGGCGCGATTTGATCAAAATATGGATAAATTGATATCGTATCATGATCAATCGCTGGTTTGGCAGCATGATAGACCTGTTCTGTTACTACTTGGTACGGGACATGGGATGGCTCAAGATCTTTTAGACCAGTGTGATTATTTTTTACAGCCTCTACAGGGTTTTTCGAATTTTAATCACCTGTCTGTACGATCTGCAGCCGCTATTATCTTTGATAAGTGGTTAGGTTTTGATATACGTCGATAAAAAAATAGCTATGAAATTTGTTATTCTGTGTGATTTTGGTAATCTGAGATAAGATAAGAATTGATTGATAAAGGTTAATAAAACATCATGAAATCAAAAAAATTAAATAAAGAAACGATTCAATCGCTCGCTGTACGCGAAACATCATATCCTGAGTTTGGTATTGGCGACGTTATAGAAGTTTCTCAATGGGTACAAGAAGGCGATAACAAGCGAATTCAAGCATTTCGTGGTAACGTGATTGCTCGAAGCAATAATGCTGGATCATCAACATTTACTGTACGAAAAATTGGTTCTGATAGTATTGCAGTTGAAAGAATTTATCCTTTCTATTCTCCAATCATTGATTCGATCAAATTGGTTGCAAAAGCAAAAGTTCGTCGTGCAAAATTGTATTATATCCGTCATAAAGTCGGTGAAGATGCAGTAATTAAAGAAAAAGTGATTCGTAGAGCGCCAAAAACTGCAAAAAAAGCAGCTTAGGTCTTTACCTGTTATAAATTTGAAATATGAGTTGCTTGTAAAAGCGGCTCATATTTTTTTGTACAATTAAAAGGGGTTGATACGCAAATGTTAACTAGAGATACTATGTACCAACTAGGACTGTTTGTTCTGTTGCTTGTTGTGGCAGGATGTGCTCAGAAAAAGAAAAATGTGACATCTGAGGCAAAACCATCGGTCGATATTCAAGAGGTTTTAGCTTTACACAGTGAAATACCGGATGTTTTGCTTGGGTTTTATGTCGACAATGTCATTGTGGATAAGGTTAATCCTTTTGCGGTTGAGGTAGTCTACAAAGCTAAGAAAAAAACGAACATGACTCAGGAAACTCTTAAAAAATCATATTTATCCGATATGGAGCTGTTAGGGTGGCAACTAGTGGGTGAGTTTGCAGCTGATGATACACAGCTATTGTTCCAGCGGCCGGGTAACCGATTGTTTTGCATGGTACTTATCGAGGGCTGCAGTTTGATACGTGTTACGTTATTGCCAAAACAATAAGGGCCCGTAGTATAAACTACAAGCCCTTATCTGAGAGTGTGTGAAGGTGTAAGGTTACAGATTTCTCAACTCTTGATCTAATTTTTTAAGTTCAGCTTTAATCGATTCCATTACTGATTTGTGCTCCGCAGCTTCAGCTGTTTTGCCTTTGCCGGTACGTTTTAATTTCTTCAAATCATATTTATGGTCTTTAAGCTCTTCGCGTTTATCAGCAATCTTTGCTTTGATTTCTTTCTTCTCAGAAGCTCGTGATTTATATGTTGACTGATGCTGCGAATCTTTCATTTTCTTAGTCGATTTTACATCGCTTTGTGTATTGTTCTCAGATTGTTCACGTTTACGCTTATTGTGTTTGTGAATACCAACTGAAATAAGAGTGACTGCTGCAGCTGCACCAAGTCCAGCTGCTACAGCTCCACCTGTTGAAATTGCAAAAGTAGATATACTTGTCATAAGCGCTGCACATAAAAGAGCTGCTTTTTTAAAACTATTATTCATAATTAATCTCCTTTATTTTATATGTAGCTATAGTTGTTGACGTAAATCGCGAATTTGAGAATTTAAATCTTTTTGAATATCATCGTGTTCTTTTTGTGTTATTTTACCGTTTTTTAAATCATTGCTTGTTCGTCTTTTTTCTTTTTGCACATCTTTAATTTCTCGTCTGATAGCACCAGCAGATGAATCACCGCCTCCGTTGTTTCTGTTCGATGCACTAGCAGCTATACTAGTAACTGCTACGCCAGTTAAGGCTCCGGCTGCAAATCCTCCTCCAAAGCCACCGCCACCACCATGTGGTAATGTATTGGCACTGAGTGTCAGAAGCGATAAAGCTAGTAAACTTTTTTTAATAAATTTCATTTTTGTAATCTCCTTTTTTATTTAAAATCAAAATGTACGTTTATTTGTTGTATTTACGTTTTAGTTTTTGCAGTCGTTGATTATATTGTTGTTGGGTGATTTCGTCATTTTTAAGTTGGTTGTCTAGGTTTCTTTTTCTATTTACATAAGCTGGATTTTGTCCTGTTATAACTTCCCCTGTATCTCTAACTATATGTCCTGTTCCTTCAAGTACTTTATCTGTTGCAACAAATGGAGATCGAATAACATCACCAAATCCATCAGGTAGTGTGTTTGCGCTGATGGTAAGAATCGATAATGCAAGTAAATTTTTTTTCATTAATTTCATATTTTTTTCCTTTTTTTAAATTGATCGTAATTCTCTATTTAATTTTGCTAACTCTCTATTAAAATCCGTAATGACTCTTAACAGCTCTTTTGCTTCTGGAGAATCTTGTTTTAAAGGTATAAGCCTTTTATTTAATTCTGGAATTTTGGTGAGTAGTTCTTTTCTGCGAGCTTCTCTGGGGTCATTGTTATTTTTTGCTTGATGCATGTTAACATTTTGACCAGATGGTAAATTACCATAATATCCGATCATTCTGTTGTCAGAATGATTACTTGGTAGCAGATTGTTGCAGCTGCTTATGAGCGCAAGCATCACTAAACTCTTTTGAAAACTATTCATACTTAGATTCCTTTAGTTATTTATATTGTTTATACGTCGTCTTCTACTTCTTGTTCTAACTCTTCTACGTCTTGTTCGAGGGTTGCTATTTCGCTTTGCTGCGTTTTTTGAGCTCCGTTAGCGTTTGATGTTGATTTATTGTCTTGTAAATATTTAATACGCGCTTTTAGAGCCTGAATAGTTTGCGCAGCGTTCTTTTTATCTTCTGATGATAGTTGATTTTTCATAGAATCTAATTTTGAATTGATTTGATCGATTTGATCTTGTAAATCACGTACATCCATATTGTTTAAACGTTGTTGGGTTTGTTGTTGAGAAGAGTTCGCCGATGATATTCCTAAAATAAGGAAAGTAGACCATACCATTGCAAATCCGAAACCACCCCAGCCATAACCACCGTGGTATCTGTGATTTCCATGGTTGCCGTGATTACCGTGATGTCCGCTATGACCACTAGAGCTTCTATGGCTACCACCACCTCTGTGACTACCGCCACCAGAACTTCTATGGCTTCCGCCGCCACCGCCGCCTCTATGGCCGCCTCCGCCGCCGCGTCCTCCGCCACCATGTCCACCACCGCCACCGCGAGGTAAAAGTTGGCTTGGCACCATTGCCAGTGCTACTAAGAGCAATATATTTCGTTTCATGAGTGTAACCTCCATCTCCATTATTTCCATTCCATTTATTAATACTTAGAATTGCAAAATGGACGTGATAAAGTCAACGGTTTTTGCTTTAGTGCTGCCGTTTTTTTAGGAATAGGTGATGTGTGGCTTGTGTCGGAGTTGAACTTTTAAGTTGATTATATTCTTTATTCCAATATTTCTTTGGAAAATTTATTGATTTTGCCGGCACCTTGAAGCATGAGTAGATCGTTGGGTTGTAGGATAGAGTGTAGATACTCAACAATCTCTTGGCCATCATGATCTAATGGTAGATAAACAGCATTGACCGCAGGATTCATTTTCTTGATTTCTTGGATCATGTTTTGGCTGGTAAAGCCTTCTACTGCTTGTTCACCTTTGGCAAAGATATCCGTTATGATCAGGTGATCAATGTCGGGTGAGCTTAATACTTTGATAAAATCGTTCCACAAATGATGCGTTCTGCTGTGTCTATGAGGCTGAAAGAGCATGCAGAGTTTGTTTTTTGCTTTTTTACGAGCGATTAAGATAATATTGCGTATTTCTTCTGGGTGATGGCCATAATCATCGACGACCATGGCTTGGTGACGTTTGCTGATCCCTTTAATCGTAAAGCGTCGATCGACGCCATCGAATATTGCTATCGCATTTTTGATCTTTTGCGCATCAAAACCAAGGTGCAGGGCCATGGTGATGACGCTGGTGCTGTTTAAAACGTTATGAAGGCCCAGTAGGAACGTTTTTATCTGGGATAGGCGACTGTTCGTGCGTGTATCAACGATGTCGAACGTAGAATAGTCATTTTCAAGTGTGATGTTTTCAATGCGCATATCAGCTTGAGGATGTTGCCCGTAGGTGATCGGCTTTGTGTTTAACTCCGAGATAATGCTTTCTATGCCTGCATCGTCCAAGCAAACGATGTTACATCCATAGAACGGTATTTGGTTCATATATTTAATGAACGTTTGCTTCACGTCATCGAAATCTTTGTAGGTTTCTAGGTGCTCTAGATCAACATTGGTGACAATCGACCATGTTTTTGGCAGGGATAAGAAAGAGCGATCGCTTTCATCAGCTTCTGCAATTGCAATTGGTCCAGCGCCGTTTTGAGCATTCGTTTCAAGGGAGTTTAAGTGTCCGCCAATGATGAATGTTGGGTCAGCCTGGAGCTCCAGCATAACGTGGGTCATAAGTGATGTTGTGGTTGTTTTACCATGTGATCCTGCGATGGCAATCCCAAACTTCGGTCTCATGATTTCTGCAAGCATGGTTGCGCGATGCACCATGGTGATGTTTCGATTGCGCGCATCAATCATTTCAGGATGATGGAGTGGAATGTCGGTCGTGTAGACGACATACTGAATGGAAGGATCTTGGCAGATAGAGTGTTGATGATGTGGTGCAATTGAGCAACCGAGTTGTTTGAGTTCTGTTATGTGCTTGCTGTCTGCAGCAAGGTCGCAGCCAGAAATACGATATCCTTGTTGTAGTAAGATTTTTGCAATACCGCTCATCCCAATACCACTAATCCCGATAAAATGAAAATGTGTTGTTTTGGATAACATAAATAAATCCTTCCATGTTGAGATTCATAAGTAAATCATAACATGAAAGGATCTTATTTTTAAGATAGAGTTACAGCGCTTGTTTGAATTTTAATAATTCTTGTTTTAACAACGCCAACTTTTGTTTGCAATCGCAGCTTGGTTTTTTGCTGATCGTTTGTGTAGGAATTACATTGCGATCTTTTTTTAAATTTTCTAATTCTTTTTTAGCGCCAGCTAAAGTGAATTTTTTTTGATACAAAAGATTTTTGATTAGCTCAAATTTTTTGAAATCTTTTTCTTCATAAAAACGTTGACCACCCTTTGAGCGATGCGATTTTATACCGAGTTCTTTTTCCCAGAACCGTATGACAAATTTTTCAACATTTAATGCGACAGCTAAGTCTCCAATGCGATATTGTCGTTTGGACATTTTCATAAAAACTCCTTTTTAAGCTTATTTGATGCCGTAATTTTCTGGCTTAATGGTCTGATCTTTGTTAATCTATTTGCAATAGTTTATCATTGATTCAATCTTTTTTACATGCTTATAAGGTATTGTTTATGTATTTTTCAGATGCTCTTGTTTCAACAGGTATATCTGTTTTGTTTTATATCGCTTTGCGATTCTTCTTTACGAAGTTTATAACTAAAGAACCATTTGATGTTTTTACATCGCGTGGCTTTGTAGCAACTGGTTTGCTTGCTGTAATTATGTTCTCAATTAACTATTTTTGGGTCGATTCTGGCGTTGAAAAAAAAGCAGTTGAACAAACTGTGGTGTCAGGTCAAAGCTTTACGGCACCAGAAATGGTGGCTGTGCAAAAACCATTGCAACTTGATCTGCAGTTTGAAAAGCAGGTAGATGTTGAGGTTGTAAAAACTCAAATCGACACCGATGTTGCTCAGTATGTTTTTTCATCGCATGGTGCATGTTTAGAATCTATGGATTTATTGTGGCAAAAAGGTTCTGTGAAAGTTCCTGTTATTGAAGCGGCAAATCCATCGTGCATGATTGGTTTGTCAGGCGTTACACCATTTGATTATGAACTGGTACGTCAACAAGATCATGAGACTCTTAATGCTCATGTTATTGAGTATAAAGCGCGCTTTGATGGTGGAATCATTCATAAAACATTTGTAGTTTACAAAAAAACCTATCAAATAGATGTTAAGGTGGCTATTGAGTCAGCACATCGCAAAGAATTAACGGAGCAAGTTCGATTGTTTGTAGCCTCTCCTTTGATGACTGAAGAGTTAAAAGGAGTTGTTAACAAACCAGGTGCGGGTGCGACATCATTGTATGATGTTGTTTTATCAAAGCCTCAAGCATTCACTGATTTTTGGGTTGAGCCAAAAATATTTGGGTTTACGACTAAGTTTTTAACCTCGATCTGTTTTACTGCATCAGAGCATGCACTTTGTCGAACATACTTTAAAAAGTTATCTGATATACAGCAGCAGTTTATTTTAGAATCGCAAGTAGTTCATGCAGGCACTGAAATTAGCTGGTCGTTGTACGTTGGACCAAAAACAAGCGAAGCTTTGTATGCGGTTGCTCCTGATTTAACTCATTTGATGCAATATGGTTGGTTAACTCCAATTGCAAAACCGGTGTTGCGTTTGATGACGTATTTGCATCAAGAGACAGGTAGCTATGGTCTTGCGATCATTATTATTGCACTACTGATCAAATTACTGTTGTTACCGTTTACGTTAAAAAGTGAACGTAGCATGAAACAGCAAGCTGAATTTGAGAAAAAACGTGCGCATTTACAGCAGAAATTTAAACATGATAAAGCTGCGCTTGATCAAGCTACTGCAGAACTGATTAATAAATATGGTTTTCCGATGTTGTCGGGCTGTTTGCCAATGTTGCTTAATATTCCAGTTTTTCTAGCGCTCAACAAAGTACTAAGCAGTGCAATACAGTTGCATGGAGCACCATTTTTATGGTTGCCAGATTTATCTGTTGCAGATCCATATTACGTTTTGAGCATGATGGTTTTTGTAGCAATGGTATTATCGCCGGCAGCCTCATCTGATCCTCGTCAGTGGATGTCTCGTGTTGGATTTGCATTATTCTTGGGTGCTGTGACGGCATATTTAGCATCAGGACTTGCATTGTTTATCATGGTAAACACGGTGCTTGGCGTGGTTCAAACCTATGCTGTTCGTAATATTCGTTGGTTAGCTGCGTAAGTAGTGCGGCAAATCTGTTGTAATTTAAAAGAGAGTATTTCATGATTGATAAGTTGCCAACGATTAAAAAGCTGATGCGTCATTTGCATCAAGTTCCGTTTCTTGCAAGTAAAAATCTGTACAGAGTTACTTCCTATTTCTTGCAACTCGATGATCAACGGTTAGCCCAATTTTGTGCAGCGCTGCAAGAAGCAAAGCATAAAATAGTGCTCTGTGATAGTTGTTTTGTGTGGCAAGAGAAAGATGCAGGGTGTATTTTTTGTGCTGATGCAAGTCGTGACAGATCGGTTATTTGCGTTGTAGAATCTTGGCATGAACTACTCGTCATTGAGCGTACAGAGGCTTTTCGTGGTATGTATCATGTGCTTGGCGGAGTGATTTCACCTCTTGATGGCGTGAGTGCAAAAGATTTAACCATTGAGCAATTGATTGTTCGTGCAATGGAGTCAGGCGTACATGAAATTATATTCGCATTGAATCAAACGCCTGAAGGTGAAGCGACCTCTGCTTTTATTGCGCGTAAACTACAACAGAGTGGTATAAAAATTACATGTCTTGCTAAAGGTGTTCCTATTGGATCAAATTTAGAGTTTGTCGATCGTTTAACGGTTGGTAAGGCATTGGCAGATCGAAGATCGTTTTAATATTAAGGATGATACATGTTTGGTGATTTAATTCAGATTATGAATGATACTAAAGGTATTAGTGTAGCAGATACGTTAAAACAACGGCGTCAAAAACTAATTGAATTGATTGCTGAGCAATATCCTGATAAGCAGGGTACTGTGTTTTTATTTGCACCAACAGAGTTGGATCTTGTTTCGTTTGTGCAAGATAGTTCGTTTTTTTATTTTTCAGGTATTTCAGAGCCTGCGGCAACATTATCGTTTGGATTTAATCAACCTAGCACGCTGTATAAACCGAATTTTGGTGAGTTGCGCGACAAATGGGTTCAGTCAGTAGATATTCTCAATGATCAAACTATTTGTTTGTACAGCATTGATGAGCTGAAAAATAGCGGTGTGCCTTTAGCGGCGTATAGTGTTGATCCATATTTTGCACCAGCTGATTATCAATATATTATTGAAACGCTGACTCAGATGATTGCGCGTCAGCAAACAATTTTCACCTTGTATCCCGTTCATGGCCGTTCATATGCTCAAGTAAAGCATATCGTTGACCGATTAAGTGTATTTATTCCAAATTTAATGCAGCACGTGGTTGATATTTCACCACTTGCAGCTCAGTTGCGTCGCAAAAAAGATGTCTCAGAGATTGAAAAAATTTATCAGGCGATTGCGATTACACAAGGCGCTTTTGAAGCTGCAGCACATGTTGTTAAACCCGATGTGACTGAAGCATCAATTCAGGCGGCAATGGAATATATCTTCACGGAAAATGAAGCAAGTAGAGCGTATCCATCGATTGTAGCTAGTGGTAAGCGTGCGACTATTTTGCATTATAATGTTAACAATCAACCGGTACGTGATGGTGAGTTAGTGCTCATTGATGCTGGTGCGATGTATCAACATTATTGTGCTGATATTACACGTGTTTTTCCGGTTTCGGGTAAATTCTCTGCGCGACAAAAAGAGTTGTATGAGATTGTTCTTGATACGCAGTATCATGTGTTGGAACATTTATGTCCAGGTATGTGGTTATCTAACAGCGAGCAACCGGATATGTCGTTGCAGCATATTGCATTAAAATTCCTTAAAAAACATGGATATGAAAAATATTTTATTCATGGAATTGGACATTATTTAGGACTTGATGTGCATGATGTTGGGTCTCGATCTGAGCCGCTACGTGAAGGTGATATCATCACAATTGAACCAGGTATTTATATACCAGAAGAAGGAATAGGTATTCGAATTGAAGATAATTATTGGGTGCTTCCTGATGCTGAACCAATATGTATGAGTGAGGATATTCCAAAGACTATTGCGGAAATAGAAGATATGGTGCAACAGCATTTTGATTCATAAAAGGTTGATAATACGTTGGTTTTGTCATTGACCTAGAATTAGATTTCAGGTACCCTGTAAATATCTCGTTTGATTTTTTCAGAGTTATTATTTAATAAAAAGAATTACCACTAGATTTAAACAATTAAATCAGAAACTTTTCTAATCATCTTGTAAGGTTTTTTAATATGGATATGAATAGAACATTTTTCTTGCGCAAAGAAGACGCGAATCCACAATGGCGTGTCATTGACGCAAAAGGCAAAGTCTTAGGTCGTTTAGCGACTGAAATTGCAACAATTCTACGTGGCAAAGACCAAGCAGAATTTACACCTCACACACACAGTGGTGACTATGTTGTTGTTATTAACGCAGCACAAGTTCATTTAACTGGTAATAAGTTAGATGGTAAAGTTTATTTAACTTACAGTGGTTATCAAGGTGGTCAAAAGAGCAAAACAGCTCGTGAGATCTTGGCAAAAACTCCAGAAAAATTGATTCAGCTTGCGGTTAAACGTATGCTTCCAAGAATTAATAAAAGCGCTTTAAGCCGTTCAATTTTGAAAAAATTAAAGATATATGCTGGTGCTGAGCATCCGCATGTAGCTCAAATCACTAAGTAATCATTCTTAGTATAGATTATAAAAAAAGTCCCTGGTGAACCCAGGGACTTTTTTTATGCTTAATTTTAACTTTAGTTATCCAAAAATAAGTGCTTGTAGGTCGCGGATAGTAAATAGTATAAGTAGTCCAATCGCTAAGATCCAAGAGCTCATGCCAATCATGTTGCGTACTTTTTCAGATAGTTGACGGCGCGTTACGGCTTCGATGGTAAATAGTACAAATTGGCCACCATCAAAGATTGGGAGTGGTAGTAGATTCATGAAGCCGAGGTTGATGCTAATGACGGCTAGGAAGAAAATAAGGTATGCAAAGCCTTTTTGAGCGCTCTTGCTGCTTGCTGCTACTGCCATGAGTGGCCCAACGAAGCCTTGAGTGGTGCGAGAATGAACCATGTTTTTAAGTCCTGAGATGATCGCTTGTACGTAAAAGACAGTAGCGCGGTACGATTCAACTATTGAGTCGTAAAGGCTGAGTGATGGTTTGAGTTGGAATGATACTTCAAGCTGTTTGTTCAGTGTCGGAGGCGTTTGTTTGCCTTGTAGGTGTAGTTCAATGTCGACGACGTTGCCGTGACGAACAACTTGAGCTGGTAGCGTGGTTTGAGAGCAAGCGCCTTCAAAAATAGCCTTGCGCGCAATCTTGAGGTTGTTTTCGAGGGGTTGGTGATTGATTGATACCAACTGATCGTTGGGTTGCAGTGTGCTATGGTTGATTGATTCAGGAGCGACTGTGCTTACGATTGTTGTGCATGGTTCGTATGCGCCAGCAGCGCTTTCTGGCATTCCTGTCCAGAAAAGGCAAATGAAGCAGATGTATGCCAGTAAAAAATTGCAAAAAATGCCACCCAGCATAATAAGCACTTTTTGATAATACGGGATTTGGTTAAATCCGAGGGATCCATTGAGTCCTTGTTCTGTAGCGACTTCAACGTAGCCTCCAATTGGACCAGCTGAAACGCAGAAATTGGTATCACCTATTTTTTTAGAATAAAGAACCTTGCCAATTCCGATAGAAAATGTTGGAGTGTATACGTTGAATATTTTGCAGAATATATAGTGTCCAAACTCGTGGAAGACAATTATAAAGGAAATGCCAAATACGCTTGCTGCTATGGCAATTAGTTGAGATAGAATGGGTGGAATCATAGATATCCTAGTGGTTAAAACGATCATATATTGATTCAAAAATAGCGGTATCAACCTACCATGATGTTGCCTTCAAGTCTACCTTCTGTTCTTAAAAAGTAGTTGTGTAGAAGCGCTTTTGTTAATTTTCTTGAAAAAACTTGCAAAGAGTCTATACTTGAATTATGCAAAAAGTTTATTGGTGAAATCATATCTAAATGATATGCACCATCGACTAAGAATTATATCTAAAGTTACTATAACGGTACATGTTATAATAAGGTTCCTATATGCCTACCATTAATCAGCTAGTTCGTTTAGGTCGCAAAAAAGTTGTTAAAAAAACAAAAAGCGGCGCTTTAAAACGATGTCCTCAAGTTCGCGGTGTTTGTACACGTGTGTTTACAACAACGCCAAAAAAACCAAACTCTGCGCTTCGTAAAGTTGCAAGGGTTAAATTATCCAACGGTGTCGAAATTACGGCATACATTCCTGGTGAAGGTCACAATCTACAAGAACACTCAATGGTGTTAGTGCGCGGTGGTCGTGTAAAAGACTTACCGGGTGTTAAGTATCACATTGTTCGTGGTGCTTTAGATGCAGCAGGAGTAGAGGGACGAAAACAATCACGTTCATTATACGGCGCGAAACGGCCAAAAGCTTAATAAACAAAGGATTTGATATATGCCAAGACGGAAAAAAGAACTGGTTAAACGTACCATCGGTGTCGATCCAGTTTATCAATCAGAATTAATACAACGTTTCATTAACGTGATTATGACGTGTGGCAAAAAAAACGCTGCTCGTTTTATCATCTATGAAGCGATCGAAATGCTCGAACAAAAGTATGGAAGCAAGGATAAGGCACTAGAGGTGTTTTATAAAGCTTATAATAACGTAATGCCACTTATTGAGGTTCGCCCTCGTCGTGTTGGTGGAAGTGTTTATCAGATTCCTCGTGAAGTAAGCGAAGTTCGCGGTAGATCTTTAGCTTTAAGATGGCTTAAAGAAGCTGCGTCATCTCGTTCAGACAAAAGCATGGGCTTGCGTCTTGGAAATGAGTTTATTGAAGCGTCAGAAGAACGTGGCGGTGCTTTCAAGAAAAAATTAGATGTGCATAAAATGGCAGAAGCAAACCGTGCCTTTTCACATTATGCTTGGTAGGGTAGTATGAGTTATACGTTAGATAGATATAGAAATATAGGTATTGCTGCGCATATCGATGCGGGTAAGACCACGGTTACCGAACGTATTCTTTTTTATACGGGGATTTCACACAAAATTGGTGAAGTTCATGAAGGTACTGCAACCATGGATTGGATGGAGCAGGAACAAGAGCGTGGTATTACTATTCAATCAGCGGCAACTACCTGTTATTGGAAAAATTGCCAAATCAACATTATTGATACCCCTGGTCACGTAGACTTTACGATCGAAGTTGGTCGTTCGTTGCGTGTGCTTGACGGGGTTGTTAGCGTTTTTTGTGGTGTAGCTGGTGTACAGCCTCAGTCTGAAACAGTATGGAATCAAGCAACTCGTTATGAAGTTCCTGCGATCATTTTTATTAACAAAATGGATCGTATTGGCGCTGATTATACAGCGGCTATTACAGATATTAATGAGAAGCTTGCTTGTGGGCGCGCGGTACCGATGCAAATCACAATTGGCGAATCAGAAAATTTCAATGCTATTATTGATGTATTAACGGGCAGAATGGTCCGTTTTTATGGCGATGATCGTGATTTGCAAAAAGATCCAATTTTTGAAGATGCTCCAGCTGAGTATGCTGATCAAGTTAAAGAAGCTTATGCTTTCATTGCTGAAAAAGCGGCAGAAGTTGATGATGTGCTTGGTGAGAAATTCTTAAATGAAGAATCATTTACGGTTGAAGAAATTCGCGCAGCGATCCGTAAGGGTGTTGCGACGCGTCAATTTTTCCCTGTGTTTTGTGGTTCTGCTTTTAAAAACAAGGGTGTTCAACTATTGCTTGATGCTGTAGTTGATTACTTGCCGTCACCGTTAGAGGTTCCTGCTATTAAAGGAATCGATGTGAAAACTGGTCTTGAAGTAGAAAGAAAATCTTCTATTAAAGAACCGTTCTCAGCGTTGGCATTTAAGATTATGACCGACCCGTTTGTGGGGGCTTTGACGTTTACTCGAATTTATTCAGGTGAGTTGAAAGCTGGGTCATATGTATATAATGCAAGCAAAGATACTAAAGAGCGCGTAAGCCGATTAGTTCGTATGCATGCAAATAAACGTGAAGAAATTAAAGAAGCTTCGGCTGGTGATATTATCGCTGTTGTTGGAATTAAAGATGTGAATACTGGTGATACGTTATGTGACGAAAATCATCCAGTACTTCTTGAGTCTATTGATATTCCGGCACCGGTTATTTCATCATCTATTGAACCTAAGTCAAAAGCTGATTATGAAAAAATGGTCTTGGCTCTTAAAAAGATGAACCAAGAAGATCCTTCATTTCATTTCACATATAATCACGAAACAGGTCAAACAGAAATCTCTGGTATGGGTGAATTGCATCTTGAGATTGTTGTTGATCGTTTGAAGCGTGAGCATAAAGTTGAAGTTGAACAGGGTAAATTGCAAGTTGCTTATAAAGAAACTGTGCAAAAAGCTGTCATCGTTGAAGGTAAGTTCATTAAGCAATCTGGTGGTAAGGGTCAATACGGTCACGTATGGTTAAACATTGAACCTCGTGAACGTGGCACTGGCTATGAGTTTGAAAATAAAGTTGTTGGTGGTACTATTCCTCGTGAATATATCCCTGCAATTGAAAAGGGTATGAACGAAGCTTTAACATCAGGTGTCTTGATTGGCAGCCCTGTGGTTGATGTTAAGGTTACAGTTACTGACGGGTCATATCATGATGTTGACTCATCTGAAATCGCATTTAAAATGGCAACGAAAATGGCGTTTCGTGATGGAATGAGTCAAGCGTCACCTGTGCTTCTAGAGCCGATTATGAAGGTTGAAGTAAGTACTCCTGATGAGTATATGGGTGATGTAATGGGAGACTTGAACTCTCGTCGTGGTAGAATTTTAGGAATGGAAACAAAAGGCTCTGCGCAAATCGTTAAAGCAGAAGTTCCGCTTGGAAATATGTTTGGATATGCAACTGAGTTGCGTTCTATGACCAAAGGACGAGCAAGTTACGCGATGGAATTTGAATGTTATCGCGAAGCCCCAAAAACCATTCAAGATGAAATTGTAGCAGCGAAAAAATAAAAATAGGTACATATTAATAGAATTGTGCGTTTCAGGAGACATTATGGCAAAAGAGAATTTTTCACGGAATAAGCCGCACGTAAACGTCGGTACAATTGGTCACGTTGACCATGGTAAAACAACTTTAACAGCTGCAATTACAACTGTTCTTGCAGAAACTGGTGGAGCGGTTGCTAAAGGGTACGATCAGATTGATAATGCCCCAGAAGAAAAAGCGCGTGGTATTACGATTGCAACTTCACACGTTGAGTATGAAACTGCAAATCGTCACTACGCTCACGTAGATTGCCCAGGACACGCTGACTATGTTAAAAACATGATCACTGGTGCTGCGCAAATGGATGGTGCGATTCTTGTTGTTTCAGCAGCGGACGGACCTATGCCACAAACACGTGAACACATTCTTTTAGCGAAGAACGTTAACGTTCCTTCACTTGTTGTTTTCTTGAATAAAGTAGACATGGTTGACGATGTAGAAATGGTTGACATGGTTGAAGAAGAAGTTCGTGATTTGTTGAAAAAATATGATTTCCCTGGCGATGAAATTCCAGTTATTCGTGGTTCAGCGTTAAAAGCGCTCCAAGGTGACCGTGGTGAGTTAGGTTATCAAGCGATTAACAAATTAATGGAAGCTGTTGATAGCTACATTCCACTTCCAAAACGTGATGTAGATAAACCTTTCTTAATGCCTGTTGAGGGTGTATTCTCTATCGCTGGTCGTGGTACTGTTGCGACAGGAAGAATTGAAAAAGGTCGTGTCAAAATTGGTGATCCTGTTCAATTGGTTGGTTTGACAGAAAAACCGCTTGATTCAACAGTTACTGGTATTGAGATGTTTAGAAAAAATCTTGATGAAGGTCAAGCTGGGGATAACGCAGGATTGCTTTTACGTGGTCTTAAAAAAGAAGACATTGTTCGTGGAATGGTTGTTGCAAAACCTGGTTCAATTACTCCGCATAAAAAATTCAAAGCTCAAATTTATGTATTGAGCAAAGAAGAAGGCGGACGTCACAGTGCATTCTTTAATGGATATCGTCCACAATTCTATTTCAGAACAACAGATGTTACTGGAATAGTAAAATTACCAGCTGGCCGTGAAATGGTTATGCCTGGTGATAACGTAGAATTGGAAGTTGAACTTATTTCACCGATTGCGATGGAAAAAGATTTACGATTTGCAATTCGTGAAGGTGGTCGAACTGTTGGATCAGGAATCGTAACTGAATTCCTCGATTAATTAAGATTGGAAGATAGATGAAAAAACAGAAAATACGATTGACATTAAAATCTTACGATCATCAATTACTTGATAAAGCAGTAAAAGAAATCGCAATGACGGCAAAAAAAACAGGTACCGACTTAGTCGGACCTGTTCCTTTACCGAATAAAAAACGTTGTTTTACAGTATTGCGTTCACCGCATATTGATAAAAAATCACGTGAACAATTTGAAATTATTACACACAAGAGAATTTTGGAAATGATTTCGCCATCAGACCAAACTATGGCGGCTTTAATGAAGCTCAATATTTCTGCTGGTGTTGATGTAGAAATCAAGTAGAACGAAGGGCTATCTATGATTAATGGATTTTGGGGCCGTAAGGTTGGAATGACACAGGTTTTTACTGCGGACAATAAAGTTGTACCAGTAACAGCTGTGGATGCATCTGGTTGGTGGGTTTCTCAAATTAAATTACAAGAAAAAGACGGATATAATGCTATTCAGGTAGCGTATGTTCGTGAAAAAATGCAAAAACAAACATTTCACGTCGACTGGCTCAAAGAAAAATCAAAATATTTTCGTTGGGTACGTGAAATTACGCTCGAGCAATTACCTGAAAACATTCAAGTAGGTCAGCCTTTTGATTTTACATCAATTGTTCAGCCAAAAGATGTTGTAAATGTTACTGGGACGACTAAGGGTTGTGGTTTTGCCGGTGTTATGCGCCGTCATAATTACACAGGTGGAGTGGGCAGCCACGGATCTATGCTTGGAAGACGACCTGGTAGTATTAGCTTCATGCGTTCACAGGGTAAAGTTATTAAAGGTAAAACCATGGCAGGTCACATGGGTGTAACTCGAAAAACGGTTCGTAACCTTGTAGTGGTTCAAGTAGTACCTCAAGACAACATTGTCTTGATTAAAGGTGCTATGGCTGGTAAGCCTGGATCCTTGGTGTACGTTCGTAAGAATGGGTAAACAATGAATACGCAAGTAGACAATAAAAAAAATACAAACAACGTAAGTAATGCGTCAACTTTACTATCTACGCTTTCTGCGCACGATATAGGTATCGAAGCAACGATGGATACGCAAGTAAGTTATGCAATATGGATACGTGCTTTGATGCAGAATTGGCGTCAAGGAACTGTTGGTTGTAAAACACGTGGAGAGGTTTCTTTCTCAAACAAGAAACCGTGGAAGCAAAAAGGAACAGGACGTGCTCGTGCAGGAAGTGCCCGCTCTCCATTATGGAGAAGTGGTGGTGTTTTGTTCGGACCACAACCTAGAGTTCGTACTTTGAAAGTTAATAAACAAACTAAATCACAAGTACTAACTGCATGTATGGCAGAATATGCTGAACAAGGTAGTTTATTTTCATTTGACTGGGTGTTGCCGAGCGATAAGCCGTCAACTTCTTCAGCACATAAAGCATTTATAAATGCTGGTTTGGCAAATAAAAAAATTATTATGTTTATGCATCGTGAAGATTATAATTATTGGGCATCTTTGAATAACTTAGATTATGTTCATGTTGTAACGTTTGATGATGTGAATGCATATGAACTATCACTTGGTAACTGTATCGTAGTCTTGAAAAAAGATGTTAGCTTGTTAAAAGATATGGTGGCAAAATGGAATTAAGTATCTACGATATTATAGTTGGACCGGTAGTTTCTAACAAAGCATACCGTCTACATCAAACATTAAAAAAAATAACACTTGAAGTGCATCCTGAAGCAAATAAAACATTAGTTGCTCAAGCTATGTACAAATTATTCAATGTTGAAGTTGAAACAGTTCGCATTATTGTTCGTAAAGGTAAACGCAAAATTTCTCGTTCACGTAATGAGAGCTTTGATAATTTACGAAAAGTAGCAATTGTCACATTGAAAAAGGGTCAAGATATGAACCTCTTTGGTGATGCAGCTATGGCGGTTGAACAAGAGAGCGCTGAGCAATTTGCTCGTGTTCAACCAAACAAGTAAGGATTACATATGGCAATTGTTTCAAGAAAACCAAGAAATGCGTCTTTACGATTTCAAACTTTCATTGATACATCACACTTATCAAAAGAAAAGCCTTTAAAAAGTTTAACTGTTGGTTTGAGCAAAAGTGGTGGACGTAATGCGTACGGTCGTATTACTGTTCGTCATCGTGGTGGCGGAGCAGCTCGAAAATATCGTGTAATTGATTTTAACCGATCTGTTCATGACGTAGAAGGTAAAGTATCTTCTTTTGAGTATGATCCAAATCGTAGCGTACACATTGCATTAATTGTGTATAAAAATGGTGATAAACGATACATTCTATTACCTGCAACATTAAAAATTGGTGATACGGTTATTTCTGGTGCACAAGTTGAACCAAAAGTTGGTAACTGTTTACCGATTGAACGTATTCCAGTTGGTTTCTTTATTCACAATATTGAAATGAAACCAGGCTGTGGTGGAAAACTTGTTCGTAGTGCTGGAACATCAGCGCAGATCGTCGCTAAAGAAGGCCTATTTGCAACTCTTAAAATGCCATCAGGCGAAGTTCGCATGGTTCATTTAGCATGTTGGGCAACTGTAGGTGTTTTAGGCAACGCAGATTATAAAAATATTTGTTGGGGTAAAGCAGGACGTACGCGTTACCTTGGTTTCAGACCATCTGTTCGTGGTATGGCTATGAACCCTGTCGATCACCCACATGGTGGTGGTGAAGGTAGATCTAAGTCTGGGTCACATCCAGTAACTCCTTGGGGTAAAGGATGTAAGGGTACTCGTACTCGTCGCAGAAAAGATCCAATGATTATTAAGCGTCGTAAATAGAGTTAAGGTAGGTACGAAAAATGGCTAGATCGGCGAAAAAAGGTCCTTTTGTGGATCCTTCAGTTATGGAAAAAATAGAAAAGGTAAAAGGCGGCTCTCGACGTGAAGTTATTAAAACTTGGTCGCGTCGAAGCATGATTTTACCTGAATTTGTTGGACTTACATTTGCAGTTCACAATGGTAAAAAATTCGTAGAGGTGTTCATTACCGAAAATATGGTAGGACATCATCTCGGTGAATTTTCACCATCAAGAACATTTAAAATGCATAGTGGCCAACGCCAGGCAGCAACTTCAGCATAGTATAAAAAGCATCACTTGAGTTGCTCCCTTGTTGTGTTAAACTAATAATAAGATTAAGTAAATGGGTAAAACATGAACTTTAAAGCGTCAGCAAATTATATAAAACGGTCTCCTTATAAATTGCGACCAATTGTCGATGTCATTCGTGGCAAAAATGCTGCGTATGCATTGGGTTGGCTCAAGGTATACGGACTTGCTAAATCTTTGCCGATTAAAAAGCTTCTTGACTCTGCGATTGCAAATGCTCGTTGTCAGCATGAAGAAATTACAGCACAAGAGTTAGTAATAGACGAGATTCGCGTTGATCAAGGACCTGCGTACAGATATTTCAAACCATCTGCTATGGGTCGATCATCCGTTCTAAGAAAAAGATTGAGTCATATAACAATCGTGTTGAAGCGAGTACAAGTTGAACATTAATAAAAATATTGTTTAAAAGGAATTTTTGTGGGTCAAAAGGTTAATCCAATAGGATTTCGCGTTGGGGTGTACCGTGATTGGGATGCTCAATGGTTTCCAAGAAGTTCTGTTAAAGGTGCATATGGTAAAGAACTTCATGATGATTTGGTAATCCGAAAATATCTTGAAAGTAATTTGACTAAAGCAGACGTTGCTAGAATTGAAATCAAAAAAACAGCTGGAATGGTCAAAGTTGTTATTCATTCTGGGCAACCAGGACGCGTTATCGGTAAAAAAGGCCAAGAAGTTGATGTTTTGCGTAAGAACTTAGCATCAATGTTACGTATCAATGGTGTTGATATTTCTGTTGAAGAAGTAGTAACGCCAGAATTAGATGCGGTATTGGTTGCAAAAAATATCGCAGTTCAACTTGAACAGCGTGCAAACTTTAAAAAGCTTATGAAAAAAGCTGCTGCTTCAGCAATGAGAGCGGGTGCGCGTGGTATTAAAATTTGCATCAAGGGTCGTTTGAATGGAGCAGAGATTGCTCGAGCAGAATGGACACGTGTTGGTTCAGTTCCTCTTCATACATTGCGTGCTAATATCCAATATGGATATATTAGAGCGCACACAGTAATGGGAATTATTGGTGTAAGAGTTTGGATCTGTGTTGGCGAATACCAAACGAAATAAATACAGAAAGAATTAAGCCATGTTGATGCCAAAAAAAGTAAAATTTAGAAAGTCGCAGCGCGGACGTATGACTGGTATGTCCAAAGGTGCTCGCACTGTTGATTTCGGTGAGTACGGACTCCAGGCTGTTGAGCCTATATGGTTGACAGCACAGCAAATAGAAGCTGTTCGTGTGACTGTAGCGCGTAAAATAAAGAAAGCTGGACGTTTCTTCTTGCGTGTGTTTCCAGATAAACCAGTAAGTAAAAAACCTCTCGAGACTCGTATGGGAAAAGGTAAAGGTAATCCAGAGTTTTGGGTTGCTGTTGTCAAACGTGGTCGCGTGTTGTTTGAACTTGGTGATGTTGATGAAACAACAGCAAAAGATATTTTCAAAGCAGTTTCATACAAACTTCCGATCAAAACAAAATTTGTTAGAAAGGAAGTACAATAATGCAAAAGAATATGAATCAAGAATTACATTCGATGAATATCGACTCATTAAAAACTCGTGCAGAAGAAATTCGTAAAGAATTATTTCTATTGAGAATGAAAAAGTTTTCAGCTCCAGAGAAAAATACATCTCTTACGAGAAATTTGCGTAAAAGCCTTGCACGTACATTGACGATTTTAAGACAAAGGGAAACGCATGGCAGCAAATAATAAAAAAATGTATGTTGGAGTTGTTGTTTCTGACAAAATGGAAAAAACTGTTGTCGTTTCTTGCCAAAGAGCGTTTCGACATGAGAAATTCCAAAAGATTGTCAAAACAGTAAAAAAATACAAAGTGCATGACGATAAAAGTCTTGCCAAACTTGGTGACACGGTAGAGTTCTACGAAGGTGCTCCTAAGTCAAAAACAAAATATATGTATCTTCACCGTATTATTAGTTAGAGGGAGAGAAGCATGGTACAAAAAGAATCTTTTCTTAAGGTAGCTGATAATTCAGGTGCGAAGTTGCTGAAAGTATTTCACTTAGTTGGGGGAACTCGTAAGCGTTATGCATTTATTGGTGATGTTGTTCGTTGTTCTGTGAAAGTTGCAATACCTCAAGGTATGGTGAAAAAAGGTGACATCGTTGACGTTATGATAGTTCGTACAAAAAAAGAATTACGACGTGCAGATGGAACTTATATTAGATTCAGCGAAAATGCTGGAGTAATTATTAAAGATGGCAAAATGGTGGGAACACGTATTTTTGGTCCTATTGCGCGTGAAATCCGTGCAACTGGTCACACAAAAATTATCTCATCTGCGCCTGAAGTGTTATAGGGGTATTGTATGAGTATCAGTTTAAGAAAACAAGATCAAGTTCAGGTAATTACGGGTAAAGACAAAGGCAAGGTTGGAGAAATTCTAGAACTTTGTCGAAAGTCTGGTAGAATTAAGGTCAAAGGCATTAATGTCATGACCGTTCACATTAAACCTCGTCGTCAAGGTGAGATTGGTGGCATTCAAAAACGCGAAGCGTTTATCAATGCTTCAAATGTTATGCCTATTGATGCAATGACTGGAAAACCTGTCCGAGTAAACAAACTAAAACGGGCATAAATCGGAATAGTCCGTAAGCCAGCAAAAGGAAAAAAACATGAATAAAAGTCATGAAAAAGCCCGATTAGAAACATTGTATAGAGAAGTTATTGTGCCAAAACTCCACAAAGAGTTAGAACTTGGCAACGTTATGGAAGTTCCAAAAATTTCTAAAGTCGTTTTAAACATTGGTGTTAAAGAAGCTGTTAGTGACAGTAAGATTTTACAAAGTATTCAAAAAACTTTGACTCTTATTGCAGGTCAACATGCAGTTAAAACAAATGCTAGAGTTTCTATCGCAGGATTTAAAATTCGTCAAGGTATGCCAATCGGCGTAAAAGTTACTTTGCGTAAACAACGTATGTATGAATTCTTGGACCGATTAATTAATTTGTCGCTTCCAATGGTTCGTGATTTTAGAGGTGTGAACGCTAATTTTGATAAACAAGGTAATTATAACCTTGGTATCAAAGAGTGGGTTGTGTTCCCAGAAGTTGATTATGATATGTCAGGTAAGGTATACGGGTTGAACATTTCAATTCAAACAACCTCAAAGAATAAACAGCATTCTTATGCTTTATTAAAAAACTTTGGTATGCCTTTTGTTCACGAAACGAAATAGGTAAATAATGGCAAAGACATCGGTTATTGAAAGAAACAAAAAAAGAATGAAACTTGTTCAGCAGTTTCAAGAGCGAAGAGCTGCGTTGAAAGCGCAAGTTTCGAATACAAAATTATCTCTTGAAGATCGTATGGCTGCACAAGCGTTGTTAACTAAGTTACCAACAAATTCGAGTGCGGTACGTGTTCACAAGCGCTGTTCACAAACAGGTCGCGGAAGAGGATATATCGGATTCTTCGGAGTTTCACGTATTGTGTTTAGAGAACTTGCTTTATCAGGTATATTGCCTGGTGTTAAAAAAGCTAGTTGGTAAATTAGATTACTATAAGGGATTAACGTGTCAAAAGATGTAATTGCAGATTTTTTAACGGTGCTTCGAAATGGCGTTGCGCGATCAAAATCTTCTGTAACAATTGATTATTCAAACTTCCGTTATGAAATTGCGAAAATTTTGAAACAAGAAGGTTATGTTACTGAAGTTCTGATCAATGAAGTAGATGGTTATAAAGTATTAAAAGTTGTTTTGAAATATGTTGATGGTGAATCAGTAATTCATGAAATTACTCGTATTAGCAAACCGAGCCGTCGTATTTATAAATCAGTTGAAAATATTAAACCGGTTATTGGTGGTCTTGGTGTTAATATTTTGACAACAAGCAAAGGCCTTATGACAGACAAAGCTGCGCAAAAACAACGCGTTGGCGGCGAATTGATTTGTACTATTTGGTAAGGTAAGGAAACAGGTATGTCAAAAATTGGCAGAAAAGCTATTAGCACAAAAGATTTAACAATTTCAGTCGAAGGACAAGTTGTTTCTTATAAAGGCGCGAAAAAATCTGGCGTGTATACATTGCCAGATTGTTTGAGCATTAAAACAGAAACAGATGTTCTTCGTTTAGAGTTAGCTACTCCAGGTGATTATAAAAATAATAACGTTTGGGGTTTACATCGTGCATTGCTTGCAAATGAATTACAAGGTGCACGTGAAGAGTTCGCTATCAATGTTATTATTGTAGGACTTGGTTACAAAGGTGAATTGAAGGGCGACATGATTGTGTTCTCGCTTGGATATAGCCATAAAATCGACTTTTCTATTCCACAAGATGTTACAGTTGCGATTGATAAAACAGGACAAAAACTTACTATTAAATCAAGCAATAAGTTTTTAGCTGGTGATGTAGCTCAGCGTATTTGTGCATTACGTCGTCCTGAGCCATATAAAGGCACAGGCGTTCGTTTAGAAAATGAAGTGATTCATAGAAAAGTTGGTAAAAATTAACAAAAGATAATAACAAGACGAAAGATATTTTTATATGAATATCAAAAAAATACAGCGAAAGCGTCAGCGTCGATCAGAGCGTACGCGTGCGACGTTAGCTTCAAAGTCTTTGCGCCCGCGTGTAAGCGTGTTTAGAAGCTTAAATCATATTTATGCGCAAATCATTGATGATAGCCAACAAAAAACTCTTGTTGCTTCATCATCAATGGTATTGGGATTGCATAAACAATCAGATAAACTTGATAAAAAAGCTATGGCTAAAGCAGTTGGGCTTGATCTTGCTCAAAAAGCGATTAAAGCTAACGTAGTTAACGTTTGTTTTGATCGTGGCTCTTATTTGTATCATGGTCGAGTGCAATCTCTGGCTGAAGGGCTAAGAGAAGGCGGGTTAAAACTATAACATTTTAATGTTGGTATTGAGTTATGAGTAAAAAACAAGTTCAAGATGGAACAAATTGGATTGATAAAGCAGTCAGCGTACGCCGTGTTACTAAAGTAACAAAAGGTGGTAAACGTTTTGCTTTTTCAGCGTTTGTTGTTTCAGGTGATCAAAAAGGTAATGTGGGTATTGCAACAGGTAAAGGCCGTGATGTATCAGCAGCGATTGCAAAAGCAACTGCTCGTGCACATAAGCAAATGATCCATGTTCCAATGCGTCATACAACCATTCCATATCCTGTTGAAGGATCACATGGTGCATGTAAAGTAATTCTTTGCTCAGCATCTAAAGGTACTGGTATTATTGCTGGTGGCGCGATGCGTGCGGTGATGGAAGCTTTAGGAATTAAAGATATTTTAACTAAAGCACTCGGTGCTCCAAACAATATTAACGTTGTTAAAGCTACTTTGAATGCATTAGCAAAATTACGTTCTGCGCAACATATTGCAAAGCTACGTGGTAAAACAGTTAAAGAAATAACACAAGGGGCTGAAGATGTTGCAGCTTAATGATTTAGTAAAGTTAACAAAAAAAAGAAAACGAGTTGGTCGCGGTGGATGCCGTGGAGGAACTTCTGGTAAAGGTCATAAGGGACAAAAAGCTCGTACGAGCGGAACTGTTTCAGCTCGCTTTGAAGGCGGACAGATGCCAATGCAACGTCGTTTACCAAAACGAGGCTTTACGAATTCTCTTTTCAAAAAAGAGTATGAGTTGGTAAATCTTGAGCAATTGCAAAATCATTTTGCAGATGGTCAAGTTATTACAAGTCAAACATTGCTTGAATCTGGCTGTGTCAAAAAGGGGAAATTAGTAAAAGTTTTAGCAACTGGAACTTTACAAAAGAAATTGACACTAGAAGTAAATGCTTGTAGTCAAGCAGCAAAAGAAGCTATAGAGCGCGTAGGCGGCGCAGTTAAACTCGTTTAGGAGTAGTAAAACGTGGTTTTATTAAAAAGTTTTCGGAACATTTTTTTGATTTCTGAACTTCGTAAAAAGATAGCATTTACGTTGGGCGTGTTAATGATTGATCGATTAGGAACTTATGTACCAGTTATTGGTGTTGACGTTCCTAAATTGACAGAATTTATGCAACAGAAGTCTGGAATTGGTGGTTTATTAAGCTATTTTGATATTTTTTCTGGCGGCGCATTAAATCGTTGTACTGTGTTTGCATTAGGAATTGCTCCGTATATTACGGCGTCGATCATGATGCAGATTTTAGGTATGACTATTCCTTCACTTGAGCAATTAATGAAGGAAGGCGAATATGGCAGAAAAATTATCAATCAATATACAAGATACTTGGCGCTTGGTTTAAGTATTATGTATAGCTTGTCATATGCCTTGTTGCTTGAACATCAGGGGTTAGCATTAACACCTGGATGGTCATTCCGAATTCTTTTTGTTTTGACATTGTCTGCTGGTTCCATGATGGTAATGTGGCTTGGTGATCAAATATCATTGTATGGTATTGGAAACGGAAGCTCTGTAATTATTTTTGCAGGGATTGTGTCTCGATATCCAACGATGATTTTGAAATTAGTTCACCTTGTTCAAGAAGGTAACTTGCATATTTTAATGGCATTAATGGTTCCAATCGCTTTTCTATTTATCACAGCTTCAATTGTTTTTTTAGAAAAAGGTGAACGTAAAGTGCCTGTACAATATGCTCGTCGCATTGTCGGGACTCGAGTATTTAATGGACAAAGCAGCTATATACCATTTAAAATCAACAGTGCTGGTATTATGCCTGTGATTTTTGCGGGTACAGTATTGAGATTTCCACAATTGATTGCAAGTATGCTATCAACGAAATTTCCGATGGTTCACACCGTTGTACAAGCATTTTATAGTGGACCACTGTTTTATGTTTCTGAATTTTTATTGATAATAATGTTCTCATTCTTTTACACAGCTCTTGCTATTAATCCAGTAGAGCTTGCAGAAAACATCCGTAAAAACGGTGGGTTTGTTCCAGGACTTCGTCCAGGAAATCAAACTGCAAAATATTTTGATTATTTGTTAACTCGTATAGGGTTAGTAGGTGCAATATATTTAGGCTTCCTCGCAATATTCCCGGCAGTATTGCAATTAGTGTTTAATGTACCGTTTGAAGAATCTGGTACATCAATGCTTATTGCTGTCGGTGTAGCATTAGAACTTGCAAATCAAGTTGAATCATATCTCATTGAACGTCGCTATGAAGGATTCCTGTCTGGTGGCGCTCGTGTGAGACGCGGAGGTTCTCGTTAATGACCGGTAGCAAGATTTTCATCTTACTTGGACCCCCTGGAGCAGGAAAAGGTACGTTATCTTCGTTGTGCGTTCAACATTTTGGTTGGGAGCAATTATCAACAGGTAATTTATGCCGAGACCATCTTGCGCGTGCAACTCCACTGGGTTTACAAATGAAAGAGTTAATTGCCGCAGGGCAATTAGTTCCGGATGAAATTATCATTGGGTTTGTGGTTGATTGGTTTGTATCACAAGAAAAATTACCGTCAGGGATTTTGCTGGATGGTACACCAAGAACGCAGCACCAAGCTTCGGTACTATACGATGTTTTTAAGGCGCAATTTGAACATGTTGAAATGGTTGTTGTAAAGTTACAAATCGATCCTGAATTGCTGGTAAAGCGAATCGTACATCGAGTTACTTGTTCTAATAAAAATTGTGGACAAGTGTATTCGTCGTTACCTTTTGAAGAATCAAGCCCTAAGGTAGAGATGATTTGTGATCATTGCGGATCTGCATTAGTTCGTAGATCGGATGATACAGTAGAATCATTACAACAAAGATTGCGTGTGTATTATGAAAATGAGCAAGCAATTGTTGATTTCTATGTTGATAAAGGGTTACCGATATTAACATTGAATGGTGCATTACCAATATCAACAATGTTTGAAAAATTTAAAGAATTAGTGTTGCGTGATTATGGCTGTTAAAAACATGCAAGCATTAGAAAAGATGAGAACGGCGGGTAGACTGCTAGCGGATATCTTTGAAAATATTTCATCAAAAATACAAGTCGGTACAACAACTGCTGCTTTAGACAGTTGGATTGAAAGCGAATTGGACAAGCGCCAAATGGTTTCTCAGTCTAAAGGTTATAAAGGATATAAGCATGTTAGTTGTATATCTGTTAATACGGTTGTGGTGCATGGTGTGCCAAGTGCACAAGTAGTACTACAGTCAGGTGACCTTGTAAAAGTTGATGTATGCGCTGCATGGCAGGGATATTGTGCAGATATGGCTCGATGTTATATTGTTGATAACGTAGGAACTCAGCAAGTAGAGCATTTAAAAATGATTGCACAGCAAGCGCTTGATAAAGGAATTGCTCAAGCGGTTGAGGGTAATCGGTTATTTGATATATCTGCAGCTATTCAAAACCATGTTGAACATTTTGGATATGGAATTGTACGTGACTTTGCGGGTCATGGTATTGGCAAACGTATGCATGAAGACCCAGATGTTCCTAATTTTGGGACAGCTGGCACCGGTATGCGCTTGCGTGCTGGCATGACGTTTGCAATTGAACCTATGATTACCCAAGGCTCATATGAAGTGTATATTGATCGTGATGGTTGGACGGTTAAAACAAAGGACGGATCACTAGCCGCACATGTAGAAGATACGGTGGTGGTAGGTGAACATGGTCCTGAAATTTTAACTCGTTTATAACCATAGCTTGAATAAGGATATAAGGTTTATATGAAACCAAAAGATGACGTTGTAAGAATTGATGGAATAGTCAAAGAAACATTGCCAAATGCAATGTTTAAAGTTGAAGTAGAGGGTGGGCATGTGGTACTGGGACATGTGTCTGGTAAAATGCGCATGAACTTCATACGAATTTTACCTGGAGATAAAGTTGTTTTGGAGCTTTCTCCTTATGATTTAACTCGGGGAAGAATAATACGTAGAAATTAATATAGTTAAACATAATGTTTTTTTGAAAGAAAGCTGTTATAATGAAAGTAAGAACTTCTGTTAAAACAATGTGCAGTGATTGTCGAATTATACGACGAGAAAGAGTTGTAAGAATAATTTGTAAAAAAAACCCGAAGCATAAACAACGTCAAGGATAAATAAAGGTCAGATATGGCAAGAATTTCTGGAGTTAATTTACCTCCGCGAAAGCGCATAGAGTACGGGCTCACTTATGTATATGGCATAGGTTTGAAGTCAGCACAAAAGATTTTACAAGAGCTTAATATTAATATAGATACACGCGTAAAAGATCTTTCTGATCAAGAAGTGTTTGCGATTCAGAAAAAAGTTACCGAAGAATATACAACTGAGGGTGACTTACGTAAAGAAGTCCTCATGAATATTAAACGTCTTCAAGAAATCGGAAGTTATCGCGGATTGCGTCACAAACGAGGTCTTCCTGCTCGAGGACAGCGTACTAAAACGAATGCTCGTACACGAAAAGGACCACGTAAAGCTGGTTCAGCGATTGCGTTGAAGAAGAAAATAGCGAAAAAATAAGATTTTTTGATTAGGTAAGAATACACTATGGCGTTTCAGAAAAAGATTAAAAAAACAAAACGACAACTAACTGCGGCCGTTGCGCATGTTAAATCGTCTTTTAACAATACAATGGTTACGATAACCACTCCTGAAGGGGACGTGGTGTTGTCAAGTAGCGCTGGTAAACTTGGTTTTAAAGGTTCTCGTAAAGGTACTCCTTTTGCAGCATCTCAAATAGCAACAACATTAGCTAAAGATATGCAAATTATGGGTATTAAAACACTTGAAATTAACTTGCAGGGACCTGGTGCTGGACGCGATTCTGTCGTGCGTGCATTCCAAGGTTCAGGTATTCATATTTCAACTTTGCGAGATGTAACACCGCTTCCACATAACGGTGTTCGTCCAGCGAAAAAACGTCGTGTATAACAAATTAATTTCAAGAATTGGTTAGAAAAATTATGGCAAATAAACCAAATGCAAAAGCGAAAGCAAAAGATCAACAAACAGCTGGTGTTGGACAAAATGAACAAGCTGCTAAAGCAGCGAGCTTCAAACGTACATCTGGTTATGGTCGTCAGCTTGGTGAAAAGCAAAAATTAAAACGCATGTATGGTATGCGTGAGCGTCAGTTCCGTTGTTTCTTTGATGAAGCAACTAGAATGGAAGGCGTTCCAGGGGAAAATTTATTAAGTCTTCTTGAGCGTCGTTTAGACAGTGTTGTCTATCGCCTTAAGTTGGCTATTACATGTGCGCAAGCGCGTCAAATGATTGTTCATGGTCACGTGTTGGTTAATGGTTCTAAAGTAACTATTCCATCATATCGTGTTGAAATTGGTGATGTAGTTAGTCTACATGCAGCAGTTGAAAACAAAGCTCAATTTTTGGCTCAAGTTGTTGATAAACGCTTGAACATTGCAATCAAAGTTCCAGAATGGTTGGAGTTGATGAAACAAACTCGATCAGGCAAAGTACTACGATATCCAGTTCGAACAGATATTCAATTCCTAGTAGAAGAACACATGATTGTTGAGTTGTACTCAAAATAATACAGGAGATTGTGGTAGATGAATCGAAATGTATGTGTGTTAATGTGATTAGGGAATACTATGTCGAAATCAATGTATAAACCGCTTACTTTACCCACATTGGGCTGGGACAAGAAAACGATGAGTTCAACTTTTGGAAAATTAGTTGCTCAGCCGTTGGAGTCTGGCTTTGGGGTTACTTTAGGTAATGCGTTACGTCGATCACTGCTTGGATCTATTGAAGGATCTGCTGTTACAGCGGTGATTATTAAGGGCGTAAATAATGAGTTTGCAACGATACCAGGTGTTGTTGAAGATGCGATGCAATTGATTTTAAATATCAAACAGCTTGTTATCAAAAACAAAGAAAATATGCCTGCAACTATGAAATTATCAGTTTCAGGGTCACAAAAAGAAATCGTGACTGGTGCTGATATTGTTATGGATTCTCATATTGAAATTGTAAACAAAGATCATGTTATTGCTCATTTAGCAAATGATGGTCAGCTTGATATTGAATTTTTCGTTGAATCAGGTCGTGGTTATCAATTAGCGCAATGGCCTGTTGGCACAGCGTTGACTGAAGATGGTCGTATGTATCTTGATGCAATGTTTTCTCCTGTGAGAAACGTTTCAATCTATGTTGAGAAAACTCGCGTAGGAAAAGATATTGATTACGATAAATTAACAGTTGAAATTTCAACCAACGGAGCAGAAACTCCTGTTGATGTATTAAATTATGCTGTATCAGTCCTTCGCACACAGTTTGAAAACTTCTTAGTTGATAAAGAAATACCATTTAATGATATTTCAACCGGCTCAGAAGAGATCTCAACTGTTGCAAGCGAAGATACTGACGATTCAAGTTTGCAAGAAATTTCGATTGAATCATTGTTTAAATCAATTGATGAGTTGGAGCTTTCAGCTCGTGCTCACAACTGTTTAGCAAATGCAAACATCACCCGAGTTTTAGATTTAGTAAATCTGTCCGAAGATGAAAGCTTACGCATTAAAAACTTTGGTAAAAAATCTCTTGATGAAGTCAAAGAGGTTTTGAAATCAATGAATCTTCGATTTGGTATGCATATTAAAGAAGAAGTTGCATTAAAAGCATTAAAGCGTAAAACAGGCAACAAGTAGATTGCCTCATCTTTGTATGAGTAAGGAATTATAGCATGAGACATTTAAATAGCAGAAAAAAATTAAATATGAAATCTTCCTATCGGAAGGCATATTTGCGTAATCAAGTGATTCATTTGATTAATTTTGGTCATATCACTTTATCGCTTGCTGGTGCTAAAGAAGTTCGTCGTTTTGCAGAGAAAATGGTAACAATTGCAAAAGTTGGTACTGATTTCAATGCTCGCCGTCGCGCACAGCAATTATTACCATATAGTGATGTAGCACTCGACAAATTGTTTGCTGATGTTGCACCACAATATGCGCAACGTCCAGGCGGATATACACGTATTCTTCGCCTTGGTCGTCGCCCAAGTGATACATGTTCTATGGCACTCCTTCAATGGGTGTAAATGAACGATTTAGATAAATTACAGATAGATGCTGAGTGTCAAAGTGAAATCAAAGTTTCTCAAGATGCGCAGCATCAAACTGTTTTTAAGGGCAGCGAGTCTGAATCTGTGTTGAGTGATCCAGCTCAAATCGATGCGCAGCAGCTCATAGTTAAGATCTTAGAGGGGTTACTTCCTTATATCGCATCTCACGGTGGTAATGTAGAGTTTGTGGCTCTGCGTGAGACTGTCGTTTTTATCAAATTTTATGGCACCTGTGTGCAATGTCCCCTCTCATTTTATACGGTAACGTATGGAATTGAGCGTCATATTAAAGCCCAAATTTCTTGGATTACACGAGTCGAAGTTGTAGAAGACTAAGTCGATCTAGAGGGCTTATTGAAAAGCATGAATAAAAAAACAATAGACCCTTTTGCCATGATTTTGTGGACATGGTACAACTAATATTAAGTAATTTGAAATTGTTGCAAAATAAATTCAACATTATCACTTAAATATCATGAGGTATTTGGGTTGAAATACAGATACGCATTTTTGTTGATCTGTTATTTTTAAAATAAATAAGTATATGTATCATTAAATATGGAGGTTTCTATGAAATCTAAATTATTCTTAAGCTTGTCACTTTTGACAATTGCTTTTTCAGTTCAATCAGTATCATTCAAAATGCCATCAGTATCTGCTGAGACTATGTTGAATGCTAAAGTAGCTGCAATTAAAATTGCTACTGTTGGTGGTTTAGGATTATCTGCTGTTGCAGCAAATAGCTATATGAATCCAGAAGTTGCTCCTACGTTGACTTACGTACAACAAGCACAACAAATGATTCAAAATGGTTATAACTCTGTTAAAGCAAATGCTGTAAAAGGTTATGATTTTGCTAAAACACATCCAAAATCAACAGCTGGTGCAGTTGCAGCAGTTGCGGCTCTTGGTTATGTAGCTTATAACAGTGATCTATTTGGTAAATCAAAAGCTCCTGTAGTAACTCCAGTTGTAAAACCGGTTGTTAAAACAGCTAAACAACGTCTAAACGCTTTTTAATTATAAAAAGTATCTAAGGCGCTAGAAGTAGAGAGAATACTCCCTACCTCTGATCAAAGATAATTAAAACAGGCTTTCCTTTGGGAGGGCCTGTTTTATGTTGTAGTGGTTTTGTTTGATGAGCATTGCATTGTGTGATTGCTTTGCGCTGAGCGTGTATTGTGTGTATTATTTGATTTTTTATAAAAATTACAAGGAATCATGAGCTATTCTTCTTTATTGTTTGAATATACGCGGATTGACGATGTATTGCTGAAATTGATAATGTTTGTGATTAAATAACAGATGTCTTTTGTTGTTAAAAGATGCATTCAGGCAATATTTTTGTTGTCAGTTTATTTTTTTTTGTTATCATTGTAGGTGTTGTGGGAGTTTGTGTATGACTTGGAATTTTAAATTCCTAACAGTAAACAACAAACTCATGTAGAACAAGCTCAAAAAGTGACTATAGCACGCCATTGGCTTTCGTTCAAAAAACACAATAAAATTAGTAGATGTAGTCGTGAGTATTTCTGTTATACAGTTTAAGTTCTGATTGCTTTTGGTTAGCATAAGATGATGGACCGTAAAATTGTAATTGTGATTATGCAAATTGAGCAGTTACAATGATACAAAACCGTTCATCATAAAAATTAACTAAGATGTTCAATTTGAGATTTGTGCTGGCATGGCAGAAAAAATAAATTAATTGAAATTGGTATCATAATTATATTAATAATAGGGGTTTCTTATGAAATCTAAATTGTTCTTAAGCTTGTCATTGTTGGCAGCTGTGTCATTTGTTGAATCAGCGGCTGAAGCTGCTAAACCTGCTGCTGAAGCAGTTGCTGTTGCAGCTACTGCTGGTGCTGAGTCTGTTAAGCCTGGCATGATTGCTCGTACACGTGCTTTCGTTAGCTCTTCAGCAAGCACAGTTGCTGCTAAGCTTCCTACAGCAAAAGTTGCTGGTCAATATGCTGTTGGTGCAGCAGTTGTTTCTGGTCTTGTATATGCTGCAAATGAGCAATATAAAGCATACAACAAACCAGAAGTTAAGCCGTTAACTTATACTGAAAAAGCAAAAGAAGCGTTTAACAATGCTTATGTTGCAATTAAAAGCAATCCAATTAAATCAGCTACAGCTGCTGTTGTTGCTGCTGCTGTTATTGCTGCTGTTTATAACAGCTTTGATTCAGAAGTTTCAGCTGCGTAACTGATAAGTATTACGCTCCTATGAGGTTTTTAGTATTAAAAGCTGGTTTAGGGTGTAATCAGTAAGGAATTTATTCTTTACGCATTATTGTAGATGATTAAAAATAGGCTTTCCGTAAGGAAGGCCTATTTTGTTGCAAGACGAGGTGGGGTCGTTTTTCTGTTGGATTTGTCTTTGATAGATCGTTATATTTTATTTCATGGGTGCTTAGTTTTGGATCAAAATTAGGCTGAATGTTGAGCTTTGTGGGCAAGTTAATAAGACTTATAGAGGGTAGTGGCGGGATTATTTTCTTTGCTGGGGCAACAAATTGAGGCCAGGGGGGTGGATTGCGCTAGGGCTTAATAAGTTAGGCAATACGTGAGCAAATGGTTCTTTAAAAGGGATTTTTTTTGGGAAGCCAAGCTTGTCCAAAGAGGGTGAGCTTTTGTGCGAATTGTGTTTTTGAGCTATAAGATTAGGTATAAATGTAATTATGGTGGGGATCAAAGTATGAAAATTAATATAGTATTGATGGCGCTGTTTGCTTTTCTAGTGGGCGAAGTCAGTGTGCTTGCAACCGGTATAACGTATAAAATAGAAAATATTGGAGCTCAAATAGGTGCTTCTGGTAAAATTCGTTGGTTTTTTTCTGGGTATCCTGGGGATTATCGACAAACGATTCCTTTTTCTTACATAGAAAAAAGCCTTACTCCAAAGCAGATACAGTGGTTTAAAGATGGAATTAAACAAAGTCCTTATGGTTCTTGTTTAGGATCTGCGTTTAAAGATTTAATTGCGCATACGAAACCTGTAGCAACTGCTGTGCCAAATGTTGGATCGATGTCAACTGCTTCGGTAGTAAAGCCTATAGCTCATGTGGTTGCGCCAGTGATTGGAAATGCTAGTTGCGTAACGCGTGCTATGAAGTATGGCAGTGTTGCAGCAGGGATGGCTGCGGCGAGTTATTGCGGACTATTGAAATATCGTGAACAAATGGCTCCTGAAGTGCCAAAACCACAAAACTATGTGCAAAAAATGCAGAGCTTGGTACAAACACACCCTTATTGGGCAATAGGTTCACTGGGTGCTGCAATAGCTGTTTCATATGTCGCGTATCAGAATAAAGATAAGATTACAGAGTTTTATCGCAATCTATTCGGTTGTTAACTGTTTAACAATTGGGGATGAGCTTCGTGGTAATGTTATTGCATGGTATGCAAAGTTATAAAGCAGGTTCCTTTTTGGAGCTTGCTTTTTCCTTTAAAAAAACAGTACAATGTCATTTGCGATATAAGAAAACAGACATGATCATTTTGAAATATGCGATGTTGTATTGCAAATCTTTGATGCTTAATGATGTATAAATTAAAGCCTGCTTTTGTAGAAATGATGATCTGGAGCTCTGTTTTTTTTAAGGAGTTAAGAGAGCTTTTTTGGTAGTTGGAAAAGAGTTGTTGTACTTTCAAAAAATTTTTTTTCTGTTACTCTATTAGTGTGTTTTATTAGTATACGTAGATACTTTAAGTCAAATTATATTAACAGCCTCAGGAGTTTTATGAAAAATACATATTTTCTAGTTGTATTATCTTTTGCAGCAGTGGCAGTACATGGTTCTGATTATGCTGATCTTAATGGCAATGCTTGTGGCGCAGGATTAGATCCTTACGCTGTAACAACAGTAGCGTCTGATAGTCCAATGGCTCTAGCTTTTGATAATCACATAGTTAAACCAATCTGTACACATGTGGTTGCACCAGTTAAGACCTATGTGATTGAACCAGTGATAAAAAATACGCTAAAGCCAGTATCTGATTTCGTGGTATCAATGAAACAGAAAGCATCTGATTTGGTTTTAGATGCTAAGGTTCGTTTAGGGTATGCTCAACCAGTAGTCGAAGTAAAGATGTCTGCTTGGGATAAGTGCAAAGACAAAGCATCAAAGGCTTGGAATGCAGATCTTTTCGGATATACAGGAGCAGGGAAATACGCAATTGTAGCAACAGCGAGCGCTGTAGTTCTTCTTTCTGGATATGCTGTTTATGCATTAAGCCAGCAGTCAGTGGAAGATCAGGTAATTGCTCTTGTTCAAAAGGCTCAAAAGAATCCTAATGTTATCTTACAAGGGTTGCCGGCTATTTTAGATTGCTGTGAAAATGACGATATGCGCGTTGACGTTCTTCAGTATGTTTTATCTCATGTTGTGATTACACCTGAAATTGCGATAGCATTTAATTTGCAACAATAAATTGATTTAAAAAAGCTCCTTCTTTGACGGGAGCTTTTTTTTCACAAAAATGAAGATTTTGAGTTTTATTCGTCATTATGATAAAATAAGTAATATAAAAACTTTAAGTAATATAAAAAGGCTTTGTATGTTAAAAGGTAATTTTGTGATAAATAAGGTTGTTTTACAAAGATTTTTACGATTAAACGTTCTGTTAGCGGTTAGTTGCGTATCTTTACATGGTGCTGAAAATAGTGCTGCTTCGCAAGTGCCAGCTGTAGAGAAAAATTGGTTTTCAAATCTGTGGACGCGTGGCACAGAATTTATCGGAAAAAAGGCCGAGAATTCCATTCAGAGAATAGAAGCAGAGAAAGTAGCCAAAGCATTAGAGCAAGCACAAGGGACCGCGCTTTCACCAGTTGCTCCAGCATCGTTAGATGTCTTGTCAGCAGGAACGCCTGTTAAGAGCCCGGAATCACCTTCAAGCGATTCAAAAATAAACAATGAAATATCAACTGTGCCAGCAGTAAGCTCTGGAGATACAAAGCCTGCAGTAGCGGCATCCGCATCTGGGTTTGAGGATTATTATTTGGTTGGTGGTGTTGCGGCGGCAATAACGGTTGTTATTGGAGCTGTGTATTATATGTATAGTAAACCGTCTTGGCAGCAGCAAGTGAACAAAATAATAATGCAAGCTGAGCGTAATCCTCGCGGGATGCTTTCTGAGCTTGATGCATTGTTAGAGCAATGGGATGGAACAGCTGAGCAGGATAAAATTATTCAATATGTTATGCAGAATATGCGAATGACTAAGGATGTAGAAGCTCTTTTGGAGCAATACAAGTAGTAGAAGGTCGTCAGGTTTAAGAATTAATGGATAGGTTTGTAAGGTTTTTTAGCATTTAAATGTCACTTTGAATGTTAAAAAACCTGAATTGATAAAGAGTTTCAGCATGGAATATGTATATAAAAATAGCAGAATGATAACACTATTGTTTGTAGTTGTAAGCAGTGTGAGTTTATCTTCGTTGACATTTGCAGCAGAAGAAGAGAGTTCGTCTGGTTTTACAACAAGACATGAAGGCTACTCTGTATTTAAAGCTCTTGGTGATTATTTTGAAGCGTTTTTAAAAAAACACGCCCCAATAGATGGAACCGTACCTGTATCAATCTTTGACAAGCCGGTGAATTTCTCTGTAATTGCAGCAGGTTGTAGCACTATTCCTGAATTACCTGAAATGTCTAAAGTACAACCTGAACCGTTTATAGGACCCTTACCGCAACCGGTTGTTGTAGATCAGAAAGAACCTGAGAAAAATCATGGTGGTTCACCAGAGCAATCAAAAAACACAGAAAAGCCTTGGTATAACAAAGCATTCAATTTATTTGGTTTGGGAGAAAAACCAAAACAAGATATTGGTGATTATTATGATAAGCAGTTTGATCAATCGCCTACCATACCTGTAACAATATCGATGCCTTCTGGACAGGAAAAAAATGAAAAACAGGTAAATAGTTCAGTTATGTCATCAGTTTCACAGCGAGAATCTGAAGTTTTAGAACCAGAATCTCAACCTGGATTATTGAAAAAAGTATTTAAAGAAGTACAGCATGGAATTGGTCGACTTGCTCAATGGGGGTTGGGTTACTGGTCAAAACAGCAAAAACCTTCATCGGTAAATAACGACCCTGCAGCGCCGTTACAGGCATTACCTAGTAACGATGCTGGTTCAGTTGTATTAGATCAGTCACTTAATAAAGATGTAATAGGGTCATTGCCAAGTGGTAATGCTGCAACTTCAAACAATTCTATAAACTCTCAGGGTGCGAGTAGTGTTGGTGATCAGAATTCTTCAACTCCGGTTTCTGTAACGCCTTCACCAGAATTACCAAACAATAATGTTGGTGCAGTTGTGCCACCTAAGTCATTTGAGCAAGACACCGAAAAATCATTGCCAAGTGGTAATGTTGCAATTTCAAATAATTCTATGAATTCTCAGGGTGCGGGTAGTTTTGGTGATCAGAACTCTTCAACTCCTGTTTCTGTAGCGCCGTTACAAGAATCACCAAGTAACAATACTGGTTCAGTCGTACAGCCTAAGTCACCTGATAAAGGTCCAACAGAATCATTGCCAAATGGTAATGATGTAGCTTCAAGTAGTTCTGTGAATTCTCAGTCTGCTGGTAGCGTTGGTGATCAATCACAGCAAAATGTGGATGATCAGAATAACCAAGTGTATGATATAGCTGATTATTATGAGACTCATTATGAAGGTATGAAAACAGTTGTAGAGCAACCGAAAAAGGCAGGAAAGCCGTGGTATTACTTTGGTTTAGGGTCAGCTGAAGAAAAACCAGCAATAAATTCTCATGAATCACAAAAAAATTCTCAGGCTTTACCGCCAAAAGATCCAATTTCTGATAATGCAACAAAGCAACCAATATCTGGTGCAGCAGGATCTTTGCCAGCAAATAAAGAAACTGAACCAGCTGGATCTGTGCCACCTGTAGGCGATGTCGGTACAAATAATGCTGTTAAGCAGCAGAGCACAGGTGTCACCGGTGATCAAACAGTATCAAATACTAGTTCTGCGGAGCAGTTATCAGCATTATCAAATGAAAAAATTTCTTTAACTCCATCAACTAATCCAGTTACTCAAGAAACTACAGGGACGTTGCCAAAAAACAATGATATAAAGCAGCCTAAACAAACTCCAAGCCGTCAGAAATGGTACAATGCTGATACAAAGTATTGGATGTGGAAATGGGGAGGATCTATGCCAAACCCATCTGATATGACATCGGTCGAGCAAGTTGCTAAATGGCAAGATCATCCAGACCTTGTTGTTTTCAAGAAAGAAATCGTTGATGTTGACGAAGAAGCGGAATATTACGACACTCATTATGAAGGTATGCCAATCGATTCTAGTGTATCGACGCAAGATTCTTCAGGCGCATCTGTATCGGCAAATAGCAACGCAGAGATATCTGAATCAGGTGATCAAGTGCAGTATAATGCTCAGAACTTGCAAGCGTCTGATAAAAAAGATACGAAGCTTGAGAAATTCGTGTCAGATTCTGATAAAGAACTAACAGTTGTTGATGCTGCGCCAATAAATCAGCCTGTCGTATCTGCTCAGCCTTCTGGGTGGAGTGCAAGCAGTTGGGCGCTGCTTGGTGGATCTGTTATTGCTGCAGGAATCGTTGCGTATAAGGCATATATGTATGCTCAGAAACGAATCATGAGTGGTCGTCAGATCATAGCTGCAATTTTAGCTGGAACAAGCACCGTAGAATTAGAAAGCATTTATGCACAGATTGTGAGCATTGTTGATTCTGGTGAACAATCAATTGAAGAAGTTGATGTTGAAGATGAAGCAAGCATAGTTACAGCTCGACATGGTTATGAAGAAAAAAGATATTTAACGACTCGTCAAATTCAGATGGTGTTAGATACGATTTCTGTTATGCCATCTAAAAAGCAACGTCAACTGATGTTGGCTGTTATGGTGACAAAGTTTGATATGGATATGGTAGATAAAAAAGAATTAGGTCAGTTGTTGCGGGAATCTTTGCAATAATTAATCAGTAAATATATAAAAAGCCTGTTTAGAAATAAACGGGCTTTTTTGTTGTTAAAATTACCCTTGGTGGATAATAGAAATGGTGCTACCCGAACGTTTCTTTTCAACAATAAATTGTACCGGGAAATGCTCTTTCATCTCTTGTAGGTGGGATACGACAATGATCTTTGCGAAATCTTCTTGTATTTTGTAGATGTTGTCCATAATTAAATTGAGACCTTCATCGTCTTGTGATCCAAAACCTTCATCGATAAATATTGTTTGCAGAGCTGTACCTGCTCGACGAGCGAGAAGTTTTGATATTCCAATACGCAGAGCGAAATCGATTCTGAACGCTTCGCCTCCTGAAAACATTTCATAATCGCGTAGTCCAAACGGATCTGCGATTTTTATATCTAACGTTTCTTTGCTGCCACCTTTTTTGAGATCACGAAGTGATTCAATAAAAATTTGAGTTTGATTATTGGTTAATCGTGACAAGATTAAGTTGGTTTCATGTTCAATTTCAGGAATTGCTTGTTCGATGAGTAATGCTTGAATTCCATCTTTGCCCAGAGCTTTTGCGATCTCTTGATAATCCACCATTTCTTGATGCACGACTTTTGATCGTGCAGATATTGCTTGTAGTTCTAGTTCAAGTTCTTGCTGTTTTTTTTGTTTTTGTTCCAGGGAACCTTTGTACACGAGGTCTTGTTGATATTGCTGTTCGAGCATTTTTGTATGACTAATGATTGTAGTCTCTTGTTGTTTGAGCTCGAAAAGTTGCTGCTCGATATGGAGGTAATTGTTCAATTGCTGAGCTATTTCGATGATTTTAAGTTGTGTATCGTGTGCTTGCTTGAGCAACTGCTCAATGATTGTTTGTCGTTGAACGTCTTGGTTTTGATTGCTGTATAGCTCGAGTTGTTGTCGAATGCTTTGTAGATTTTGTTCAGTTGTCTGATAATCCTGAGGATTATAGGTTAAGGCGTGTGCTTGTTGTTCGATATCTTTTAATTTTTGCGCATACGTCGTGACGTCTGAATTTTGTATTTTTTGTTCGTTTTCTTGTTGCAGTTGGGTTAGCTGGGCATGCAGCTTTTGTATCTGTAGCAAGCTTGCTTGTTCTTCTTTTTGTATCGTTGCAACTTGTTGCTGTTGCAGGATCTGTTGATCAATTAATCTTTGGTATGTTTGTTGATGTTGCTGATAGCGAGCATTGATCTGTAAACATTGTTCATATTTTTCTTGATACTGCGCAACAGCTGCTTGATGCTCATTGATATTATTTTTTGATTGAAGAGCATCGTTTTTGAGCTGTGTGAGTTGTTGTTGTAGCGCAGTTTGTTCTTGTTGCAACTTGAGAATGATTGTTGATTTTTGATGCGCATTTAATGGCTGCTGACACTGCATACAGTCGTGATGATCTGATGATGCGACATGCTGCTCATCGCTTTGTATTTTTTGAACGTATTGTTTAACAAAGGTACCTTGAGTACATATTTGTTGGTACTGCTGACGTGACATATCGAGAAGATTTTTGTGTTGCTCGTAGGTTGATTTGATCAGTTCTTGCTTGCTGAGTTGTTCCTGGTATTTGTTGGTTTCTTGCTGCGCAGCATTGATCTGCTCACTCAGTTGCATTAGGTTTGTTTGTTCTTGATGAATTTGCTTGCGAATATGCTTGAGTAATTCTTCTTCTTTGGTCTGATTCATCATGAGATCTTGACGCTTTTGGTCAAATTCTACATTGAATTTTTGTGTGAGTAGATTGAGTTGTTCTTTGGTGGTTAGATATAACTCTTTGAGTTGTAATTTTTCTTGTTGGTTTTTCTGATACAATTGTAGTTTTGCAACTAATTGTTGTTCTTGGTCCAGAAGTGTTGCTTTGGGCAGTATATTTTTATTTTGAGTAAGGGCATCTTGGTGTTGTTGTATCGTTTGTAATATTGTGTGGTGCTCGGTTGACAGTTCTTGATGCTGTTTTTGCAAAAACGATGCTTCGTTTTGCAGATTTTTAACTTTTTGTTGTTCGTTTTGATTGTTCTGCAGAGCTGTTTGTTGGGTGACTATTGCGAGTTGTTGTGTGGCGAGTTGTTCTTGAATTTGCACGTATTGCATGGTTACAGTTGCTGCGTCAACGAGTTCTTGTTGGATTCGTTGTTGGACTTGTAGTTGTGTTTGATATTCTATTTGTTGTTTGCGGGAATGCGCGAGAGCTATTTTTTTTTGATGTTCAAATTGTTGTAGTTGTAATATTTGAGCTAAAATATCTTTGCGTTCTTTGGGGGATTTTTTAGAAAATTCGTTTGATTGCCCTTGTCGTAAGAACGTAGAGTTGGTGAATGATTCATAGGTAATACTTATGGTGCGTTCTATTTTGTCTTGAGTATCTTTAATCGTTTTATCGGTCAGTGCAATGAGTTTACCATCAGGATGTTGGATGCCAAAATCTAAGGTGGCAAATGGTTTCGATTGTGTTTGTAAATATTCTCGGCGTACGCGATAGATGGTACCATTCACTTCAAATTCGAGAATGACCATCATATGTTTTTGACCCAAATGCATCAGTCCTGCATCGGGTTTGGATTGACCAGATGATTTACGAGCTTGTCCCCAAATTGCCCAGGTAATTGCATCAAGTAATGCTGATTTACCATGGCCATTTTTACCAGATAAAGAGATTAAACTATAAGGTTTAAAATCGATTATTTGAGTTTCAGGACCGTAGCTTAAAAAGTTTTTAATATGTAAAACATGTGGAATCATATAAATCAGGTATCTCGAAAAAGAGGCATGGTTTTTGATATATAAATGTGGTAACCTGAAGCAGATTTTTTAATTTCCAAAAGTATACTATGTAATGGTGCACTATGCAAAAACATATTGTTCGTAAATCTAATATTCGTGGTATGGTCGGAATTGACTTTGAAGTTGATGAGCTGTACGTATTCACTCAAGCATTTCTGATTTGGCTTGAGCGTACTACGGTATTACAAAAAGTAGCTGTTGGTATGGATGGTCGGCTGCATAGCTCTGCCATATATCATAAGGTTGCTCAAGCAATTATTGATGCTGGTCATCAGGTATATTTTGTGGGAGCGTGTCCAACTCCTGTTCTGGTACATTCTTTGTATGCGTTACCAGTACAAGCTGGGATTATGATTACCGGTTCTGGTAGCAATGAACAGTACAATGGTCTTAAATTATATGTTGACAAGAAACCAGTAGAAGGTTTGGCGCTTCAAGAAATTTATACGATTAGTTTGGATATGAAGAAAGTTGATGTAGGTACTCAAGGGAAAATAGTACCATGTCCTATAGTTGATCAATATTTGGATTCAGTTTGGCAAGAGTTTGCTCATCTATCGCAATATGATTTTTCGGTTGTGCTTGATATTGGTAGTGGAGTGACTGGTTTTATATTGCAGAAATTAATACAAAAAATGGGTTGGAAGCAGGTCGTATTGCTACATGAACAAGTAGATGGAACATTTCCTTTTCACGCTCCAGATCCTGCAGATTATAAAAACTTGGAACTTCTTAAGCAACATATGTCATTGTATCCACATTCTTTTGGTATTGCTTTTGATGGCGATGGTGATCGTTTAGCAGTGATAGATGAAAAAATGATTATTGTTTCACCTGAGCGTATGATTGCTATTTTTGCTCGTAATATTTTAGTAAAACATGTGCATGGTAAAATAGCGCATGACATTGTTGATAGCGCATGGTTAGATTATGTATTGGATCATGCACAAGGCAAAGTTATTGCAGTAAAAGATGATCAGCAACCATTTTTTTCCTTGGTAGAGGCATCGCAGGCTCTGTGTGCGGGACAACGGCATGGAAAATTTTATTTTAAAGATCGGCATCATGGATATCCTGATGCGATCTATGTCTTTTTAAGATTACTTGATATCTTGGTACAAGAGCGGTGTATGGTTCATGATTTGTTGTTAAAATTACCAAAACAAATTGTAGGATATATGCCACAGACGAGCACCGTTGAACAAAACTATCAGGGATAATGCAATGGAGCAAATGAACAAAAGAGCAGTTGGTTTACATGTACGATTGCAAAACGGATTGTCAGATGTCATACAAGCTGTAGAGCATTTTAACATTCCAGTTGTACAAAGTTTTCTCATGGATGAATCAAGTAAGTATGTGTCGTGTTCTGCTTCGGTACGCAAAGAGTTTATTCGCTTGAAAGAGCGGATTGGTTTTTCTTATTTTGTACATGCTGCGTACTGGTCGAGCTTAACTAATGTTAAAAGCAAAGAATTTTTGTCACTTTGCAAAGAGTCGGATAAAGCTTTAGATTTATCAAGCGAGGGAATTGTGGTGCACGTAGGTGCAACGCGCGCTCGACTGAGTAAGATGGATCAAGCACAATATGTTGCACAAGGACTTAATGAGCTGCTACTTCGAGTTCCAACGATTCCTATTATTTTAGAAAATGGTCCTCATGCAGGGCGTAATTTTGGTGGTGACTTTACTGATTTTATGTTGCTACGTGATCTTGTTGAACAACGAAGCAGGGTGCAATATTGTATTGATACAGCACATGCTTACGTGTACGGTTATAATATGGTTGATTCCGTAGATCGTAAAAATTTCTTTCAATTGCTGCAAGATGTATTTGATAATGAAACAATTGCGCTTTTACATTTAAATGATACAGCTCATGACTGCGCTTCTCAGATTGATAAGCATGGCATACCGGGAGAAGGATTTTTGGGTGCTACGGTATTGCAGGAATGTATGCAATATCCGCTGCTTCAGGATGTACCAATCGTATTAGAATTGCCAAGTCGTTGTGATGATGCACAGACAAAATCAGTATTGAGCTTGGTAAGTTCATGGGATATTTAAATTAATCGAAGGCTTTATTTCTTTCTATCTTCACAAGTTGCAAAAAATTGATTACTCTAAAAGAGTATATAAGTATAAAATATACTCATACTAAGTGGGCCCATAGCTCAGCGGTTAGAGCAGTCGGCTCATAACCGAAAGGTCCCAGGTTCGAACCCTGGTGGGCCCACCAAAATAAATAAGCCATACATTCTTGGAGCGAAGGATACAAAAAATGAGTCATCAAACTTTAAAGTCTTTTATCGATTTGGTAACCTTCGATCAGCGGTTTGTTGAAATTCAAAATAAAATTACAAAAATGATGGCTGATCTCGCAGCTACAAAACAAAAACAAAAATCAGAAGAACAACGCTTTGAAACTATCAGTGCAAAACAGCGTGATATGCAAAAAAGTATTCATGAACAAGAACTTGTCATGGAAGAGTTACAAGCACATGAAGAGCGTTTACTTAAGAATTTAGATGTCATTTCAGCTCCTAAAGAATATGATGCAGCAACAAAAGAACTTGAGCGTGTACGATTAGATCGTAACGTTCAAGAACAGCGATTATTGCAATTATTTAATAGAATAGAATTTATCAACAAAGAGCAGTCATCTGCTGTACAACAACATCAAGATGTAATGGCCACCATACAAGCAACATTGCAAGAACATCAAACAGCTTTAGATCTACTGCATCAACAGATAAAAGAAGTTGAGACGCAGCGTGGTGACAAGTTGGTTGGTATTCCATCTGAGTGGCTTGAGACGTATGAGTTGATGAGAGGACGTGTTGGAAATCCTGTTGTGCCATTACAGCAAGATTCATGTAGCGCATGTTTTTATGGGGTTACTCCTCGTGATTTACAATCGATTCGTAATAAATATCTGATTCAGTGTAAAGATTGTTATCGATTCTTGTATGAAGAATCGGCAGCTTAGGTTGATGCATGATAACGGAGCAAAATAAACAATTAACATTTCTTAATCAAGAGACAGAAATCGTTAATCCTCAAGAATGTGATTTTACAGCGCAATCTGTTTTAAAAATCTATATTGATGGTGCTGCTCGCAATAATCCTGGTCCATCTGGATCAGGAATTTCTTTTATGAAAAATCAAGAAGTTGTTTTTGAACAAGGTTTTTTTATTGGAAAACGTACCAATAATCAGGCTGAATATTTTGCATTGCTCATAGCTAGTTTTTTTGCAAAAGAATATGCACAAAAACATGATAAAATCATGATCTATTCTGATTCTCAGCTGTTAGTGCGACAAATGACAGGAATGTATAAAATACGTGATCTGCAGTTAAAGCAGATGCAAGTTGTAGCATTAGAAATGCTGCAAAGTTACAACGTTACTTTTTGTCATATATATCGTGAACACAATACGCGTGCTGACTCAATGGCAAATCGTGGTATTGATAAAAAAGTTCCATTACCTAAAAAATTTATAGATTTCATAGGACAACATGGGATTGTCTAACTGAATTAATAGCGCATCGGTGGGTTTCATGCATTATATTCGTCCACAATTTAAAAACATATTTTTTCTTTGGTTTTGTCTTTTTTTTCAAGACACTATTAGTCCTTTTGATGTCAAAGTTTTGTTGCGACGATCATTAATTCAAGATTGTGTTAAGTCGCCGATTGTTTTAGATTCTGAGCATGGATTTATATTGTCACATCACGCTAAACTATCTACAGGTTATGAGTATAAAGGGCGGGCATTAAAGGTGTCTTTTCAGTACGGTTCGTTGTGCCTGAATGATAAACCTCTGCAAGATAAATTGATCTATATTTCACCTATGCTTTCGCATGCACATCAAATACAGTTGAAATCACATATTTCTTGTTGGTTGGAAACGTGTAAAACCGAGCTGTATCAGCTGACTGAGCCTTTGCATGAACTGTTTGATGAAATGGTTAGTTCAGATGATACTGTTGATGCTGCGCGATATGAAGCAATTAATTTATATGCGCAAGAAGTCTGTACTATTTTTATTGGTGATTTGTTGCAAGATATTACCGAGGATTCTTCGGTCACAGCTCAAACATTACAAGATTATGCTAATGATTTTTTGGGTCAGAAGGCTCAAAATGCATTTGTAGCGCAGTTGGCAGATAAACATTTAACAAGTGCTTATCGTAAAATGTTGCATAAAGATAAAAACAAGCGCTATCTCTTTTTTAATCAAGAGCTTTATGAAGTGGTTAGTAAGCTGCTTTGTGAGTATGTGCTTGCATTGCCGCGTAAATTACTGCAGCAAATTTTAAATGAGCCTATTGGTGCAATCGAATATGAAGGTAATAAATATTTAGGTTCGTTTATTCTTTTTCAAGATAAAAAACAGCAGTATTTGATTAATAGTTTAGACATCGATGATTATTTATTGTCGGTTATTAAGCATGAAGGTTGGCCAGGTTGGCCTATTGAGATGAATAAAGTGCTCGCAATTGCTTGTCGAACCTATTTAATTTGGCAAGTGTTGCAGGCTCAAAAACTTGATCGGCCGTATCATATTGAAAATGGCATTAAGCATCAAACTTATAAGGGATATCATGCTTGTCCGAAATTAAAACAAGCAATTGATGAGACGAAAGATTTATTTGTAGCCTATGATGGCAAGCCAGCACTTACGATGTATGACGCTTGTTGCGGGGGGATTGTACCAGGCAACATAGATGATCCTGACTATAAACGTGTATCATATCTTGCTCGTATGTATCCTTGTACGTTTTGTAAATCGTATAAAGTATATCATTGGTCGTTAGATTTTTCTGGTGATGAGATTGTTAAAAAAATATGCAAAGAGTTTCCAAAAATAGAACATATTAACGATATGTATGTGTATAAAAAAGATAAAGCAGGGCTCGTGAAGAAAATAATGATTGTTGCGGGAAGTCGCAAAATTATTATTACCGAAAAGAAAATGAAATCTCTTTTTCCAGAGTTGAAAAGTTATTGTTTTGGTATCACCAAAGCGCATCGGCGTTATATGATTGAAGGTAAAGGCTTTGGTCATCATCGAGGGTTGTGCCAATGGGGCGCTTATCATTTGGTGAAGCATGAGTATTGGAATTTTAAAGAAGTGTTGCAATTTTATTATCCTGGTACAACATTAATGAAATTGACTTATCAGCGGTAAGGTATCGCTATAGAACTTTTAAAAAAGGGTGTGAGTATGCCAAGCTATCGTGTGCATCTGGTGGGTGGATTGTTAACTTATCTTGCATTGTTGCAAATGATAAAATGTTCAGATCCTTCCTATATGACTATATTTCAAGGCTTACTATTCTGTTTGCTGGGATCATTGTTTCCTGATATTGATGTAAAAAGCAAAGGACAAAATATTTTTTATAGTTTGCTCTTGGGGCTGTTGGTGCTTCTTTTGTATAAACAACAATATTGCTTGTTTGCTGTGACCAGCTTGCTGGGTATTATTCCAATGCTGGTTAAACATCGTGGCATTTTTCATCATATTTGGTTTTTATTTTTGATTTCACTTTTTGCTACATGGTTGGTACAAACATGGTGTAGTTATTGGGCTGGAGTTATGATGAATAACTGTTGGTTCTTTTTTGTGGGTACTGTTTCACATGTTGCGTTGGATAGAGTTGTGACTCAGTTTAAGCGAACATTTAATTGATCTGAGTAGATATAAGATATTGAACGTTGAATCTAAAATAATATAGGTAGATGAAGTGGCTAATAATAATAAAGCAATATATATAGTAATTTTTTTGGGGATGCTTTGTAATCAGCAAGTACAGTCTGTTTTTGTACAAAAACTGTCAGTTCTTGATTTTGTTAAGAAATTTCCAGATACGCAATTATTACACAGTTCAGGAAAGCTTTTTTTTGATTTTGGGAAACATCCATTATTTGAATATGATACAAATAAATCGATCGTAACCAATGATATATTCTTAGATTCTTTCATTATTACTGTGCCTCGAGGAACAGTGACAATTGCTTCAATAGATTTCTATCCGATCGTGAATAATTGTTTTATTACTGAAATGAAATTAAAATTTGAAGAGCCTTTCGGTGATTTATCAAATGTTAAGATTCCTCCCATACCATTAAGAATTAATGGAAGAGTGGCTGTTGTCAGCAATATGTATGAATTTTGTTATTTTCATTGGATTAATGATTTAGTGAGCAAGTTAGCATTGCTTGAATTGCATGGTATAGAATATGATTATATTTGTATACCTCAGTATAAGCCATATATGAAAGAAACATTAGAATTATGGGGTATTGCATCACATAAAATTATCCATGCATTTGTTGGTATGCATATTCAAGCGGATGAAATTATTATACCTACAGCAGTTTCCACAATTAGTAGTAATGCTATCTTTGGTAATTATATGCAACCGATGATTATGCATTGTATACGTAATAAGATGATACCAAATGCTTTAGAGCAATCTCAAAATAATTTTTCTTCTAAGGTGTTTATTTCTCGTAAAGATTCTGGGAACAAGCGTGTTGCTTTAAATGAAGATGATGTTTTTCGTTTATTTGAAGCACAAGGATTTTCCAGATACTGTTTGGCGGAGATGCCGCTGGCTGATCAAATTGCATTGTTTCACTCTGCGACAGAGATTGTATCTTTTCATGGAGCAGGACTCACCAATATTATATTTTGTAAGCCAAATACGCGGATTATTGAGATATTTCAGAAGCATTTTGATGTTTCTTATTGGGGTTTTTCTAAAATGTTGCAGTTACGTTATGATTTGATTGATGCAACACAGGGTAAGTTATTATCAAATATGTTTCATCCATCAGAAATTTTATCTTTAGATTTGGTAGAAAATTTTTTGAAAAATAAATATCTTTAACAAGAGAATGTATCTATTTACATAATTTTATTAAAGGATCGTAATGAAGAATAAGCCAACGCTTTGGTTTTTAGTGACATGTTTTTTGTTCGTTGTATTAGATATGAATGCTAACGCTGTTTTGGGATTGCCTAGTCCGTATAATGAATTGTCTGAAATATTACCATTTAATGGTCATGGGTGGTACGTTAATGAGCAGTGGTTGTCTAAGTTGATTCGTAAAAATAATGTTAAAACAGTGATAGAAGTTGGATCATGGCTTGGATGTTCAACGCGGCATATAGCATCAATATTACCTGATGATGGTTTAGTATATGCAGTTGATACATGGGAGGGTTCTGTAGAGTATGCTGTGAATAATAATTTTTCTGGTATGTTACCAACGTTGTACCAACAGTTTTTAAATAATGTTGTGCATGCAAAATTAATACATAAAATTATTCCTATTAAAAAGCATTCTTTAGATGCAGCAAATATTTTGTTTGCAGGTCAGGTAAAAGCTGATTTAGTTTATATTGACGCTGCTCATGATACAGAGTCTGTATATCGTGATTTAGTGACATATTTTCCTTTTGTTGCCAATAAAGGGGATTTTATGTGGTGACGATTGGCTGTGGGATTCGGTGAGAGCGGCAGTGGATATCTTTGCGCACCATTATAATCTTGCGGTTTATTCTATAGATAATTTTTGGTTTATTGCAGAAGAGGGACGTTGTAAAGTATCTTTTGCTTTAAATTGCAGTGAAGATATATGGCAATTTCCTAAATAATTGGTGGAATTCATTTAGAATTAAAAAGCCCCGGGTTTAAGTCCGGGGATTTTTGTTGTTTACTTTGATAATTTAGAGACGAACATTGTGATGGCTGTGTTAATCATATATCCTGCAACCAGCACAGGGATAGCATGATTGAGTGGCCACGTTACAGCTGTCAGTGCACCAGCGGTAAGTCCTGCTAGCATACCCATACGCGTGAGTCCTTTGTAGTACAGCGACATAAGCACGATTGGACCAAAGGTGCTGCCTAGTCCAGAAAAAGCATATAGTACTAAATCTAATACGTTATAGCTTTCATTCCATGCTATGAGCAGTGATAATGATGGGATAATAAAAATTGCCGCGCGCGTGAGAATTAATGTTGTTTTTTGTGATGGTTCTGTTTTAAAAAGAGGGCAGAATAAATCTTGTGTGATTAGCGATGCTGAAATCAGTGACTGGATATTGATGGTTGATACCGTAGCAGCGAGGATTGAACATAAAATAAATCCAGCAAAAAACGGTGGAAACATTTCTTGAACCATAACAACAAAGACTAATTCGCGATTCATAAGTTCTGGAAATAGTATTAATTTGCCAACGATGCCGACCATAATTGCAGCAATAAGTACTAAAATTTGCCAAGCGAGGCCTACAAATTTGGCTTTAGAGATATTTTCAGGCTTATTAATACTCATGAAATTAATTAAAATATGCGGTTGCCCAAAATATCCTGGACCCCATTTTAAAATAGCCATTATGGTGCCAAAAATTCCTGAAGCTGGCCATAGCGATAAGTAATCATCACCAAATAACTGTAAAGAGTGGTAGGCTGTTGTAAATCCATTAAGCTTGGTGATAATTGCATATACGGGCACAAAGATGATGCAGACGAGTAAAAATGTACCTTGGAGTAAATTGCTCCATGCTACAGCAAGCATTCCGCCTAGGAGTGTGTAAGTTAAAGAGATTAAAAGTCCAATGATGATGCCGGTATGATATGGAATATCAAAAATGTTTTCTAACGCTTTTCCAAGTCCTAAAATTCCTGCAGCAATGTAGAAGGTAAAGAAATATAAACAGAAAATGCCACTTAAAATTTTAATATAATTAGAAGAGTCTTGCACTTTTTGAGCGAAAAATGACGATAGTGTGAGCGCTTGATATTGCTCAGTTTGTCGGCGTAGTTGTGGTGCAATCAGTTGCCATGTGAGGAACATAAAGAGTACAAGTCCTACTGCAAACCATATGCCGGAAAATCCCACCATATAGATGAGTCCTGGAAATCCCATAAATAACCAATCACTCATATCACTTGCTTGCGCAGCGATAGCTGTTAACCAATAGTTTAAAGAGCGGTTGCCCAGAGCAAATGATGATTGGTTGGTTGTGACGTGATAAAAATAAAAGCCGATGCTTAGAAGGAGGCAGCAATATATGCTAAATGCGGCTAGCATTGTATCAAACATATCAATCCTTAATACAAAAAATTATAAAATAGTTTCGAAATGAAATTTATAAAGAAAATTTATATATTCCCCAACGGGGTACATTAATTTGTAATAGGACGAAAGGTTGATGAAATGAGCACATAACTAGATACGTCATTTGATTCATATAGAACCCTTATATAAAAACAACTTTATAACCATAACAAAAGAATTCTGAGCTTGCAAGAATTCTCAATTAATGGTGTCAGTTAACAATAACCCTTCGTTAGCAGGTGGTTTTTGATTAAATCTATAGGGAACGGTGTGTCGATGTCTGATCCATGCATTAATTTTTGACCATTCATGCCATCTATATAGGTATAATCTAAGTTGAGTATTTTAGATAAGAACCAATATTCTAATGCATAATGATTGTGGAAAATTTCAATGATTCGTGTATGTGGTTGGCAAAACATGATATTAGTGAGCCCTGCTCCGTGAAATGAAACTATGTCTGTTGCATTGTGAAATAAAGCAATTTGATCTGCAAGAGACAACTCTGCTAAACTATATCGCTGAAATCCGTATTGCTCTAATAACTGGAATATTTCATCTTCATTGGATATTGGTCGTCGTCCTTGTGCATCTTTACGAGATATAAAAACTTTAGAACAGAATTGTTGAGTTGATTTTTTAAGTGCTGGCGGTATTAATTTTTTACGAAGATAGTGAGTCGTGATACTTTGCATATAATTACTGCATGTTCGTATTTCGTTATTTAAGTCTGTAGTTGATGTTTGTATAATAACTTTCTCAGCTTGAAAGCACATGCCTAACTGTGCTGGTATAATTTTATGAGCTTGAATGCCCCATAGCTCTAACATTTCTCGCATGTATGGTTTATATTGCGGGATGCAAATATAGTCATATTCTATTTCATATAAATCAAGTAGGGCTAGTTTGCTGATAATGTCATTTATCCAATGAAAATAACACCAACTAAAAGAGTTGGTAAGTAGTATTACGGTGCCTTTAATTTGGACAATGTTTTCTGGGATCGTTTTGTTGTTGAGGTCGCAAAGTAATTCTGGTTCCATTAATCGTATTTTTGTTTCGTCGATGAAGTGGTTGTTGATATATGCGTAAAATTCATGAGTATCAAATAAAACGGTTGCATTTGGAATAGATAACATAAATGAATCTAAAAAATATCCAGAACTAACAGGTTGGGATGGTTCATGTTCTTGTATCATAGGATATCTTCCTAGATCAAAATAAACTTTTCCTGTGCTATGCATGATTTCTGTTTGTGGAAATAGTTTTGCAAAATCAAAGCAAGATATTTTTTGTATGTCGACAGCCTGTAGTTTGCATGATAATAATAGCGCATGCATGCATAATGTTATAACATTAAAATATTGATGTTTCATTTGATCCTTAATGTTGATTCTAGTATCAAGGGTTGAACTGTTTAACTGTGGCATATTACACGGATGTCGTAATTATTCCAAATAAATCGCGTGATGTTTGGGCTGTCGTTTCCATAACAGTATCTAAAGATTCATTGCGTAGTTGCGCAATAAATTCTGCAATTATTTTAATATTTGCAGGAGTATTAGGTTTTCCGCGCAGTGATTGTGGTGGTAAAAATGGAGCATCTGTTTCTAATATTATTTTTGATAGAGGAACTGTTTTTGCAACATTACGTAGTGTTTCGTTTTTAGGATAGGTGACTGTGCCACCAAAGCCGAGCACAAAACCAAGATCTATATATTTTTGTGCGTAGAGTTCGTTGGAAGAAAAGCAGTGAATAGTTCCACGAAAATTTGCTTCGTTTTTATATTGGGCTAAAACGTCATATGTTTCTTGATCTGCATCACGTGAATGAATTATGAGCGCTAAGTTATGCTTAAGAGCCATTTGTATTTGTGCATGAAACACATCTTGTTGTAACTTCAAATCATAATTTGGATAATGTTTATCAATTCCACATTCACCAATGCCGACAATCTTTAACTCTGTTTTTTTAAGAAGTAGTTTTTCAAATTCTTGCATAACATTTTTCCATGATTGATCTGCATCATTAGGATGTAGTCCAATAGTTGCAAAGCAATTAGGAAATAACTTTGTCATTTCAATGCATGCAATGCTTTCAATGTAATTAGTTCCAACGTTAATAAGAGTTGTAACTTGTTGATCTTGTGCTTGTGCAATAAATAAGTTACACATCTCAATTTCATCTTTTGTAAACGGTTGAAATGGTTCTATATTTTGAAAATTTCGTATCATTATGTTTAGATGACAGTGGGTGTCTAACAACATTAGGAGATCCTTTTGGTTAGAAAGCAGGTTTTTTCACAGATTTATTTGACAAACAACTAAATAGATTTAGTCTAGTCTACATGAACTGCAAAAAGTTTAGTAGTAGTTTAGTGATAAGCAGTGTTCCGTTATATGTACGTGTAAGGAGACCTTATGAATAAAACTAAATTAATTGACGCGCTAAGCGAAGAAACAACCTTTAGCAAAAAAGACATTGCTCGAGTACTTGATTCGCTAGTAAGAATTATAGAGCGTTGCTTAAAAAAAGGTGAGAAAGTTTCAATCACTGGTTTTGGAAGTTTCTGGATTTCTGAGCGGTCAGCTCGCAAAGGAATTAATCCAGCGACAAAGCAAAAGATCAATATTCCAAGCGTTACAGTGCCAAAGTTTAAAGCTGGCAAAAATTTGCGTGAAGTAGTACGCAAAGTTCAATTATAATAACGTACGTAAGGTTAGATTGAAATTATTTCGCCTTGCAAAATAGTTATCCATTGTAAGGTCGTACAGTTTTCTGTTCGGCCTTATTCTTTTGTCTGGGTGCGAAAGAAAATTAATAACACGATAGGTATACGATAGGAGTTTTTCCATGATAGATTTAACAGAGTTGCGCAAACAGCCTGAACAGTTCATAAAAGAAATTTTCAAGAAAGATCCTTCGTATAATGCCGAGTTGTTGATTAATTTAGATATTCAATTCCGACAAATGTCCGTGGAAGTTGAGCAGCTTCGTAAAGAAAAAAACGATTTAGCTAAATCGTTTAAAGGCGAGATAACGGCTGATGTACGTCAAAAGTCTATAGAAATTGGAAAATCGTTAAAAGAAAAAGAAACACTGCTTATTGAACTCGAAAAACAGTTTACAGCTCATTATTTGTCTTGTCCTAATATTATGCAGGCAGATGTGCCTGTTGGAAATAAACCAGAAAACAAAGAAGTTCGCGTTTTTGGAAAGAAACCAACCTTTGATTTTACCGTAAAAGATCATGTCACTCTTGGCAATAATTTAGGATGGTTTGATTTTGCTGCGGCAACAAAAATTGCGGGTAGTAATTTTGCTTTGTATAAAGGCGAAGCGGTTCGTTTGATGTATGCGTTGACCAGACTGATGATCAAAACTAATATAAAACATGGTTTTGAATTAATGTTGCCACCATACATGGCGAATGCAAAATCCCTTGAAGGTTCAGGTCAATTGCCAAAATTTGCTGATGGCGTTTATAAAATTGAAGGCCAGGATCTGTACATGATTCCTACTTCAGAAGTAAGTTTGTTGAACTACTATCGTGATACTATTTTTGAAGCATCTGATTTACCAAAAAGATTAACATCTTGGACCAGTTGTTTTCGTCGTGAGGCGGGTACGTATGGATCTGCAGAACGCGGATTGATTCGTATTCATCAATTTGAAAAGGTTGAATTAGTGTCATTCACCAAACCAGAACATTCTAATGATGAATTAGAAAAAATGGTTGCGTGTGGTGAAGAAATTTTACAGAAATTGGGTTTACATTATCGAACTATGCTTTTAGCGGCGCAAGACAGTGGTATTGCTTCAGCAAAAACATATGACATAGAAGTTTGGATGCCGGGACAAAATAGTTACTATGAAGTCTCATCTGCAAGTAATTGCACTCAGTACCAAGCGCGACGTGCACAAGTGCGTTATCGAACTGCTGAAGGTAGAAATGAATACGTTCATACATTGAATGCGTCATCTTTGGCACTTCCAAGGTTAATGGTAGCGCTTATGGAGACTTATCAACAAGAAGATGGATCAATTAAGTTACCAGAATGTTTGTTGGATCAAGGATGGTAATGTATGATTTCGAAAGATCTTGCTCAAAAAGTTAAGGAACTAGAACTTCATACAAGACGTATTTTAAGTGGATCGGGAGTGGGGTCAACGCGGTCCTTGCAAAAGGGATTTGGATTTGATTTTGATCAACTAAGATCCTATCAGCATGGTGATGACGTTCGGTTAATTGATTGGAAAAGCTCTGCTCGATCATCAGGTAATTTGTATGTCCGACAATATTTTGAAGAACGTAATCGAACTTTTATGATCTGTCTTGATATATCTTCGTCTACGCATTTTGGATCTGGAATAGAAACGAAACAAGAAATGATGCAACAGATAGCAGGCGTTTTAGCTCTTGCTGCTGCGTGGAGTAAAGATCAAGTTGGATTAATTTTATTTTCAGATCAAGTTGAATATATGATTCCTCCTTCTAAGGGACAATTGCATGTCCATCGTATCGTAGAACAAATATTTGCATATAAGGCACAAGGGACAAAAACAGATATAAATGTTTTATGTGATTATGTTGTAACTCACGTATCAAAAAAAGCAACGTTATTAGTTGTATCTGATTTTATAGCACCTGATTTTTCAAAATCTTTAAAAAAAATTTTAAGTAACATTAATTTTGTTGCGATTACCTGCTTAGATTCTTTAGAGATAGCGCTGCAAAATGTAGGTATGGTCTGGATGCAAGATCCTGAAACTCAAAAAATAGCGCTGGTTAACACTAATGGCGGGGCTCAAGGTGTAATTTCTCAGACTTTGCGTAATAGATTAAAAGATCAAAAAGCATCGCTTGCTAAAGTTGGTGTCGAGACATTGGTATTGCGCAATCAAAAAACCTTTATGCATGATTTAGTATCTTTTTTTCAAAAACGAATGATCTATTAAGTTGAGTAGGAACAAAATATGGAAGCAGCTCAAAAAGGTCTTTTTGAGGTATATGGTTTATGGTACTGCCCATCTTGGTATTGTGGCAAATTTGGAATAATCTTTATATTTGTTTTATTGATCATTCTTGTATTGTATTTTTTTAAAAAATATCGCACCGGATTAAAGTTGAATAGTGAGCAGATTGCATTGCAAGAATTACATCGTTTGCGTTCGCACACATATGTATCTGAAGCCGCATTGCATGATGCATATTTTAAATTGACAGCTACGATAAAAAACTACTTAGCATCCCGTTATAATATCATTTTGCATGATAAGTCAGATATACAAATAGTATCTTTACTGCATGGAAATTTATCACAGGATATGATATCCTTATTGCAGGAATTTTTTGATAGAGCCTTTCGTATTAAATTCGCCTATGATGCTGTCTCTGAGCAAATGCTTTTTGAAGATATTGGATTATTGCAGCACATTGTAATTGAAACGAGTAAGTCGGCTGAGACCACGGGGAAATCTTGAGTTATTCGTATTCTGATGTACAGCATCTGTATATTCATTGGCCATTTTGTCCTTATAAATGTCATTTTTGTGATTTTGTTGCGATGGCGTCGCATGAGCAGTTTATGGCTCAGTATCATGTTGTTTTGAAAAAAGAAATACAAAACTTTGTACATGATGCACCTTTAAAACCATTTCTAAGAACTATTTATTTGGGTGGAGGGACACCGAGTACCTACCCCGCACCGCACCTACTTGACACGTTTGCTACACTAAGAGAACAGTTTGAATTTGATGAGTCAACTGAGATTACGATAGAAGTAAATCCAGGTACGGTGACGACAGAACTGTTACTAGCATGGAAGCAAGCGGGTATTAATCGGTTAAGTATTGGTGTACAGAGTTTAAAAGATATAGTTTTAAAATCATTAAACCGTCATCAAACACGAAGCGATGTGTACGCGGTGCTTAAAGAGGCGTCCTGTTATTTTGAAAACCTATCGGTTGATTTTATAGTAGGATTACCTGGTGTGTCGGATGATGAGTGGAAAGAAATGATACAAGAAGCAATGAATTGGCCAATTAAACATATATCGATTTATTTTTTGACGGTACATGAAGATACTCCGTTGTATTTTAAGGTAACAAATAAACGAGTTCAATTACCGCCAGATGATGCCTTGGTAGATTTGTATGATTGGACAGTGGATACATTGCATGCGCATGGTTTTGAAAGATATGAGTTGTCCAATTTTGCAAAGATTGGTTATCAGTCGCGGCATAATGCTGCGTATTGGGATCGCAAAGCATATCGAGGGTTTGGGCTTGGAGCTTGTTCTTTTAACGGAACGGTACGATTTCAAAACAGTAAAAACCTTGGGCAATACATTGAAAAGTTGTCCTCGGGGCAATCTGTGATAGAAATGTCAGAAGAGCTTTCGGGTCAACAGATTATGTTAGAAAAATTAATGTTGGGACTCAGACAATCAAAAGGTGTTTTGGTTGATTTGTATCTCGAAAATATTACGCAGCAGCAGCGAGTGCTTTTTTTTCAGAACCTTGAGTTGTTGGTTCAGTCGGGCTTAGTCCTGTATGTAGACGGAGTTATTCGACTGACCCCAAAAGGGTATGCTTTAGAGAATGAAGTTACGTTACGGTTGTTTTCAGAATAGAAAAAAATACGATACTATTTGATAAAATTTGAAAGGTTTTTGTTATGGCAAAACATGTTGGGGTAAAGCTTCCTGATGATTTGTATGAAGTGTTAAAAAAAGGTCAAACAGTAGGTGTTCTTGCAACATTTTCAGAAAAAGGTGTGCCTCATACGACACCAATTCAGGTGATATTTCCTAAAGGATATGAAAGCATTCTGATTTCTATTCATAAAAATCATCAAGGGTATCATAATATGGTATGGCAGAAAAAAGTGATGATCTGCTTTATGGATGAAGGCAATATTGCATACAGCGTGCTTGGTCGTGCTGGTGTTGTTCGTGCACCATCAGTTGTGCATCCTTTAATGAATGTTGTGCATATTGATATTATCGATATTAAATCAGATTGTTCAGTGTTGACCAAGGTTGATTCTGGAGTTCGTTGGAGTTATACTTCATGGGAAGCTGAAGAACTTTCCAATGGTTTAATGAATGAATTAAAAGATATTGCAAAAACATTATAGTTGCTGCAAAAAAGGAGTTTTCATGGTAATGCCGCGATCTGTTCTTTTGATAACAATGGTAGCTACGGTAGGATACCTGCAGGCCGAGGATTTGGATGAGTTGTTATCTAGTTTAGCTGCACCAAAGACAGGTGCTCCGGTTGCTGGTGCGCAGGAAGTAACTCCAGAAGCGTCAACCGTTGAACCTAAGGTGGCTCCAGTTGCAGCACCGGTCGTTGAGCCAGAAGTTGAACCAAAAGTTGCTCCTGTTGTTCCGGTAGTTGAACCAAAAGTGGCTTCCGTAGAGGAACCAAAGACAACTCTAGAGCCAGCTCCAAAAATTGTGCCTGTGGTTGAACCGGTTATGCCTAAGGTTGCTGTAAGTCCAATAGTTCCAAAAGCAGCTCCTGTTGTGACACCTCCTGGAGTTATGGCAGCACCAACTACGGCTAAGGTTGTGGGAGTACCTATGCCTGTTATGGCAAAGGCACCAGTTGAAAGCAGTAATGTGCCGAAAGCTCTTAATGTTCAAATGCAGATTACTGATGTGCATGAAGTTGTGGCAGATGGTCTTGATACTTTGCATATCGATACTGGTGGAAATTGGTTGGAAAAGCGAGCTTGGTATAAAAAAGCAGAACAGCTTTTTGAAGCAATACGCATGACGATTCAACGTACTTCAGATACTCGTATGAAATTTGTTCATGAAGTGAATCAAGTAGGACAACAAATTGATGATTTTTATGAAAATATTGGATTTCAAAAAGGTCAGATTGATGAATTGTTGCAAGCTGTTGCGCAAGATTTAACAACAGAACAAGATATTCGTGGTGGTGATCTTGCTTCTGATGAACGATCAATTCGATTAAAAGTCAAAGCAGAGCAAATACAGTTTCAGGCGATGAGCAAAGATTTTAAATTGATTGAAGATTTGGATGATCAAGTAGATAAAACTATGATGAAAGCTTTTAAAGAAATTGATGCTTGTCGTGCACTTGAAACAAAAGCTTGGAATAATTTTAAAGAGATTGGTATGGAGCTGGATGATAAAAAAGCTCGTGTGCTCTATTATGAAATGGAAAACTTCAATAAAAATATAGAGCAAAAAATGCAATACCTCCAAACTAATTTATTTCAATATTTACAAGGTCAGTTAGTAACCAAGGTTACACAAACTATCAACCAAATTAAAACAACAACGCAGACATTGCAGACTAAAGGGTTGCAGTTACAAACCATACTGCAAAAAGATCAGCAGGGTGATCTGGTGATCTTCCAGCAACGTGATGATGCTAAAGCAAAAGCGTTGGCAGCGTCACAATCGGATGTGGCAGCAAAAAATATAGATGATGAGTCTGTACCAAAATCATCCAAGAAAAAATCAACATGTCATACGACGTGGTATCAGGAGCTATTTTGTTCTGCTATCGGTTATCTTGCGATTTTTTGGGATAAGATGGGTGATTGGTTCTGTATGGCTCTGTGCTGCGTGCAAACTATTTTATGTAAATTGCAGGAAATGATTTGTCGATTGATGGGCTATTAAAAAAAAATGTTTTTTACATTGAAAATATCATCTGATCTGATAATCTAAGTCATACATGCCGAAGTGGTGAAACTGGTAGACACGCAGCCTTGAGGTGGCTGAGAGAGAAATCTTGTGGGGGTTCGAGTCCCTTCTTCGGCACCAAATTTTATTTTACTATCTATAGTTTGAAAAAAATGTTGGAAGTTAATTGCGCAACGATAGTTGCGCAATGTTGGTTTATATTACAAGTAGAAGATGTTTAAATAATAAGCGCTTGGAGAGAATTCATGAATCAATCATTTCCAAAAGTCCTCACTGCTGGGTTCACCTTTTGGGTACTATTTGCAGCAGCAATGTGTGGCTATCTATATTGGCACGGTAAAAAAGACATTCGTTTTGGTATTGATTTAGTGGGCGGAACATATATTACCCTTGAAGTTCAGACTGACGATGTTGTCAAAAATTATTTTGGTGACAAAATACGAACATTTGAATCAGCATTAAAAGCAGCTCATCTTGAGCTTGAGAGTAAGCCGTCTTTAGTCAATGATGGTCTTGTTTGTAAATTTAACACCGTCAACGTTGCAATCGAAGCTGAATCAGTCTTAAAATCAGAAGAAAAACATTTAAAATATACGATAGATGGTTCAACGCTTAAGGTTAGTTTACCTGAAGCATTATTATCTAAATTATTATCTGATGCTGTTGAAGCTAACATTGAAATTTTAAGAAGCCGTTTTACGAGTCTGAGCGAAATTCATATTAGCAAACAAGGCGTAAAGCAAATCGTGGTAGAATTACCAAACGTAAGTGATCCGCATCAAGCAAAAACTATGATTGGTAAATCAGCGGTTTTAGAATTCAAATTAGTTGAAGATAGTGCAGGAAGCAGAGAAGCTTTGCTTTCAAAATATGATCATGAACTTCCAGAAGGAACAATCATTGTTCCTGGTCAAAGACGTGGTGCATTCGAAGAAAAAATGTACTACTTGTTACCTACGTATTCACCAGTTACTGGAAAATTCTTCAAACACGCACAAGTTGGATTTGGCGGAGAATTTGGTACTGATTTAGGTGTAAGTTTCGAATTTGACGAAGAAGGCGGAAAACGCTTCCATGAGTTAACCAGCGAAAACATTGGTAAATTACTAGCAATTGTGCTTGATGATGAAGTTATTCAAGTGGCAAGTATCAAATCTGCAATCGGTTCTAAAGGGCAGATTTCAGGAAGCTTTAAATCTGAAGAAGCAACAACGCTCGCGAAATTGCTAAAATCGGGTGCTTTTAAGGCAAAAGTTGATTTTGTTGAAGAACGTCAAATCGGGCCTACACTTGGACAAGAAGCTATCTACAAAGGCCTGATGTCATGTGTTATCGGTTTAGTTCTTTTACTGTTGTTTGGTGTTTTATATTATCGTCTATGCGGTGTGTTCTCATTTTTAACACTCGTGTATAACATTATTCTATTGTTGTTATTCATGGCATTATTGCATGCGACATTGACGTTGCCTGGTATTGCAGGGATGATTTTAACCGTTGGTATGGCGATCGATTCATCGATTTTAATTTATGAAAGAATAAAAGAAGGTCTTCGTGAAGGATTATCTCTATCAACAGCTGTTGAAGATGGATTTTCTGAAGCTATGTGGGTTATTTTAGATTCAAACATTACGACCTTTATCGTTGCTTTGGTTCTGTTCTATTTCGGAACTGGTCCAATCCAAGGATTTGCGGTTACTATGATGATTGGTATCATAACAACGCTTATTACTGGTTTGTTCTTCTTGAAATCATTATTTAAATTTTATTTGAAATTTTTTAATGTACAAAAGCTTAGTATTTAGTATACTAGGATCTATAAATTGACAATATATGGGTCTTTGTTTCATGCAAAGACCCAACTTTCTAAGACATTCTTCTAAATGGCGACGTAGCTCAGGTGGTTAGAGCGGCAGAATCATAATCTGTAGGTCCGGGGTTCAAGTCCCTGCGTCGCTACCATTTTTTCTAAAATATATATTTTTTGTTGAACATAATTCATCTTTATGTAAGTTTGGTATTCAATAATCTTTTTATGCATTATTGTGGAATAGATTGAATTGTTGATGTGTTTTTTTTTAAAATGCTACATCAATGTCGTTGTGCAATCATAAAAAACTATTAATAAACAGCTTGTTGTCTGATTTTTAATAAAAAAGGAAATGTTTGATGAGACAAGAAAATATGTATAAAAAAATGATGGCAGTAGCTGTACTGTTAACAAGGAGAAGCTAATTTGTATATGTTTGTTCAATATCCTATGATGTTGACTATTAAAGCTTAAATAAAAAAGGGAATGTCTAATGAGACAAGAAAATATGTATAAGAAAATTATTACGGTAGTGTTATTTCTAAGTGGCACGGTTGTTTTACCCGTGCTACAACCTTGGCAAGTGACGAAAGTGGTCGATATTTGCAAAACAATAGGTGTTCATACACCACCACCACCGGGTCCGGTAACAGTTCCGACTCCGGTGTTGCCGACAACAGCAGCTATTACGATGAGCGCTGGTCAACAATTGTCGTTATTCACATTTAGTCCTAATTTCAATGTTACGCCACCAGCGGGTACTACAGCATTTTCTGAATTTTTTTGGAGCGGTACTGCTTCTGATGCAACATCAAATTTAGGTAAAATTAATTTAGCATTAACCAATGGTGTGTCGGTAGTTGTGCAGCTTTATATGACAGCTAATAGTACGGGTGGTTATCAAGCAGTAATGACGGCATATACAGCATCAAATTTAACTCAAATTTGTCAGCAATCATATCCTATAGTGTATTTAGCAAGTGCTACAAATTATGCTCAACCATCAACAACTCCAGCGCCTTATGCGCCAGCTTTAGCATCAACATATATTGGTTATACTAGAACAGCAGGAACTGGTGGCACACCAGCTGCTGATCCAGCAGGTAATGCTACAGGTGGCGTTGTTGTTGGCCTTGGTACAACAGCATTGGTTCAAAATATATTAATATCAGTTCCTGCTGCAAAATCTGACAGTGTGTTTGGTGGTGGTTCAGCATTACCACTAGCTACGCCACTTGCAACTTTGCCAAATAATCAGCAATCAATTTTTGTTCCAAAAGGAGCAACGTTATCGCAATTTTGGTTTAGTCCAACATTTGGTTCAGCAGGGTTTGGTGAATTGTTAGTTGGAGCAGCAGATACAGCGAAAATAAATGCTGTATTAGCATTGGGTCATAATGTTAATGTTGTGTATGATATTCAACCAACTACAGCAGGATTTGTATTGTCGTATACAATGTATGATGCGACAACACAAGCAGCGATTTGTAATAATAATTTCCCACCGATTCAATATAATGGAGCGGTGATTCCAAATACAGCTACCTGGGGATATTCGAACTTTACGTATCAAACATCAAATATGGGTACACCTGGTATGCTTACAGGAGTTGTTGCATCCCACCCTCAAGCATTACAGATAGTTTCAGGAATACCTTATGCGACTATTGGTAGTTTAAGTACTATGATGACAGCTGCAGGTAAATCATTTTATCCAACGATTACATCAACAAGTAATAATAATCCAGCGAACTTTGTGTATTTTAACATAGCAGGCAATGGTCTTGCAATAGGACTCGCACCGTGGCCAAATACACCATTTTTACCAATGAGCGCATTACCGGGAACTATTAATTGGACAACTGGGGTACAGTTAGTTTTACTTGCGTATAATGCAGCGGGTGCTGTAATTACTGATTTAACAACATTGGGAGCAACTGGTGCGCCTAGTGCGCCTGCGTCGATCTATTTGTATGCATATGATAAAGTGACAGGTGCATTGTTAGGTCAGCCGGTTTCAGTACCGATGAGTAACTTTGTAGTTCCTGGTAATAATAGTGCTGGCGCGTGGAATAGTAATAGTTTTGCAGGAAATCCAAATGTAGGAGCACCTGGCATTGGTAGTACTTATCCAGCTATACTTGATATTACAGCGGCAGGAGCACCACCTGCGCACATTATTAATACTGTGAGTGCTTTTGGTGTTTGGTTAAGTGTTTTTCCTGAATTTTATGAAATAAATGGTTCAGGCAGATTACAAGGGCCACAAATATCGTTTGATGTAACTCAAATTAATCAGGCGCTTGCAGAAGGTAAAACAATTAATATTTCAATGTCTGTGGTTCCATCTGGTTCGGGATATAATGCCACAGCGACAGCGACTGATTTGTTTGGTAATGGTATTTCGACCGCGACAGTTACAAATTTAGTTGGCGGTTGGAATTATCAGAATACAGGTCCTGTACTTAATGCAACATACCAAATCAAGACCTATCATGTGTGGGGTCAAATACCATCAGGTGAGGTGGGTATAGAAGGCATATTGGCTAATCAAACGGTACAGATTATACCACCAAGTGCATATACCTTGCCGCAACAGTTCTCAGGTACTCAAATAAGTACCTTTGGTGGATTAACAAAATTGTTACAAGGGTTGCAAAATACGAAACTTAATCCAGTTGCATGGACTGGATCAGGACTTAAATCAAAATCAAGTCCTGCGTATATGAACTTTAATTTTGGTAATACTGCTGGTTTGATGTATTGGTCAAATGCTTGGGGTCAAGGAACAGAATTCCCTGTCGCACCAGATATCAGTGGATTTGTATATAATGCTAATTGGAAAACAGGTGTTAGTTTTGTCTTACTTGCTGTAGACAATAATAATAATGTAATTACGAATTTAGTAGGATCAACTCCTCAGTTGTTTTATATGTTGGTATATGATACAGCATCAGGTAATTTAATGGGTGTTTCACCTGTACCGTTATCATGTTTTACAGTAAATGGAACTAATTTTGCATGGTCCAACGCTTGGAGTAATGGAATTGGTATTGGTGGTGCTAATTATGCAGGAGGAAATGGTACATATCCAATGGTCTTTACGATTACACAATAAGGTTGATATTATCAGTTTAGTAAGGGAGCCCGAGGTAAAACTTGGGCTTCTTTATTGAGTTTTATCAAGCATGTTGTATCTTTAAAATGCAATTATAAAATATGATTTTAAGTCTATTGAAAATGAGATTTTTCTATGAAATTTATGACATGTGCCCAAATATTTCATAACATCGAACAAGAGCCATCTCGTACTGAGATGACCAAAATTCTTGCACAACTTTTGCAAGCGTGTTCTGCTCGTGAGGCGCAAATTATAGCATACGTATCTATGGGATCATTGTTTCCTGCGTATAAAGATAAACAGTTTAATATTGCTATCAAGGGAATGGTGGGTATTGTGGCATTGTTTTTGCAGCAGTCTGAAGATGTTGTTGCAAAAAAGATTAAAGAGGCTGGTGATGCAGGCACTGTTGTGTTTGATGCATGGCTGGGCAAAGATGAAGGATTAACGTTACAGCAGGTGTATGATCAATTGGTAGAGATTGCAGAAATTTCAGGTACAGGTTCAACGGATAAAAAAGCAAACGCCTTGGTTGCTTTACTGCAAAATGTGATGGACCCGGTGCAAAATGCATTGTTCGCATTGTGACTAAAACGATGCGATTAGGTTTTTCTGATATGACCTTTTTAGATGCATTATCTTGGATGGAAGCAGGAAATAAAAGTTTAAGTAAAAAAATTGAACATGCGTACAATGTTTGCGCAGATCTTGGGCTTGTTGCTGCTACCTTAAAATCTAATGGCATCAGCGGCATTAAGCATATGAGTATTCAAGTTGGCATACCGATTCGTCCAGCTGCAGCTGAAAGGCTGGCAAGTCCTCAAGCAATTGTTGAAAAGCTAGGTGATTGTGTAGCGCAACCAAAGCTTGATGGATTTCGTGTTCAGGTGCATGTGAAAAAAACAGGATCAACCGCAGAGGTTCATTTTTTCTCAAGAAATATGCTGGATATGTCTGATATGTTTCCTGATTTGAAACAACTGGTGATGCAGCTGCCAGTGACCAGTTTAATCTGTGAGGGTGAGGCCATTGTGTACGATGAAGATACTGATATGTTTTTACCTTTTCAAGAGACTGTGAAGCGGAAACGAAAACATGACATTGAAGCCGTAAGTCAAGACTTGCCTCTGCAATTATATATTTTTGATCTTTTGTACCTTGATGGTCGTTCTATGCTCGAGCAGACGCATCAGTATCGTCGCAATCAGTTAGAAACAATTTTTAAAAAAGTTAATAATCCAGCATTGCAGGTCATTAGTCAGCAGCATATTACTACCGGGCAACAGCTTGAAGATTATTTTTTACGTACCATTGGAGCAGGCCTTGAGGGCTTGGTCGTTAAACGTGAAGATGCAATTTATCAACCAGGAAAGCGTAATTTTAATTGGATTAAATTAAAACGAGAAGCGCATGGGTCACTGCTTGATACGGTTGATGGAGTTATTTTAGGATATTATGTGGGGCGAGGTAAGCGTGCAAAATTTGGCATAGGTGCCTTTTTACTCGGCGTGTATGATGATCAATCTGATCAATTTAAAACAGTTGCAAAAGTTGGTACAGGGTTGACTGATGATGAATTTAAAACATTAAAAAAAGTATGTGATGAACTTCGCGTGGAGCATCAACCGAAGAATGTTGTTTGTGCAAAAGAGTTGGTGCCTGATGTGTGGTTAGAACCAAAAATTGTATGTGTTATTAAATCAGAAGAGATAACATTATCGCCCGTTCATACGGCTGGTAAAATAGATAATAATCCTGGATTTGCGTTACGTTTTCCGCGATTTATTGAGTATCGCCATGATAAATCTGCTATAGATGCAACGACAGTGACAGAGTTAAAACGATTATATCAGGAGCAAAAGACTTGATTCTTTTGGTCGATTATGTTTAAGTAAGCAAGATCCAAAAAAAAGTAGTGAGGATTGAAGGTGTATGATTATATATCGCAGATATATAGCTATGAGTTTACTCTGTTGTACAACTCATTTTGTAGTGCCAGAGTCTTCTGGGCTGGGAGCTTTGCTGCAACAAGAGCAATCACCAAGCACGATTATCTCTACAACTCCTGTCAATTCTGGCTTAGCCTCTGTTCTTTCTAATCCGACTGCACCAAATACTGGTTCTCTTGCTCCAAAATCGAGCAATCAATCTTTACTGTTACAACAGTTTTTAAACAAGCAAAATAATCCTGATTATCAAGCGGCAATGACTATTTTACAAAATAGTGCATTGCGATCTGAGTATCAGAATTCTATGTTGTCAATACAGTTATTTTTCTTGCAGTACGCGACGCAAACATTACATACATTATCTGTTGCGCAAATAAAAAAAACGAAACCAACCTTATTTTCATTGTTAAATTCATTTTCAACTACATCAGGCGTAAAAAAGTCTGCGGCAAGTTCGTTGACCTCTTTGCTTGATAATATTAGTAGTAGTTTAAATAATGCTGCATCAACAAAACCATCAGCGAAAAAAATGCAGCAATCTTTAAAAACTCTTATGCAACAATTGTCGACACAGGCAGCTGCTGCGCCTGCTGTAAAATCAAAAAATCCAGGCCTTGATAGTTTACTTAGTGCTGTTGGGTCACCACTAAGTACTACAAAAAAACCTGCAGGGCTAGCTGCGCTGGTACATAATGGACAAGCTCAAACGTCTCAAACTCCTGCTGATGGGTCTTCTGGTTTAAATACGCTACTTACAGGATCTCAAGCAGTTGGATCAACGGTATCAAGTACCGCCTCAGCGCCTTCTCAGTCAGGATTATCTTCGTTACTTGCTGCACAAGGATGATATGAACAAAAATTTTTTTGTAATAATATGCATGGTTTCACAGATATGCGGTGCATCAGCGTCATTGTCATCGGTATTGCAGCAATATGAGAAAGCTTTGTCAGATTTAATGTCTGTGGAGCAAGCAAGCAGTACGAAAGTACTTGATAAAGGTTCATTGGCTTTTGCAACTTATAAAAAAATTATCGCACCTTATGTAGCCTATATTAATGGGTATGCTTTGGTGGTACAAAGTGAAATAGCTCATCATTTGCCTTATGATCAAGATCTAAAAAAAATGTCAGAACAATATGTGACCTATCAAAAAGAAGTGGTCCGTGTATCTAAATATTTTCCACCAACTCAGCAAGATCAGGTTGTTCAATTTTTTTATGAAGAATTAGGTAGTACGGTTGTACAAATATGTTTTAATATTGTGCAACAAATATCCTATGCATTAACTATTGATCCAGGCACTCTTGCATCTTGTTATATTGCTTATCAACTTGCTATGGATGTGTATGTTGCGGGTATGAGTATTAATGGAGTGGCACAAGGAGCAACGGTACCATCTACGTTAAATGATTCTATGGTTACACTGTATCAAGCTGCGATTAGTCAGCGGCAAAATGAACTGGGCACTGGTCTGACGAAATCTACTGCGGTACAAGATTTATATGATGAAATAAGTGCTTATTATATTATTTTAGCTATGGTATATAAAAATGCTGGTAATCAAGCGCAAGCAGCGAGCATGATGAGTCAAGCACAAGCAATGAAAAAACAGTTTCAGGATTATCAAAATGCACAAAAATTATATGCCACAACAAACGCGAGTGCAAAGGCAAGTCGAGTTGCGATTCCGCTTGATGTTAATAATCCGATAGCTGTGCAAACTCAGGTAACAGCAAGTCAGCAACAAATGGTATCGGTTTATAAATCATATCAACAAGCACAAGAAGCATATCAATCCGCAAATGATCCAATCGGTCAACAACAGTGTGCCCAAGCAATTTCGTTGGTGACTAATATTGATTTAGTAGTTCGTGCATTAGATTCACTGTGGCTTGCATATTTGAATGATCAATCTGGGCAAACTGTCTATACTGCGCCTACCATTGCGTTGTTTATAAAAAGTAATGCGAGTGGTCAAATTACGGTTCAAGATGTTCAAGCCTCGTTTCAAAATTTAGCAAACTTTATTACGCAACCATCAAACAGTGTAAGTCAGCTTGCATCTGCACAGCTTACTCAATATTCAATGAATGCGATGATTAGTTTGCTTGAGGAAAATAGCTTAAACATTTCACAATCAACGATTACTAAGGATACTTTAGTTGATTTTGCAACAATACAAAACGTTGAGTTGATCGTTAAATATTTAGCATTGTTGAGTCAGTCGATGGTTAATTCCTATACGCAAACGGGAACAAATCCTGTGGCGTTAGCAATGACCTATGCGCAAGAAATGGATAAAATATATCCTGCAGCACAAAAAAATAAATATCAGTCCTTAGTTCCTTATTTTCCTGATCAGCTTTCAAGTAATGCAACATGGAAAGATTGGGTAGCAAGTATCTTGGTAGCATCTAATTTGGTAGCATCAAAACAAAATGCATACAGCCAAGCAGGAAAAGCAACCATGGAAAAACCGGTAACAGCATCTTCGAAGGTCAATGTTGCGGTTCAAACAGTTCAAGCACAAGCGATGGTGCAACAAGCACAAACAGCAACAGCAAAGGGTGATTTTACGGACGCTACGCAGCAATACGAAGATGCGTATAAAGCATATCATACTTTGTATGCTGCGCAGGCACAAACTCCTCAGGCTGCAACGGTATACGCAAAAGCAATGTTGATGCGTACCCTTTTGAGTGCATCTTCTTTTGCATCGACTGTTCAAATGGTTGGTGATGTAACGTGGAATAATTTAAAATCAATTCCAGAAAAATTTATAGCTCGTCAATATCAATTTCAGCAAATTAGCATGACAGATTTAGGTGGTACATTGTTACCATCTTCTTTGCAGTCATTGGCGCTTAGTCAACCAATAACGACTGTGACTGCTGCGCAAGAGCAAGATGTTTTTGCTGTGCTGCGTGCATATGTGGTTAGTCAGCTGTTACAGTTACAAGGAATTAATTTTACAGATTGTTTTGTGGATTATAGTTTAACATTAAAATCGGGAATTAGTGCTGACACGCAGAGTTATGCTAACAATGCATTGGTGCAGGTTCAAACAGTACTTGGAGATTTTAAAAGTTGTACGGTGGTGTCGATTGAACTGCAAGATGAAGGCACGATATTAGCGGTCAATTGTGGAAATGTACCACTTAGCCCAGCAACGCCATTGTATTCAACCATGGCGACCGCTGTGACATTTTTAGATAGTGCTTATGTATTATTTTCTACAGGTACTCAAAATATTGATTTAGGTGGAACTGAGTATGTACCAGGAAACAATGTAATTGCTGCAGATGAAGTATTGCAGTCTATGGTCTATGCATATCTATCAGAAGCATATGATCATTTTGCAACGGCTCAAGATTTAATGGAGCAAGTTACTAAGGGTTTGGTAAAAAACAAACCTGCACTGCAGCAAACTTTGCCAACTGATTTTTCAGATATATTTACTGAAATTAATAAAAATCTTACGCGAGCACAAGCATTATTGTTTGCACCAACACAAAGTGCGTACGCATATGCGCAGCAGATGAGTACCGATACGTTAGCTCTTGATGTTCGAGATACGTTTTTAGATATTTATCAGGTATTTATCTCTTGGATGAAGCAATGTTTAGTTGGAGCTCCTTTCACCAATGATTATCAAATGTTGTTGCATCAAATTAATGAAGGATATGTTAATTGGGCTTCTATGCTTGATCCAAAAAAAGATGAAGCAACTATTACTAAATTCAACATGGATATTGCTCAGTTATTTGAAGATGCAGGAAACTCTTGTATGCAAATTTCGTACACAGAGCCGTTATATCCAAACTTTAAACAGATGCATTATGCTACAGCTGCACATTATTTCTTAGCGGCAAAAAATAAATATCAGACTTTAAAGCAAACAGATTCAGTTGCTAAAATGACAACAGCTATTAACACTGCTTATTTTAATGGTGGAAATCAAAACATATCGTTGTATTTCCATGCGAAAGTACATGGTGTGACTTATACATCTGCGGTAACAGGACAGGCTGTGCCGATATCAGTTGCTCAGTTAGCACAAGATAATGTTACGGGATTTGTAGATAGTGGTGAGCAGGATGCGTATAATTCAGTGAAAAACTTATTGTTAAATGCTGGCATGGCATATGAATTCATAGCTAATGAGCAACCGCAAAAAGCTACGGTGAAAAGTAAAGTTCCTGTTGCTAAGTCAGTAAAATCAGTTAAAGCCAAAACACAACAAACGTCAGAACTTATTTTATATTTACGTAGTCAAAAAGTTATTGCATCAAATGTGCTGGAAATTCCCTATAGTCAGCCAGGAGTGGTTGAAAAGATTTTTAATATCGCTCAAGATGGATACGAAAAATTCCAATCCAATCCTGTTGAGTTAGGTACGTGGATGAGCACGATGCTACTTGCCACGCAAAATCTGTATGCGCAAGATTATTTAGGAGCAATCGGTAAGCAAACAGGTGCGCAAGCAGCACAACAAGCACAAGCCTTCTTTCAGGCATTGCAAAATGAATCTTCAAGTTTAGAAAATCCATCGTCGTTATATGTTGGTTAATTAAAAGAGAAGGAGGTGTTATTACTTTTATTGGGAGATTAAAATATGATGAAAAATCGATTGTCATCAAAAGGAGTTGTATGAAAAGAAAATTGTTATATCAGTTAATGTTTTTAACCAGTTGTTATAGTTTGCAAATATTTGCAGAAGTAAGCGTGGTTAATGTTTTAAAAGTAATACGGTCAGCTACATCTCAAGGTGGAAAAATTAAACCTGGAACTCAGACCCCTCCGGGGAAAATTGCTCCAGTTGTAGCAAAAACAACCATTGTTCCTAAAGGGACGAGTGATACTATTACTGTAGCCCAACCAACAGCTACTAAATTATTGCCTAATACGGTAAATACATTTGCAATACCGGCAGCTATTACAAGTTTACAGGTATGGCCAGCTACTAACGTTGGTGATTTGTATACAGTATTTAACTTTAAGGCGGCAAGCCTTGCATTGATCAATGCTGCACTTGCACAAGGTAAAAGCTTAATGTTTGGGCTGAATGTTCAACAAAATAATTCTAATTATGATGTTACAGCAACGGTATACGATTTACAGGGTAATCAAATTGCTCAAGAAGTTCGTAATAATGTAGTGAATAAATCAAGTGCTCCAAATACAGCAAATATTGCAGTTGGATCTCCGATTACATCACCTGCTGTATTTAGTTATTATAATATTGATGTTGAAGTACAGGGTCAAAAAGAAGCACAATCTGCAAGTGGATTATCGCTTGATAGTTCAATTATTTTTGCGGCGGCTGCGCAATCTATTGCTATAGATTCACCAATTCAATCTATGTCAGTGTGGCCAGCTACTAATGTTGGTGATTTATATGCAGAATTTGCAGTAAGCGTACAAAACATTGTAGATATGAACAAAGCACTATCAAATGGTCAAGCGTTAACATTATTTGTAGAGTGTGATAAAAACGCATCAGGTAGTTATGATGCTACTTTTGTAGCATATGATGCTACAGGAGACATTGTTGCGCAAGAAACACGTCGCGCAGTAGTTAATGCATCGGGTGTAACTAACAGTGCAAATATTGCAAACGGCGCTGTAATTCCTGCGACCGCTGCTCAGTTTACGTATACAGGAATTCAGTATCAATTATTAAATGATGATGAGACTGTTCAAATTAATAACGTGCCTTTAACAAATACCATTATGTTGACATCATCTCTTCCTGCTTCATCAGTAGTAGAGTTACCGCAAGATGTTAACGCGTTAACATCGCTTTCTGTTACTCCAAACTTTGCGACTGGCACAGCTATGGCATTTGGCGCGTCAGATATGAAAACGATTAATACGGCTTTAGCAGCAAGTCATGCTATAGCGATTAACTGTCAGATTATGAATGATCAGCTTGTAATTGGTGTCTATGATTATGTGACCGATGCACTACTTGCGATGAACCTGTCTCCGGTGACAGCAGCTGAGACATCAAGCTTTAGTGATTATTCTCTTGCGTATGCATACACAGGTCAAGCTGCTGCAGTGACGCCAGTACAAATGTCTGCTGGTGATTCAGTTACGATTGTTCCAAGTTTACCGACTGTGTCAGTAACTTCAACAATAGCAGCTGGTGCAACCGGAGCGACATCGTTTACTGCAAATGCATCATCACTTCAAGAAGTGGTCGCACTTGCAGGAACAGCATATAACCATAACAGTCCGGCTTCTATAGCTGGTGGGCTTGCAGCATTGAACTTTATTAGTGCGCAGTTTACCGATGGTAATTCGACCGCATTTATTAAATTTGATTTCACCAAACAAAATGGTTTACAAAACATTACACAAGAGTTGTTAAATAACGGATTGTATGTGTGTTTCAATGTTATGCCTGTTTCTGCTGGATCATCAAGCTACGTAGCTCTCGTTACGCTTGAAGATGCGCAAAGTAATGTATATGCATCTGGTTCTGCTCCGATTACCACACAAATGGTATGGGGTTGGGTTGGATTTAACATGGAAACAAGTGCTACTCCTGTAGGTGCAAATACTACTTATGTAAAACAGATACCAATAGCAAATGGCGCTCCTGCATTCTATTGTCAGCAACCAAATGTTACGAGTGCAGTACAGTAAGGTATCGTATAGAATATGCGAAAAATAAAGGAATTTTATGAAACGATATAATCAATTACATTTAAGCATCATGTTGCTGAGTATGGTTGCATATGTTCAAGCAGATGATACATCTGTTTCAACTATGACTATGGGACGTCTTTTTAAGATTATGCAGTTAGCATCAAAAAATGTTAATCCAGCAGCACCTAAGACAACACCAAAAACAACGCCGCCTCCATCTACGGTGACGCCTGCAACTATTACTCCTCCAACAGCACCGTTGCAACCTCTTGCGCCGGTATCTGTTTCGAAATCATCAGCTGCTTCAAGCTTGGGTGGCGCATCATTAGTTAAATTAGATTATCAAGTTTTACAGTTACCAGTGACAGCTCAGATGAGCAGTATGAGTATTGTGGCTAACTTTGGATCAACGCCTTCAAATCCAGTAGTTTTTGATGCCACAACATTTGCAGCGTTAAACTCTCATGTACAAGAAGGACATGCGATCATTGTGCAAGTTGGAATAACAAGCGTTGATGGTAATCTCATAGTTTATGCAGCATTGCTGGATGAAAATGATGTATCAACGATGTTTGGGTATGCTATACAAGCAGCGCCTGCAGGAGTTGTAGAAACAGCATTGTCTGGTTTTACAGTTACTTACCAATTAGGTACAACAACGACAACAAACACGATGAGTTTAACCGCTGATCAAAGTTTGTTTATATTAAACCCAACTATTAGCATGACAGATGAATTATCATCTTTATCCGTACAGGCTGTGTTTGGTGCATCAGATGCACCAGTAGTATCTGGACCGATAGCGTTGGACGCTGGTACGGTGCAAGCAATTAATACTGCGCTGCAAAAAGGCGATATAATTAACATTTCAGTTAATCCTGAATATATGTTTGGTCTTGGTGACATGGTCCTTACCGTTGTTGATGCAACAAGTAATACAGCTCTTGGCGAAGTCAGTGGTCCTATTACTCAAGCACAAATCACAGCAGGAAATTTCATTGGGTATCAATTAAATCTTGGTTTACAAGGAAAAACAGGACAAACAACATTTATTCGTGGTGCTAATGAAATTGTAGCACTTCAGGTACCAAGCGTTGTAAATCAATCATTAGATTATTATGTTAATGCAAATTTAAGTGTGCTACTTGCAGATAATGAAGTTGTAGAAAATGTAACGATGAACGGTAGTTTCTCGGATGGATCTACATCATCAGGTTTTGCATTTACAGCAACAGATTTGACTGCAATTAATCAAGCAATCGACAATGGCGACACGGTTAACATTGTTGTTGAGCAATCAGCTAATGGTTCGTCTCTGATGGCATATGCGATGGATTTGTCAAAAGAAACGATTCTTGCTACTGCAGTTGATCAAGTTACAGCTGCACAAGAAAGTTTAACACTTGATGGATTTATTCTTAATTATCAGTTAACTGGTCAAACAAAACCGACAAGTTTGACAGCTCAATTAGGGCAGTCAGTTAATTTTGCGACTGATTTATATGCAAACATGCCAGTCCCAACAACAAATGGTAATTATAGAATTGCTTTTAATGGAATATTCTTAGAAGGTGGTACAGGTCTTAAAGCTAGTTCGCAAATACAGATTTCATCTGCAGATGCAATGACGATAGGTGCGGCGTTGAATAAACAGCATGAAGTAGTGCTGGGCTGTGGATATTCTGTATTCGATCAGAAGTTAGTATTGCAAGCATATGACAATACTGCAAAAACAGTTCTTGTTCAAAGTGAACACAGTTCTCGATTAGCAGCAACTGGAATTTTTGTTGGATATACGCTCAGTGTGGATAGTGGTAATCAAGATTACGTTAAAGTATTCCAAAACATTGCAGGAGGAAATACATTAACATTAATTCCTGTAGATGTTACGATGCCACTTGCAACAGCAATTACTGATAGTTCGCAGATTTTGAGTATGAGATATCGTGATGCTCAAGGACATCCACAGATGATACAGACGGTTCATATACTTCCTGATTTTGGTTCTACAGCAACTGATCAAGATTGGATATCTCTGGATCTATCATCTGTTCAACAAGGTAGACAAGGAGCGAGTCGTAATATTGAGCAGTTAAATCAAGCTTGTCAAGGAGTTGCTGCGATTCAGGTAACATATCAAAGTCCATATATTGTAATTTCTGGATGGGATTTGATACATCAACAAGCTATATTTATGCCAATTGTTGTACCAGTTGGAACAGGGACATTACAAAGTGTATCACTTGCATATAGCTTTGATGGCCAAACAACAATACCTAATGATCAAACAGTTTCAGTGAGTGGTGATAGTGCAACAATTTACATGACAACTCTTGTTGGGCAAGTAAGACTGCGATATCCAAATGCAGATTTATCTATTCCAATGCCATCAGCAACAGCTGAATTGGAACAGTTATGGTTCTCTCCTGTATTTAAAGATGGAACATTTGCTGAGTTGCCATTACAAGCAGTTGCTCCACAATATATGCCAATGATTAATAAAGTATTATCTGAAAATAATGGACAATTAATATTTACATCAGATATTAGTCAGACAATTGTACCAAATGCACAAGGGTTTGATATGATTGTGACGGCTTCTGTTGTTCCAAGTGGTAATCAACAAGTGCCTGAAGAGTTGTTTACGGTAATATTCCCATTAATACAGACAAATAAAGATGTGTCGCCAGCAGCTCCGTGGGTAAGTACTAATATTACCTATCAGTTCTCAGGAGAAAAAGGTGCAATTCTTGGAGGTTTAAAGCAAGGTCAACAATTGGGTATTTCTGCTCCTGCAAATGCCCCTCAGTCAGTTGCGGATCTTGATGCATTCATGACTAAAAATAATGCAAATTTGAGTGTTGAAAACTGGACAAATGCTAACGTTTCAGGAATGCCAGTTTTCATGAATATGAATTTTGGCAATCTTGGTGGAGTTATGTTCTGGAGTAATGCGTGGGGAGCACAGGATCCAGTTGCACCAGACATTTCATCAATTGTAAGTCGTGGTAACTGGGAATCAGGAATTTGTTTTGTAATTCTTGGTATGGATCAAAACAATAACATTATTACTGATTTAACGGCTGTTAAACCTGTATCATTCTATGCAGCAGTCTATGATGCATCATCTGGCAGTATGCTTGGTGGTATGTCTATACCGCTCAGCAGCTTTACTGGTTATAACAGTCAACCGTTTAATCCAAATGGTCCATGGACTAATGCTATTGGTTTTGGTGGTCGAGCAGGAAATCCATATGCTGGATCATCAGGAACATATCCATGCATGTTGACTATTACTAATAGTGCTACAGCTCCTAAGATTCCTGGTGTGTCAATTATGCAGGAAATATTGAGAAGCTTGGATGCTCAGTGCCCTGGAACAAAAGTATACTTCTCTCAACGACCACCTAAAACCTTAGCTTTATCATCAACTGATCCTATAACGTCAGTTTCTATTTATACAGATAATGGTAGTGACTTTGCTAATTATGATGATTCTGAAACTCAGACAACGTTGCAGAATATTCAATCTGCATCATGGACAGGAGGGGTTGTGTTCTTACCAGTATTACGTAATCCTAATAACAACGATCAATTCATAACTGATCCGACGACTTTGAGCTCTACTATTACAGGTAATATTAGAATTTTCTTATATGATTTCAGTACTGGTAGTTTCTTAGGGACATTACAAAACAATATGAATTATTGGAATAATTCTTATCACTCATTGTCGATTGGTTTGTCTCCTGCTGGTAGTACTCCATGGACGGTCACACCTACAGATAACACTCCCACACCTGCAGATCAAGTTTGGATCATACAGTTTGATAAACAACCAACATTTAATATTCAACCAGCATAATAATATTGCCTTGTAATATTTGTGTAAAAAAGAGAAGAGCGGGAACTAATCCCGCTCTTCTCTTTTTTATGTTGTTTGTTGAATTTTAGCAATCGTTGCAGTGTCTTGCTTGAGGGTGCTATCGGTTTGTTCGAAATATTGTTTGATGGCAAGTGTGTATAAAGAGTTATACACAAAGCAGAATCCTTTTTTGATGTAAATGATTGGGAGCGCAATGTTGGGACTTTCATCGATGACCGTTGCTCCTAGTGGTATGAATACGTTTTTTGGATCAGCAATGAGAATGACGGTATTACGATTGATTAGGTTATCTTTGGGTAGATCTGTTTTCGTGGTCTCATAATAAAATAAGGTTGTATTTGGATCATGATTGAATGTCATCTTGTACATTTCTGATGGATGCCTACTATCAAGCATCCATCGATCGATCGTAGCAGGCGCTATCATGTAGGCTGGTTGTATGCCTTTTGTAATAAGGATGTACATGTCTCGTGTTTGTTGCTGACGAGGAAAGGTAACTTGTCCGTTTGGGTCGCTTAGAGATGCTCGCCCTGCATAGAGACAGACTACTCCTGGTACCCCGTGACTAAAAAATGTATTCGATTGTGTTATTTTTTTATAAACATAGGTGGGTTGTCGTAATTTTTTAGAATATTTTTCCTGATCATATGATTTTTTCTGATGCAATTTAAAATAAGGATATTTTTGAAGGAAAAATGTGATCACCGTATCGCTGCTGTAAGCGGGAAGAAAGATTGAGAGGCAGATTAGATAAAAACTGATTTTATAGGGATTGTTCATTTTTTTCTCCTTTTTGATACAGAGTATCATGAATTGGTTGAAGAATTCCAGAGTTGTGAGCTGTAGTTAGATGATAAAATTATTATATCAGCACTACGGGCCTTTGGGGGAATCATAGAATCTGCTGGATATGCTCCTTTAAAATCGTATACTAATAAAATGAGTGGGAGTAGCCTGTAAAAAGTAAAAAATAAACAGTATTTGGTTAAATTAGAGAATAAAATCATGATGACTGACCTTTCTCAGTTGACATCGAGTGTCATGTGGAAAAAATTTTTAACAGCGTATAGCATCTCAGAGCAGCAACAAGTTCAATTTCAAAGTTTCTTACAGCTATTGATGCAAGAAAATGCAAAATATAACATTACAGCTATCGATTCTTTAGATGAGATCGTTGCGGATCATTTTTACGATTCATTGTCGTTAATCAAGCTTCACGATATGCAAACGGTCCATGGTTTGGTTGATGTAGGTTCTGGAGGCGGTTTTCCAGGGATTCCACTTGCGATTATGTGTCCTTCGGTTCGATTTAATTTAGTTGAAGTTAATTTAAAAAAAGTTCATTTTCTTAATTTGGTGATTAAAGAGCTTGGACTGACCAATGTTGCTGTGCACACGGATGATTGGCGTACATTCTTGCGTAAATTTAAAGATCCGATCGATTTATTTATCGCGCGCGCATCATTGCCTGTGGAAGAATTACTGCGCATTTTTAAGCCATCTTCTTCATATCAACAAAGCATATTTGTCTACTGGGCATCAAAAAATTGGATACCAAATTCGCAGGAAAAAGAGTATCTTGATAAATGTTTGTTATACATCGTAGGGGAAAAGCAACGACAATTATGTTTTTTTAAACATGACAAAAAAGCATAATTGTTTGCATCGGAAAGGTATTTTTATATGAAATTAGACTGCTTGGTTCGTATTCGCTCATGGTTTCATATTGAGGGCGGACAATCATACTCGAGATTGTTGAAATATTTTTATCCAGAATGCATTACAGCGTTAATCATCTATTTTTTACCGTATTTTATTGATTGTATGTTTATCTGTCACTTGAAATCAACAAGTACCTATGCGGTATCAGGCATAATCGATAATTTCCTAGGTATGTTTTTAAAAGCAGCAGAAGGACTTCCAATCGGAATCGTCATTATTGCTGGATATTACAATGGACTTTTAGAGTACAAAAAAGCGGGTGAAGCTTTTGTTGATGCATTTTGGTCAGTTATTGGAGTTGGTACACTTCTCTCTGTTGGTCTGTACAGTGCGGTTACTTTTGTCTGTGCTTTTAATAATTTTTCTCCGGAAATGATTGCTCAGGGGATTCCGTACTTGAAGCTTAAAGCTATTTCTATCTTTTTTATGTTTGTTTATTTTTCTTTGGTTGGATTTTTAAGAGCCATCAAAAATACATTTGTTCCTATGGTGGTCTTTGCTATGGGAAGTGTTGTTTTTGTAGCTGTTGATTATGTTTTGATTTTTGGGAAGTTTGGTTTTCCTCAAATGTGCTTAATGGGATCTGCTACAGCATCACTGGTGCAATATGTTTTCATGTGTGTGGTGATGTTGTTGTATCTAGTTCTTGCTCCAAATCATCATAAATATCATATTTCGTTGCTCAGACAGAAGTTCTCTTTTGAGCGTGTTAAAAAACTTTTGTTAGTATCTTTGCCAGTTGTGATTGATAAAGTATCGATTGCTTTTGCGTATGCATGGCTTGGTTCTTGTATGTCGCATTTGGGAGCTCAGGCTGGAGCGGCGTTTTCATGTATTAAAATTATGGAGCGTTTTGCATTTATACCCGCAATAGCATGTGCTCAAATCGTTACTTTTTTAGTGAGTAATGATTTAGGGCGTGGTAATTGGGATGATATTAATGCTAACATCAAAAAAATATTAGTTATTGCTTCAACGCTTGTTGGTACAATTTTGCTCATAGGATCTCTCTGGCCGTTATGGTTTGCAGGATTTTTTGATCAAAATGGTGAATTTGGGTATTTGGTAGCAACTATCTTTCCTGCGCTGAGTGTACTTATCATGATAGATTTGTTACAGTTGATTCTATCTGGAGCGCTTCGTGGTGCTGGAGACGTAAAAACAGTTATGGTAACACGCGTTGGTGTGATTGCTTGCTTTTTTATACCTGCAACATACGTTATAGCCCATATGCAATTTCAAACAACGGTAGTTAAAATGTTGGTAACGTATGCCTCATTTTTACTAGGCAATGGACTTATGAGCGTTGTTTATATTTATCGGTTACGTCAAGATCATTGGAAAAAACAAAAAGAAAAGGCTAGCAATGGCTAAAGTAACAAAAGAAGAAGTAAAAAAAATTGCTGAGATGACACGTGTTTCTTTTGAGGAACATGAATTTGATAGTATTGTTGCTCAGTTCAACGATGTTATTTCATATGCAGAAAGAGTTGTACAAATCGCTGCGCAAGCAGAAGTCGTCAGTGTAAAAAATGTAAACTGTGATCGACAGGATATGGTAATTCCTACTTCAAACACTGAAATTTTAGCACAGGCTCCACAAAGCGAAGATAATTATTTTGTGGTTCCTAAATTTGTTGATAATTAATAGACTAGGGAGCTGGTATGCACAAATTATCTTTTGCAACAATTCAAGAAATTAAACATGGCCTTGCAAATAAAGAGTATTCGTATCAAGAAGTGCTAAAACATTCACTTGAACAGTTTGCTGCGCATGACTCAAAAATTAAATCCGCTTTAGAGATTTTTGATGAACAATCGATTGTTCAACGATATGTTCCGGGTGGATTACTAAATGGTATTCCTGGAATAATTAAAGATAATATTTGCCAAAGTGGTCGGATTACATCATGTGCCTCTAAAATGCTTGAAAATTATCGTGCAACGTACGATGCAACAGCAATTGATCGATTACACCAAGAAGGCGCTTTGCTGGTCGGTAGAGCAAATATGGATGAGTTTGCAATGGGTAGTTCAACAGAAACATCTGCGTTTTTCAAGACTACTAATCCATGGAATGTAAGTTGTGTACCTGGTGGATCAAGTGGAGGATCGATTGCTGCAGTTGCTGCAGGGATGGTACCATGGTCACTTGGTAGTGAAACCGGTGGTTCTGTGCGTCATCCGGCGGCGTTTTGTGGAATTGTAGGACTGAAACCTACATATGGATCTGTGTCTCGTTATGGACTGATAGCATATGCATCATCTTTGGATCAAATTGGTGTCGCTACTCGTACAGTTTATGATAGTGCGCTGGTTTATTCTGCTATAGCAGGTCACGACCCTAAGGATGCTTCATCATTGGTACAGCTTAAGAAAAAAGATTACACACTAAACCTTGATGGTAAGTTACCGCGAGGTTTACGAGTTGGTATTGTTCGTAACGCTTTTGACACCGAAGGCCTTGATGGCGAAGTCCGTCAGTTGGTCCAGGGTGCTATCACAACGCTACAAGCAGCAGGTGCGACATTATCTGACATTGAGCTATCAACTATGGATTATGGTGCGGCAACATATTTTATTATTAGCCGTGCAGAAGCAGCATCAAATTTATCGCGTTTTGATGGCGTTCGATATGGTTATCGAGCACCAGAGGCAGATAATTTAATCGATTTATACACGCAAAGTCGCAGCCAAGGTTTTGGTAAAGAAGTTAAAGTTAGAATGATGATTGGTAACTATGTGCTTTCAGCGGGATATGCTGCAAAGTTTTATCATAATGCTCAAAAGGTACAAGCTCTCATTCGTAAAGATTATCAAAATGCATTTGCGCAGTGCGATGTGTTGATTATGCCTTCTCAGGCTTGTCCCGCGTTTGAAATGGGTAAGTTTGATAACAATAAATTACAGATGGATTTACAGGATTATTTCTTGTGTACTGCAAACATTGCAGGAATTCCTGCAATTTCTGTACCTTGTGGTTTTACCAAAAATGGAATGCCGGTAGGATTCCAGATCTTAGGGCCAAATTTATCGGAAGAGCAGTTGTTCCAAGTTGGTCATGCGTATCAGCAGATGACTGATTGGCATAAACAGTATCCAAAATTAGGTTAATCGAATAAAATTCAGATTTTGATCAAATAAAATAGGGCTCTTTTTAAAGGAGCCCTATTTATCTTCTTAACAGAAGGATCTAACCAAGCTTTTTGCGAGGAGAGATGCGTTTCATAGGACGAAGGACTGGAGCAGCTGCATGATGAACATGCTCTACTTTTTTAGGAGCAGCTTTTTTAGCTACTTTGCGTTTCGCTGCCGCTTTTTTAGCAACTTTACGCTTAGGAGCAGCTTTTTTAGCTACTTTGCGTTTCGATGCTGCTTTTTTAGCAACTTTACGCTTAGGAGCAGCTTTTTTAGCTACTTTACGTTTCGGAGCAGCCTTTTTAACAGCTTTTTTAGCTACCTTACGTTTTGGAGCAGCTTTTTTTACAACTTTACGTTTAGCCGCTGCACGTTTGACTGTTCTTTTTTTCATTATCTTCTCCTTTTTTGTGAGAAAGGTTTTTTTTACATTTATAAGATATAAGATTTGGAAATAAAATAGCAATAGTTTTAGTATAAAAACTCGATGTTTTTATTTTTCTATAACGATTTCAATTTGTAAAAAAAGAAAAATAAATAAGATTTTCTTCTGAAAATAAAATTGTTTTATCTTTTGTGTTTCGTGGAAAAAATATATACTGTATGATACTATATTATATATAGCAGCATAGATTGCTTTGTAGGGGTTATCATGAATTCAATTGCTCGATTCAATCATGTTTATTCGATTGTGTTGTTTTTATTGCTAGTGATGGAACAGTTTGTTGTTGCTAGTGATAAATCTCAAAGCGGAATACCTGAATCTTTACAGATAGATATGAATCCAAAAAGTTGGTATCAAAAATATAAAGCCGAACAAAGAAAATTATATCAGGGTGATAAACCGCCACTCTGTAAAATGGGATATTATTCAGGTGGTCGCCACATTGATTTTTCTTTGGATTTGAAAGGTTTGGGCGCTTTAGCTTTGGCAGGATCAGGCTTTAGATTTTTGTATTCAGTTTCGCAATTTGGAACTAAGCTCGACACAATGAAAAAATCAATTTTATATCCAGGTCTGGCAAAGTCAGGACTGTTTTGGCTACCTGGTTTTGTTGCTTATGGTTGTGTTGTGAGTTCTAAAAATCATGATTTTGTTTTGCATGACAGAGATGAACTCCTACGTCGGCTATATGATGCACAGACAAATAATAATTCACTTGCTAGATAAAAAATAAATATCACATTTAAGATAGAAAGATTTCCAATGTCACGATTCAATAAACTTTATGTATGCATTACTTTTATTTTGATGACAGCTTTAATGCAAGCTGCTGCTGAAAATCCTGGAGTTCCTTCGCCAGAAGGTGTAGAAAGTCGCCAATTGCCTCCGGTGAGTCAAAATGGTGAAACAATTCGCAACGAAGTAACGCCACGTGATTCATTAGAAGAGCGTGCTCCTGACGTTTTAAAAGATTCACAGCAACCAGTGGTGCCTGTATTTGTTCGTGGAAATGATTTTTTACACTCTGATGACCAAGTAACTCTCAATAAACCATCGCTTCTTGTTGGAGCAGGTGTTGGTGCGGCATGTAGTTTGATTAATTCGCTGACGTTGCGTGGTTCTTTATATCGATTGAGAAATATAGTTCGTACACAAGTTGATTATACAGGATTAGATGATGCTCAAAGATTACAAAAAATTGCGGTTCGAGATAAAGCATTAGCTAAATATGCTAAATTATCGATTGTGCGACGATCAGCAGCATTTCGTTCAATCATGTTTTGTCTGCCTGCGGCATTTTCGTATCAAGTCATCAATGGCAATGATTATTTGAAGCGATGGGTTAGTGCTAAAACGAATTTATTAGTGAAATCATTTGATTCAGATCATAAAGCTTAAATATTAGATTTTATTTGAACAAAAACCTCCAAGATTGGAGGTTTTTGTTTTTTGTGGTATTTTATAGAATATAGATCTATAAACAGTTTAATACCGTTTTCCCATATTATATTATTGGGGGAAATTTAATTTTTTCTACTTAAAAGCTCAATCATGGATTATTTTAAAGAACGCCTCACTATTAAAAATTTACAATATCCACGCTTTATTGGTGGTCCGCTTGATGGGATAACAGATTCTCCATTTCGCAAGTTGGTACGGGAATATTCTAAACAAGAATTACTCTATACCGAGATGCGTCATGTTCGATCTATTGTTACTCCAAAGGGTGGCGCATTAGCATTAGACTTCGCTCAATTTGAGCGACCCTTGAACTTTCAGGTTGCTGCAAATTCAACTGAATCAGTCGCGCAAGCATGTGATAAGATTTTGCAAATTGGCGTTGATATGATTGACCTTAATATTGGTTGTCCTGCGCGTAACGTAGTTTCTTCTGGTGGTGGTTCTTCTTTGATGGCTCAACCGGAGAAATTAAAAGAGATTTTGCTCGAATTTCGTCGATCGATTCCTGAGCATATTCCATTTACACTTAAGATTCGTGCTGGGTATAAAACGGTGAATGCTGTTGATATTGCAAAGCTGGCACAAGATTGTGGAGTCGACGCCTTGGCGATACATCCACGTTTACAAACTCAGATGTTTACGGGTCAGCCAAATTATAAAGTGGCGGCCGAGGTGAAGCAAGCTGTGCAAATACCGGTTCTGTTTTCGGGTAATGTGGTGAATTTTAAAACTGCAAAAATGACCTATGATTTAACAGGTGTTGATGGTTTTTTAATTGGTCGTGGTATGTGGGCAAAACCTTGGAAGTTAGAAGAAATGCATCAACATGCACTGGGCAATGAGTATGTAGTTGATGGATCTATGATGCTGCAAGCTGCGCTTTTACATTTACAATTAATGATGGCACAGTATGGTATGCATGGTTTGTTTCGTTTTCGTAAAAATTTACCTTTTTATATAAAAGGGCATCCATGCGCAAGTGCACTGCGTGAGCGGTTGGTGCGTTCAGAATCTCGAGAAGATATAGAAAAAGGATTATGTGAATTTTTAGGGTAGTATTATGATGAGGCAAGAGGTTCGGTTCTGGTTGATTCATGTTTTTTATCTGTTTTTTTTCGTTTTTTTAGTTCATAGGGTACTGTTCATTTCATCAAGCATGTGGGAACAGACCGTTTCTTATGCTTTGTATCCATTTCTTAAAGTTCATACAAATATTGCACGGTCATTACAGCAACAAGCAGACCATAAAAAAACGGTTGAAGAGCTTCAACAAGAAGTACAAATTTTATCGATTGAGCAGACATTGTTGCGAGCTCGCCTTGCTCAGATGGAAGCGCAGCAGATCTTTATTGCACAGTCTCAAGAGGTCGTTGATTTTGCGCAGCGTTATGATGATACTCAAAGAAGCTTAGCATCAGTGTTGTTGTATTATAGTTGTCCGCAAGAAGATGTGATTTTTATTGATGGTGGTCGCAATCGTGGCTTTAATAAAGATGACGTTGTGATTTATCAAAACGTTTTGATAGGTCGTGTGATTGAAACCTATTCATGGTATAGCAAAGTTGCTCTGGTGACTGATCAACGATGTCGGGTCTCTGCTATCGTTGGATCTGACTCAGCGGGTGTGTCTTGCGGTAAAAACAATGGTGAATTCGATCTGTGTTTTGTACCACATTACAAAAAAGTTGAGGTTGGAGACCTTGTCATTTCTACAGGACAAGGTCTGATGTATCCTCAGGGATTTGTTGTTGGAGTGATAGCCACAGTGAGTACCGATCTGGTATCTCATCAAATTGCTTTAAAACCTTATGTTGATATGCAGCGTGTAAATCATGTGTATGTGTTTAAAAAGCTGAACGCTGAACTCCCTGTTTTGATAACCAACTAAACAGTTCTGAGCAGATCTGTTGCGTAAAAGATTCTTGTACGCTGTCATCTTCGTCATGATCAGGATACAGTAGTTTTTCAAGTCTTGATGTTCCGGCACATTTAATTAGTTCGATTTCGCGGTCAGAATGTAATATTTGTTGCTTGATGTAACTAATCGCCGTGGATAGATTGCCTATTTCATCAATTAATTTTAATTTTAAAGCATCGTTGCCGGTAAATATTTTGCCATCCGCCCAAATAGATTTTTGGTTCAGGTTTAAGTGGCGATATTTGCTGATGTCGAGTGTGAACTGTTCATATGAATTATCGGTTAAACTTTGTAGCATTGCTTGTTGCTCTTCAGTCATTGGGACGCAGATATCAAGAGCGTTTTTATAATTGCCTGAGGCAACAGAATGAGTTTTGATATCATAGCGAGCAAGAAGATCTTGTACTTTGAACTGGGTATTAAGTTTTGTCCCGATACTACCAACCAAAGCGCTATTGGTGGTTATGATGCGATCAGTTGCTGCTGCAACGTAATAAGCCCCTGATGCACAGAGGTTTTCAGAGTAAGCTACAATCGGTTTTGGATGTTGTTTTTTCAATAGTATGATCTCTTGGCTGATAGCTTCTGTTGATCCTGCAGCGCCTCCAGGACTATCAATTTTGAGTAAGATAGCTTTAATTTCAGGATCCTTGAAGAATTTCTTAAGCTGGCTACTAATCTTTGTTGAAGAGGTAATTATTTCGTTGACGATAATGAGTCCCACCTTGTTTTTAGGCTCAATGGTGTCAAAGAGGTTTTTTGAGATGTTTTTGATAACTGGTGGTGCGATTTGTAAGAATAGGATGATCCAGAAAGCTGTTTTTATATATTCAATTAATTTTGACATACAGACCTTTTATGAGCTAAAAAGATAGAAAATGTACTATAAATAATACTGTATCATAGTACCATAGTTTTGGGGATAAAAAATTTAACCTTAAAAATGAGTCATTTTTGCATTTTACTTTGACTTTAATGCATGTATTCGATAAACTTTCATATGTCTTGTTTTATTTCTTAGAAATTATCCAAAAATATCCGGGCGGTTAGCTCAGTTGGTAGAGCATCAGTCTTACAAACTGGGGGTCACTGGTTCGAATCCAGTATCGCCCACCATTTTTTTAAAATGGCCGGAACAAATTGGTATTCCTTGGTAGCTCAGTTGGTAGAGCAAACGACTGTTAATCGTTAGGTCACTGGTTCGAGTCCAGTCCAAGGAGCCATTAAGTAACAGTGGGGTTATAGCTCAGTTTGGTTAGAGCGTTCGCCTGTCACGCGAAAGGTCGCGAGTTCGAGTCTCGTTAACCCCGCCATACTACGCGTTATTTACGTAACAAGCTTCGTATGGTTATCACCACTAAATGTGAAATAACAATAGCAATAATAGATACAGCGTAGTATGCGTTACGTAGCTGCCCGTTAGGGAGGCGAAGTAAGGCGATAACAATCAAAATTCATGTATGTATTACGTATATTTCCTCAGATCTATTAATAATCCTCAAAAAACATACGTTGGTTATACCATTAATTTGCAAGAACGCTTGAGCACTCATAATGCTGGCGATTCGATGTATACTAAAGAATATCGACCATGGAAAGTTGTGACATATATTGGTTTTGATTGTCCTGACAAAGCAAAAAACTTTGAAAAGTATGTTAAAGTTGGATCAGGAAATGCTTTTGCGAAAAAGCGACTATGGTAGCTTCTGTAGCGTTACGAAGTCTTGACATAGTGAGGCAAAGAAGCGGTTGTGGTAATAGAGTGTATTTAAAACGTTAATTTTGTTCAAATCATTATACTTTAGGGGTCTTTTTTATGGAAAATAATCAAAATACAGTTGCATCATCTGAGCATGTAGAAAATGATACAGTTTTTAGTCCAGAGCAAGATTTGCAGATTGTTATGCAAGGTGGTCTTCCGGTTTCAGTAATTGTTCCTATGGAAGAGTTCGATCGCATGACTTTAACACTTGCTTTGGCAGAAGAATTACTTGAAGGCAAAGATTTATTCTTGGCTGATGGTACCAAAGTAACTTTCCAGCAAATGGCTGATCAACGTGTTGCAGCAGATCGTGCAGAGTACGAAGCTGAACTTGCAGCAATGTTTGATGAAGACGCTTGCGATGACCAAGATGCATGTGAAGATGAGACATTAAGCTAAACTAGTTTAATTTATTTTAAAAACAAAGATTCACTTATGATATTACAGTATCTGGGTGATCTTTGTTTTTATTTAGTTATTAATTTTTAAAATAATGATAATAAACATATTGTAGCTAATAAATTTTGTTTGATTATATCTGTAGAGTTAACAGAGATAAAAGGGTTATGAGCATTTTTTGTCACAGGTTCGGAGACATATTGAGTATGTATAAAAAAATTGTTTTAGTCAGCATGTTGTTGGGCTATCCTATATTTTTGACTTGTAATGATGATGTTGTTGTTTATTTAAGAAGAATGTTGACGCAGTCTTATTCGTTAGATTCATCCAATATAGATTTATTTGTTTCTAATTGTAAGTGGGCATTGTTAGATGATGCTCAGCTGGCTATTGTTGAAACATTATCTTTGCAAAACAGTGATGATAATTTGATTTTACTGCAAGATTTAAAAGTAAAATTGCAATGTGAAATTCAAGCGATATATTCTCAAATAAAAAATAAGCATAAATTTGATAATGCGAGTTTAAAAAAAGCGATTATAGCTACAGGTGTATTGAGTTTTTTATCATATTGTACTTATAAATGTTATCATGATTGGTTGCTTTCAGCTCAAAAAAACTTTGAAGATATAGCAAGTGAAGTTAAAGATCGTGGTATTCAGAAAGTGGTGACTTATAAATCTTGTGGTTCATCTACTATAACAACAACTAATTTTTATAAACCAGGTTGTAAATATTTGGATGAATATGTGGAACTTCAAGATCTTTGTAAAAAATATTTAAACTTAGAAAAAGCAAATAACAATGCTTCGTTTTGTACGTATAGTCTTGGAGTAATATCTATAGCGTCCTTATTATATGCCTTACATAGTTATTATAATGTTGCAACTATAGATCCAGATCAAAATAATAACTATCTTGCTCATTATCAAAAATTGCTTGATTTTGTGATTTTAGTACAAAAAGAACACAAAGTTCGTGTAGATATGTTGTTGCATAATGAATCTTGTAAAATTCATCCAATAGAACAATTTATTGATGAATTGAATAGTGTTGATTGCAGAAAAATTTCTGACGAAGAGTTGCAATTATCTTTAATTGCAACCATTGAAAAGCAACAAATAAAGAATATGGTTGATGATCAGAAATCATGTATCAACTTTAATTTTATGATTAACAGTCATAACGGTTCTGTTTCAAAAACTGAATTATATTTACAAAAATTAAAATTTGATAACAAATTGTTACGTAAAGATGATCTTGTTGCTAAAGCTTATATGTATTATAAGTATCATCAAAAATCTATTCCAAATGTTGAAAATATTGGTTTGTTGGATGCTGGGAAATACGGTCTTTTTTGGTGTCATCATGGAGAATGTTACAGTAATGAATTGTTTAAAACAAAATTTTATTTAAGCAAAGGGTTGTTCCCTTCTCTTTTCTTTGGTGATAGTTCTAAAGAAATAGATGAATTGTATAAAAAATATTTAAATATATCGGTATTTCAATTACTACCAAATAAAAAAATAGCTGATGGTTCTTGTGTGGTAGGATCATATAGCAGTATTTTATTGCAAGATAAGGAAGTGGTAGCGTTGTGTGAGTACTTAAAAAACAATCCAGTAAAGTTTTTACAAGAATCTAAAAATTGTGATATTGCAAAAATAAAAAAAATCATAAAAGAATTAATTAACGAAGTTCTTTATAGATCTGAAGCTTTTGAAGCTATACAAAAAATAGTTCAGATATTGTTATCTTTGCAAAAAGTGCTAGAAGAGAAAATTATAATCATGCAAAAGTCAGAAAAGCGTCTGCGCGATAAACAAGATGATGTAAATGATCAATTTTCGTTGCAACGATATCAAGAATTATTGGTATTTGTTATGGAAACGAAAAAACAGTTTAATATCTTGTAATTGCAGTTGGTAAATATCTATCGAAATATCAAGATCTGCTAATATTTGTAGAGCAATGTGAAGTAATTTTACATAGTTAATTTTTCGAACATATAAAATAAAGATCCACTCCTGAAAATGGGGGTGGATTTTTTCAGATTGGAGTCATATTTTATTTATTGATTTTGTGCGATACACTTATAACTGATAAAAAATTCGTATATGTGTGTATGAAATAATTATCAAGGGAATATGATGAATGCTGATCAAGCAAGCTCAAGCTGTCCTTCAACGTGGAAAAATTAAGGATTAATGCGTATGTTTCATAAAATTAAAATGACAGTGTTGGTAATTTTTTGTTGTTTTTTTCAGGATGCTCAAGGAAATTTTAGTCGTGAGCAGTTAGAAAATTATTTTGGGAGACCAGTTTCTAGTTATCAGCATTTAGTTGATTTTATTGTTGTGGATGAATGGTTGTATACAACAGATTTATCTAAGATATTATTAGTTGGCGACAATGTAATCTTTGATTCTATGAAAGAAATACCAGTAGCTGGAGCTGTATTGAGGCTGATTGAGCCAATATATAAGAATCGTTTCTGTGATACTCGTTTTGAAAATTTCATTAAAAATGTTGAAAAATCGTCTCAGCAAGAATTGCAAGATGCAATTAGAGATGCAATATTGTTATCATCAGCTAGTACACAGGCGTATGCAACACCTCAACTATTAGATTATTTAATTGCAGCATTACAAAATAAAATAATTGTTATTAAAAATCAAATGAAGCATGATTTTAAGTATGATCAAAAATCTTTGCTGTCTATGAAAAAATCAGCTGTTTCGGTTATTGTGTTAATGGCTTGCGTAGCTATTACCAATAAAAATTGTTCATCTGATGACAATACGGTGAACAAGACCGTTTCTAATGCGACAGCATTAAATTCTTTGGCGTTTTTATGTTTATTACCAGCATCGTATAAATTACTTAAAGATTGTTATGCTGTGTTGATGATAGATCCTAATGCTTATAATCAGTATTTAGATGAATATCAGAAATTATTAATTTTTGTAAAAAAGTTGAAAATAGAATTGAAAAATACGGGAGCTCTTAGTTTCAAATTAGCTACTGGATGTAAAGCAACTGTAAAAATACAAGATACTATTTTAGGATCAGATGAAGGTCTTGTTTTTGATTGGGAAAATAATTAATCACTGTTAAAAAAATAAAAATCCACTCCTGAAAATGGGGTGGATTTTTTTATTGCATAATTTTGCTTTGTATTCTATGTCATAGAATTCTGGTAGGTTGTTGTTAACAAGGTTGAAAAATATTTTAAGCGATAAATTGGAGATTAGGGTATGTTGTTGTATATCACTAGAATTTTAAAAATATTTTGTTTGTTTGCATTGGTAGATGGTGTGTGGCTTGCGGTAATGGGCCAAAGATTTTACCGTCATTATTTGGGCTATTTGTTTGCGGACAGCTTTGCCTACGGATGGGCGATTTTATTTTATATGCTCTATGCCGTCGCGGTAACGCATTTTATAGTAGTCCCGTATGTGATACAATCATCAGTATCGGTAAGCCGTATTTTTTTTGAAGGATTTTTATTTGGGCTGGTCGCTTATTCAGCATATGATTTAACCAATCAAGCAACCATTAAAAATTGGCCATTGATAGTGACGATTGTGGATATGTTGTGGGGGGCAACGCTAACAGGGATTGTTGTGATGTTGGTTCAAAAATTTATCAAGTAGGATTCGGCCTACGTTATAATGTTTAATTTTTTCATAAAGGTATGTGCATGGCTACATTTCAAGATTTTATGAACATTGATATTCGAGTTGGGAAAATAATTCAAGCAGCATCTTTTCCAGAAGCTCGTAAACCGGCCTATAAATTGATGATTGATTTAGGACCAGAAATTGGGATTAAAAAATCATCAGCTCAAATTGTTGATAATTATTCTACGCATGATTTGGTGGGTAAGTTGGTATTGTGTGTTGTGAATTTTCCAGCACGTCAAGTTGGACCCTTTATTTCTGAGGTTTTAACGTTAGGTGTTCCGGGAGAGAATGGTACTGTTGTCTTGATACAGCCAGAACGAGTAGTTGAAATTGGTGGTAGGCTGTATTAGTTTCGATTAATGTTCATTGGTTGTAATAAGTACAATACATTCTATGGAATAGTAAAATTTAAAGTCCACCCTTGAAAACAGGGTGGACTTTTTGATTACATTAAACAATTGGTTGGTGTGTGTAAAAAAGGGGATGTTTGATGAGAGTAAAAAAATCTATTTTGTTGCTTATTCTGTTACAAACCTGTTTGGCTTTTTCAAAAAATTCAATGATTATTTTGTACGGTTGTTCTTCTGCAGGGAAAACATCGATTGCTACGGAACTGCTTAGGACTTTGCCGGGAGAATGGAAATATATTCCAGGGAATCGATTCCCTGTTGTTGATCGTAATAGATTACTTTGGAAATATATTAATGAAACTATGAGCAGTGGTCATAATGTTATTATTGATACTCATGATTTACAATTTTTAATTGATAATCCTGAAAATATACATGTTGTGATAGCTTTAGTGTATTGTTCTCCTGAGAAACTTATTGAACATGTTGGCAAGCGTAATACAACGGATAATGCAAAGAACCATCGTAAGTTGAAATTCGTGTTTGCAGAATATTGTGCAAAATATAAATCCGTGAAAAAAGATCAGGGTTATATTGATATCTTGCACAAAGATCGTCTCAAAAATAATTATGGATTTTTTGTAGCCTTTGCGCTCAAAACGATTCGCAATAAATTTTTCGTTACCAACGAGCAGACCGTTGCGTATATAGCTCCAATGTTGCAGAACTATGATTGTTTTATCAATACCGGAAAAACATCGATCATTGACAGTGCTGCCAAAATTAAACAAGAACTGATGTTGCGATTAGAATCTTAAGGATTTTAAGGTAAAACTGTTCTTCATTTTGCTCAAAATCATAGATGCGATACGGCCTATTGATGAGCTTGAGAAAGTTAACTAAGTCTGTGGGTGTGATTACAATGGTTGCATCGTTTTGGAGTGGATGTATTTGAATATACTGTTGTCGTAGTACGTTAGCATCTACAATCATCTGCACGGTGCTATTGGTATCGTTGATCAGTGCGAGTGGCGTTACTGATCCGGGTTGCACTCCAAGGTGATTGCTTAAAAGTATTGCATCTGCAAAGCGTATATTTTTGATATTTAACGCTTTTCCCAATGTTTTGAGATCGATACGGGTATCAGAAGTTGCGCTGACCAGGTAGAGGTTTTTATGATCATCCTTGAGAAATAGATTTTTGATAATTGCTCCAGGAATGCCAAGTTCTGAAATGACTGAGAGCCCTTGTTGTACGGTCATTAAGGGAGCATGCTGATAGAGCTGATATGCAATCTTGTGTGTTTCTAAATATTGCAATATTTGCTGTTTGGTAAGTGCCATAAAAACCTTCTTGGGTGAAAAACCATGTTGTTATGTAAGTGTGGCAAAAGAATAAAAATTGTCCAGATCTTGATCCGGGGGGCTATATGCTAGCAATGAATGTTTTAGGCCAATATAACTTGGATCAAAGGCTGACTTTTTAACTGTAATGTGTTAAAATAGATGATAAGAATAGTCTTTTCTAGTCCATGTAGTCATTAGGGGTGATTATGAAATCGTTTTTTGTTTTTTTATCAACATTGTTCAGCTTTTTAGCTGCTGAAGGTAGTAATTATCCAGTTGTCAGAGTTGTGCCTTATGCAGCAAAGCACGGGCATATTATCGTTCGATGCATGATGGAGCATTATCCTGCTTTATGTTCCATGAAAAAATCAGATCCGTGCGTACAATCGGTGGAAGCTCGTAAGCAGTATGGAATCCAGATGGTTAATGAGTTAAATCAAAGAGCTAACGACTTGGGGCAGGTTATGAACCCTGATCGATCGATTACTGTGGTTAAGGTTGCAGAAGTTGATGATCATGCTGTGGGGTATGTTAGGTATATAGCTTTGCCGAAATTTCGTGGAGCGTGTATCAGTCAGCTAGCAATACAAAATCAAGACCGTGGGCTTGGGTATGGTCGTATTTTAATGGAACATGCACTTAAGGATTTACGTAATATTCCTGGAATTGACTCTGCAATGTTATCAACCTTTAGTCGAGAATTGGGCGATAAATTTTATGTTCCACTTGGTTTTCAACTGCAAAGTAATGAGAAGTCGGATGAGGATTATGATGTTTGTACGTGGGATATTTCTTTAAAGTAAATGGTGATGTGTTAGTATGATTGTGGCAAATGATAGTACTATAGTTGAGTTTCGAAAAAATACACATTATGTATAAAAAAATATTATTTTTATTAGTTCTGTCTAGTTTAAATTTTTCCTACGAACCGAAACTGTTGGATGTAGAGCAAGGTGTAGAGATAGATGAGACTGTTAATGGTGTTATGCAAGAAAGTATGGAGTGTAGCAAAATTATAGCAACATGTATTGCTGCTGCAACACTTTATGGCATAGCGCAAGATCAAATTACGTATCGTTATTGCCCTGAGTATTTTACCAAAGGTTTTCATAAAGATATGATGGATAGTTGGCAAGGTGTACCTGTTTTAGATCGAGCAAAAAAACTGTTTGATAATAATCCTGATAATCCAACATTGCGCGCAACTATTTGGGGAGTGGTGGCGAGTTGGTGGATGGGAGCTTTAATTGGTATACCGGTGGCGATAGCATGTCGTGTTGGTCCATGGCCTAAAATGAATTATCAAGATGTTATCAAGCCTCTTGTTTGCACCTTAGGTCTTACGGGGACGAGTGCGTTCATTGCTGGTACTCAAGCAAAATTAGGCTGTAGAAAATTACGATATGAAGATGTTGGCGATAGTGCTCGTTTTTACAAAAATTTAATAGCTCATAATGCCGCGTATATAACCGGTCCAGCTTGGAGCATGGGTCTGATAGCCTATATTTTACGGGCTCGTTATGAACTGAGCAAACAAGAAGCTTTCGAGCAACAGGTTCTTGAACGATCGAATTAATGAGAAATTTATTTTCGCAGTGGTTGTAATTGGACAATCGCATTTCGTTTACATAGAAAACATGAAGATCCACTCCTTAAAATGGGGTGGATTTTTTGTAGGATGTTTTGCTATGTATTTTTTAATGTTATAGATTTCAAAGTATGTAATTTTTTATTTTTTCTCAAAAAAAGGAGAACTTTGGTGGATCAAAAAAGATATATATGGTCTATGAAATTATATTTATATGCAGTTCTGTGTTTGGGTAGTTTTGTTTTGTTTGGAGCAACTAGTTATGATCCCGTAGGACTTGAAAACTCTGGATTTCCTGCACCGTCTGGTGCCTGGGATGATATACGGCGCGCTGAGCTGCAGGCAAAAGTTGATGAGATGATGCTTTCTGGAAATGTGGAAATTCCAGCAGCACATGAAAGTTTTAAAGCTTTGAGCGCAGATGTTAATAATCCTTTTGCGGTTAGTTTTGGAACGTCGATGTCTCAAACTCATCGAAGTGATAATACTGTTAATCCTGAATATATGCGTGTGCAATTGCAAAAAGTTGCAAAAACGATGCCTGTTGGTAATGCTCAAGCATGGTTAAAGCATAAAGATCGTTATCGTTATGCGCTCAGTAGTTTACCGATGTATAGTTGTGCTGATGGTCATAAAATTGATCCATCGAAATTAGATCCTGTAACAGACAAAGCAATCATTGATGCTATATTTAAAAATCTAGCGAAAAATCGAAATGCTCATGAATTATCATTAACTGAGTGTCCTGATTGTCAGGGAGCGATTGTTGAAGAGTCATTTGTTCCGGTAAAAGAATTTAATGCTGGCTATCAACAAGCGATGATAGAGCAACTGAAATATTTAGGAGTCTTTAATCAGTCAGCCTATCAGAAAAACGGTTTACCTAATGTTCGTTTGTCGCTTGAAGCATCAGATATTTTACAATATAAATCAAAAGAGATTGATCCGGAACTATTGTCATTACAGGCTCGTTTTATTAACTTACTTGGTAATCCGATGTTGTTTTTCCATCACTATAGTAATCCTATTGCAATACCAAATTTATTTGAAGAAGAGTCACATGCAGATTGGTTTGCAAACTATTGTGTAAAAGTTCTGGAGAAAAGTCCACAAGTAACGCATGTGTGTCCAATCAGCCAGCCGATTGGTTTTGGTATGCGTGTGCATCGCCAACAAAATTTACCACCATTCGTGAGCAATGTGAGCCGTAAACAGTATTTTGATAATATTGTCAAAGCGCAACTGGCTGCAGCGCGTGCGATTAAAGAATTGAATCCAAAGATTCAAGTATTAGTTTCGCATCAGTGGAAACCGATGAAGCCAAAACACAATAGTTTTAAAGATCCTCGTGTTGTGCTTGAAAAGCTTGTTTGTTCTATTGGTGGTAGTATGTACAATGGCAAGTTTGTTGAGCTGATGGGTAAGCATATGGATGATATCGATGGAATTGCACTCAGTATTTATCCTACGATTTATTTTAATTTGTGGGCGCCTGATGGGGACAATTGTGCTGGGATGATCGATTTCCCAGGAGCGATGGAAGCAATTCTTGAAACAGCGAAAGCTTTCCCTGGTAAAGATATTTATGTGGTAGAAACAGGATGTAACACATTAGATGCAGACAAGAAACGTCAGTTTATTGATATGACATTGTATGCTTGTCGCATGGCGCGTGATTTGGGTATTCCGGTCAAAGGCGTCTATTTCTGGGGTATCACCAACGATCCTGATTTTTATATGGAATGGAATTCTGTGTTTGGTTCTACGCATTTTGCTCCGTTTGATCGTTTGGATTTGGACAATCCTATCGGGTCGATTAATGCAGCAGGAAGACATATTAAAAGCATGTTCGAATCAGGGCAAGCATTACAAAATTAATTGGGAGAGATGAGATGAAAAATTGGTATATCGTAGTATCATGTTTAATGATGAGTTTTTATGTCGGTGCGTCATCAACGCCATCGGTAAATAGTCAAAAAAATAGCACTATGTTGAACCAAAAAGCAATGCATATCAAAACGAATGCGTTTTCAAAACGCTTCACTCCTTGGAAGGCAACATTATCCTTGGAACAGAAAAAATCTTTGCATGAGTTATTACATATGTATGATGACTTGCGTCAAGATTATCGACATAATGCTCGTAACGTCATGGCGCAAGAAAGGTTGCTTGATTGCATGGAAGCATTAGATCATGTAATGGGTAATTGGTCATCATTTTATGAGCAGTATTTAGCAATCCAACAGTTTCATGATCGTGTGGTAACGTGGCAAACATCGCAGCCGCAAGCAAATCTTAATAAAAATAGAGAAATGTTGAATTTGTACAGATCGTTGTACAATCGTTATGAGCAAGAGCCAACAAATTCACAATATTTAACTGATTTACAAAAGCAGCAGGCAAAAGTATTAGCAATTATGTAGTAAGTAAGTTCAAAACAATATGGTCCCGTATAAAAACTATGCGGGACTATGTTTTTTGACGTAAGAATGAGTTTGTAACTATTTATTTAGGATATTCCACTATTGGTTTTGGAGCTTCAAGCATTTTGTATTTTCCTGCTTGTATATCGCGCTCTGTTTGTTCCATAGTTTTTCGTATGTCGATTTCTTTGATTGTTGTAGCAGCAACTCTTGCTTCTTGTTCTTTATTTTGAGCAACTGTGCGGATTAGATTTTGATGATACTGGGGGATATGTTGCAGAAGGGTTCCTGATTGTTTATCAAGTGTGCTAATGCGTTGTCGTAAAAATTTTCTTACACGAGCATTGTTTCTTAAAGACATTGGAATATGGCGATAGAGCGTAAGTCCTCTATTTAATTTTGCTACAACTTTATTATGGGCCTGGTCACCAGGGGTCATGGTATGTGCTGGACAGCATGGGTTATGTTGTGCTGCTTTGATAAATGGTTCAATATCTGCTTTATTAAAATATCCTTCAGGCGATTTGCTTGTTTTTCTTTGTGTTTGAATGACCTTCAAACAGGTTGGGCAAGTAATGTTTGAGGTAGCAAAATGATCAGCATCATATTCATAGGCTTTCCATATCTTTTGATTACTTGTTAGTTCCCAGGTCATGTTGTCAGCATGTTGTGCTGCTTGCGCTAGAACTTGAGGGGGGTAGAATTTTTGTGCGAGTTCTTCATATTTAAAAACACCTGCTTGGGTTTGGAAATGATGTCGAGCTTCATGAGTGAGTGTGTGGTATTGATATGATGGTGTGCTATCATGAAACTCTTGGCCAACTTCAACATGCATGGTATTGCCATAATGCGCACCAACTACTCCTATTGTATTACTATGCGATGCTAAAGGGATAAGATGGTCACCTGGTGCATGCGTATGAGCAATATGCTCGAGTGCTAATAGTTCAGGTTTTAATTTTTCTGTTGTTTTTATAAAATTTTTGAAGTGATCGAGTGTTGGTAAGTCTGATGGATATTCTACATTGTTGGCTAATGATTGTAGCTTTGTATTATAATGTGCAACTGTTGGTTGAGATATGGGTATCTCTTGTTGTATGATATGTGCAATGGTTATTTGCTTGCTTATCACATTTTTTACCCAATCATTTGGGTCCTGGAGATCATGGTGATAATTCTGTTGATATTTTTGCAGTAAAGGTTCAATTCTTTTTCTTTGATCCTTTGAAAGCATCCCTACTATTTTTAAAAGTTCATTATGTGCTTGCTCAATATTTTGTATCATTGACATTGTATGAACTGGTGATTGGTCTGGATGTACTATCAGATTCAAAAAACGTTGTAGATTATCAAGGCCATGTGCAAATATAGAATGTTGTATGCTGGTTGTATAAGCCTTTTCATATTCTTGTATAAATGGATCTAAAAGCTTGAGAGTATCAGCAGGTTGTTGTTGTTTCCAGGCATTAAATTCATGATAAAAATTAGTTGCCATCATTTTGTGTGTACCATGCATAATTTCTTGTTCATCAAGCATAGTTGTTTTTATAGTGCGATGTTTGATTGGTTGTTGAAAATTAATACAGTCTTTTATGAGTTCATAAGCATTTTCTTTATTCGGCTCAGCGTTAAATTTTTTGTAGAGTTTAGTTAGTTGAGCAAGTTTGTTTTGTACTTTCTCTTGCATTTTTGGCGATTGCATTTGTTTCCACTGTAGAATTTGTGAATAGAGCGTGAGTGGGTTGACAGGTAGCTCTGACGCTATTTGACGAGTTTGTATGGTTGGATTGATTTGTAGTTCAGGATTGTTTTCAGGTGTTTGCACAGTAGGGATATTTTTCTGCCACATTTGAGTAATGCTTGGAAGCTGTACAAATCGGTTCGCTTTAGTTGTACTCAGTTGTCGAGTTTGGTTAAGCATGGTTTGGCTAAGCGTTTGTGTGGCTCTTTGTGTTACACGTTTCATGCTAGCTGTGATCGCGGATGATATGTTTAAAAATGGTATCCAGATTAGAATTATTACAATCAGTCTCATAAATTTTTCCCCTTAAGAGCATGATATCGTAGTGCCAATATATTTAATTTTGAGCAAACAGTGCAAGGGTTGTTGGTAAAGCAGTGGGGATAGTTGGAGTTTGAGTGGTATGATTGTTAAAACGTTATAAGAAAAGCCACTCTTTTGGGAGTGGCTTTTCTTATAACGTGCTTTATTTTATCGGTAATGCTCTGATCCTCGGTATGTTGATGTACCTAGTACTGGATAGTGCATACGTTGAAACTCCCAACGTTGATGTGCACTTGGTACAGTAACGCGGAGCGCTGTGTCACCGTGTGCATTTCCTTCTGGATGGTATTCGGTATCCCGTGCAACATCTAGGGTTAACACATCAACTTTGTTTTCATCGATTCGTAGTGGAGTTCTTGATGTATTACCTGCGCCACAAGCAGCTAAGCTACAACATCCATGTCCATTGTTGATTTCTTTTTGCATAGGGGTTTTTACGCCATGCTGGTGCCCTCGGATGATTGTGGTAACAGAGCCTTTATAGCCCTTTTGATCGTGAAGTACCGTTTGTACTCCGTCTATAGAATATTCAACAGCGCCCCGACGGTTGTTGTATCTTGCTATTGATGAGCCATCGACATTAAAATCACCCCAACAAAAACCGAGACCTTGTGGGGATCGCAGAGTAACATGGTCTTGCATGTGTGGCAGGATGCTGTACATAGCTTTTATTATGTGAGGGTTGCGAGTGCTTTGTATAATTGATTTGACAGCTGTTTCTCGATTTAATTGACCTAGTAATTGGCATTTTTTGCTGCTATCGAGTAACTCTCCTGGTTCATATCCTTGTTCGATACCACCGTGGCATAGTTGTGCATATTTTCCAGAACCGTTACCGACATAGTAAGCGACTGGCATCAGGCTATGTAATCCATCGAGCCAGAGATGTAAGCGTCCACCTGCGGAATCACCAAATTTAGATGCTAGTTCTTTTGCAAATCCATATTGAGCTGTGATATCGCAATCTTCATGATTACCGCGTACGGCATGGAAATTTTCAGGGTTTGCTGCGCCAAGTCGTCCAAGTAGGTACATAACTTCTGTTCCATAATGACCACGATCAGTATAGTCACCCAGCAGGAACATTTTGACACCAGGTTTTAACTTTAGATCCTGCGTAATCAATCCTTCTTTTGTCATTTTTTCAAGCAGCGTGATGAGTGAATGTATATCACCATGGAAATCTGCATGTAAAATATGTTGCTCTCCTGGCTTAGCATCAATTTTTTCAACGAAAGGAGTAAATGTTTTTCGGCTGATCGATGTGAACCATCCATTTAAATCTTTAGCTGTTACATGGCGAATGTCAAAGAAGCTTTCTGAGGGCTTGGTTTCACCGGTATTTGCTCTGAGCCAATCAGCTTGACGTAGGTGCGATGACATATTTTGCATCCAAAGCGTCATGACCCGTATAAATTCTGTAGCTTGTTCTTCTTGTGATCCTACTTTGCCAAGACCTGAAAATGTTTTGTTCGGATCCATTTGGTGACTGTCGAAGTACTGATTATGTGGTAGGGCTCTAAATGTCTCGATTATTTCAGATAAGGTTTGATAGCCTTTGGGTGCAGATTCGTCTCCTGAGTTATCAGAATCTGGTAGGAGGCTGGTTGCTGCTGCAAGAGCTGCGATACCACCAGCAACGTGATAAGGATTGTAGCCACGATAAAAGTTTTTAGCGTTAGGTGTTTTTGCGCTTTTTGGTGTGGCATTAGAGTTTTTCGGTTGAGCATCAGTGCGTTGTTGAGTTGATCGTATTTGCTCCATTAATGTTGATCGAGCTGTTTGTAGGTCTTTGATATACGCCATTTTTTGATCATTTGGTAAGGTTGAGATCGATATGTTGTGGACCATTTTTTGATATTGAACCTCTATGCTTTCTGAGGAAACAGTGTTACTTGGTAAATTTAAGGATTTAAGTGCACGAGGATTTAATGCTTGAGGTGTTGCCTGGCCAGATGTTGCACTCTTATAAAAATTGGAGTTGGTTGGATTGTAATTATGCAATGTTGTTTTCACCGATTGAGGTATTTGGCTTTCTGCCCATCGTACGAAGCGAGACATGCTCTGTGATGCTCGAGAACTAGCTTTTTGGGTAGCATTGCTATGGATTGTGCATGAGCTCATCATCACGAGCAGTAGCACAGAAATATTTTTTGGATACATAATTTTAAAATCCCTAACGATAAACAGTTATAGTTTTCCCCTTAGGAGGCAATCTATCATTATCATGCTTTGTAAATCAATATTTCCTTACAGGAAATCAATGTTTCCTTGAAGGTGAAAATCAACATGTTGTTATGGATAATCTAATATGGATAACATGCGTGATCAAATGGTGAAACCATGATGTATCCGCAGGTGTTTACAGTGTTGCTGTTGTGCAGTTCAATTCTTATTGTATGATAGGTATCAAAGAGTTATTTATAAATTAAGGAGACTTTATGAAACAGATTACATTAATCGCATGTATGGTACTGACTGGTTATGGTTTGATACAATATGGTACGATGCAAGCAATGGATCATCGCGATCAAACAAGTTTTATGTATGCGATCAATAGAACTCAGACAGCTCCTTTGGTATTATCGCAGATTGAAAAAGCGATCGTTGCACATATGTTTCGTCGGAAAATGGACAATTGGATATTTACGAGTACAAGAGTGCACAGCGCAACACTACAAGCAATACATGCATATGAAACGTTAACAGATGAAGATCGTAGTGCAGCTGCTGACCAGATGCAGATGGTTTTAAATTCCCATGCAAATCTTTTGTATAATCCATTCTGTTGGAATAAGCGTAAGCATATTGCGCTGGTTGATGGATTTATCTACAGCACTACGGGTAAAAGACTGGAGCTATCAGCATTGGATGATATACCAACTCGAATTTCAGGTGGAGTAACTGCTGTACCTGTCATAGTTACCAGAACAAATCATACATCGAATCAGAAATAAAACAGGTAGGTAATCGGTGCCAAAAGCGGCATAAGCCCTTTACAAAAGGGTTTTTTTGAGCGACTCTATATACTAGTTATTATTTTATAATCCTGGAGGATATCATGGCTTCTTATACGGCCGGTCCATCAAACATGATGGCATACGGTCAGGGACCAACTTCTCAGTCTGCTGACTACATGTCACTATCGCGTGCAATAAGTACTCTATGTTCTGTTGCTACTATTTCTATTCTTTCTTTGGCTCTTCTTGAGCTATCAATTTCTTTTATTCTGGCGATTCTGCCGGTCATTTCTATTGTATTACCGTTTATTAGTGTCGTCGTCTTAGTCTGGCTTGGTTTTTAACTGTTTAATTTGATTTTATAATCATTTTTGATCAGTTAGGGATATAAGCTAAAAGTTTAAACTTTGTGTTCTTTTCACGTCTAAATCGTGCTGAATTACACAATGGTTTAATGCTGAGAATTTTGTTCGCGTATTTTTTTAATATTGAGTTAATTTTTAATTGTTTTTAGGAGCTTTTATGAAAACGTATAATAAAATCTACATGCTTTTGAGTATGTGTGTATCAGTTGGGGGGACGCAGTATGCGGATAGTTCCTTGACTATGGCTGAAAGTGTAGCTGTGGGAGGCGTTGTTGGTGCTGCTGAAGTAGCTTTTCCTGGGCAGTTGTTTTCGTATGCAATGAACAAAGCAATCAACAAGCAGCCGTTTGTGATGAAAGATTCATACAATGGGTTTGGTGTTAATGCGTTGAGTCAGATGCCAATTACTGCGATGCAAATGGCTACACAAACGATGGGGAAACAGTTTGTTGAACAGTGGCAAGAAGCACCATTGTCGGGTATGCAATCTGCAGTTGTTTCGTATGGTGCAGGTGTGGCGGGAGCATTGATCGATACTCCATCGAATGCTATTCAGCTATATTTGCAAGAGGCAGCAAATTCTGGCAAAAGTAGCTGGCAGGCTGTTAAGGCATTACGTTTGAATGCATTTCGTGGTTTTGTAGCAAACGCTTTTTTAAAAGAAGGATTGTTTGCGGTAGGGTATCAAGTGCTTGCTCCCAAAGGGCGTGAGGTCGTTGCCAACTATGTTGGCGACAATGTTGTCGCAGCTGCTCTTGGTGGTGCAGGTGCGGGAGTGTTGACTGCTGTGGTAACACATCCTGGTGCTGTTTTGAGAAATACGATACAGGCTGCGGTTATGCAACAACGTTATCTTACGGTATGGAAAGCAGTACAGCAAGTTTGTGCTACGCAAGGATGTAAAGGTTTATTTCGAGGGCTCAAGGAACGTGGTACACGTGTTATGATAGCTGTGCCATTGTATGCTGCTTATACCACAGCATTGCAACGCATGCTTGCAAAGCCAGCAAAAGAACCATCGTATTTTGAGCAAATGCAGCAATATTGTGGCCCATATGCGAAAGTTACAGGACTCGTTGCAGCAGCTGCTTTAGTGGGTTATGTTGCGTATCAAAAAAAAGCGGAGATTGGTGAGTACATGCAAAAAATGAAAAAGGTTTTCAGTAAAATGAAGCAGGGTGATGTTGCATCTACCAATTAAAATATGGTGTAGTCTTTATAAAATATGTACTGTGTAGCGGTGGGGATTGGGAAAACTAATCCTCACTTTTTTATTGAGTTTTGGTACGCTAAGGGGGCAAATTATAATTCATTGCAAGGACGGTTCTTATGGCACAAGCATTATCAAAATTAGCTAAAAGTTTACAAAACAATTTGAAAACGTATGGATTTCATGGTCAAGTTGTCGAGTTGGTCAGTACTGCTCGTACTGCTCAAGATGCAGCTGCAAGTATTGGATGTAATGTTGCTCAAATTGCAAAATCATTAATTTTTAAAACAGTTGAAACTGGGCAACCTGTTTTGGTTTTGGCATCGGGTCTTAATCGTGTCGGTGAAAAAACAATCGAGTCCTATGTGGGTGAAAAAATAGTCAAAGCGGATGCAAAGTTCACCAAAGATGTAACGGGTTATGCAATTGGCGGAATACCTCCTATTGGTCATAAGCAGAAAATTAATTTTATTTTTATTGATGAGGATTTGATGAAATTAAATAGTGTGTGGGTTGCTGCTGGTGATTCTTTGGTTATGTTTACTATTACACCTAAAGAGTTAGTGACGATGACTCAGGGTAAAGTTATAAATATAAAATAAACTAAATGGTTGAATGGTTGAGGATAGTATGAAGATGAAATTGTTATTCATGATAGTCATAGCATACGGTTCTTTGGTTATGGGTGTTGATGCTATGTTTAAGCAAGAGAGAAGCAGAAATGTAAGCAATCAACAATTAGTGCCGTCAGAGAACGCAGAGAAGCAAATAGAGGAATCATTACAACAGAAAGCGCTATTAGAATCAGACGATCAGTTAAGAGAGCAGTGTCGCTTTTTGCGAGATGCTATGCATGGTTTTTCATCGGTGAGAAGACACTTTGTGAGAGGTGTTCATGCGTTAATGTTATACCAATGGTTACAATGTTCTCGTTTTGAGAAACACAAAATACAATAGTTGTTTTTAGATTCAGGCTGCTTCGTAAAAACATGGTATCATGAGAAGTTCGGGGGTTGAAATTCTCATGATACGTTGTACTGTTTTTTATCTGAATGAAATAACGTGGATGCTATCCATATCTTGCAAGTACGCAATTAAAAATAGTACTAAAAATATTAAGAATAATACTTTAGCAATCCAAGCACTTTCTCGTGCTACGCCACTAAAGCCTAGAACGCCTGAAACTACAGCTACTAGTAAAAAAATTATTACCCAATTTAAAATCATATGAGATCCTTTTTTTTAAATAAGAATTATCTATTTTTAAAATACGATTGTTAAACTATCATCTTCATCAGCATCTATTTGGCGCTGGCGAGAGCGATTTGATTTTTTCTGTGCTTTTGTTTTATCGTTTTTTCTTTTGTTCTTAGCGTCTAATTTATTTTGTTGTTTTTTGCGCGATGCTTGAGCGGTTGTTTTTTCTTCTGTGTACAGGGCATCAGCATTTACTTTGCGTGATTTTCGATTAGCTTTGTTGGTTGCCATTTCTTCTTGGTAATCAGCATCGATTGCATCTTGCGTTGGCGTTGAAAATGGCCAAGGAGCACATGATCCGTGAGATATTATGAGTGATAATGCGACAAGAATATATTTTTTTGAATACGACATACAATCCCTTTTTTTAGGAAAATATAAAATATAAGCATTTTTGTTCATACCATGATTTTTTTACAAATAGATATTTTTTATTTTAAAGTCGAGGCTGAAAATATTCTTCTGGCGAGAATCTTTTTTTGCAAAAAGAAATTATTGTTTTAATAATTCTTATTAAAACAACAAAATGCTTTGCGTGCGAACTTTGCAAAAAGAAAGATTTTCAATTTGCAACTGTTGAGGCATGGCCTCCATGGCTGCTTGTGCGATTTGTGGGTTGTTTTTTTTGCAATAAGAAAATGTTGCGATAAAAAACATTATTAAAATAATAAAGCTTGCTTTATTAAAAATTTGCACGTAGTAATGTGTTAGGTTGTTAATTTCAACAATCGTAATGTTTTAACAAAAAAGGACCCGTAATATGATGAAGCGTATGGTATCAAAATTGTTCTATATGCTGATCTGTTGTTTATCAACGGCTCAGATGAGTGCGGTTATACAAAAAAAACCTGATAACAATGTGGTTGTACAAAACAATCCTGAGCATAATCATGATCAGGAGCATGTCTCGACGTTATGTTCTGGAGCAACGTTGTGTTGTCCTTCTTCTCAAGGTATTCAGGGTATCCAAGGTATTCAAGGGCTCCAGGGTATAGCTGGTTCGCATGGTTGTTGTGGAGAAGTTGGTCCTCAGGGTCCGTGTGGTCCTCAAGGTACTCAGGGTATTCAAGGTTGTCAGGGTTGCCAAGGAGATCAAGGTTGTAAGGGTGATCAAGGTCCTGTTGGTCCAGTAGGTCCTCAAGGTACTGTTGGCGCTACAGGTCCTCAAGGTACTGTTGGTGCGACAGGTCCAGTAGGTCCTCAAGGTCCTCCTGGGGTTTCACCTTTTCTTCAGTATGCATATATTTACACAATTCTTAACCATATAGTGCCTGGTGGTGCGTCTATACCATTAGAAGTTAATGGTTTAATGACTCCTGGAATTATTCACTCTGTGATTGTAAATCAAGATCAGGTATTGATCAATGTTGCGGGTATTTATCAGGTAACAACTTCTGTTGTATCTGATGGAACAATGTTCTTTGCACTTGCAATTAATGGAGTTGTTCAGCCTACGTCGAAATACGGTACCAGCGTTGGTGGTTCGTTGTCAACCGGTGAGAGTATCGTATCGTTGAATGTAGGCGATATTCTTACACTTGTGAATTATGCAATTGGATCTGTGAATATATCAAATTCGAGCAGTGATACGATCAGAATTTCAGGAAGTATACTACTTCATCAATTAGCGTAAGCATTAAACGGTACTATAATTTTTTGCAGGTTATGGTGCTGACGTTTAAGTAATTAGTACATACCAAAGCGAGAGAGTTTTTAGCTAAACTCTCTCGCTTTGTTGATGATCCTTAGGTTCTTTGTTGTAAAAGAGTAAGAAGGCTTTACAAATACGATTTTTTAGTGAATCTTTACAAGATAGTATTTTTTAATCTTTTATAAGGAGGCCATCGTGGCTTATTATAAATATAGTCCATCAGATATGGATAACATGACAGGGTTGAGTCCTGACTCTCGTTACTCCACGTCACATTCATATGCACATACTGCTGCAAACGTTGCAGTTTCTTCTGTTTTATCTATCTTTTCAACTCTTCTGGTTGAAATTTTTATCGTCTTTAATCTGGTCGTCGTCGTTCCAGTCATTTCTTTTTTATCCCTGTTTATTATTATTTTTTTAGCATAGTACTCGTTTAATTTTTTACTGATTTTTTTAAATTAATGACTATTTTTTGTCCTTAATTTTTTTAAGTTAGTTTGTTGTTTCGATTACGTATGTATGCTTAGCGTAAAAGCTTGGTATTTATTTTTCGCGTACAAAGGAAAAGTTGTTAATTACTTAATCCCTTAAAGGGTCACATTATGAGTTATTGTTATAAATATTTGATATTAGTTTGTTTGTTGTCCTATGCTGCTACATTTTTGTGTGGAGAATATCGAGAAAGACCTCTCTCGGCTGCAGAAGGTTTTGCGGTGGGAGCTGCAGTAGCTGGCGCGGAAGTTGTGCTTCCGGGACAGATTTTTTTATATGGTATGAATTGCGCAATTAACAAAAAAACATTTGTTCCATCACATTGCTATCGTGGATTTTCTGCTCACATAGGTAGCATGATACCGGTGGGTGCTGTGCAGAAAATGGTGCTTACAGCAGGCGCAGAGGAAATAGAAGGTCGACAAGGCCGACCATTATCTTGGTTGCAGAAGGCATCTGTAGCATACATGGCTGGAGTTGCAGGATCAGTAATTGATACACCGCTTAATGCGGTACAGCTTGGCTTACAAGATGAAGCTTTTGCGGGTAAAAAAAGTAGAGATGAGATGAGATTTCTTGGCAGAAATATGGCTCGTGGTTGGGTACCGAATGCTTTCATGAAGGAAGGACCATTTGTTGTTGGGTACGGAATGCTTGCTGCAGAAGGTGATCGATTCATGCATAACTACACTGATGATGCACGTGTAGCTAAGGTTGTTGGTGGTGTTGGCGCAGGAGTGGTAACTGCTATGCTTACACAGCCTGGAGCGTGTTTGAGAACAAGAATGCAAAACGACTTATTTAATTCAAAATGTAGTGCGCCGTATAAAACGACGATGCAAACGGCACGTGAGATCATTAAGGCTGACGGGTTTACTGGTTTGTGGGGTGGTTGGAAGCAGCGCTCTTTACGTATGGTGTTTGCGGTGCCATTGTACGCTACGTACACATCGTTTTTAGAAAATAAAGTACGAGAGTATCGTAAGTAGTATTGTTTTGATGTAAAAAAGAGAGCGACTCAATCTATGAGTCGCTCTCTTTTTTGAGTCGATATCTTATTTTAGTCCAAGAGCTGCGAAAAATGCATCTTGGTTTGGTTCTCTTTCTAAAAATGCGGTGAGTAGATCATGTGATGGAACGCTACCACCAGCGCTGAGTAGTTGTTGTACTTTCTGGCTGTAATGTGTATTGTAGTTGTTCTGTTTTATTTGTGTATAAAGATCGATAGCGAATACTTTAGTCCATAAATATGAATAATATTTTGCACCATAGAGTTCTGCTGCTGCTAGGTGACCAAATGCAGCATAGTCATGAATGGTTGGTTCGTATTTTAGGAAATTGCTAAAATATTTTGAATCGAGAGATCGCCAAAGCTCTGCTGGTTTATATGATAACTCGGTGTTGGTCATCAGGCGTAGGGCAAAGAGGGCATACATGCATTGTCGTAATGTGTGAAATCCTGACTCAGCTTGTCGTAGTGCGAGGCTTTTTTGTATCGTTTCAAGGTCGAGAGGTTGTTTGGTTTGATAGTGCTGACTCATCTGTGCCATTATTTCTGGTTCAAACATCCATTCTTCAAACATTTGTGATGGGACTTCTGCGAAATCGCAGCTGACATTAAATCCTGCATGGCTTGCATGTTTGGTTCTACCGAGCACAAAGTGCATTGCGTGACCAAATTCATGAAAGAAGGTCACGATATCATTATGTTTGAGAAGTGATGGTGTATCTTGCGATGGTTTTTGAAAGTTGGTAATCAGAACGGCTACGCTTGTTTTGTTTTTATCACCTACTGCAGATGATCCGATTTGTTCGGCAACGCATGCATGAGGATATTTGTTGGGACGAGTATAAAGATCCAAAAATAAATATCCAAGTAACTCACTTGATGATTGACAATAAATTTCGATTAAATAGACATCTTCATGCCATGACCACTGGGGTGTTACTTTTTTGAAAGTTAACCCTAAAAAATTTTGATAAATGTTAAAAATTCCATTGATTACGTTTTCACTCGGGAAATACTGGGAGATAGCTGATTCATCGACGTTATAATGTTTTTTGTTATAGTGTGTTGTGCTGTATAGATAGTCCCATGGATTTAAAGTTCCATCTTTATTGCATGTAACGCCGTTAGGTAAATCTGTTTTGAGCAGCGCGATTTCTTTATGGGCTTTTTGTTGTGCGGTATCAGCGATCGCGGTTAAAAATGTTTCAACATTTTCAATTGTTTCAGCGCTGGTTCTAGTTAGGTCCATAGCGGCATAGCTTGGATATCCTAGAACTGCTGCAAGTTCGTCTCTTTTGGTGAGCAATTGAATCAGGACCGCGTCATTTTCAGGGTATGCCATATTTTTACGTACTAGATAGAGAGCCTTACGTGTAGAGGTAACGTTGCATTCTGTCATAACGGTGATATAGGTCGAGAAATTTACTGGGACTTGATAAGTATCATCATTATTGCGCGCGAGTTGGTTTATGAAGTTATCGGATACGCCTTGTAATTCGTCTTTGGTGACGGTGATGAAATCATTATTATTGTTGATGTTGATCAGGAAATCTTGTTCTAGTGCTGCTAGTTCTTTAGAGAGCAGCTTGACTTGGTTGAGTTGCTCTTCGGGCAAATGCATACCCGATCTTTTGCATGATTCTAAAAATCCATCAAGCAGGAGTTGGTCTTCTGGTGTTAATGTTTCAAGTTGTTGGAAATGGTCGGCATATTCTTGTATCGCATGATACAGCGTTGGATTGAGATATAAATCGATGGAAGCCGTTTGAATATCTTTGATTGCTTCTTGTACAGCATCTCTGATTTCCTGGTCAGGATGGGTGAATGATAAAATGTTTAAAATACCATATAGATCTTGTAATTTATGTGACGAAATATCGAGTGCTTGCATCGTATTAGCAAATGTTTTATCTTTGATTGCTAAAATCTCTTGGGTTTCTTTCTGTGCGATCTGGAGAGCTGCATTGGTCCATTTTTGGATCTCTTCTACTGATTTAGGGTATATTTGTGCCAGTTTTTCAAGGCTGTTAATGTCTGCTGAGATTGTAGTATTATACTTTTGGATGATGGTATCATCAACTTGTGTATAACAGATTATGCTTACGCTTTGTAGTACCGCTAAATATACGATCAATTGGATGTTATACGCTATTTTCTTCATATGAGATCTCCTCGGTCCATGATTATTGAAGTTGTACCAGTCTGATTATATTGAAAATATCAATTATTGAAATGGTGAGTAGGTCTATTAATTCTATAATTTTGGCTACAGAGCTTCTTTTCTCTTGTTTTTGGTCAGTTAAAACTGATAAAATCTATTTAGAATAGGTATTATTTGTAGTTTTATGTAAAGGGGGGTTTGATGTTTAGTATAAAAAAGCACTTTAAGGTTATTTTCACCTTGGGTTTTATTACTCTTTTTGATATATCTTTGGTCGCACATAAAAATAATCTCGTTGCTTTAGAGGCGGAGAAAAATCAATTAATCGATGAAATTGTTGCTACGTGGAAAGAATCGATAGAGTCTAATGGTCTTGGGCATGCTAAAGGAGATCAAAAATCAATGCAGGATAAGCTTGCGGATTATAGAAAAATTTTAGTTACAAATTTTGTTGGTCATTATAATCGCAGAAATGCTGATGAGATAATTGCGATTAATAAGCGACTCGCGCAAAAGTTGGCAACTATGAGAAAGTACGCGATGCCTCAGTCGATAACGCGCTCATCTAAATATACAAAAATCGGTGATAGTTCTGATTTTTGGAGAAATATAGAGCATGAGTGGTCTGATTTGGATGATGCTTTGTAAAAAGGATTTAAGTAAGCAGTAGTAATATGTAGTAATATAAAGGGGAAGAGTATGTCTAATATTAAAAATAATACATTAATGGTTGCATTAAGTATGCTTGCTTTATTGCAAGGTTCTTTCATGTTGGCTGCAAAGTCAGATACGCAAAGAGCTTCTCGTTCATCGTCTCAATCTGCAAACTCGCGCAGTAAGCAGTCAAGCAATAAAAAAAAACAAGCCAAAAAGAAGCAGTCTAAAAACAAAAAATATAATAGCAAAAGTAAGCAGTCTAAAAATAAACAGTCTAAATCTTCAAAAAGTAAAAATGCATCGTCAGCATCAAGTACTACAAGACGCAGAGATAAAAATGGTTTTTGGAGAACTGTAGATAAAGATGTGAAAAAAGACGCAGCAAGATTAGATGCTGATATTAAAAGAGATTTTTAATAAGTAGTTAGATATTTTGAAGGGGGCATGATGAGTGTTAAAACAAAATCTAAAAAACAGGCTCAAGAAAAAATTGCAAAGGTGATGCGAGAGTTTAAACATGGGCAGTTGCACAGTGGTAGCAAGACTGGTCCATTGGTAAAAGATCGCACACAAGCAATAGCTATAGCGCTGAGTGAGTCCCGTAAAAAGGTCAACAAGCCGCGCAAGTAGTTGCCTATTGAGCAAGTTTTATTTTGTTTGATGCATCATGCTCACGATTTGTGCTTTTTGTTCCGGTTGTAGCATTTTTGAATTGTATATGTCAGTTATAGAAAAACCGTGTTGGTGTATATTTTGGATTAACTGGCAGTTGATACCCATAAATTGATGATTGTTGTAGAAAGCATCAAATGGGATTGCTGTATCTTGTTTTTGTGCAATATTTTGTACGCATATTTCTCGTGTTATATTTTTAGAATCATTTTCCTCTGCTTTATCAGAAGGTTCTGTTGCTTTATCATCCTGCTCAGGGTGTAGGTATTTGTATGCTGCAATTGCGGCAACAACTCCTGTTGTAGCAAGTCCTGGGACAAGTAAGGATCTAGTTGGTTGTTCTGGCTGATCATCTTGTAATTGACTATGCGCGTAAGCGCCGCCAGCTACAGCACCAGTAACAGCAAGGGCAGGTAGTACCATTGAACGCTGTGTCGTTTCTGGTGTAATTGGTTTTGGCATATGAATCTCGTGAGTAATCGTTTCTGTTGTGTTGTTATGTGGGGTTATTGGTGTAGGTGCAGAAATAATTTCTATTTCACTTGGGTGAATAGTGTTTTTTGGAGCAACTCGATGGAGCAGATCATGCTGTGCATTTAAAGTATTGTATGCTTGATGATAAGAGTGTCCAGCTTCGAGAAGTTTAGTTGGCTCAGCAAGTAGTTTATATGGAGCAGTATGTGGTAATGTGTCTGCAATATTAATTTCATAATCATACATATTGATCATGTTGTTGTTTGCCGGTATTTCTTGTGCTGCTGGGATTATTTCGACCTCATAAGGCTGTATTTTGTTTTGTTGTAGAGGATGATGAGGTTCTGTTAGTAGTTTTGGCTGTGCAGATACAGGAAGCAATGTCATTGGTAGAGCATTTGATGTGAGTAGCTTTGTTTCTGGTTTTATCAGAGGAAGTAATTGATGTATTTCCGCATTCAATCCATTCTGAGCTTGGTTGTAACTTACGGTTGGTAAGTTGCCAGCTGTGAGCAGTTTCGTTGGCTCACCAAGGAGTTTTGGCTGTGCAGATACAGGAAGCAGTCTCATTGGTTGAGCATTCGACTCAAGCAATTTAGTTTCATGTTTAATGATAGGTTGAGCTGCAATAGTTTGCAGTTGTTGAACTTCAGCGTTCAATCCATTCTGAACTTGGTTGTAACTTACGGTTGGTAAGTTGCCAGGTGTGAGCAGTTTTGTTGGCTCACCAAGGAGTTTCGGTTGTGCAGATATTGGAAGCAGTTTCATTGGTTGAGCATTCGACTCAAGTAATTTTGTTGTATTGTCAGCGATAGGCTGAGCGGCAACAGTTTGTAGTTGTTGAGCTTCAGTGTTAAGTGCGCTGTGAACTTGGTTGTAACTTACGGTTGGTAAGTTGCCAGGTGTGAGCAGTTTTGTTGGCTCACCAAGGAGTTTCGGTTGTGCAGATACAGGAAGTAGTCTCATTGGTTGAGCATTTGAAGTCAGTAATTTTGTTGTATTGTCAGTGATAGGCTGAGCGGCAACAGTTTGTAGTTGTTGAACTTCAGCGTTCAATCCATTCTGAACTTGGTTGTAATGTACGGTTGGTAAGTTGCCAGCTGTGAGAAGTTTCGTTGGCTTACCAATGAGTTTTGGCTGTGCAGATACAGGAAGTAATTGAGTGTCGACAGCGTTTGAGGTCAGTAATTTAGTTTCGTTGTTAGCGATAGGCTGCGCTGTAACAGTTTGTAATTGTTGAACTTCAGCGTTCAGTGCATTCTGAGCTTTGTTGTAACTTACGGTTGGTAAGTTGCCAGCTGTGAGAAGTTTCGTTGGTTCACCAAGAAGTGTAGGTTGTGCAGATACAGGAAGCAGTCTCATTGGTTGAGCATTCGACTCAAGCGATTTAGTTTCATGTTTAATGATAGGTTGAGCGGCTGTTGTTTGTAACTGTTGAACTTCAGCGTTCAGTGCGCTTTGAACTTGGTTGTAACTTACGGTTGGTAAGTTGCCAGCTGTGAGCAGCTTAGTTGGTTCACCAAGAAGTGTAGGTTGTGCAGATACAGGAAGCAGTCTCATTGGTTGAGCATTCGACTCAAGTAATTTAGTTTCATGTTTAATGATAGGTTGAGTTGCAATAGTTTGCAGTTGTTGAGCTTCAGTGTTAAGTGCGCTGTGAGCTTGGTTGTAACTTACGGTTGGTAAGTTGCCAGCTGTGAGAAGTTTCGTTGGTTCACCAAGAAGTTTTGGCTGTGCAGATACAGGAAGTAATTGAGTTTCGACAGCGTTAGATGTCAGTAATTTAGTTTCGTTGTCAGTGATAGGTTGAGCGGCAATAGTTTGTAACTGTTGAGCTTCAGTGTTCAGTGCGCTGTGAGCTTGGTTGTAACTTACGGTTGGTAAGTTGCCAGGTGTGAGCAGTTTCATTGGTTCACCGAGGAGTTTTGGCTGTGCAGATACAGGAAGCAGTGTGTAATCTTGTGCGTTTGAAGTCAGTAATTTTGTTGTATTGTTAGCGATAGGTTGCGCTGTAACAATTTGTAACTGTTGAGCTTCAGCGTTGAGTGCATTCTGAGCTTGGTTGTAACTTACGGTTGGTAGGTTGCCAGGTGTGAGCAGTTTCATTGGTTCACCGAGGAGTTTTGGCTGTGCAGATACAGGAAGCAGTGTGTAATCTTGTGCGTTTGAAGTCAGTAATTTTGTTGTATTGTTAGCGATAGGTTGCGCTGTAACAATTTGTAACTGTTGAGCTTCAGCGTTGAGTGCATTCTGAGCTTGGTTGTAACTTACGGTTGGTAAGTTGCCAGGTGTGAGGAGTTTCGTTGGTTCACCAAGAAGTTTTGGCTGTGCAGATACAGGAAGTAATTGAGTTTCGACAGCGTTAGATGTCAGTAATTTTGTTGTATTGTTAGCGATAGGTTGCGCTGTAACAATTTGTAACTGTTGAGCTTCAGTGTTCAGTGCGCTGTGAGCTTGGTTGTAACTTACGGTTGGTAAGTTGCCAGGTGTGAGCAGTTTCATTGGTTCACCGAGGAGTTTTGGCTGTGCAG
>Ga0214923_10000108_pt1 | contig 120648 bp, 98 predicted proteins | sample LL1510_MetaG_FD_177993 | JGI IMG/M metagenome (GOLD analysis project Ga0214923, IMG submission 177993) | Freshwater microbial communities from Lake Lanier, Atlanta, Georgia, United States - LL-1510 | ecosystem: Environmental > Aquatic > Freshwater > Lake | place: USA: Georgia | collected... | reverse complement strand
CCTGATACATACTTCTAATACCCTTTTTATCATATAAGTGCTCATCCGCTTCTATTGTAAATGAAAATGTAGTTCCTTTATCTCTTTGAGTTTGAAAATAATACTCAGGGCTTGCACTAAAACTCGTTGCCGAATTAATTTTATATCTTAAACGATAATAAAATTTTGTATTAAATGTTAAGTTGGTTATCTCAATAGCATTGGGAATATTTGCCGAATTTGAAATGGTTGAAGTTACTTTTGTATAAAGCATAGGACTGGTTCCATACTCAATATAAAAATTTACATTCTGATCAAAAAGTATACTGGCGGTAATTGATTTATCAGTAGGTCTGCCAAGTATAATCGAATAAGTCTGGCTACTGATTTTTTGGATTCCAGTACATATTAAAATTAATAATATAATGCCCTGCTTCAAACATTAATTTTTTAGAACATATATTAGACCATTTAGCTAAAATAAAGTTTAATTTGATTTAAACTTTGTTGTTTAATAACAGTCAAAATGTAAAAATAAATTCATTTTGAAAAAGATTCTTTCAATATTTTTAATTGTTTTGCTTGGTTGCAATAAATCATCGAACTCTCCTGCTGATGCTACACAAACAATTGCTAATCAATTAAAATTTAGCGGAAATGGTTTTTTAAATAATGGGTTATATCCAAAATTGTATACATGTGATAGTTTGGGAATTTCTCCTGGGTTACAGTGGTCAAACGCACCATCTACAACTACTAACTATGCAATTACTATGTATACTATTCCCCCAACGGGAGACAAGCATGTTTATATAGTACTATATAATATACCCTCAAGCACCACTTCTATACCCGATAATTCAAAATCAATTGGAATTTTTGGCATCAATACAGTTGATGGTAAAACTACTTATACCCCTCCCTGTTCTCAGGGTCCGGGTGCTAAAATCTATGTTTTAACATTATATGCTTTAAATGCTCCACCTTCAATAACTGTCCCAAATACTCAGGTTACAATGGATATTTTGTTAGCTGGTATGAAAAACAAGATAGTTGATAGCGCAGTAATGAGCGTTTCCTATACAAGACCTTAGGAGTGAAAAATCTAATCATTTACTTTAGAATCTACTTTCTAATGCAGAGCACTGAATCAATTCATCTCTCGGAAGGTCACGTTTACAAAGGCGACGGAATAGTTTTAAATTTTTGGAGGCTTAAGTCAGGGGATATTATAAATGGTATTTTTTTATTTTCTAGGGATAATACATTTTATCTAAAATAAGAGATGTGCATCATAGAACCAATTTTTATTGAGGACTTAATTCTTCATGACCAGAAATTAGCAAAATATAGAATAAATAAAGTTTCCAAATTAAATAATACCATTAATGACTATAACCGGCCTAATAATTCTGGTTATTATAAATCTCTTCCAATTATAAATTTAAAAAAATTAAAATGAAACAATTCTTATTCATCATTTTTTTATTTGTTGGGATTATCTTAAATGCTCAACCAGGAAAATTTAGAAGATCCGATCCAAAATCTGGGTATACAAAAAATCATAGCAATTTTAATAAAAGACAAAAGCTGGAAAATTTAAAGATTAAGTATCTAATCGATAGTATTTCCATGACTTCAATCGAAGCTGAATCTTTTTGGTCAGTTTATAACGAATATGTAAAGTCGGTTAATGAAATAAGAGCTAAAAAGAATGAAAATGAGATTAAGTTTGAAGAAGATATCTTTAATGAGAGGAAGAGCTTTTTTAAAAAGCTTACCGCTGTATTCAAATCAGAGGAAAAAGCAAATAGGGTGCTAAGGCTTGATCGTGAATTCATGAAATCATTATTAAAAAGAAAAAAGAATAAAAGAGAGGTTAAAAGACCTAAGTAGAGTAGTATTTTGCTTATCCGTAAAGTGACATATGAATATCCCAATTTGTTTAGCTTATTAATTAGATCATTTTTAAATACTAGTAAATTGTAATTAGGAATTTTAATTCCTGTTCTTAATCTAAAGGTTTCGGGTTCAAATCTCAATCTCATTATAAAGGTCTTCAGTCTTGAAACCCTTTTTGGATTCAGTTACGTTTGAAAAATTTCTTATGTTTAATTTTTTCAAAAAGTTATTGATTGTAATTTTCCTACCTAAATATAATCTGCATCGTATTTACAATATTTTAGTTTGCAATATGCTTTTTTCATTTTATCCTTTTTCATTTTTGTCATTAAAGCATATCATCATTTCAATTTTTACATGACAGCATAGAGAGTAATTGCACTAGTGTGTAAACTTCTTTTTCTAAATTTTATTATAATTCATTGCTAATCAATACAGTATTGCATTTAAATTAATTGAAAGTGACTATCTGTAATGCTGGTTCTGGAATATCATTCAAATGAACAGGCTTAAGAGTAAGCTTAGTTTGGAATTGAATTGATAAAATCTATGCGCGGTTTTCTAAATTTTTTTATGGGGAACATAAAAATTTGTAAATTGAAAGAAAAATTTATGAAAAAATATTTAGCGATTGCCTTAATTTTAACGCTTGCCTGTAATAAAAATAGTAACCAGCATTCAATGATTGTTCCTGATGTTATTCAGGCAGAAAATCGAAGGGGGAATATAATTGGGAGCGTGAGGCTGTTTGACCAAAATGATAATCCTTTAACAAATGGGAGTGGCTTAACGGTAACCATATCTCAAACTAATGTTTCTACAGTAACAAATGAACTTGGTAAATGGAAACTAGATTCAATTCCATTTGGAACATATGATCTTATATTTACAAAATCAGGGTATGGTCCTTCTAAAATTATGGGACTTTACCATGCTGCTTCCAGTCATACAACTACAAATGTGAGTGGCATTCGATATTTAAGTATGATTTCTGATATACAAATCAATAATTTTTTAGCTCGGAAATCATCACAAGTATTTGATATTGCAAGTTTACTAGCACTAGGAATAGCTGAAGATGGCATAATTTTCTGTCCTGGCTTTAAAAATACTTCCAATAAAGAGAAAGCAGTACGTCTTTTTTTTAGCTCAAATCCTGATGTGAGTTCTACCAATTATATGGCAACCGAAAAACAATTTTATTCCGGCAATATCTTAACAAACGAAAATGATAATTTTAAAACCAGTTGGTTTGTTTCTAGGGGATTTGAGCCCGGACAAACAGTATATGTTAGAGCCTATGGAGATGCTAGATATACAGATGATTTTGAGGATCCAATTTCCGGGTTGACAGTTTTTCCTTGCCTCTCGCCAAATAGTTCTGCTGTGATTTCATTTGTAGTACCCACTGGTGTTAAATAAGTTTTGTAAACATCAATCGGGATTATTTAAAAGTTATGCATTTTTAGTGCATAACTTTTTTGTTGTCTTTTAAATTGAAGCAATCTTTAGCTACTATTTATTTTGAAAATTTTTCATTAAGAAATTGAAAAATATTTCCTATTTAATTGGTCAATATTTTGTAAATTTTTAATAATACTGAATGTTTAAAAAAATCTTTTTTTTAGTAAGTAAATGTTTACTATTAATTATAATCGTACCCGATTTTCTATTAGCACAAAAGCGACAGAGTGATTTCCCATCCGAACAAAAGTTATCTATTCGGGGTTTACAATCACAAGTGAACGTGATTCGCGATAAATGGGGTATAAATCACATTTATGCACAGAATGAGCATGATTTGTTTTTTGCACAGGGATATTGTGCAGCTCGTGATCGACTCTTTCAGTTTGAAATGTGGAGGCGACAAGCTACTGGTACCACCGCAGAAATTTTTGGTTCACGTGAATTGCAACGTGATATTGGTACCCGCTTATTTCAATATCGGGGAGATTTGTACAAAGAATTACAGCATTATCATTCAAGGGGTGAGAAAATCATAAATGCTTATGTTGAAGGAGTAAATGCATATATCCGAGAAGCCAAAAAACATCCAGCATCGTTACCTATTGAATTTTCATTATTAAAAATACTTCCAGAAGAATGGACACCCGCTGTTGTAATTTCTCGGCATCAGGGTTTATTAGGTAATATCACACAGGAGTTGAATATAGCACGCGCTGTCGCCAAGGTTGGGGCGGAAAAGGTAAAGGAAATAGTCTGGTTTCATCCTAAGCAGCCTGACCTTTCTATTGACAGTACCATACCGATTAATTTGTTGAGTAAAGATATTTTAAGTCTGTATAATGCTTATCGTAAAGATTTGGTTTTTCAGAAATCTGATATTACAGAGGTAGATGAAGATGCAGTTCAAAATATTTTACCTCAAACTGAAAAAGATTTGTTTTTGCTTAGTCAGGAAAAAGAGGGGAGTAACAATTGGATTGTTTCAGGAAGAAAATCTGCCAGTGGTTATCCTTTATTGGCAAATGATCCGCATCGGAAAATTGCAGTTCCCTCTTTGCGATATATGGTTCATCTGATTGCTCCGGGGTGGAATGTAATTGGGGCCGGAGAGCCCGAGATACCTGGTGTTTCTATTGGTCATAATGAATATGGAGCATGGGGACTTACCATTTTTGAAACTGATGGGGAAGATTTATATGTGTATAATTTGAATAAAAATAATCTAAGACAATACTGGCATAAAGGAAAGTGGCTTGATATGAAAATAATAAAAGACACTATTCGGGTGAAAGATAGTAAGTCTGTTATAGTTGAACATGCTTATACTATCCATGGACCTGTATGCTTTATTGACTCAGCATCTGGAAAAGCTTTTGCTGTGCGAGCAGCTTGGTTAGAGCCAGGAGGAGCTCCTTATTTAGCATCATTACGGATTAATCAAGCTGCCAATTGGGAACAATTTCGGGATGCTTGTTCTTTTAGTAATATTCCCGGCGAAAATATGATATGGGCCGACAAAAAAGGAAATATTGGTTGGCAGGCTGTAGGTATTATTCCGGTTCGAAAAAACTTTAGTGGTTATGTGCCCGTTCCTGGTGATGGGCGATTTGAATGGGATGGATTTTTACCCATTAAGGAACGCCCATCTTTGCTGAATCCAAGTTCAGGTTTTTTTGCAACAGCTAATCAAAATGTAACTCCCGATCAGTATAATCGTTGGGATGCTATTGGATACACGTGGGCGGATCCGTTTCGGGGTAACCGTATCAATCAAGTGTTATCTAAAAAGAATTCAATTGATTTGCCCACAATGGGTGCTTTGCAAACAGATTATTTTTCTATTCCTGCCAGTAAATTGGTTCCATTGCTGCAGGCGCTAACCATTACAGATACATCATTATTACAAGCTGTTACTTATTTGAATAAATGGGATTTTATTTTGGATAAAAATAGTATTGCAGCAGGAATTTATGTTGCCTGGGAGAAAGAGATTGCAGCTGCCTGTACACAGCGGTTTATTCCTGAATCTATCCGGAGTTATGTTAATTTTCAATTAACCAGTCTGATAGAAAGATTGGAAAACCCTGCTCCTTATTTTGGTAATAATTTTCTAGAGCAACGCAACGATTTATTAGTAACAAGCTTTCTAAAAGCAATTCAATCACTTCAAAAAAAACTTGGTCCGAATATGAAAGATTGGATGTATGGACAACCCAAATACAAGCATATCACATTAGAGCATCCTTTAGCTGCTTCAGTAAATACAAAATTGCAGCACCAGCTGAATCTTGGTCCTTTGCCAAGAGGGGGGAATGGACAAACACCCGGTTCAACTGGTGGTACCGATAATCAAATGAGCGGGGCAAGTTTTCGAATTTTAGTGGATACAAAGGATTGGGATAAAACTTTATTTATTAATACACCCGGACAGTCGGGAGATCCGAAAAGTCCGTTTTATAAAAATTTATTTGAATTATGGGCAAATGATCAATACTTCCCAGCATATTATACTAAAAAGAATATTCTGGAAGTTAAGTCTTCGAAAACTTTGCTCATCCCCAATTAAAAGAGCAATGGCAATGAAGTGAACATTTATGCTGTTCTGTTGTAATATTTTTTATGAAAAATATTCCTGCAATTGGCTTCATCTTAGTACTGATAAACATTGGAATTGCAGGTAATACGCAAACTTTTCAGCCCGTATCTGAACAATCAAGTGTTGAGTTTCGCATTAAGAATATGGGTGTCAATACCAAGGGTACCCTTAGTGGATTGAGAGGAACGATTATGTTTGATGAAGCTAAACTTAGTAGTTCCTATTGTAAAGTAATGGTTGATGCGGCTTCGATTGATACGCGCTCCAAAGGGCGGGACAATCATATTAAAAAAAGTGATTTTTTGGATGTGCAAGCATTTCCGGTTATTAGTTTTCAGTCTACCCAAATAACAGCACTTGCCAATCAATCGGGATTCCGGATGCAAGGCATATTAACCATTAAAGGAATAAGTAAGTCCGTTAGTTTTCCTTTTCAGGCCAAAAAAGAAAAATCTGGGTATCGCTTTACCGGTGAGATGCAATTGGACAGACTTGATTTTGGGGTAGGAGAATCGAGTTGGATATTATCTTCTTCGGTTACTGTACAATTGAATGTATTGGCGATTCAATAGACTTGATTTGATGGGGAATTGTTATCTATGCTTTATGAATAAAGAGTAACCACCAAACTAGGTATTTACTTAATTTTTCACACAACGAACAGAGAATCCAAAAGCTTTATTTGGAAAATAGCGAAAAGCATTTCCAAAATTGTATGCCTGATAATAAAGCCAGGCAAAACTGATAAAATCAACTGGTGAAGCCCACCAAATTGCAAATAGTTCTCCATAATTAAAAAACCCATAGTCATATCGATACCCACCGGGTAAGCCTCCAAAACCACTTTCATTGGTTCCATTTCCATTCCGGGCCCATCCCTGGGTGCTTTTCATTTTTTTCCCGGCAACTTCATTTCCCCCTAACTGATCGGTAAGTTGTTTCCATTCCATATCGCTGGGAATGTGCCAACCTGCGGGAGCCAATCCACGTGCATCATTTACAGCATACCAATTATAAAGTTTGCCATAACGACTTTCGTTGTCAGGGTCATTATTGTAATAACACCAGGCAGGCTTTTGTTCTTTTCCTGCTCTTTCCCAGTCTTCTGCACGCTTTACATGCGGAATTGAATCTCCATTTCGGAACTGAGCTACATTTAAATTCTGAGCCATCCAGATTTGATTGCCAATTCTAACCTCCTTTATTTCATTACTTAAATGACTCTTATCCTTTGCATTCAGGTTTAATTTACTGTCTTTACTTGTTTTAAATGAAAACAAGCAAAGCATAACAAGTACGCTAAATGCGATTGATATTTTTTTCCCTACGTGCATGTTATTGGTAAAATAATCAAAAAGTCAGTTATTATTTTCTACTATATATTGAACCGATACCAATACAATTTTTATAATTGAATTGTTTGCTTTATAATTTACCCGAAATCGGAATATTAATCCGAAACATAATATTCCTGCCCATATTGAACACCCCCATTCTACCATTTATAGAATTGGTATCGGTATATTTTAGGCGACTGAGATGGCTTTGATAAGCTACATCTGTAAGGTTGTTTATTGCTAAGTTCCAGCTCAATACTATTTTATTTTTTTGAACAACTTCGCCTCCAATGCCTGCATTGATTAGCGTATAACCCGGTGTAGTAGTTTCCGTTTCATACCCAGTAAAAATACTACGCTGTGCAAAGGTTTGATCCAGCACAATTTTGGCGTATAGATTTTTCAATCCCTTCGATATGGACTTGAAATTTCCTCTCAGTTCACTTGTCCAACGCCCTGCAGGAATGAAAGGAATATTGTTGCTGCCATCAATATTATCTTTAAATTTTCCCCTTACGAACGATAAATTATTTTCAAAATGTAACCAATCTAAAGGGTGAGGGTGAATGTCGAAATGTATTTCGGTTCCATATAAGTAAGCGGGAGATTGGCTAAAAGTAAATGCCGGAATTGTTGAACCATTATGATCTACTAGTGAATCTGTTCCGGATATACCCAATAATTTTCGATAAAATATATAGTTTGCAATGCTATTATAAAATAATGAAACACCCAGTGATATATGTTCAGTATTCAAATCTACTCCTCCATCTAATTGAAGGGATGTTTCTGATTGTAATTTACTTTGTCCGTATTCATATCGATTGGTTCCCTCATGGGCTCCATTACTGTTTAATTCTGCTACGGTAGTTGCCCGGAAGCCACGAGCAATATTGAACTTCCATACAACCGATTCTGAGGCTTCATAACTTAGTCCAACACTTCCACTCCAATTTGAGAATGGCTGTTTCAATTCTTTAAACCTAAGAACACCCGCTTCCTCATACGGATCTGTACTTACATGCCTCCAATCATACCGAATTCCACCACTTACAGTTAACTGGTTGTTGAAGGTTTTTCGTGTAAGCAAAAACCCTCCCCAGTCGAACTGACTATAGGCAGGAATAATTACCTCTTCTGCAAGATTTTCATTTTGTTGGTGCATGCCACTAATGCCATAGGTGGTTTTCCATCCATTATTCCACTCACGATGCAACTGGATATTGTAATTAAATGTAGATAATTTAAAATACAAGTCAGGTTCATCTGCATGTATTGGATTTCCGAATTCTCTTCTTTTATTTTGTTGATATCCTAATAAAATGTTTAAACGACTTTTCCCAACGCTTATATTGTTGTCGGATATAAATTTCAGGTGCTGTACTCGTTGTTTGGGAGTGAAAATTTGATTGCTTTTTAATTCTTCATCCGTTGCAACTCTTTCTAATGTTGATTCAGGAAAAATAAGAAAATGACCTGTTGCAGCGTCTCTGGCCCCTTCTATAATTCCCAGGCGTTGGTCAAAATTATTTATGATTAAGTGACTATATCCCCATTTTTTATTTACCCCAATATATCCACCAAAATTATTTTCTTTCATTGCACTATTCAAAACATAGCCATCAAATTTATTTTGGTAATTACCGGCATTTTTAAGTGAAGAGTAAATATTCCAGTTGAATCCGTTTAGATGATTTGCACTTAATTGTGCATACAGCGTTTTCATTCGATTATTATCTGTAAAGCTTCCCGAAACATTTCCCTTTATAGTTCCTTGTTCAACCGGAACATTGGAAAGTATATTGATTACTCCACCCATTGCATCACTTCCATACATAAGTGAAGCTGGACCTTTCAAAATTTCTGCCTTTTGCACACTAAACTGATCTATTTCAATACCATGCTCATCACCCCATTGTTGCCCCTCTTGCCTAATACCATCGTTTACCACTACCAGTCTATTATAACCAAGCCCTCTAATAACCGGTTTGGCAATGGCAGGCCCTGTGGTGAGCACCTGCAATCCGGGAACTACTGCAGCAAGTCCTTCCATTAAATTGGTAGACGATTGTTTCAATAGTTCAGCTTTTTTAACTATGGATATGGGTTGTATCGACTGTCTGGTTTTTACAGCAGAGGCAACGCCGGTAACTGTTACGTTTTCGTGTTCTGCATACGTTTGTTGCAAAGCAAAATTTCTTTCTGTTTTATTTTTAATTTCTATTGTTTCAATAATACTCTGGTAGCCCTGAAATGAAATTTCTACCAAATATTTTCCTTCCGGCACATAAGGAGTTACAAAATATCCTTTATCATTAGAAACCGCTCCTGTTTTTGCTTCATGAATAAAGATACTGGCTCCCGCTAATGGTTGTTGAGTGGTTGCATCAGTAACCCGACCTTGTAAAATTGCTTTGTCGGCAGGAGAAGCCATCGTTTCCAAATTAATGAAGAGACAAGCAATAAAAAGACGAATGAATATATGTGAATAATACTTTGAGTTCATACAGACTGTAAATAAAATGATCAATGTTCTTTGGATAGAATCTTATTTGCTACATGCAGTTATCAGCTTACATAACTGTAACCGTTGCAATTGCGTAGCTTCAGAATTGTAGCTGATTTGATTAAACAGCCGGAGGTGCACGATCACTTAGAATTGTATTGGAACCGGTAAAGCTTGGAGTAAGCGATATTCCGGATGGGGTAATTCCATACGCTGCTGATACAATTATGGGAAAATACGCATCATTATCAAAAATACTATAATGATGAGCACAGATTTTGCAACTTACTCCACTGGCATTGTCGAGAGAAAATGCATGGGAACTTCCATTTGCTTTTTGAGTAGTTCCTTTGAATATTACAGAATGGTGATGCCAGGTAGATGCAGGCGTTACTATAAACACATAAAGTGCAATAAACACCGCACTGATGCATTTTCTATGGAAAACAGATACACTCAATTTTTTGCAATATGGTTGCAAATTTAGTGGATTTTTGTAATTTGGATTTAAAGACCAGCTTATTAATATAAATAATTATTTATTAATATATTATGTATCACGAATTCAATACTTTACGTCACTATTTCTGAATTAATTTTTTATTTAGTCTTTTTTTGATACATTTCTCTATATGATACGCGTAAAAATTTGTTGCATCAGTTCACAAAAAGAGGCACAATTGGCAATTAGTTATGGTGCTGCTGCATTGGGTTTAGTGGGAAATATGCCATCCGGGCCGGGAGTAATTACTGATTCATTGATTAGAGAAATTGCAGGGAAAGTTCCTCCGGGCATTGCCAGTTTTCTATTAACTTCTGAAACAATAGCAGATAAAATTATCGCCCATCATCAGGCAACAATTACCAATACGATTCAATTGGTAGATGAAGTTGATGCAGACACCTATTCTGCTATTCGCAAATCTATCCCCCATATAAAGCTGGTGCAGGTGATACATGTGCTGTCTGAGGCATCTATAGAAGAGGCGCTTGAGGCTGCAGATGGGGTAGATGCATTGCTACTAGATAGTGGAAACCCCAATCTAGCAGTCAAAGAATTGGGAGGTACGGGTCGTACACATAATTGGGATATCAGTAAGCATATTGTTCGACAATCACCCGTACCTGTTTACCTAGCTGGCGGAATTCGCCCGGAAAATATTCGGGAAGCAATTGAAAGGGTGGGTCCCTTTGGTATAGATCTCTGCAGCGGAGTAAGAACCAATCAACAACTAGATGAAGAAAAGCTTGCAAACTTATTTGCAGCAATTAATAAAGGCTAGGCATGTACTTTCTTTTTCCAATTAACATTTCTTTCCCGGAGATACTGTAATATAAATCTAAATAATTCATCATCTTTTCCTACCATTTCGGGAGGGAAAACTCCCGGTTGATTTGTTTTTCCCATGAGCATCCATTCAGCCATCGCACAGCAGGTATAACCGGTGGTTCTCGACATCGAGCTCAATTTTGCAGTATCATCATAATAATCTAAAAGTGAATATTCAATGGTAATATTTTGTTTTTCTTTTTTTCCCCGAAGAATAACGCGCATTGCCGTAAGATCTTTATCTGATTCTTCCTGTTTCCAGCAGTCAATCAAAACCCGAGCGGTTGATTGCAGATGTTCGGGTTTAAAGAATCCGATATCTTTCAATGTTTCAATGAGTTGGGCATGTCCCGGATATCTAAGTGTTTTTTCACTCATTTCAGGAATAGCAGGAAAGCTATGTAGCAAACTTCTTAATCCATCTGTATTGAATCCCTCCAAATCGCCGATTTCATCAAAATGGATCATTTCATTTTCACTCAATGCTGGCATTATAACATCCTTCCCGCCTTTTCTCAATCTTGCCGGTCGAGTATATTCTTCAATTACATCTATCGCAGAAAAGGGTGCTTTATATTCAAACGGAGGATCCCTGCGAACAGGTAACCCGCCAACATAGAAACAAAATTCCTGTACTTCCATTTTGTTTGCATATTGACCAAGTATTAAATTGCTCATCCCGGGCGCTACTCCGCAATCCATTACTGCCATTACTCCTTTTTCTTTTGCCAATTGATCTAAACTGTCAATGGATTCCGGGAAAAAAGAAATATCAACTACCGGCTTGTTAGATAATATAATGTTTCGCAATACTTCAAAACCCATATAGCCAGGTACAGCAGAAATAACTAAATCTGCCTCTGATACCCATTGTTGAAATGGAACACTATTATTCAACAAATCAGCCTGTTTACATCGTATAGCAGGATTTTTATTTTGCAAAATTTGCAGTTGCTCAATTGAATAATCTATCGATTGAACATTATGTGATTTGGCAAGTTCAATTGCAATGGTTCTTCCTACTTTACCGGCTCCAAGAACAGTTATGTTTTTATTGTGCATTATTGTTATTTTAACCCTACAAATTCTTTGCAACTATTATTTGCTATCACTAATGATATGTATATCTTGTTGTGGATAAGGAATACTGATATTTTTTTCCTTGAATTGCTTATGTATCTCTTGTAAAATATCACTTTTTACTGCAAGCCAGTTTTCGTGACCAGTCCAAAATAATATCCTTAATTGCACGGCACTATCTGCAAAAAGATGCGTTAATACCTGTGGTGTGGGCCATTGTTGCACTTGAGGATGTTTTGCCAAAATAGATAATAAAATTTCATTTACTTCTTCCAAAGTACACTGATAGCTTACGCCCAACAATAATTCAACTCTTCTGAATGCGCTATTTTGAGTCCAGTTGATAATATGCTGCGACAATAAATCTCCATTTGGGATAATTACTTCGCTGCCTTCAGGAGTAAGTATTTTGGTAGACCGGATGCCAATTTCTTTTACAATTCCTAAACGATTGCTGATTTCTATTGTGTCGCCCACACTAACGGGTCTTTCGAATGCAAGAATTAATCCGCTTACCAGATTATTTACTACATTCTGCAAGCCAAATCCAATACCCACACCAAGTGCTCCTACAATTATGGTTAACTTATCAATTGGTATGCCGGAAGCCAAAAAGGCCAGAACTATACCCAGTGATAAAATTGCAATTTTTGCAAGTAATAGTAAACTTCCCCCTCTTACTTTAGTGGTATAGGGTGTATTGGGTATTCCTGTATCTCCGAAAATGAGCTGAAGTGCTTTAGCAATTACATTTGAAATCCAAATAATTCCTACAAAGATCAGGATACTATAAAAACTAAAATGAATACTACCCAGCATCCTTTCTTTTTGCAGGAACTCGGATACAGCATCAAATACTAAATCATAGGCATTCAAATTTCGCGATAATATGATTAACCATACTATACTAACTAACAGCGTGATAACTTTCTTTAGATTCTTATTCAGTTTATCCAGATCAGCACTATGGTTACTCATTAGTGTATTACGATATTCGGCTTCATATATCCAAATTGTTTCCATTATCAGCGTGATGATAGAATATAATATACGAGCTGAAAGCAATCCGGTAATTGCACTTGCTGCAAAGTATTTGGCAAGAATAAAATTTCCAATTATATTAAAAATGAGTGCAAAAGTATTTAGACCGATATAAATCAATATCACTAACCTAACTGGAAATCCTGCTGCAATATTGATTTGCTCATATTTTATAAAAATACTAATACCCAGTAACAGAGACACTATTACTAAAACTAAATGTATCCATCTTTCTGCTTGAGTAGATTGGATTAGTAAATTAAAGCAGCTGAATATAATAAAAAGTATAATCATTGCCATCCATTCAGCATTCAGTTGAATGGTTTTATTTTTAATAAATAAATAGGTATATAATATAGTTACCAAAAGCCATAATATAAATGTAAAAGAGGCGGGTTCCTCCTGAGAGAAAAAAGGAGAAATGGCACCAACTATCAATATAATAGCAGCTATTGGAAATTGGACAATTGTTGGGGCGTGTTCATTTAATGCAACAGCAGATTTATTTGAAAGTTTTTTTACAAGTGCACGAGTAAGCATTCCAGCCAGTAAGGTTATCAATAGAATGATCAGCAACGTGGTTCTTTTAGTCTGAATGTAGGTAGTATAAATTTTCGAAGCAATTTTCAGCGATTGTTGAATAATATGAATAAAATCGCTTCTGTTTGTGTGTATGCTTTTTTGCCATATTGGATTTTCTTCTGGAATTCCTATTTGGCGGTTAAAGTTTTTAATACGGTAACTGGTTTCATTAATTAACTCAGTACTGGTTAGATATGCATTGGCAACACGAGTTTGTAAATTTTCAATCTTATTTAAAATTGCTTTATTGGAAGAATCTGCTTTGCTCCATTTATCAGTGAATAATAGTAATTGTGTTTTGTAAGTATTGCTTATCAATGTGTCATGAGGTAAGTAGGCAAAAGTTGAATCTTGAATAATGAGATGCAATTTTGAATTGATTTGCATCATCTCTGTTGTATATCCCACCAGTAATTCTTGCCATTTTTTTAGTTGCTGATTGTAGTTTAATAAAATAGATTTAATGATATTCAGGTGTCGTAAATTGAGCATTTGTTGATTTTGCTGAAATCCATATTGTATATTTTGGATATACATCTCAGCTTCTGGAAGGGAGGATTCTACCAAAGAAGTATCAAAGCCTCTGCGAAGAATTTCTTTTATGTTATTAATAATAAGAGTTACCGATTCAGTTTTTTTAATGATGGCACTTACCGATGTGTCTATAGCAGTTCTATTAGATCGGTTCCGAAGCGAATCTATTTTCAGTTGCAAACTATCGATAGATTGTGCCTGCGCTAAAGTCTGGAATATCATTACAAAAATTATAATGAGTATGCCTCGTGTATATGTGTGCAGCTTTTTCAATCCTTTTTTATTTTAAAAATAATTGTTTTATCTCAAATCTCCTTTTTTACATATTGCCGGAACTAGGAAATTAAGCTATCTTTAGCCATAAACTTTTTTGTATGAAGCATCTTTTCCTTGCATGTTTGTTGTGGGTTGTTTTCGCTGATTCAAACGCCCAAAACGCCTATCCCCTAATACCCACGCCTGCCAGTTTAACCACCACTGAAGGTAAGCAGGTTATTAAAAAAGGGATGGTTATCTCATTTGTTGATTCTACTTTACTTCCGGTAGTTACCTATTTACAGGAACAGATGGGGGCTGCTTCTTTATCAATCAAATGGACGCCTGCTAACAAGCGTTCCAATGCGGCCATACATTTTATTTTAGACAATTCATTGCCGGCTGAGGGGTATCGCATTCAGATTACTTCAAAACAAACACAAATTGCTTCTTCGGGTGGTGCCGGTGCATTTTTTGCAGTTCAATCAATAATGCAACTTCTATCTGCCAATACTGTTTCAGATGGTAGTCAATTCGTACAATTGCCACTTTGCACAATCAACGATCAGCCACGCTATTCATACAGAGGTTTAATGCTGGATGTAGGTCGTCATTTTTTCTCGGTTGATGAGGTTAAACGATTTATAGATATTATGTCATTGTATAAATTGAATACGTTACACTGGCATCTTACTGAAGACCAGGGTTGGAGAATTGAAATAAAAAAGTATCCATTATTAACTAAAATTGCTTCTGTTCGCAAGGAGTCGATGGTGGGTGCATTTAAAGATCAAAAATTTGATAAAACTCCTTATGGAGGATTTTATACGCAAGATCAAATTCGGGAAGTAGTGGCATATGCAGCTAAAAAATTTATTACTATTGTTCCTGAAATTGAAATGCCGGGACATTCTCAGGCATTATTGGCAGCGTATCCACAATTTGGATGTAATCCAGATAAAATTTACGAGGTTCGAACCAAGTGGGGTGTATCTGAAGATGTACTTTGCCCCAGAGAGGAAACATTTCAGTTTGTAGAAGACGTATTAACAGAAGTTATGGATCTTTTTCCAGGGCAGTATATTCATATAGGTGGAGATGAATGCCCTAAAACGCAATGGAAGGAAAGTAGATTTTGTCAGAACCTAATTAAACAACTGGGTTTAAAAGATGAACATGAATTACAGAGTTACTTTATTCGGAGGGTTGATAAATTTATTACTTCTAAAGGTCGCAGATTAATTGGTTGGGATGAAATATTAGAAGGAGGTCTTTCCCCTAATGCAACGGTGATGTCGTGGAGAGGTGTAAAAGGAGGTATGGAGGCAGCTAAGCAAAAGCATGATGTAGTAATGTCTCCCAACAGTCATTTCTATTTGGATTATTATCAGGGTGATCCGAAGGGTGAGCCGCTCGCAATAGGGGGTAATTTGCCATTGTCACGTTGTTATTCCTTTGAGCCGGAGTTGCCCGAACTTACTGCTACCGAAGCAACCTACATCAAAGGCGTACAGGCGAATGTATGGACTGAATATATCTCAACGTTCAGTCATGTAGAATATATGACATATCCTCGTGCGATTGCCTTGGCTGAGGTGGGCTGGTCGCAAAAAGGTAATAAAGACTTTCCTGCATTTCTAGAAAAGTTGAAAAAGTTGCAACCATTGATGGATAAAAAAGGTATTAATTATTCAAAAACATTTTTAAAGCAACAATAAGCACTATCTGAGAAGGGTTACTGAACCTTTCACGGTTTCTATACCATTCCCCGGTTGAATGATATAGTAATAAGTACCTATTGGTAGGGGGTTTCCTTTGTAATTACCATCCCACGGAGTGCCATAACCATTGGATTGAAAAATTAGTAGTCCTGCCCTTGTAAATATTTCAACACGGCAGTTGGGAAAGTCGTTGAGGTATAAGATTTGCCATGTATCATTAATTCCATCACCATTTGGCGAAAAGGCATTTGGGGCAATAGGTTTTAATAATACTTTAATATTTAGTGTGTCAACAGCGGAACAAGAATTGGAATCAGTTGCTACAAGCTGGTAAGTTATATCTTTCAAAGGGGTGCAATCGGGATTTAGTATGGTGTCGTTGTTTAAGTAAATAGCTGGTATCCATTGAACACGAATTCCGTTCCCATTTACCTGCGCAGGAATTTTAATGGTTCTTCCTTCTGCAACGCGCAGGTCGGGCCCTGCATTTACTGAAGGAGCTCCATGAACGGTAATTATTTGTGTAGCGGAATCTTTGCACCCTTTATAGGTTTCGTATAAGTATTGTACAGGAATTTTTGTAGCAGTAAAAGGAGTAAATAATCCGAAAGACTGAACTCCACTCCCAGAAAAGATGCCGGTTCCGCGGATTCCTGTAATTTCTCCTGCTTCAATAATTTGATAAGGTAAAGAATTGCTGCATAAATCGGGCAATTCACTAAATACTACTTTAGGATATGCTACTAAACTGAACGTTCGGATAATGGTATTTTTACAGGAAATGCCTGAATATACTTCATATCGAAGTGTTACATTTCTTCCGGCAGTATCATTAAAATAAGGATAAAAGTGAGGATATTTTTTATTAAAAGCGGGTTGAATATCTGTTTCAACTCCGGTAGGATCTAATTGCTCATCCCAATAAATATTGATTCGGGTTGTATTGCCAAAGTTCACTGTAGATTTATCAATGATGGTTATAGGTTCATTATTACAAAAATTCCTTGATGAGGTAATTTGTAAATCGGCTTTTGGAATAGCTCCATTAACCGTAAATGGTAATATTAAACTATCTGAACATCCGGAAGCTGAAGTTACTTTGCTTGAAACCTGGTAAACAGATGCTGCACTATAGGAATGAGTAGGGTTTTGCAAATTGGATTGGTTGGGATTACCAAGAGTAGCTGCTGGATCACCAAAATTCCATTGATAGGTAAAAGGTAGAGACGCAGGGTCGCGTGAATAACTACTGTCGGTAAAGGTAGCTAACGCATCCAATAAGCAAATTGCGGGTCGTTTAAATTGGATGATGGGATTTGGTTTTACTTGGATGGTTACACTATCGGAAGAGTAACAGCCGGGATTGGTTTTAAATGCTGTTTGAACTTTATATTGAATTGTTTGAATGGTATCGGTGTTATTGATTAATTGTAGTGAAGGATTTGAAATTGCTGTGTTGCTAATTCCTGTAGCGGGTAACCAGCTATATTGATAAGCAGCATTGGGGGTAGTTCCTAACTGTATTACTTGATTGGGGCAGCCGCCTGCTAAGCCATTAACCCCTCCGGCATATGAAGGTGGCATATCAGTATAGATAACTACATTTCTGATAGAATGGTTATCCGTAGATCCCCCTGTGCTCGCGGTAAAACCTAAATATCCTGTGAAAGTAAAAGTTTGATTACCGGTTAATAATACATTTCCATTAACTGATACAGTAATATTACCATTGTCATATTCAATTAATGCCTGATTGTAATCAGTACTTCTTATGTAGGATATAGCTCCTGAGGTATTTTCAAGTGTTGGCTGCGACCAGCATTCACTATATCCCACTCCCCATCTTATTTCAACTTTGGGTACTCTTGCGTTTGAAGGTGATATACAATTATTGTAGGTATCAAAACAAATTTTTAGTCCATTCGCATTAGCCGGAATACCCAATCCTGCACCGGAAACAAATCCAACAGGGGGCACTTCTAGAAAGCAAAAAGCTATTCCATCGGCACCACTGCCATCGAACATGCGAAAGTCAAAAGCTGCTTTCCATTTATTGCATATACTTAAATTAATTGGTTGATTATAAAAGACTGCCCCACTGGTTGAATTCCTGGCAGGGCAAACAATTAATTCACTATTGTTATTAAATTTGATATTTCCAATGGCAGCACTTCCTTGTAAATTCCAGCCGTTTGTATTGATGGGAGCCCCATTCAACTGAGCAAAAATATAATTCTGTGCATTTGCCCATCCCGAAAAGAGAAGCATCTTTAGAAAAATCAAACCTATCCATTTCTTTCGGCTCATAATGGCATCCATTCCGCTTGATTACAAATGTACTGAACTATTATTCTGATTATCGATTTTGATCCTATCCGGGAATGCTAATTAGCTTTTTGGGTAATTTTTACTATATTAAAGTATGAAATATTCAAAATGCTAAGAAAAAGTTGTACCCAAATCGTTATTATCCTTATAAGTGCAACCCTGCTTGCCGCTCAACAAAAAACAATTAGTCTAACTGCTTCTCAACAGCGAGCGATACAAAAAGTTATGCAGGCGTATGATTCAGTTGGGAGTCCGGGTGCTGCTTTATTAGTGATGGATAGAGGAAAAATCATCTATCAGCAGGCGTATGGATATAAAAACCTTTCAACCTCCGTAAAGGTAGATCTTACAACTTGTTTCCGACTGGCATCTCTTTCCAAGCAATTTACTGCGATGTGTATTCTCCAGTTAGTGCAGGCCGGAAAGCTTTCATTAGATGATCCGATTCGATTATATCTTGATAGTTTACCCACCTACACCGATAATATCAAAGTCCGTAATCTGTTAACCCATACTTCGGGCTTAGTAGATTATGAAGATTTAATTCCTCAGTCACAAACCTGGCAGGTATTAGATATAGATTGTAAGCGACTGATGAATACAACCGATCATTTATATTTTCAACCCGGTACAGCTTATCGGTATAGTAATACAGGTTTTGCCCTTTTGGCATTAATTGTTCAGAAGGTTAGCGGACAAGATTTTGCAACTTATTTGCAGCAACATATTTTTCAACCGCTGCAGATGAAAGCTAGTCTGGCGCTTGAGAAAGGTAAAACTTTTGTACCCAATCGTGCGATGGGGCATTCAAGAACAAAATCGGGATGGATTGTTACAGACCAAAGTGTTACCAGTGCTGTGTTGGGCGATGGTGGAATATATACCAATGTACAAGATATGGCAAAATGGTTACGTGCTATTTGTAGCTATAAATTAATTCCTGCCGATTTACAGCAGCAAGCATGGAACCGAGCAATTCTTAATACCGGTGTACCGATTGATTATGGATTTGGCTGGCATGTGGAAGATTTTCGAGGTAAGGCTCACCCCTATCATTCTGGAAGCAGTATTGGATTTAGAAATCACGTATTATTATTTCCTGAAAACCAGCGTGCCATAATTATTTTAACCAATCGGGATGAGGGTGATCCGATGATTGAAACAAAAAAAATTATGGATATAATATGGCCAGTTCAATAGTAGATTGTACAAAATGAACTTTAGAATTAATTTTTCAATAATCAATCGAACAGTTACAATATGAATCGTTTACAAACAGCAGATTTAGTTGTATTCTTTTTATATTTTGCCGTAGTAGTGGTTTATGGATTGTTTATCTACCGAAAGAAAAAAAATACACAAACCAGCTCACAGGAATTTTTTCTTGCAGAGGGTTCACTTTCGTGGTGGGCTATAGGAGCATCTTTAATTGCTTCTAATATTTCAGCAGAGCATTTTATTGGTATGTCTGGATCTGGCTTTGCGATTGGGTTAGCTATTTCTTCTTACGAATGGATGGCAGCCGGTACATTGATATTGGTAGCCATATTTATAATACCGGTTTATTTAAAGAATCATATTTACACCATGCCTCAGTTTTTGTCGGTTCGTTATAATAATACGGTTAGCACAATTATGGCTGTGTTTTGGTTGTTGGTATATGTACTGGTTAATCTTACATCTATCTTATACCTGGGTTCTTTGGCAATTGCATCTATTTCGGGCATTCCTTTTGGATGGTGTATTGCAGCTTTGTCTTTTCTTTCCATACTGGTTACATTGGGGGGTATGAAAGTAATTGGATATACTGATGTAATTCAGGTAATTGTATTAATTGCAGGTGGTTTGGTAACTACTTATCTTGCTTTGAGTTTATTGGCTGATACCTTTGGATTTCACGGAAATATCTGGAAAGCTTTGTCTCTATTGAGAATGCAGGCACCGGAACATTTTCATATGATTTTTTCTAAAGGCGATCCTTATTATCCAGAGCTACCGGGCTTATCGGTATTGTTTGGTGGAATGTTGGTAAATAATCTTGCCTACTGGGGATGTAATCAATACATCGTTCAACGGGCATTAGGGGCAGATTTACAAACTGCCAGAAAGGGAATTTTATTTGCAGCTTTTTTAAAATTACTGATTCCCATTATTGCAGTTTTGCCAGGAATTGCCATGTATGTAATGTATCAGAAGGGGTTGTTTCAGCAAGAGATGATGGTGAATGGAATGGTGAAACCCGATCATGCCTATCCTACCCTGATGAATTTATTACCTGCCGGTTTAAAAGGTGTTGCCTTTGCAGCACTTACTGCTGCAATCGTTGCTTCACTGGCAGGAAAAGCCAATAGTATTGCAACGATTTATTCGCTGGATATCCATAAAAAATTTATTAATCCCGCATCTTCCGAAATTATGTTGGTTAAAACAGGAAGGTGGACGGTTATCATCAGCATGGCAATAGCTGCATGTATTACCCCGGCACTACAAACATTAGATCAGGCATACCAGTTTATTCAGGAATATGTTGGATTTGTATCTCCTGGAGTATTAGCGATTTTCCTGCTGGGATTTTTTTGGAAAAAAACAACTACCCGAGCAGCTTTGATTGGGGCACTTATCACCATCCCATTGTCGGTAATGCTGAAATTATTGCCAGTATACACGCATGAAGCTTTTCCATCTATTCCCTTTCTTAATCGCATGGTAATAACTTTTGTGGTAGTGTCTTTGGTTATGATGGTTATCAGCCTGTACTTTTCAAAAAATGATCGCGAAACAAACCCAATGGAAGTAAATGCAGGCATGTTTTCCGTTTCAAGAAGTTTTTGGGTAGCTTCTTTATTGATTTTTGGTATTCTGGCAGCACTCTATACCGTTTTTTGGTAAAAAATCCTCAACTTTACCAAAACTGTATATATGCAGCAAGAGCCACTTCAGCAGCCAATTGATATGAATTCCCCCTTGCAAAACCTGGATGAGTGGGAGGAGGATTTGTTGAAGCGCTATCCCGATCCTGAAAGTATTGCCACTAATAAATCAACCGAGGAATTTCGAAACTACACAGAACCTCCAAGAGATACTGTTCGTGAATTTTACCGACTCAATCATACTTTTCAGAGTTATGAATTTGTTCTTCAAAAAAAGAAAGAATTTCTCAGTTTTTCTAAAAAGGAAATGCCTATTTGGAAAGCATTTGAATTTTTAAATCAATTGGTAGATGATTCGGATCCCGACACCGATTTAGATCAAATGCAGCACTTACTCCAAACGTCTGAGGCTATCAGAAACGATGGTCATCCCGATTGGATGGTGCTGGTAGGACTTGTGCATGATATGGGTAAAGTATTATGTTTATTTGGGGAGCCTCAATGGTCGGTAGTTGGAGACACGTTTCCGGTAGGGTGTGCCTACTCTGATAAAATTGTTTTTCCTGAATTCTTTAGTGCTAATCCCGATTTCGGGCACCCAATTTATTCCACTAAATATGGTGTATATGAACGCAATTGCGGATTAAAGCATGTACATATGTCGTGGGGCCACGATGAATATGTGTATCACATGATGAAAGATTACTTGCCCGAAGAGGGACTTTACATGTTGCGATATCACTCTTTTTATGCGCAGCATCGGGAACAAGCATATGATCATTTAATGAGTGAACATGACCATGCTATGTTCCGTTGGGTGAAATTATTTAACCCATACGATCTGTATTCAAAGAATCCCAATCAAAAAAGCTGGGAAGAGTTGAGGCCTTATTATGAAAATCTGGTAGCCAAGTATTTGCCAGCAACTCTTCGTTTTTAATTCGATGCTTATAATTTTTTAATTCGTAGATTTTTAAAGCGAACTACATCTCCATGCCCCAAAAATCCGATATGCCCCTCTTTACGAATTAATCCGGGATGGGCTTTGTGATCCATAGTTCCATTGATAGATGCTTCTTCAATATCCCCCTCTGTTATAACAGTGCCGTTCAGTGTAACCTGAATGCGATTTCCTTTTATCATTATTTCTTCCCGATTCCATTCACCTGTTGGTAAAAGAAAGCCTCTTTTTGCAGGAATAACTCCGTAAACGGAACCATGGTATTGATAAGGTTGTAACTGACTATATTTTGGATGTTCGCTATCCAGTACCTGAATTTCCATTCCCTCATAAGCGGCATCACCAGTAAGTGGTGCGCGGATACCGATACCATTATTCGCTCCCGGTGTAAGCTGAAAATCGAATCGCAACACAAAATCGCCGAAAGTATTTTCGGTATATAAATTACCACTACTTTTTTCAGGATGAACAACAATTGCTCCATCATCTGCCTGATAGCCGGCTGTATTTCCTATCCAACCGGTTAAATCTTTTCCATTAAATAAGGGTATGAAACCTGCTGCTTTTTCTTCACTTGATATGAGTGTATCTTCATCAGGTAAGTTGCGTAGGTAAATATTTCGATAAGCAACATAGGTACCGTGTGCCTGTAATTCAATCTGTTCTTCCGGGAAAATGGGTTGCTTTCTATCCCAGTAATTTTCCAAGGTAACTTCATCGGTAACTTTTACACCGTTTAAATAAACTGTTACTTTTTCTCCTTTCATTATGATCCGAAAGGTATTCCAGGTTCCAATCGGATTATCCGCTACCAGTAGAGGTTTTGAAAGGTGCGTAGTATTATTATATAAGCCTCCCGAACCTACTTGTGCTCCCACTTCTCTGCGGCTTGTATCCCAGATTTGTACTTGTGGACTTCCCCTCAAATAAATACCTGCATCACCTTTTTCAGTAATTTTCCAATCTACCCAAAGCTCAATGTTTCGGTAATTCTTTTCTGTTGCCAGGTTTTCTCCATGTCCGGTAAAAATCAATAAGCCATCTTTCACTACCCAATCATTTACTATATTTTTGTTGGCTTTTACTTGTGCAGCTGCTAAACTATCAGGGTGCATTTTTTTTCTGGCAATAGGGTTGGCTACCAGACCTTTCCAACCGGTTAAATCCTTTCCATTAAAAAGAGAAACATATCCAAATTCGCTGGAAGTCTCTTGTAATCTGCTATCCGATAATTTCATGAGAAGTGCGCTGTCTTCACCCTGTAATTTTTTTCGGGCCTGCTGCAACAGATCATTCACCATAGAGCCTTTCAGTGATCTATCTGCTAAAGATTGTCTGATTACAATTTCGGCCGCCTGTTGTTGCAGATCAGCATTGTTAAGATACTTTCCAACAAATGCAAATGCGCCAATTCCTGAAATCTTTTCTGCCTCATTGAGTAATCTCCTTTGATCAATGGGAGTTTTAGCTTTTTCCATTTGATCTTGAATTGCTAATAATTGCTGGGTTGTATTTACTGAAGCGGAAATTGATGTTGAAGACTTAGTCGTATTTACAGGCGATTGATACGACAAATAACTGAGGGCAGATTGAATAGCACTTTGTTGGGTCGGTCCTGCTTTTTTCAAAGCTTGTTGTAAATATTTTTTGGCTGAAGCGCCTCCAATAGTGGCTATACTCATACTTGCATCCGAACAATAAACCGCATCGAGTAGAAATGGGCTAATTGCTTTGATGGACGTTGATACACCAAGTAGCCCTAATTGTTGAAACTGTAATCTTTTGGCAGCTGCTAATTGGGTTGATGGTAGTGCCTTAGTAATGTAATTAGACAAATTTTTTCTAAGGGCTTCCTGATTGGCTGCATGATGCACATAGGAAGTAAATGCAAAGGATGCAGCAGTAAAAGTTTTCTCCTCATTCAAAGCATCCCAAAGGGAAGTCCACTCAGAAGATTTCCAATGCTCCATGGCAGATAGGGTATTGGCAATTTCACCAGGTTGTTGATAGGGAAAATTACTTAAGACTTTTGTCAAGTCTGTTTCTTGGGCATTCATACATACAAACAGATGCATGCATACGAGTAGTATTGATATTTTTTTCATACATTCATTTAAAGGGTTACAGGTGCCAGGGCGTTCGCATTGGAGGATTAATCATTCTGTTTGCTTCATCATCATTCAAAAATTTTAATTCTACTGGGTCGAACGACAATGACCTGCCTAATTGTAATGCTATTTTACCCATATTGATTAATGTACAACTACGGAAGCCGTTACTTTCATTTAATGCAAATGGAGTTCGGTAGCGCACACTTTCCAAAAAATCAGATACCTGTGGAGCTGGATCGGGCATGGCTGCTATTTTTTCAGCAATATTGGGTATGGTTGAGCGAAAACCAGCAAATAATTTTCCTTTGGGTCCTTCAATGTAGGGGGTATCGGGCTGCTTTGCCTCACCATCTAAAATTATTTTACAGCCATCTTCGTATGTAAAAATAATTTTTCGGAATGTGCCGCATGCATCGAAATGCTGTTGCTCTGCGTCCACTTCAACTTTTATAGGACTGGTATCATCCTTGTCTAAAAAATATTGAATAGGATCGAGGTAATGCTGACCCATATCTCCCAGTCCTCCACCATCATAATCCCAATATCCTCTAAAACTGGAATGAACTCTGTGAGGATGATAAGGTTTATAGGGTGCGGGCCCCAGCCATCTCTCATAATCCAATTCCTTTGGAACTGGCTGTTCTGTTAAATCGGTTTTTCCTATCCAATAAAATTTCCAGTCGAAACCAGTTGTTTTACTAACGGTAACAGTAAGTGGCCACCCCAATAAACCAGATTCAACTAATTTTTTAATTGGCTTTACGGTTGTATTCATTCCATAGAAATTATCCTTGAACCGAAACCAAGTATTTAAGCGAAACATTTTTTTGTATTGCTGAACGGCTGCTTTTACGCGTAATCCTTCCCCAATGGTTCTAGTCATTGGTTTTTCACACCAAACATCTTTTCCGCCCTCAACAGCTGCTATCGACATTAATGCGTGCCAGTGAGGAGGTGTGGCAATATGAACAATATCAACTTCTGGAAGTGAAATCAATTCCCGAAAATCATGAAAGGTTTTAATTTTTCCTGGTATCAGTTTTTCTGCTGCTGCCAAATGTGTGGTATCAACATCGCAAATGGCAACAACCCTTGTATTGGCATACCCAATATGCCCTCTTCCCATACCACCCACGCCAATAATGCCTTTTGTAAGCTGATCGCTGGGAGCGAGAAAACCCCTTCCTAAAACATGACGGGGTATAATGGAAATGCCGGCTGCAAATGTTGCAGATTGAAATAAGAATTTTCGGCGGCTATGCGCAGATTTTTTTTTCATAAATAGCTCATTTCTGTTTTAGGAATGAAAGGAAGCGGAATCACCTGAATATAATAATGGATTTAGCGGAGTTTCAATGATTTCATTGATTATGGCTCCCGGGCACCAGGTATCCCAATCATTTTGCTGATTGCTGTTTTCTGGGGCTTTCAATCGCATTTCACTATCCATATAAATAATGGTCATTACTTTTCTCATTTCCTCACTCCGGTTGGCTCCTGCCCGATGAAATACCCATCCTGAGTGAAAACTAATTTCTCCCGCATCAAAGGGTTCAATAACGTGCTCAAAATCAGTTACCCTAAGCCGCTCCTGAATCATTTGTTCACTTGAATCAGAAATGGCTAGTTCTCTGCCTTCAACTATTCGGTGACTACCGGCGCTAAATTCCAAAGGTCCCATTTCAAGTGGAACAGCTTGTAAGGGTATCCAGGCAGTGATTGTTTTATCAGTTGCCAGTGGCCAGTAAAATTGATCGGCATGCCAGGGGGTTATCCCTCCACCAGGCTCTTTAAATAAGGCCTGATCATGGTAAAGCCTCACACCCTTCGTTCTCATTAATCGAGAAGCTATTTCGGCAATTCTCTTACTGAAAATCAATTCCCGAACGATGGCATCTTCTCTCCATAAATTCATTACCTGTAAGAAAGCTTTTCCATAGGTGTCTCTTTCTTCCAGTGGAATGTTTTGACTATTGCGGAAGGCTTCAATTCGATCACTGATTACCTTATTAAAAAAATGTAAAGTATCTGAATTCAATACCTGTTTTAATTTTATGAATCTGTTTTTCTCAAAGAAACTTACCTTTTCTTCTGTTATAGAATAAGTCTCGTGCAAGTGAGAGAGTATGTTAGCCGGAATAGTGTACATGTTAATTTACTATTAGTAATAAATATACTAAAAATTACGATTTAGCTACAAATACAATAACTCAAAGTTTGTTAGCTATAATTTCAATGTATACCTGATTGGGTGCCAGTAATAATATTCTGTTGGATTTACCTAATAAAGGTTCGGTTAATGTAACACTATCTGTAAGAAGCGTAGCACCAAAATATTTCGCACGATGCAGTACATCTTCTAATTTATTAGTATAAAAACTATACATTCCTATTCCTTTGTTCGGAAGATGGGGTGGATTGGGCCCTGCTGCCGGATTCGTTTGCAGAAAGTCGAGGAAAAGTAGGTGTCCGCTGGTTGAACCTTTTGCATAAGCAATGCTAAATCGGAAAGGTAAACCGGCAGGTAAACCAAGCGCAGAGCCATTTCCCGTTTTCCATACCTGATCTCTTCTTAGTTCGTAGCCCAATACCTGAGTAAAAAAGGCCAGCATAGTATCACTGGTTCCTGTTACATTCATCGCACTATATCCCGGACCTCCCATTTGAGTAGCGGTATCAATATTGCTTAATGGAGGCATACCATTTCCTCTTTCGATGCCAACTGCATGAAGCCATTCCGGACCTTTATAAATGGTTTCGAGGTATTTGTACTGACTGCCATCAGGTTTGCTTAACCAGGAAGCCTGCAAAGGAGCCAGTGTTGTGTACCCCATTTTCAAAAGATGTTCGTGCAATTTTTCCTGTTGATTATTCGGAAAGCCTATAGTAAAGGGTCCGGATTCTTTTGGTCCATAACTGCTTCTGGTTTCTGGAATAGGGCGCTCAAAACTAAGTACCCGCAGTAAAATTGTTCCTAAAGCTGCCGGTCTGTCGTAATAGAATATTTGAAATGCCATATTATCGGGAATATGCCAAAAACGGGAAAGTTGTTGTATTTCCTTGCTTGAATAACTAATCGGTCCTCTTTTTCTCAAACCCATCCCTTGAGTTAGAAATCTTTCCAAACTATCCGGCTGATGTGTGCACAATGTAATAATTTGCAGGGGCCCACAAATGGCCTCCGTTACTGAAGTAGTTGGTTCGGTAATATCGCGCTGCGTAACTTGATTTTGTGCAGGTAAAAGGTTTGTAACAAATAACATAACCCCAATTATTATCCCTGCAGAATAGTATCTGAAATAATAGGGCATTCCACAAAAAATAGTTAACTTCATTAACTAAATATATGAATTCCCACTCAATAATAATTGATGAGCAGGGTCTGCGCGACGGATTGCAAAGTCTTCCACGGATTGTACCGCTGGAAATGAAGCTTGATTTTATTCGTTCCTTAATAAATGCAGGCCTCAAAAGAATACAGGTAACTTCTTTTGTTCACCCCAAATGGGTACCGGCAATGGCAGATGCAGAACTGCTATGTTCGCAGCTTCCAACCGATACAAATGTAGAATTTAGCGCCTTGGTATTGAATAAAAAAGGAGTTGAAAGGGCTGCTCAGGCTGGAATCCGCTTTGTTGCAGCATCAATCTCAGCCAGTAATACCCATAGCAAAAAAAATGCTAACCAAAGTTTGGATGAAGCAAAAAAGGAATTTAAGGAAATGGTAGCACTTGCGCGTCAACAGCAAATATCTGTTAGAGGAGGAATTCAATGTGTTTTTGGTTGTAGGTATGAAGGAGTTATTCAAGAAGAAATTGTTTATGATATTACTAAACACCATCTCGATTGCGGAGTAGAGGAAATGGCATTCGCAGATTCTACAGGAATGGGATTTCCTGTTCAAATGAAAAGGATGTTACCTCGGCTACTGGAATTATGTGGATCGGTTCCTGTGAGTTTACATCTACATAATACAGAGAATAAAGGATACGCTAATCTCGTTGCAGCACTCGAATGTGGTATACATCAGTTTGATACAGCATTTGGGGGTATCGGAGGATGCCCTTTTATTCAGGGGGCTACAGGAAATATTGCTACCGAAGATACCGTTCATTTGCTACAGCAAATGGGATATAGTACCGGAATAGATATTCAGGCTGTGGCTGCTGTTAGTGCAAAGATGCAGGAATGGCTGGGATCGCCACTGCCAGGATTATTATATCCGCTATTACAAAATCGGGCAGTTCAAATTATCTAATATAGTATGAGACCACAAACTATTGCAGAAAAAATTTTATCGGTGCATGCGGGGTATCCTGTATATGCCGGTGAACTTTGCATAGTACCGGTAGATGGAGCTATGGCTACGGATACTACTGCTCCTCTTGCTATACGTGCATTTGAAGAGATGGGGGGAGAAAAATTAGCTAATCCCGAAAAGTTCCATTTGATTATCGATCACGCAGCTCCTGCCCCAAATGAGCGAATTGCAAACTTGCATCAATTGATGAGAAAGTTTGCTACTGAACAAAACTGTTCTTTATTTGATATAGGCTCAGGCATTTGTCATCAGGTTATGGTTGATCATAATACAGTAAAACCAGGTGATATTTTTATGGGAGCTGATAGTCATACCCCTACCTATGGTGCATTGAATGCTTTTGCTTGTGGAGTAGGAAGTACAGATTTGGCGGCTGTTATGCTTACAGGAAAAATTTGGCTGAAAGTCCCTCAAAGCATTCAGGTAATTTTACATGGGCAACGACTTCAACCTGGGGTAAGTGCGAAGGATATTGCATTAGAAGTAGTGAAGCAGCTTACCATCAGCGGAGCTACCTATCAATCGGTAGAGTATCACGGATCATTATTGCATCAACTTAGTTTGTCTGACAGGATGGTACTATGTAATATGGTTGCTGAAATGGGTGCCAAAACCGGAATTGTTTCACCAGAGGGATTACAACTACCCTATTCATATAACCCTGTTTTTGCAGATAAGGGAGCAAATTATACTCGGGTACTTGAAATTAATACAGAATCGCTTCATCCCAAAATCGCCATTCCACACTCACCCGATGATGTGCATGATGTAAGTTCCTATGTTGGAACCCCTATTACCTATGGATTTATTGGAACCTGCACAAATGGGAGATTAAATGATTTACATGCAGCTGCTGAAATTTTAAAAGGGAAACAAATTGCTAAAGGAGTGCGCCTCGTTATTGCACCCGCAAGTAGAAAGGTATTAGTGGATGCAATAAAGGACGGTACCCTACAAATATTAATGGAAGCTGGTGCCTCCATCATTAATAGCGGATGTGGACCCTGCGTTGGAACCCATGATGGAGTGCCCGGTGACGGTGAGATAGTGATCAGCGCTGCCAACAGAAATTTCCAGGGACGTATGGGAAATCCTCGCAGTAAAATTTATCTGGCCAGTCCGGCAACCGTTGCAATCAGCGTATTGAACGGATTTATTTCAATTCCTAAAGAAATGCAGCATTATGGCTAAGGCACATGTATATCAGGATAATATTGATACAGATAGAATTATTCCGGGAAAGTATACAAAAACCCTGGATCTCTCATTGCTTGCAGCGCATGTTATGGAAGATCTGGACCCTGAATTCTCTAAAAGATTTGTTTCGGGTGATATCATAGTTGCCGGTGATAATTTCGGGTGTGGATCTTCCAGAGAGCAAGCCCCGCTTGCATTAAAAACCGCTGGGGTTTCTCTGGTAATCGCCCGTTTTTTCGCCCGAATATTTTTTCGAAATGCTATAAATATTGGTTTACCAGTTTTGGAAATCCCCAATCATACAATTCAACCCGGAGATGAAATTGAATTTGATTTGGCAAGTGGAAAAGTGGTTAATCTTACACAGAAAATAGACTATCAGGCAAATCAGCTTCCGCCTGTTATGCTAACAATTATGCAGGAGGGCGGATTGGTTCCGTATTTAAAAAAATATAAAGACTTTATACTTTCATGAATTTGCCACTTGAGAAAATCCGGGTTGTTGAATTTACACATGCAGTTATGGGCCCATCTGCCGGACTCATTATGGGTGATATGGGGGCAGATGTGATACATGTTGAGCCTGTTGAAGGCGATAGTACACGTTTGCTAAAAGGGTTTGGACAAGGATTTTTTTCCTGTTATAGCAGAAATAAAAAAAGTCTTGCAATTGACATAAAAACACCGGAAGGAAAAATCGTTATTGAAAAATTGCTGGCTACGGCAGATGTTCTCATTGAAAATTTCGGTCCGGGTACCATGGATCGACTCGGGTATGGATATGAAGCACTTCATTATAAATTCCCCAGGCTCATTTATTGTTCACTGAAAGGGTTTCTTCCCGGGCCTTATGAAAAAAGACATGCAATGGATGAGGTGGTTCAGATGATGGGCGGGTTGGCCTATATGACTGGCAGGCCAGGTGACCCTTTACGGGCAGGAACTTCAATAGTTGATATTACAGGAGGGATGTTTGGTTGTATGGGAATTTTCTTGGCTTTATATGAACGTGAATTAACCGGGAAGGGCAAATTGGTAAGAGCAGGTTTGTTTGAAACTACTGCTTTTGTTATGGGTCAGCACATGGCACTTAGCGCACTTACAGGCAAGCCAGTTCCACCCATGCCTGCCAGACTAAGTCCTTGGAGCATTTACCGCATTTTTAATACCTCCGATCGGCAACAGGTTTTTATTGGTATTATAAGTGAAAAACACTGGAAAAGATTCTGTGATGTTTTTAAGCGAACAGACTGGTTACAGGACGATCGTTTACAAACCAATAATCAACGGGTTGATGCAAAGGAATGGTTTATGCCTGAAGTAGAGCAAATGTTATTACATTTTACCTTAGAAGAGATATTGGTAAAATGTGAAGAAGCTGAAATAACTTTTGCTCCAATCGCAAAAACAGAAGATTTGTTTTCAGATATACATCTCAATGCCAGCGGTGCCTTACTGGATGTTACTTTAACTAATGGAGTTAAAACAAAATTGCCTAAAACTCCTATCGATTATGAGGATGCAACCATCACTTTGCGACAACAGCCACCTGGAATTGGTGAACATACCCGTGCTATTTTGCTTGAATTAGGATTTACAACAGAAGAAATTGATACATTACTTCAACAAAAAGTCATCAAAGAATAAATGATTCCGCATGTTTGATCTGATTATTAAAAATGTACAAGTGGTACACCCTGGAAAAACTGAAATAGAATTAGCTGATATTGGTGTATTGGGTGGAAAAATTGCAGCCATAGCTCCCCAGCTTCCTATTGAGAATTCCCGTACTGTAAAGGATGGAAATCAACAGTTGGCATTTCCAGGATTGGTAGATGCACATATGCATACAGGTATTTATAATCCTTTAGCTGAAGATGCCTTATCTGAAAGTAAAGCAGCTGCATCCGGAGGGGTTACTACTTCGTTAAATTATATGCGTACCGGCAAGTATTATCTTAATAAAACCGGTCCGTACTCCAGTTTTTTTCCTGAAGTTTTAGCAATCTCCCGAGATCGTTTTTTTGTAGATTATGCCTATCATATCGCCCCAATACAATATAGTCATATAGATGAAATTGATATGTTGATTGATAAAATGGGAGTAACAAGTTTCAAAATCTTTATGTTTTACGGAAACTATGGGTTACATGGTATTAGTAATGCGCAAAAAGATTTTTTAATGACTCCAGATGGAGAATATTACGATTATGCCCATTTTGAATTTATTATGCGTGGAATTACGCGTGCAATGCAAAAATTTCCTGATAAAAGTGATTCCATTTGTTTGGGATTACATTGCGAAACTGCAGAAATTATGCGAGCCTATACTCAATTGGTGCAAAAGGAGGGAAAGCTTACCGGTTTGAGAGCCTATTCGGCTGCCCGTCCACCACATAGCGAAGGGCTTGCTATCTTTATTGCTTCCTATCTGGCAAACGAAACGGCTTGTACCAATATCAATCTGCTGCACCTAACTTCCGCTAAGGCAGTTGATGCTGCGATGATGATGCAACAGGTTTTTCCTCATATTCATTTTAAAAGAGAAGTAACTCTTGCACATCTCATACTTGACTATGATTGTAGTTGTGGTTTGCATGCCAAAGTAAATCCCCCAATCAGAAGCAGGGAGGATGTAGAGTACCTTTGGGAACACCTGTTAAGCGGAAACATAGATTGGGTATGTAGCGATCATGCTTGTTGTAAAGCAGAATTTAAAACCGACCTGATTGAAAAGGAAAACGTATGGCTTGCAAAAAGTGGTTTTGGTGGAACTGAATTATTACTTAGTGGATTATATACTGAGGGTAGTAAAAGGGGGTTATCCGTTAACCGAATGGCAGAATTATTGTCTGCAAATCCTGCTGCTCGTTTCGGACTTCCCTCTAAGGGTAAAATTGAAGTAGGAAAAGATGCCGATATTGTTTTATTCGATCCTACCATTCAGTTTACGGTTCATTCACATGAATCAGAAAGCACTCAAGGATATTCTGTTTTTGAAGGACATCAATTTACAGGAAAAGTAACTTCTACTTATCTTAGGGGAGCGTTAATTTTTAATGAGGGGAAAGTGATTGGCGAACCTACTGGACAGTTCTTACACAGGCCTTATTGAGTATATTTTAAAATAATTGAAAGTAATATTTCAACAAATGAATCTACAAATCGAAAATCAACTTTTTATAGTAGGGGGTGCAACTTCCGGTTTCGGAAAAGCTATTGCAAAACAATTGGTTGAAGAAGGAGCAAGGGTTATTGCTATAGCTAGAAGTGAAGATCAGTTGCGGGAATTGCAAACCACTGCACCTAAACAAATTGAATGGATTGCAGGGGATATAACAAATGAGCTGGTTCATGAAAAGATAACTTCATTGTTAGGAGAAAGAATTTTACATGGTATAGTGGTTAATGCCGGAGGCCCCCCCGCGAAAACTGTAATGGAAACTACTGCTGCAGATTGGGATAATGCATATCATTCTTTGCTAAGATGGAAAGTTTTATTAATTCAAAGGTTGTTACCGGTTTTAGTTAACAATAAGTATGGACGATGCGTATTCATTGAAAGTGCAACTGTAAAACAGCCCCTTGAAAATTTAGTATTAAGTAACTCTTTACGAGCTGCAGTGGTAGGCATGGTAAAAACGTTGTCGCATGAAATAGCCGCCTCTGGCGTAACCTTAAATATTATGGCACCCGGATCTCACAATACTCCCGCAATTAATCGGATATATAACAAAAAAAGTGAACAAACCGGTATTGCATTCGAAGAAATAAAAGCTGCAGCCATACAACAGATTCCAGTTAAATTTTTAGGCGAGGCTTCCGATTTTGCGAGTTTGGCAGTTTGGTTACTTAGCCCCCATAGCCGATTTATTACCGGACAAACAATTTCGGTCGATGGGGGAGCTGTTAGAGGAATTATGGGATAAAATTTTTATTATTAATTCATTTGAATATATTCTTTACCGAAAATCAACACTGCCATGAAAAAATTCTATTGTTGGATAGTACTTGCCTGTTTGTTTTTAATGTATATGGCGAGTAATGGTATTGTATTAAATACATTTAATTTGTATTTACCTGAGTTTGCAAAAGAATTTGGCGTAGATATCGGAAAGGCAACCGGGTTAGCTGCAACACTTTATTTGGTGTTGGCGCTTCCACTTCCCTTTGTTGGAAATTTATTAGAAAAATATTCCCCTAAAAAATTAATCATTATTGGAGCTTTTGGAACTTCATTGGGATTATTCTTTTTAGCTAAAGCAACTCAATTTAGCACCATTCAGCTTTTTGTAATCGTATATCCTTTATTTCTTTGTCTGGTAGGCTTACTCACCAGTATGTATGTTATAAATAACTGGTTTGTTAAGTATAAGGGAATTGCAACCGGAATTTTATTAATGGCAAGTAGCGTAGGTCCGGCAATATTTGCACCAATTGTAGGAAAATGGATTAAAACAATGGGCTGGCATGCTGCAGCACAAAATCAATTTATTCTTTGTAGTTGTTTGATAATTCTGCCTGCTTTATTGTTGTATAGTCATCCTTCAAATATTAACAGCTATGCAGATGGAATTCCTGGAACTGTTGGGCGCCAGCCCGTGGTTGATAAGACAGTGAGCAGGCAACTATTGAAAAAGGCATTGTCGAGTGCAGAGTTTTATCTGGTTGCACTTGTAACGGCAGCATTATGGTTTTGTATTGGTGGATTTATTCAAAACCAACGCAATTATCAGGCAGACCTTCATTTAGATGTTGCCCAAAGTGGTCAATTACAGGGTCTTTTCTTTCTTTTTGGTTTATTGGGAAAACTCTTATTTGGATATCTGGGTGATAAATTCAGCGTAAAAAAAATAATGCTCATCAGTGTTGCCAATATGTTAGCAGGTTGTTTGTTGTTGTATTGGAGTTTACAGGATAGCCGTTGGATTATACCATGTGCCATCATTTTTGGTTTAGGATATAGTGGCACTTTTACCATGATTCAGCTTTATATTATTGATTTATTTGGCGGGGCAGCATATGGTTCTATCTTAGGGGCACTTTCGTTTATTGACACGATTTGTGCATCTGTTGGAGTTGCCGTTTTAGGTGGAATACGAAAGACAAGCGGCAACTATGAGAAAGCATTTCTGATTATGATTATTTTAACTGTATTTTCGTTGTTAGCCACATACCTCATCAATCAAAGAGCTAAAAAGGGATTATTGATTTAATTTATATTTCATTCGAATGCTACAAAAAAATTTGAATGCTTCTGTAATATTTCACTCTATAAAGCTTTCAGAAACCTGGAAGAAAAATGGCGATTTGATTACACAGCAGTTTGGTATCACTACACAGCAATGGTTTATTTTATTGCTATTGGCAAAGGATCCTAATATCCTTTACTTCAAATTAAATCCTCACAATCAGCCACTAATGGCAAAAGAACTGGCAGAAGCTATGAATGTTAGTCGTGCCAATATTACCAATATGCTTACTGTGCTCATTAGAAAAAAACTGGTTACTCAAATCAGCGATAAAGTTGATAAAAGAAGGAAACGTTTGTCACTTACTCCTCAGGGAATTGTTTTAGTAAAAAAGCTTGAAAAATTGAGAAATACTTATAATAAACAAATGTTATCTCATTTTTCCTCAGAACAAAAGAAACAGTTTGTTCGGTTTATCGACACTTGTTTACAATTGATGCACCATTGATTTTGATATTTACTTTCTTTCGTAGAGAATGGGAGTATCGTATTGTGTGATTCTCTTGCCATCTTTTTCCAATAATTCCATTACTTGTAATCTAGTAGCAGTAAATTTTTCTGTAAGTGTAAACCGCATTCCATTCCCTAATTCATTAACAGATACTGTTGAGAAACTTTTTTCTTTTTTGTTCCAGCGATAATCTGCCCCCTTAAATGTGGGTGAGGCTATTAATAATTTGTAATCAAATTGAAGAGAGCGATTGTCATTTCTTACAGAATCTTTGTTAAATCCGTTCAGTTGGTATGTTGTTAAATGAATGGTACTGTCGTTAATAAGCTGAAATAAAAATAAATATGGTTTGGTGTCGATTGCTTTTCCTTCATATAAGTAGTAACTTTCTTCCAGTAGAAAAAAACCTGGCAACCCTTTAGGTCGGTTCATAATTTTATCATCTATTACTCGGTTTATGTGAATGGCAAAGGGGTGTAGCATTTTGCCTTTTGCTATTTCTGCCGCTACTTGATTTTCATTATTGAAATTACCGGTAATATATTGTTGAAAAATTTTCAACAATTCATCGGGAGTTCTTTGAGCAGAAGCGAAACCATTCAATGTAAATAAGCAGAATAGGGTTATGTATTTTTTCATGCTATTCCAATTTTTTTTTCCTGTGAAGTTGGGTTGTCCACGGAGATAATTCCATCCCATTTTTAATGATATATACTTTCTGTTTTAAGAATCTTCTCATCGCTACTGCTCCCATTCTGCTTCCACCTATTCCACTTAATTTAAAAGATGTTTTTTCTCCTTCGTGCATAATTGCAGTTAGCGCCGCGTCGTTAATGCTGATGGCTCCTCCACAAATTTGTTTCCCGATTTCCATTGCTTCCTCAGTTGTTCCAGCAAATACAGCACCACTGAGTCCATATATACTGTCATTAGCTAATGCAACTGCTTCCGCTGTATTATTATATCGCATTACAGGAATGATTGGTCCAAAAGTTTCTTCCTGCATTATTTTCATTTGGTGAGTTACCCCACTTAAAATTGTGGGTCTGCAATAATTTCCGCCGCCAATATTTTCACATTGAGTACTGCCGGTTATCAGTGTAGCTCCTTTTTCAAGTGCATCTCGTAAATGATTATTAATAATCTGTACTTGATTTTCAAAAATGATTGGTCCGATTTCCCCTTCATTTATATCGAATGCATTTAATAAAATATTTTCAGCAATTTTTTTTAAATGTAAGATTAGTTCATCATGAATTGATGCATGCGCATACACACGTTCAATGCTTAGGCAACTCTGACCTGCATTTGCGGTACTCCCCCAAAATATAGAAGCCGCAGCTTGTTCAAGATTAGCAGATGGTAGCACAATTGCAGGATCCTTACCTCCTAATTCAAGAAAAACCGGTATCATATATTCGGCTGCGGCAGCATACACTTTTCTGCCTGTAGCTGTACTTCCGGTAAAACAAATCAATTTGCAGTATTTGATTAGGGAGGCACCTGTTTTTCCATCGCCTGCAATATATGAAAGCACTTTTGCCAGATCGGGAACGGCGGCAATTGTACTATTCATTATCTCTATAAATCGGGGAGTAACTTCGCTGGGTTTAACAATTACAGCCGACCCAGCCAATAAAGCAGGTATCGTATCAATCAGTGATAGCAGTAATGGAAAATTCCAGGGTGAGATTACCCCAACCAATTCAACAGGTTCCCAAGCTTGCTGAAGTCGAATAAATGGTATTCGTGTCTCTTTTTCCGGTATCGGTACAAAAAATGTTTCAGCCATCTTGCACCAGCGATCGATACTTTCTACGAGTAGATTTATTTCCAATTTGCTTTCCCAAACTCTTCCGGTATCTTTACTTAATGCATCTTCTAAAGCACCAATTTGTAGCTGAATTGCTGATTTCCATTGCTGCAGAATGTTTACACGGTAAGATAAGCCCGATGCACTCCAATGTCGCTGACCCAGCGATAATTTACTGCATTTTGCTGCTATATCCTCTTCAGACAGTTCGGCAAAATGATAATCGTATAAACCTGTTCTTGGATTTCTGACTTTCACCTGAAAAAATTATGATATGATTCCCTTTTGCTGAAGTGCTTCAATAACCGAAAGTTGTTGTTGGGTATAATGACTTCTGCTGGGAGATTTATCCAATAATGAGTTGGGAGGATAAACAGATTGAGCATAGGTAGGTGCAAATAACTCGAAACGCTGCCTTGATAAATAATTGTTCATCCCTGGCCTTTTTCTATAATTTCTTAATGCTGTAATATCTATACTTGCATTGGCCACCATACTCTCGCCAAACCCCGCCTCACATAGTTTTATGCCCTCGTACTGAATAATTTGTGAATGACCATCTGTAGAAGCTGATGGAATTGGATAGCCAGTTATTCCAGCACTGTTTGCACTGATAACATATGCCATATTTTCTATTGCCCTTGCCAATTTGGTTATATTTTTCGGTGTTTGGATGAGTGAACCTACTTCCGAAGTATGGTGTAAAAATATTTCAGCACCCCGAAATGCCAAGCATCGGGCAATCTCGGGATATAAAATTTCTTCAGAAGCAAGACAGGCTAAATTCCCGATAGGAGTTTTTGCAATTGGAAAAAGACTATCAGCACCATATACTTTAATGTATTCATCCAATACATCATGTGGTGTAGCAGCGAACATTGAATTTAATCTTCTGTATCGTAAAATTATTTGTCCTCCCGGATTTATTATAAAAGAAGTTTGAAAATACAGTTGCTGAAAATGGTCGTCTAGTTCATATACATTCCCGCTCAAATAAATACCACAATCCTGCGCTAAATTTTGTAAAGCACCGTAAACTTCATCTTTTGGATGGATACAGGCTTTTTCCTGCCATTCTGCTGTAGTTTCTCCCATTGGGAAACCGGTTAAAAAGTATTCCGGTAAAACAACCAGTAGTAGATCCTGACCGATAAAGGCTTTTGATGCTTTTATCTGCATATGAATTTTTTTAACCGAATCCAGCATGCTGTTCCGGGCTTCCGCAGGTTGTTTATACTGGTTTACAGCTGCAGTAGTAATTTGTAATGCCAGCGCTTTATACATTTCGGTACTCATTGGAAGGGGTTCATTTTAATTTAGTTAAGCTCATTAACTAATTTAATCAATCAATACTCTAATTTACTATTTGTGACTGATATAATGGTGATGTGTAGATAAACTTAAATGGATGTATATATATGACTCGATTTTTCCGGTACTATTACCCTGAAATCTTCTCTCAATTGATGCATTAGGTACTCGGGCATAACAGCTAGAGCTGGCTTTTGGTGAAAAAAGAGTAGGATATGACCTTGCCAGGATTGTCTGATAAAAAATTCCAGAGTTATACTCTCCATGAATTTTTCGAATCGGCAGCTTACAATGATAAAATTAGTTAACTTCATTAACTAATCCATGGGTGATGGTAAATATCCGATATGTATTGGCTTGCAGACCGGAAGGGGAAGCTACGGAATCACATTTTCGGATGGAAGCTGTTGCCGTAACCCAACCAAATGAGGGAGAAGTGCTGGTCAAGGTTCATTATATTTCTCTCGATCCGGCAATGCGCGGTTGGATGAATGCTGGAACTACTTATGTGAAAGGAGTTGAGATAGGGATGGTTATGCGAGCATTCGGTGCAGGGGAGGTTGTGGTTTCCCAACATCCCAATTTTCGTCCCGGACAAATGGTAACCGGACTGTTGGGTGTTCAAACCTATGCTGTAGAAAAGGGCACCCATCTTACATTGGTTGATACCTCAGTTGCACCCCTCAGTTGGTACCTAGGATTATTGGGTATGCCGGGTTTAACCGCTTATTTCGGTTTGTTGGATAAAGGCTATCCGCGCGAAGGTGAAACGGTATTGGTAAGTGCGGCAGCGGGAATGGTAGGGTCGCTGGTGGGGCAAATAGCAAAAATAAAAGGGTGTAAAGTTGTTGGTATTGCCGGAGGGGAAACTAAATGCAATTATTTATTAAATGAATTGGGATTTGATATGGCAATCGATTATAAAGCCAACTCAAAAATTGATTCTCTTCTGCAAGAAAAAATTCCCAATGGAGTTGATATATTTTTTGATAATGTAGGTGGGCCGATATTAGATGCAGCACTTACCTGTTTGGCAAGAGGCTGCAGGATTGTAATTTGTGGCGCAATCAGCCAGTACAATCAGTCAAAGCCCTATGGCCCACATAATTATTTGAAAATTCTAACGGCCCGAGGATCGCTTACCGGTATTATTGTAATTGATTATTACCCTCGTGCTGCGGAAGCCATTTCGGAAATTAGTGCTTGGGTGAAAGCGGGAAAAATTAAATATCGGGAACATATAATTTCCGGAATTGAACAGTTTCCGCAAGCGCTTCATGCATTATTTACGGGTGAAAACCATGGAAAATTACTCATTCAAACATTGCATTCATGATTCGGAAAATTGGTTTATGGTTTATTGCAATAACCAGCGGTAACATGTTGATTGCCCAGGATTCTATACCTAATACAGGTATAAGCGGTGTTTATGAAGTAGTAGTTGGAACAGCTCAGTCCGCTCCTATGATTCGCTATTTTGGGGAATTTGGTTTTCGGGTAGTAGATAGTGCTAAATTAACTGCCACTCAGGCTAATCAATTATATGGTATTTCGGTAGGAGCTAAGGTGTTTCGATTGCAAAATGGAGCTATTGATTCTCATGGTTTATTGCGCATCATTTCCTGGGATAAGTTACTGGGTCCTGGAGTTGGATACACAGAACCTGAAACGGTTGGACAACGTCTGAGTGTTATGCTTACTAAAGATATAATACGCATAACTGATATTTATCAATTACTACGAACCCGTCAGGAAAAATGGTTGCCCACTGTACCGGTTTTTGATGATCCTCTTCGGATAAATGCTGGTGGTGAAATCGGGTTTTTTAAAAGGCCAGTGGGCGTTAGAGAGAATGCAGTGTATGGTGAGTTTTTTAACCACGTATTTTTTCAGCGATATGGTTATACTATCCCCGGTTACGGAACAATCGATACTGCGAGTCCATTACAAACCAGCGAATTTACACATCATGATTTTTGTATTAAGATAGATAGTATGCAGCAATTGATGTATTTACAAACTGCCCTTGGGTTAAAAGCCGAACGAGCCCCTGTAATTGATGGAGATAATAATAAAGGACCTAAAGCTACTTTTTTAATGCCCGATGGATATGCTCATTATTATCAGGGCTTTGTTAGTCCAAATAACATCTGTGGCAAATTAAAATTTTTCATGGCGGTAAATCGAAATAAACCAGACGCTTCCGCCCGTCAGCGTTTGGGAGAAGCGGGCATTACTATGCATACTTTTTATACACCTAAATTATTATACGTACATGAGTTAATCTCGAAACACGGACTCCGGCCAACCCCCACACAAAAAAATGAATTTGGGGAGGTAAGCTTTGTTTTCAAAGGACCGGAAGGAGCAACCTGGCAAATCATTGAACAGCAAAACAAAATAAAACATCAACCCGAAAAAATATTGTCTACAATTTTTACCAAAGATTAAATAAATCAATATGAAAAAAGTAGTTTTTACAATTGGATGTCTATTCATACTCATTATGGCAAATGCTCAAAAAAAGGGAGCTTTTAATCTGAGCGATCCCGTTGATAACATGGATGCCTATATGAAAGTAAGGGGCTCTTTAAATCCTGCTGATGAAGTCGTCTTTTATGCAAAAGGCGCAATATATGCCTATGATCCTGATAAGCCATGGAAACATATTTTCGACTTTGAAATGTTTAATATTGCCCGTTCTGAACGATTACCCGGGGATAGTGGATGGAGACTGATAACAAGAGAAATGTTGGTTTATCAGGATCCGCTAACTCACGAAATTCTGAATTCCTGGAAGAACCCATGGACCGGCGAAGATGTAGAGGTAATGCATGTTTGGAACGATCCCGTAAATCAGGTTTTTAAATATGGCGCATTTAAGGTTCCTTATGAGAAAATGGGAGCAGATCGGATGGGAATGTATAACGATGTTCCTTTGTCTTATCCATCTCCCTTAAAAAAAGCCGAATGGCCAGAAAATACAAGAAGTGATGTTTATCAGGGGGCTGAGTTATTTAATTTTTTCTTCAGTGAAAAAGAACTCAATAATCGCAAACTCAACAATGCTACTGCTGATATTTCCTGGACACGCTTCAGTGATTTTTTGCCCTGGATGAAAATGAGTAGTCGCCCGGGGAATTTACTCTACCAAAGTCGTGGCTATAAATTAAAAAATGGTTATTCCGATTTACCTCAGGCAATAAAGGATTTTGTAAGCAAGAATTTTCCTGAATATGAGCATGCCCCTGCAACTTATACCTCACCTAATATGACGAGCTGGAAATATTTTAAAAAGGTAATGGAAGACCGGAAAAAAAAGAAAGGGTAATTATTTTGGATGCATAAAAAAATACCCCCGAATTCGGGGGTATTTTTTTATGATGGGGTTTCTCTAAAATTCTAAGGCAATATAGGCAATCCATCTTCTTGGTAATTGTAAATATCCCTGTGACCAAATTGAAACTCCATTGTTGATGAAGTTAGGAGTTGTTTGTAATTGACCCATAGCAGTGGTATTCTCTTGTAGTCCGGCAATTTGTTGAACACCTTGTCGGTTACCTAAATTTTTACACTGTAAACCGATTTTGATATCTTTTTTGCCACCTACTCCAATCCGCATATAACCTCCTGCATTTAGTACAGTCAATTTTCCGAGGTCAATCAAATTCGTAGCGTCTGCATAACGATTTCCGATGGAGTTAGCTGAGAAGTCGAAGCCAAACCATTTACCCTGATACAATGCAACCGTATTCCAGATATAGTTAGGAACGTTTGGTAAACGTTTACCAACTACATCTATAGAGGTTTGACCATTTCCTTCATCAATAACATTTAAACCAAACAGATTTCCTTTTACATCAACATCAGGCAAGTTGGATTGACGGCCAATAATTCCTCCGGAGGCGCCATTGGAAATTTTGAAATTGGTAAAAGTAGCCTGTTGCAATGTTACGCTGGTTCTGAAGCTAAATCCACGCAAGGCACCGGTAGGAGCCCAGGATAACGAAATCTCAGAACCCATGATTCTATTAGAACCAAATGGCTTTGATACCAAGATACCATTTTCAAAAATAGATGCCAATCTATTTTGTATGGTATTATGATAAAATGAGAAATCAAAACCTAAAGAACCGGCCTGTCCTTTGAATCCGCCTTCAAATGAAGTGATGATTTCATTTCCGGATAAACCATTCGGCAAACGGAGCAGCGTACTGGCAGTTGCGTTATTGGCAGTAGCATTTACATATTCAAGTGAAGTAAATGCAGTATAGTCCGGCATGCGATAAGCGCGATTCACATTTGCATATAAGGCTGCATTTCTGCTAAGCAGGTAATTGGCTCCCAATGATAAAGAGTAATCGCCAAAATCTAAATTACGGGTTATGGCACTATCAAATGGTGCTTTGGTTTCACGTAAATCCATGTTTAACCAATCATAACGTGCTCCTAAGTTAACTGTTAGTTTATCGTTGAATTTTACTTCATGACCGGCAAATATGGCATTCACTTGCTCATTATAACGACCTCTTCTTGTGATACTTCCTCTTTGAGGAGCTGCACTTGCACTGGCAATAGTAATATTCAGGGGAATAGATGTTACCGGAGACAATGCCAAACGGCCTGGTATGATTCCATTAATCAGTTGAATATTGTAAGGATCTTCCGGATTAACAAAGTGAGAATAACTATAAGTAGTTGGCTTCAGGTTTGTATTCGAAAAATAATATCCAATCTGGAACGTTTGTCTTTTTCCATTCCCCTGGTTCCACACTTTTTTTAATCTCAATTCATTCATAAAATCATCATCATACGAATCACCATCCAGCATTAGGCGGAATGCACCTCCCGAAGAAGTATAAGCTGTTCCGGGAGTAAGCGGTGTGGGCAATACAGCCGTTGAATATAAACCATTGCTATTGTAGAAAGACGGAATCGAGAATGGATATTTTGTACCGCTAAACAAACTTTGGAATCGGAATTTATTTTCAATTGACCAGTTTCTGCGTAATTGTCTGTCGAAAGAAAAATTGAGTTGTAAATTTTTACTGTTGTTATTTTCATTAAGCTGATTGCCCACATTACGAGTAATTTGTTGTCCTGATGCAGGGTCTAATACCGCAATTCCTCCGGGGCGTGGTAAAGTACTGCTACTGCGTGTTCCGAATACGGAGTAGGTTTGACTGGTAAATCCGGGGAACATAAATGTGTGAACATTCTGCCATCTTCCCGGCAATTTCATAGTTACCGGATCTAATGGAACATCGGTTAGGTTTTGGAAACTATAATTGCTGAAGATGAACCCTAAGCGAATTTTTCCTTTTTTATCGGGATTGAAAAAGTCGAAGTTTCCTCTCAGTTGCCAACCATGATCTGTGTAACCTGTTTTTCTAAAACCACGGTCGTCAACTGTCCAACCGCCTATATTATAACGAACAGATTTGTCTTTCGACATAGACCCGTTTAGATTCCAGTCGAACCGATAATTCAAATAATTATTATCCGTATGAATATTATCATAACGGCTAAACTTAAATGAACCATGGGTTTCTTCTCCACCGGTTTTGCTGATAATATTTACAACTCCGGCAGCGGCAGAACGACCATAAACTGTTGCAGTACTACCTCTTACTACCTCTACTTTTTCAACGTTTTCATCAAAGCCAAAACCAGCATCTGGCAAACGCCCGGCACTTCCGAATGCAGGCAAACCATCTATTAAAATACTGGTATAAACTAAACCGCCAAGGGGGTTACCATCTGGAAAACCTCTGATAACAATCCCACCTCTTCTTCCCTGGGAGTTATTCGCAAAAACACCTGGCGTTAATGTAACTGCCTCGGCAAAACTCTCAGGTTTAATGGATTTTAATACTTTGTTATTGATTATATCAACTGCCTGCGTAGCTTCAATTTTACGAATAGGCTGTCTGCCTGCAGTAACGCTCACTTCATTCAGTTGATTTACTTCTTCTTCCATCCAAACATCAACCGAATTCCGGTTATTGATGTCTACATTTTGGGTTCTGAAATTAACTGCACTAACCGATATGCGTGCACCGGATGAACTAACCCGAATGGAGAAGTTTCCCGATTTGTCGGTAGTTGCGGCGTTTTTCGTTCCTTTTTCCTGGATGGAAGCGCCTTCAATGGCCGTCTTATTTTCTTTATTAACCACTTTTCCTTTGATGGTCACCTGTGCATTCAAAACAGGTATCAATAAGAAGAAGAAAGCAGTTAATCCAACGAATCTTTTCAGCATTTTCAGATGCATAAAAATGGTTTTGGGTGGTAGAAAAATGAAAAATAATTAGTTAACTAAGTTAACTAATCTGAAAAATAATAAATTATGGTCGTTTTACCAATATTTGTTTACCTTTTTTCATATCAAAACAGGATAAATAACTAATTTATTTAAAATACCTTTTGAGTTGGATAGTTAGTCCTCATAAGGAGCGAATCAAAAAAGTTTGTTGGTTCCTGGGGGGTTCTTCCTGGTAATTTTTATTTAACAGATTGACAATGAAATAATTATAAAAACTTTCGCCGATGCAACTTAGCTTGCCTATCTTAAGCATCAAGCGCATTTACTTTTTGATGAAATGATATTAACCTGCTTGTTTCCATTTGAATATTGTATTGAATCCAGGTAGTTTGCTGATTGTCAAATTTTTGACTGCTGATTCCAGATTTTAGTTGAAGGAAGAGTCGTTTTGTCGACCATCCATAATGTCCAAAATCAAATTTGTATGATGGAGTAATTGTTTTTTACAAGGCATTTGTGTTTGAAGCGAAATAAATATTTATTTTAAATATATAGATAATAGCGTGTTATCGCAACCAGCATGATAAGGTATTAATTTCTTGCATTATGCTCAGTAATTAGATAATATTTTTATTCTGCGAAACAAAAAATACAGGTCACTGTAAGCATTCTGACAAATAGGAAACTGATTAACAATCCATGCCAATCCCCATTGATTTCGAGGGCAATTATTGATATATATCATTTAAAAATCCGGGTATCTCTATGCAGTAAATTAAATTTTTTGCGTTTGGAAAATTAGTTAACTTTATTAACTAATTTTTAAAATCTATAGTATGTTGAATTTCGCATTGTTTCCCGACATGACGGGTATTTGGGAAGGCACCTACACTCGTATCAATGAGGCTGGAGAAATTATGTTTAGTCATAAGAGTAAACTTACGCTTCATTTGCAGGGCAACGAGTGGCGGCAATCCAATTTGTATACTTTTGATAATGGGAGAATTGAATTTCACAATTTTGGGATGTCTCCTTTTGATGAGAATGGTGTAATGAAGTATGATAATCCTCGAATAATTGGAGAAGCCTGGGAGGCAAACGGGGGTAAGAATATTTTACTTTGGTGGTCATATAAGCAGTTTCCGGGTTCTATGTTATACGAAATGATTACCCCCATCACTTCGACCCATCGTATGCGGGTTTGGCAACATTCAATGAATGGAAAATTCGAAGGAATTACAATGATTGAAGAGTGGAAAAAAGCTGATCAGTCTACCATCCAACTTTCTCACTATGATCAGGCAAGCTATATTGTGGAAGCCTGATTTTATTCGAAACACATTTTATGAAGTAACGATTTTAAGCACTATTATATGGGAATGACGATTACCGAGAAAATTATGGCAAGCAACAGTGGAAGATCTGCTGTGGTTCCAGGACAATTGGTTTGGGTAGATGTGCATACAGTTATGACTATGGATTATCTGGGAAAACAATGCTTTTCTGCGTTTGAAAGTCTATCCCCCGATAAAAAATTATTTGACAAAGAGCGACTAATTTGTGTTAGTGATCATTTAGTTCCTCCTCCTACTGAACAATTTGCAACCATGCTAAATGAGTGGAGAGAGATTGTAAGAAAATATGATTTACCCTATTTCTATGATCTCGGCAGACAAGGGATAGCTCATCAGTTGATGGTTGAACAGGGCCACGTGCTTCCGGGGAAAGTGTCCATTGGAACAGACTCACACGCAAATACCTATGGAGCTGTTGGGGCTGTTGGAAATGCAATTGGCGTTACAGATGCGGCCATTGCTATGGCAACGGGTAAATGCTGGTTTCGCGTTCCTGAAACTGTGAAATTTGTTATTAAAGGTACCTGGCAACCTTGGGTTATGGCAAAAGACCTGAGTTTACATATTATGGGTATGATGCACTGGAATGGTCATTTGATTTATAAAACACTCGAGTTTACCGGCCCCGCAATTGATGCTTTGGATATAGCCGGTAGAATGACATTGTGCAATATGACGGTTGATTTGGGAGCAAAAAATGGAATAATTGCCCCTGATGCAACTACCGAAAAATATTTGAAGCCGGTTCAAAAAGGCAGCTGGGATTTTGTGAATAGTGACGAAGATGCACGATTTGATGCGGTTTATGAAGTGGATGTTACTCAGGTAGGACCTACGGTTTCATTACCCGATAAATTAGATGATGTAGTGCCAATTGAAAAAGTGGTTGGTACCAAATTTAATAAGGCATTTGTTGGAACCTGTACAAATGGGAGAACTGAAGATTTTGCTATGATGGCTAAGATTCTGGAAGGGCAACAAATACATAAAAATGTAAACATGGTATGTATTCCAGCTAGTCAGTCTGTTTATCTGGAATGTATACAAAAAGGCTATTTCGAAACACTTATTCGGGCAGGTGCAGCCATTGAAACACCCAGCTGCGGACCCTGTGCAGGAATTCATACCGGAGTTGCTGGCGATGGTGATATTATTTTAAGCGCAGGAAATAGAAATATGAAAGGTAGAATGGGTAGTAAAAATGCTAAAATATTTCTTACTTCCCCAGCCGTTGTTGCTGCAAGTGCAATTAAGGGAGAAATTACTGATCCACGAACTCAAAATTGGTAAATAATTTAAATGTGATATATGCCTGTAATAACTGGTAAAGCCTGGGTTGCCAAAAATTATGTGATGAGTTTCGACATGATTTTACAGAAATTCTGGACTTCCCCCATTGACTCAGCTGAAAATGCCAAATGGGTAATGGCTGGAGTGGCGGAAGAATTTAATCGGGAAAATGGATTTAAAGATTGCGGATATACTTTTATAGTTGCCGGGCATAATTTTGCAGGAGGTGGTAAAAGTATTGAGCATTGCGTTACCGGCTTAATTGGAGCCGGAATACAAGCAGTATTTGCAACCAGTTTTGCCCGACTTCAATTTAGGAATGCGATTAATTATGGATTGCCTTTCATTACCAGTAAAGATATAAACCTCGAATGCAATACTGGCGACGAGCTTTCTTATAATACCGATACTGGTGAAATTACCAACATTACCAATGGTAAAGTATTTAGTAGTGTTCCAGTTGCACCCTTCGTTGCCGAAGTATCGGCCAGTGGAGGCTTAATGAATTTTATTAGAAAGAAAATAGCCGACGGTACCATTCAGGATTTACATTGAGCAAATAGTGCCGGCTTTTATATTAAAGTATAAAGTATGTTTAATAATACACTGAAAAATCGAATTGCTGAAAATAAAACCTGCTATGGAGTAATTTCCCCTACTACCGACCCAACGGTTTGTGAGTATCTGGGATTACTGGGCTTGGATTTTTATATTATTGATGGTGAACATGGAGCTATTACCCTCACCGAAGCTACTCATATGATTCGGGCAATGGAAAATGTAGGAATTTCTGCACTTGCCAGGGTGAGAAGTTTAGATGAGAAATTAATTCTTCAATATTTGGATGCCGGAGTGATGGGAATAATGATGCCTGGAACCGAAACAGTTTTGGATTGCGAGCAACTAGTTCAGGCAATTAAATATTTTCCTGCTGGAAATCGGGGATTGGGTCCGGTTAGAGCAGCAAGATATATGGCAGGAAGTTTAACACAGCAACAATATATTAATGCCGCAAATGCATCTACCCTGGTACTACCGATGGTTGAATCGGTTGCTGCTGTTGAAAATTTACCTGCAATGTGCTCAGTTCCGGGGGTAGACGGTTTTATCATTGGTCCAAGAGACCTGGCACTTAGTATGGGTTTTACAGATGGGCCTCAGCATCCCGAAGTAAAAGCTATGATAGATAAAGCAATTCATATCATTACTGAAAATGGAAAAATTGCCGGAACAGTTGCCGCTAATGCAGATCAGGCCAGAGATTTATCAGCTAAAGGAGTTAGATTATTGTTGAATAGTGTGCAAGGTTTGCTGGCTGGCGGTGTCGCGGCTTTTACTAAAGAAAGAGTATCCTAAATATTCATTAATAAATCCTCCAGTATGCCAACCATTTTAGCCTTGTTTAACTTGAAGCCCAACGCTTCTGTTACCGATTATGAAAATTGGGCAAAATCGAAAGATATTCCTGTAGTCAATTCACTCTCATCTGTGAAGGATTTTCGGGTGTTAAAGATGAATCATCTATTAGGATCGGATGCTCCGGGTCCATACGCCTATTGTGAAATTATTGAAGTGCCCGACATGAATGCATTCTTTGCCGACCTTTCATCAGAGGCAGTGCAGGCAGGCGCAAAGCAATTCAATGAATTCGCAGATAATCCGATTTTTATTGTTGCCAGTGATATCTAAATCTTCAACTATGTATCAACTTCAGCAAAAAGTAGCCATTATTACCGGATCGGGTAGGCATAAAGGAATTGGAGAAGCAATTGCATTGAAATTGGCTTCAGAAGGATGCAACATTATTATCAGTGATCTCGGAACTCCTAAAGGTGAAAACCTTGCTGCAGAGCATATTGGTGTAACTGGTGAAATGACTGAGATTGCAGATGCCTGCAGAAAATTGGGTGCAAAAGTTCATACAATAACCTGTGACGTTCGTATAGAGTCAGATTGTATTCATTTGATTCAACAAACAGTAGCAGAATTTGGTAGGCTAGATATATTGGTGAACAATGCAGGAGTGGGATATTTGATGGAGCCTTTTACCGAGTTTAAGGAAAGCAGTTGGGATGTGGTGTTGGATGTAAATTTAAAAGGACCATTCCTTTGCAGTAAACACGCAGCAAAGCAAATGATAGAGCAGGGAACAGGAGGTGTAATTATTAACATTGCATCTCAGGCTGCTAAAAGTGGTTTCCCTTTTGCTGCAGCTTATACTGCAAGTAAACATGGATTGGTAGGTTTAACGCGAAGTAATGCAGTTGAATTGGGAAAGCACAATATTCGGGTAAATGCGGTTTGTCCAAATCACATTACTACCGGACTAGGCCATTGGCAGAATAGTTTTTTTAGTGAAAAATTGGGAATGGATTATGCAACCTACTTACAGTCAATTGTTCAAAAAAATCCATTGGGCAGAACCGGAGTAACAGAAGATATTGCAAAAGCAGTGGCATTCCTGTGTAGTGATGAAGCTGCCTATATTACCGGGGAAGCAATTAACGTGAGCGGTGGGGAAGAATACCATTAAAGGTTATGAAATTAGGAATAGATATTGGTGGAACCTTCACGGATCTGGTATTGCTGGAGCCCCGAACAGGAAAGTTATACTTTGGAAAAACACTTACCACTTATCCCGATCCAACTCTTGGAATCGTAAATGGAATTGATGAACTGCTTGCACAACATGGAAAATCTATTCGGGATGTAACAACGCTTATACATGGAACTACTCTTGTTACCAATGCAATAATTGAAAGAAAAGGCGCTCCAACAGCACTATTAACTACAGCTGGGTTTGAAGATGTTCTGGAGATTGGTCGTGAAATGAGGTACGATATTTACGACATCTTTATAAAAATGCCCGAGCCATTGGTTGGAAGAACATTTCGAAAAGGGGTAGCTGAAAGGATAGACCATCAGGGTAAAATCATCACCCATTTTCAAGAAAAAAAGGTTATTGAAATAGTTCAATCATGGGTTAAAAAAGGCATTCAGTCTGTTGCCGTATCCTTACTGCATGCTTATGCCAACCCCATTCATGAGCAAAAAATTGGTTCGATCCTTACAAAGCATTTCCCGCATTTATCTTTCTCATTAAGTAGTGAAGTAATGCCCGAAATAAGAGAATACGAAAGAACCAGTGCAACTGTCATGAATGCCTATGTACAGCCATTAACAGGAAAATATCTGCATCAATTAACAGCCACACTAAAGGAAAAGGGTTTTACAGGAAAGTTGCACATAATGAATTCGGCAGGTCGACTCACTACCATTGCCGGTGCCATACAAACTCCTGTGCAGTTGCTGGAAAGTGGTCCTGCAGGGGGTACAATGGCAGGAATATTTTTCGGAAAATTGGTAAAGAAAAAAGATCTCCTTGCTTTTGATATGGGTGGAACAACTGCTAAAGCTTCAATGATTCGCAACGGCAAGCCGGAAATCACCAATCATTTTGAAGCAGCAAGGGAAAAACGTTTTAAGAAGGGAAGCGGATTGCCCGTTCGGATTCCTGTTATTGATATGATTGAAATAGGCGCAGGTGGTGGCAGTATTGCTCACATCAATCCTTTAGGGTTACTTACGGTAGGTCCGGAAAGTGCTGCTTCACAGCCTGGACCTGCCTGCTATAATCGGGGGGGACAGTTTCCCACAGTAACAGATGCTGATTTGGTTTTAGGATTTTTAGATCCTGATTATTTTTTAGGTGGTACAATGCGATTGAATAAGTTAAAGGCAGAAGAAGCCATTCAAAAGTATATAGCCCGCCCTTTACATATTTCTGTGGAAGCAGCAGCATGGGGCATTCATCGACTGGTTAATGAGAATATGGCAAATGCTGCCAGGGTACATATTATTGAAAAGGGACTGGATCCCCGACATTTTTCAATGTTAGGTTTTGGTGGTGCCGGTCCGGTTCATGCATTCCAGGTTGCACGTCAACTCAACGCCAAACAGCTAATCATACCCGCCGGGGCCGGTGTTTTAAGTGCATTGGGCTTTTTGGTGAGCCCGGTTGCAACGGAAAACATCACCAGCTATATTAAAACGCTAAATCAAATAGATTGGTCTCACCTCAATAAATTATTGAATGGGATGGCTGTTCAGGGAAAAAAATTTTTACAAAATGCCGGAATTGCAAACAGTAAGATTACTATTTCTATTATAGCAGATATGCGTTATGCCGGACAGGGGCATGAAATTTCGGTTCCTATCCCAAAAGGAAAATTATCCGCTGCCTCAATCCCTGCTATTACCCGCGAATTTTTGTCGGAATATCGCTTGCGATATGGAAGAGATATACAGGGCATTCCCATTGAGGCAGTAACCTGGCGAGTGTTGGTAAGTGGTCCATCAACACAAATGATTCCAAAACAGTCAGTTGTTGGAAAGCATACCGCTGCTTATAAAGGGAAAAGAAATATTTTTTGGGGAAATCAATGGATACAAACCCCAGTTTATGACAGATACCTGTTGCAGCCGAATAAAGTTATCAAAGGGCCATGTATTATTGAAGAGTTTGAAAGCACCACCGTTATCGGACTACGAAGTACAGTTAAGTCCGACAGTTTTAATAATCTGATAATTGATTTAATATGAGATACAAATGGATAATGATGATTGGTATCTCTTATTTTATCAGTCAATCGTGTGCACAATCGCCAACTGAAATTTTACGGCGTACAGTTGAGGCATCCGGTGGAGATATCTGGCAACAACCTAGAACATTATTACTTCAGGGGACTGCTGTATTTACCCCTTTTGGTAAAACAGATTCAGCCCATTTACGCATATTTGATCGGTATAGTATGTATCGAATTTATCCGTCTGAAAATAAGGCTGCTCACCAGGCGAATGGGAAAATTCGGTTTGATGCTTTTTCCGGAAAAGACGTGTTCATGCAACTGATTTATGATGGGAAGCAATCCATAAATCAAATGAGTGATGAGGCTAAAAAGTATCAGGTTTATTTTTCATGGAGTAATAATTTTGGTTTTGGGATCATTCGCTTTGCGAATCAGGATTCTTTTAAAGTTGAGCGATTAGCCGATGATCAGGTAAATGGGCATAACTGCTTTACCATTCAGATAACCGATCCTAAAAAAATGGTAACTACTTTTTTAATTGATCAAAAGCGATATCTTATCAGAGGCATGTATTTTTTAACCAGTGTTGGTTTTCATCACCGCATTTATGACCAGTTTAGAAAAATAAAAACAAGTAATGGATTTTTTGTACAACCCGGATCAGTAAAATTATTTTTTGATGGAGTGAAATGGATGGATATACATTGGAAAAATAATCAGGTGAATATGCCAATTCCGGATGAGCTATTTACCCAAAATAATACTGAGTATGCCCCGCAAAAAAAATAACATCACTTTCAATGCAATAGAGTTAAGTCTATTGTGGAGTAGACTCATTTCGCTGGTTGATGAGGCGGGAACTACTTTGCAACGAACTGCCTTTTCTTCTGTTACTCGTGAAAGTGCCGATTTTGCAGTAGTATTAATGGATACTCATGGCCAGTCGTTAGCACAGAGTAGCGTTAGCGTTCCTTCTTTTCTTGGCGTAATGCCCTTTCTGGTTAAAGCATTGATTAAAGAATATTTTCCTTTACCTACCTGGCAGGAAGGTGATGTTGTAATAACCAATGATCCCTGGCTATGTGCAGGGCATAAACCAGATATAGGCATTGTAACTCCAATATTTAAAAAAAATCGCCTAATCGGTTTTATTGGATGCATTGCGCATTCTCCAGATATCGGTGGAACCCTGTGGGGGGCTGGAGCAAAAGATTATTATGAAGAAGGTTTATATATTCCACCGATGAAATTGTATGCTGCTGGTAAAAAAAATGATACTATTTTTTCATTGATTGCTTCTAATGTGCGGGCATCTCAGCAAACCATTGGTGATATCCTTGCTCAGGTAGCTGCAAACGACCAGGGTATTCGTTCTTTACATAGAATGCTGGATGAGAATAATTTAGATTCTATAAACGAATTGGGAGATCAGATTATTCGTTCTTCTGAATTAGCAATGAGAAAAGCAATTCTGAAAGCACCAGATGGCGTATACACTTCAGAATATTTTGCAGATGGTGATGGGATTAAGGAGCCTGTTCGCTTTGTTTGTACTATCACGATAAAAAAAGATGAAATATTTGTTGATTATACAGGCACATCTCCCGCTCATTCGCTTGCAATTAATGCCGTATTAAATTATGTTTTTGCTTATACTGCTTACCCAATCAAATGTGTTTTCAGTCCGGAAGTCCCCAATAATGAAGGAAGTTTTCGCCCTATACATGTTTGGGCTCCTGAAGGAAGTTTACTCAATGCAAAAAAGCCTTCTCCTTTGGGTGCCCGAAACGTAACAGGAAATCTGCTGCATGGTCCAGTTATGAAAGCTTTGGCACAAGCAGTTCCGAATCAGGTGCAGGCAGATTGTGGAGCAGCTGTTTGGGTAATGGTATTAAGTGGAAAGAATAAATCAGGAGCGGAATTTGTGGAATATTTGTTTTTAGCTGGTGGATATGGAGGTAGAAAAGGAATGGCCGGTGCCCCCACTCTTTGTTATCCAACAAATGTAGCCAATGTACCAATAGAGGTTTTCGAAAATGATGCACCCGTATTGGTAACCGAAAAAAGTTTGCTAAGAGGAAGTGGTGGACGGGGACAATTTCCAGGTGGAGAGGGACAAAGATTTTCATATAGAAATATCGGTACACTTCCCATTCAGATAAGTAATGTTACTGAAAAATTAAATCACAGTGCTTATGGATTACTTGGTGGAGAACCTGGTAAAAAAGGAAAATTATATGTAAAAGGAATCAAAGGAAAGAAACGATTTACTCCCCCTAAGGGTCATGATATCTTATTACCGGGAGAGGAACTGGTAATGGAACTGCCTGGAGGAGGTGGTTATGGAGCCGCGAAATGATTTTTTAATTATATTGTACAAAACCTGTTTATGCCATATCAATTACCGCCGGTTTGGACTGAGCTCAAACAACATGCAGTATTTCCTGAATTTAGTCATGATGAACGAGCCCGATATAATTTTCTTGCCAACCTAAATCGCTTTATTAGTACCGTGATAGCACCCGGCAATCAGCTTGCTTACGCAAAGCGGGTGGAGCCGGCATTTGTAAATGCAAATGGTCGAGGCTTTGCTGATCGTTTTGAAGTGGGTGAAGCAATGAAGCAAGACCCGGTTTATCAAATGTGGGCATCATTAAGAAGAAGTACGATGGAAATGAGGCAACAAAACGGTAGAGCGGTTGTATTACGTCAGGCACAGCAATTGGCTAACAGGGTTGCAAAAGAATTGGAGCATACCGATTTGCTGCAGTTAAAAGAAAATTTCCAAGTACCCCCATACTTAAGGCATGTAGATAATCACCTTATGCCCGGAAGTTATCATACCGAATATTTTCAGGGGGATGTTTCAAATGCAGCTAATTATGATAGTGGATTATTTGTTACTAGTGGCGGAATGTTAGGTAGTTTAACTGATGGAGGTGGAAGGGCAATTGCTGCTTGGATAAAAGAAACTTACCCCGATTTTCACCCTCATCAGATTTTAGATATCGGTTGCGGATTAGGTCATAATACCTTGCCCATAGCAATTGCCTTTCCTGATGCAATGGTAATTGGAATTGATGCCGGTGCCCCTATGTTGCGATATGGCGCAGCTCGGGCTCATGCGTTGAAGGTGCAAAACGTTAAGTTTATTCAGGCTGATGCTGCCGATATGAAAGAGTTTGCTGATGGTCAGTTTGATTGGGTTCAAACAACCATGTTTTTACATGAAACGGGTGGGAAGTCCATTCATAAAATTTTTAAAGAAATTGGTCGGGTGTTGAAAAATGGCGGACTCAACTTACATATTGAGCAACCACAGTATACCCCTGAAATGAGTATGTACGAACAATTTATGCGAGATTGGGATGCCTACTACAATGCTGAACCATATTGGGGTCACATGCATGATCTCAAGCCTGAGGAATTAATGGAAGAAGCTGGTGTGCCAAAAAATAAATTTATGCAAGTTGGGGTAAAGGCAATTAATGATCTGGATAAAAAGAAGCAAGATGGGAAAGTTACAGAAGATTATGGTAGAAGCCCCATCTGGAATGTGTTTGGTGGTTGGAAAGCCGAATAGTTGGAAAGTATATTAGAAGTATATAAACTATAGATATGAAAACAGAATTAAGCGGTTCTCATGCCGGAGGATCAATACAAAGTTCCACAGCTGCTGATGCAGTGAACGACATTGTAATGGCTGGGAATAAAAGTAAAGGAGGCCGGCCCTATTTTTTAGAAGATCCTGCAGTAGAACGGGTGTTGAATATAACAATGGCAGTAGCTGCTGAAGTGGCTGTTTTGCATGAGCGAATGGATACAATTGAAAGAATACTGGAAGCCAAGGGACTTTTGAATAGGAAAGAGATAGAAAATTACATTCCGGATGAGAATGCTGCAGAAGAGCGTCAGGGGTGGCATGCCAGATTTTCAGCTCGCATCCTAAGAATAGTTCAGCAGGAAGTTGAGGCGATAGCCCATCCTGAAAATAATACGCCTATGCGCACTATTGCTGACGAAATAAATGAAATGTAGCATGATGTCTGCAGTAGAAACGGTGAACGAACATTATCGGGTAATTATAGAGAAAGATTATCCTGGAATCATTGATAAATATGTTTCTTCACCAGATACGTATGTTGTTCTAGAGGGTCCGCGACTCACCACCCGTGGATTTGATAAAATCAGTAAGGGTTGGGGTGACTTTTGTATTTCGCCCATACAACTTTTGTCAATCGATTGGATAGAGGGTCCTTTTTCTGAAGAAACTGCTCTAATGGCTTGGGTGAGTGGCATTATCAAACTAAGCATACAAGTAAATGAACGTGTTTTCGAAAATACTTTTCGTGCCAGTTTTGTACTCAATCAACAGAATGGTAACTGGAAGATAAAACACGAACATGTTTCCGTGGTTCATCCCGATCCCTATGGTATTGGTGATTGGTCTAAATTAAATTCTCCATCTTCAACTGCATCCTAATGAATGAAGCTAATGCAGACTTTGTTTCGCGAAAAGCAATTATAGGGGTGGTAGTGGCTGCTTTGGGATTTTTTGTGGATTTGTACGATATTATCATTTTTAGTGCTGAACGTATTGATAGTTTTCGGGATTTACAAATTTCGGAAGATACCTGGCCACTACATACACGTAATATATTGAATGCGCAAATGCTGGGGATGTTAATTGGTGGATTTTTGTGGGGTACTATTGGCGATAAATTTGGCAGATTAAAAGTTTTATTTGGTTCTATTTTAATGTATAGCCTGTTTACGTTTATCAATGCCTATGTGAGAGATGTGAATAGTTATATGTGGTGCCGATTCCTTGCCGGGGTTGGCTTAGCAGGAGAACTGGGTGCAGGTATCACATTGGTTAGTGAACAAATATCTGGAAAGTACAGGGGCTTTGCAGTTGCTTTGGTGGGAGGAATCGGAATGTTTGGGGCGGTAACCGCAGGTATTGTAGCAACTTTTTTTAGTTGGAAAACCAGCTTTATTATAGGCGGATTGTTGGGTATTTTATTATTATTACTTCGCTTTAGTGTGGCTGAAAGCGGACTATTTGCTCATATGGCCAATCATTCTGTTACCAAAGGAAATTTTTTGATAGTACTCCGCAATAAAAAAAGAAGTTGGAAATTTTTTTGTGTGCTACTCGTAGGTATGCCGGGGTGGTTTGCAACAGGTATCCTAATTACATTTACCAAAGAAGTAGCTGCCAGTATGGGTATGACAAATCTTCCAGTTGCTGCAACAGTAATTTCATTAAACTTTTTAGGCTTTGCTTTAGGAGATCCTTTATGTGGGTTACTGAGCCAATATTTGAAAAGTAGAAAGAAAGCTATCTTCACTTTCCTCGCTTCATATAGTCTTTTCTTGGCTTTGTTTTTTCTGTTTGCCCGCAATTCAGTTACATTATATTATCTATTTTTTACCATGATGGGATTGAGTGTAGGGTTTACTATCATGTTGCTAACTTTAACAGCCGAGCAATTTGGAACCAATATCCGAACACTTGTTACCAGCTTTGCCTTAAACTTAATCAGGGGTTGGGTAATCCCCCTTAGTTTCGCCTTTCAGTGGGTAGCCGGTTTATTAAATGGTAATTATTACTACAGTGCCATTATCATAGCTTCAGTAGCTTTAGTTTTTGCCTTCTTCGCACTTACTCAACTGGAGGAAACATATCAAAAGAATTTAGATTTTTACGAATAGTAAAAGGGAACGAAAGTAGTTTTCATTCATTTTTTTCATACATTACTGTAATAATTTGTTATGATGAGATGTACATTATTAATATTAGCCTTGGCATTTTTCGGTAATGTTTCCGCACAGGTAACACAAAGAAATATATTATCAACGAAGTATACACTTTCCGATATTCAGTCTAATCTTCAGCCAAATTCTCTTTATCATCCATTTCCGGTTAGTCCATCCGAGTGGAGAGCAGCAGTTCCTGAAAAAGTGTTACTTCAGCTTGTAAAAGATGGGGAATCTATGTTAAATTATCGTTTTGAACCTATTTCTGCAAGTATATCCCTAAACTATGTTCGTACAGGAGATAGATTAGAGCATAGTCATATTTCCTTTGGAAAAAGGGCCGCATTAAAGAAACTCATAATTGCAGAAAGTATTGAAAAAAAGGGTAGATTTTTAGAAGCGATTCTAAACGGGGTATGGTCTATTTGTGAAGAAAGCTTTTGGGGTGTTCCGGCTCATATTGGAAATACCGGGTTGCCGGATGTTGATCATCCCGTAGTAGAATTGTTTGGCGCTGAAACAGCAGCAGTATTAGCCCTTACAGATTATTTAGTAGGTAAGCAACTTGATTCGGTTAATACACTTTTTAGAAAAAGAATCTACACCGAAACGAATCGGAGAATATTTATTCCAATGATTACCGAATCTGCTCAATATGGCTGGCAAAGTAAAACCAGGCCAGTGAATAACTGGAATCCATGGATTCATTCCAATTGGATGATGGCAACACTCCTGCTTGAAAAGGATGAACAGCGCCGTGCTGCTATGTTATATCAGTCTATGCAGGGATTGGATAGCTATTTAAATAGTTTAGGTGATGAAGGTAACTGTGATGAAGGACCAGGATATTGGTTTGCTGCCGGTGCGAGTGTGTTTGATTGTTTACAAATACTTTCAACTTCTACCAATGGCAAAGTGGATCTATATCAGGAACCACTGGTAAAAAATATGTTACGTTATATTACCAAAGTACATATTGCCGACCGGTATTTTGTGAATTTCGCAGATGCCGATCCTACGGTTACACCTGATGGTATGCTGCTTTATAGAATGGGGAAAACCATAAAGGATTCTACCTTATCTAAGATGGGTATTTGGGCATTTCAACAATATGCTGCAAAAAATAAGGGATATAGCGGCTCTAGTGAAGATTTCATGCGCCCCCGATTTTTATTTAATCTGTTGGATATAAAGGAAATAAATCAAATAACTTATGAATATACCCCACTTGCTAATTCATGGATGGAGGATGTACAGTTACTAACAGCCCGAACAGCTGAAGGACTCTTTCTCGCGGCTCATGGTGGACATAATGCCGAAAGTCATAACCATAATGATGTGGGAGATTTTATTATCTATTCCAATGGAGAGCCTTTTATCATTGATGCGGGAAGAGGTAACTACACTGCCAGAACTTTTTCATCAAAACGATATGAACTTTGGTTTACTCAATCTCAATACCATAACCTTCCTATAGTTAATGGATTTGGTCAATTGGCGGGTAGAAACTTTGCAGCTCGAAATGCTAATAAAACAATCAATGCAGAGATGGCTCGGGTTAATCTGGATATCAGTTCGGCATACGATCCTAGGGCTGGCGTTAAAGAATGGAATCGGACTATTACCCTCAACAAATTAAAACAAACCATCACCTGTTCCGATCAGTTTCTGTTACAACAAATACCCGATTCTTTGCAGCAGGTTTTTATTACCATTGCGGATATTCATCAGCAACAGCCGGGAGAAATAATACTCACTGCCACCTCTGGTAAAAAAATGTTATTGAAATTCGCTGCTAGTGATTTTCGATTTTCTGTAGATTATCCATCAATGGAAGGAATGGAATACAGCAGTTTTAAAACTAAATGGGGTGGAGCTTTGCTAAAGCGATTAGTTTTTCATTCATTAAGAACCAATTACAGCGGTGCTTGGAATTTTATATTTCAGCCCATTAAATAATTCCCCCACGAAATACAACTTTGAATTAATCAGTTTCCTGCATTACGCTATTTAATGCATTTCTAACTTTACGTATAAAGGGTGGAACAATTTCAAAGGGATTGCCCGGAGAAAGTGTTTCAATGGGTAAGTATCCTCTGTAGGTGGAATTTTTTATGATACGAAACAGTTTTAATAAGTCCATATCTACTGTCACCCCTAAATAATTCAGCTTTTCCTTTATTTGCCAATTTACTGCCTGGTTGGCCATTTTTTCAATTTCGCCGTAGGGCTCTTCAGTTACAAAACTGCCGGTATCCAATACTAAGCCAAACCATTCACTGTTTACTTTTTTTAATAAGGAGTTTGCTTGTTCGGCTGTTTTAATAAAGTCGTTATGATTTTGAAAGGCAACAATCACCCCTTTTGATTTGCCTTCTGCTGCACATGCTGCCATATCGCTCGCTATCCAGTTAGTTACTTCCTCTCTTTCGAATTGATCGGGCATAGCTTTAGCAGTGAATACCCGAATAACCGGTGCTCCAAGCTGTGCTGCCACACCAATCCATTTTTTAGTCCATTCCACTTCTTTACTTCTAACCGACGCATCTGAATTTCCAAATTCAGTTCTGATTCCTGTTCCACTTATGGCAATTCCTAATTGATGCGCTCTTCTCTTTAATTGATAAATATATTCGTTTGAGGGAATATCAGGATATCCGGGAAAATAATAACCGGTTAGGTCTGCAGCCCCCAGTGATTCACGGGCACAAAATTCAAGAATATCAAATAAAGTAGTTGATCCGTTTTTCAGTGGAGTATTAAATGAATAGGCATTCAAACTTAACTTAAAACGATTTTCTGAATTTTGTAAAAGGGGAGCAGTTTTCGAAAAATCAATTGTAGGAATATTATGCAAAGCAATACCAGAAAGTAACCCCGCCTCTAAAAAGTTTCTTCTATTCATCATATCAATTTTTAAGCATAGTTCCATATACAAATGCCTCCATCATGGCAAAAGAGCGGATAGCTTCAGCTGCTGAACAAGGATTAGGCCCTTTGCCTAAAAAAAATTGTGTTACTTTCTCGATCATGGGTTGTTGAATATGTGCAGGAGGAGTAAACATCAGATGTTCTGATGATTGATCTGTAACTACATTTACTTCATTTCCAAAAACAGAAAAAGCTATTTTTCCTTTCGTTCCATTTATTTCAATTACATCTTCTTTACATGCTTCACTGGAAGTAAAACACCAAATACCTGAAAAGAGAATACCCCTATCGAAGCTTGCCACTCCGGCAACAACATCCTCTGCATCATACAATTTAGCCCGGTTGTATGATAAGCCGGAGAAATGTTTGGCCTCACCAAATAGAAAAATCAATAAGTCAATTTGATGTGGTGCCAAATCATAGAATATTCCACCTCCAGATAATGCAGGTAGAACGCGCCAATTCTCAGCTGGGTTTGCTAGTGCTGCCGATTGGTCGGGTAAGTGCATGCTTATTTTTACAGTAGCAATTTCTCCAATTTTTTTTTCAGCAAGCATTTGTTGTATCGCAAGAAATTTTGGCAGTGCTCTGCGATAATGTGCAATAGTGAGTGGTACCCCTGTGCTAACGGATGCTTGTTCCATCCGTTTACAGGAGTCAAGACTAATACTCATAGGTTTTTCTACGTATACCGGTTTACCTGCCTGCAGGGCTGAAAGGGTATAGATTTCATGAAATGCAGGGGGTGTCGCAATATATATTGCGTTTACTTCCGGATCATTAATCAATTCTTCAGCATCGCTAAACCATTTGCTTACATGATGACGACGGGCATAATCTGCTGCTTTTTCAGCATCCCTTCTCATCACAGCAACTAAGTGGGAATCAGAGACCAACCCAAAAGCAGGACCGCTTTTTACTTCTGTTACATTCCCACATCCAATAATTCCCCATCGAATAGAATCTGCCATTGTATTTCTTTTATGCTTTAATTAAAGTTAATCATTCCCTGGGAAAGCAAATAAGGTACATTATTGTAAAACCTACATCGTTTTCGTAAAAAATGATGGAATTTTTGGATGAATATTGGCTAAAAAGTATTCAATTCATGTTGCGATTGTAGGATGAAATTTTACTTTCACTCCAATTTAATATTATGAAAAAAAGCAGACGATTGTTTATCAAACAAATTTCGGGTTCAACCGCAGCGGTTGCTTTTGGAGGTATCTTACCCGGATTTTCTGCCGCCCAATATAAAAGAATTAAAGGTGCTTCCGATCGGATTCGCCTGGCCATTATTGGAACCAATAGCAGGGGTGCCGCGATGGCAACTGTTTTTGCTCGTCAACCGAATACTGAAATCGCATTTATTTGTGATGTAGAAAAAAAAGCACTCCAAAAAGGAATAGAATCTGTAACCAAAACCGGGCAACCTGCTCCCATTGGAAAAAATGATTTTAGGGAAATCCTTTCAGATACATCTGTGGATGCAGTTTATATTGCAACACCCGACCATTGGCATGCGCCTGCCACTATTTTAGCTTGTAAAGCAGGTAAGCATGTATATGTTGAAAAACCATTAGCCCATAATCCTCAAGAAGGCGAATGGGCCATTGAAGCAGCCCGAAAATATAATCGGGTAGTTCAAATGGGAGCACAAAGAAGATCTTGGCCTCTGCTAACTGAGGGAATTCAGGCCTTGCATTCGGGGATTATTGGGAAAATTCATCTCACCAAATGCTGGTATACCAATCAGCGTAAGCCCATTGGATTTGGAAAAGAACTTCCTGTTCCGGATGGATTAGATTATGAACTATGGCAAGGTCCGGCACCCAGAAAACCTTATCGGGATAATCTCATTCATTATAATTGGCACTGGTTTTGGCACTGGGGCACAGGAGAAGCATTGAATAATGGTACTCACGAAGTAGATGTGGCAAGATGGGGATTGGACTTACAATATCCCTTGGCAGTTCAATCATCCGGTGGAAGATATTATTATAAGGGACAAGATGATTGGGAAACACCCGATACACAAATTATCACTTTCGATTGCGGAGAAAGTACGCTCATATGGGAGGGAAGAAGTTGCAGTAACTTTAAAGTACAGGGCACCGACAGAGGAGTAATTTTCTATGGAGAAAAAGGAATTATGCAAACAGGTCATAATGGATATACCATTTTTGATGAAAAAGGAAATATACTTCAGGAAGTAAAATCAAATGCTGTAATTGATGGACGCAATGCAGCATCTCCCAATGAACAATTAGATGCAGTACATGTAGCAAATTTCCTTGACTGTATTCGACTCAGTAAAACACCCAATGCAGATGTTGCCATTGGACATACAAGCACTCTTTGGGTGCAATTGGGAAATATTGCTCAAAGAACCGGAAGAACCTTGCAGATTGATCCTAACAACGGAAAAATTTTGCGTGATAAATTGGCTATGCAGTACTGGGGGAGAAGCTATGAACAAGGTTGGAAACCAATCGTTTAACTATTATTTATAAAAACACTTTTTTATGTCGTCTAGAAGAAAATTTATCGGACAGTCAGTTGCTACTGCTGCTGCAACTCTTAGCTTACCCCTTATAGGAAAATCCAGCCCTTTGAATCGGCAGACAGATTCAAATGGAGGAGTTGATTTTCCTTTAGGAATCGCAGGTTATACCTTTTTCAAATTTGATATTGATCAATCCATAAATATGATGAAGCGCGTGGGCATTACTAATTTGTCGCTTAAGGAAGTACATCTGCCTATGAATAGCTCGGAAGAAAAAATTAAATCAACCGTTGCCAAATTTACCTCTGCCGGTATTTCAGTATATACGATAGGAGTTGTATATATGAGAAGTAAAGATGCCGTAGATCAGGCTTTTAGATATGCCAAACATGCAGGGGTTAATATGATTGTGGGAGTGCCAAATTATGATCTGATTGATTATTGTGAGGAACAAGTTAAGGCATATGATATCAAATTAGCGATACATAATCATGGACCAAAAGATCCACTATATCCTAGTCCGGGCGATGTATATAACCGTATTAAAGACAAAGATCCACGTTTAGGATTGTGCATTGATATTGGACATACGGTTCGTGCAGGAGTTTTGCCTGAGAAAGCCGTTAAAGACTATAAAGACCGATTGTTTGATTTACATATTAAAGACGTAACTATTGCAGCCGAAGAAGGAAAGGCAATTGAAATTGGCAGGGGAATTATCCATTTTCCTGAATTAATTAAAGCTTTGAAAAAAATTCAGTACCAAGGGGTATGTAGTATTGAATTTGAAAAGGATATGGGTGATCCATTACCAGGCATAGCCGAGTCGGTAGGCTATTTCAGAGCTGTTATGGCAGCAGGATAATCTGAAAAAATTTGTAAATATTTTTAAAACCTGCCCATTTTAGGCAGGTTTTTTTATTGCTGATTGGGCGGCTGAGTTGTACCTCCGGGTGGATTTACACAATTAAGATTGTACATTCTTCTGGCATCTCCATAACCCTTAGCTTCCGATGTAAGGAATGACTGACATCCTTCAGGAACTTTACCAACATTGTATAAGCATATTGCCCTATAATATTCTGCTTTTCCGTCAGCTGTCCATTTATTATTTACTACTCTTTCAAAATAGGGTAAAGCAGATGCCCATTCTTTATTCAAAAAATGCACTAATCCAATATTTTCAATTACCGGGGAAAATTTAGAATTTAACTTACGTGCACTTTCATATAATTCCATAGCAGTTTTCAAATCGTTTTTAGTGAAAGCCTCATTTCCCCTTTTAAAGAAATCGTAAAAAAGTAAACTATCCTGATAAGCCTCTGGAGTGGGAGCCGGGGCACCTCCAGGAGTAAATGGGGGAGGTGGACCAGCGGTTTGCTGATTTTGAGGAGCAGTTTGAAACTGAGTGATTGGAACTGTGGTATTTTGTTGCACTTGCATTGGTTTTGGAATATCACCTATTTTTTCATGTAATATTCTACTATTTCGAATGGTAACCGAATCTTTTGGAAAAAGGGCAAGTGCAGAATCTGCTACTTTTACACAAAACGAGTCAGGATATTTCAAAACCGTAAGACCATATAAATAGTTATTCCACACTTTGGCCATACCCTCATCACTTCGATATTTTCTAATCAAATTAAAGTCTCTGAATAACCTACCTGTATCTTTTTTATTTCCACACACAAAAGCCAATAACCCAAAATATGCTGCATTTCTGGGTCGATTTTCAAAAGCAATTATGCCGTATTTGTATGCACTATCGTAGTATCCATTTTCAAAAAACCATTTACCCTTAATAAATTCAACGTAATACATATAGGGGTTTTCCTTTTTCACATTTTCAAACATGGTCATTGCTTCTTCAATTCTTTTCTCATTCAGCAAATAGCGTCCTTTCATCAGGCTCAATGGTAAGCCCCACATGGTTACATTAGTAAGAGAAGGAAGCTGATCGTTGATTTCGGTTGTTTTTTTACTAACAACATCTGCATTCACATCTTCAAACATAACCGATTGAACAATCATTGACTGATTGGTTTGATAGGTTACATAAACCGTTCCTATAGTCAATACTAAAAATAGAGGTAATAACCAACTAAGTATATTCTTTGTTGAATCAGTTTTAACCGAAGTTCGAATTTGGCCAAGGCGAACATTTTCAGAAGCATTCAGACCAAATAATAAAACAAAATAAACCTGCATGGGTGCCCTTTCCATCGGAAAATTTAGGAAAGCATCAGTAAAATATCCTGCTAAACCAACCAGTGATAACAAGAGGGGCATCTTTTCATCATGATCGATTGATTTAGAAAAAATATTTTTTAATGAATAGAAAGGCAATAAAAGAAATACCAACAGATAGCTAATTCCCCCAAAGATTCCACTCTCCCCAAAAGCTTCCACAAAATCATTATGTGCATGCACACTCATAGAATTGTCGTCGTTGGAAAATTGATCGAACTCCTGTGATGTAATTTTCCAGTTTCCATAACCTCTTCCTGTTAATGGATAATGTTTAAACAAGTCTATTCCTACTGCCCAAATACTCAACCTGTTAGATGAAGCCTGTTCGGTGAAGCCTATAGACTTGATTCCTTCAGTAACTGTTCCATATTGTCCTTTTTGACCATCATTTGTATTTCTTCTTTGCGTTTCAACTGTTATCTGCGATAACATCAATGCAATTACAATAGGAAGGAGATATAAGGAAATATTTTGCAACATTTTTCTGGCATCTTTGTGGTCGAGAAACTCATACAAACAATAAGCTATAAAAACTATTAGTTGAAAAATAATTCCGAGATAAGATGATCTTGCGTTGGCCAAAGCAATTGTATATAACGCTAAGAAAAGAATGAATAAATTCAGAAGCCTTTTCCATTTTTTACCTATATAAGCGCAATACAAAGCGAATGGGATTTTAACCACAATTGCGCTGGCAAAAATATTTTTATTTCCGGTTACCCCCTTCATATTTAATACTGCACCATCAAAGCCCATTTCTCCTACATCATTAAAAAAGACTTGTAAAGCCTTAAAAACATCATAGAACAAAATCAAGGCAACAATTTGTGCCAGAAAGGGTAAAATAGTACGGGTTTCTAATAGCAAACAAATAATACCGGTAAAAGCAATAAAAGTTATAACACAACGGGCATAACAAACAATGAATTCATTTTTATTGAATGCAAAAAAGAAACTGAGTCCTGAAATAATGCAAAATAAAGTAAACATCCTACTAGGCACCTGAGCTAAAGAGGAAGAAAAATGCTTCTGTAAATCATCAGAGCGGGAATGATTTTTACTATATAAATAGATGATTGTGAACACATTAACAAAACTGAGGTATAGCCACTGCGGACCATTGAAATCAAATGAATCTCCTCTGGGAACAAGATCTACCAGCACATACATGGCTAAAAGAATGAGGCTCATGTAATTAGCACTTGTTAGGCTATTGAAACTTACAGACGTGGTTTTCTTTACTTTCATTTCACTAAATTAATACTTTCATCTGCTGTTAATCCTATTTTTCCTATAAACAGCCTCACTGACGCAAAAATAATGATGATAGAAAAACCGAAATTGTAGGTTTTTGATCATTTTTTTCGTAAATTGGGAAAATTAAAAAGAAATTTATGCCTACAGGAGTAGTAAAATGGTTCAATGATGCAAAAGGATTTGGGTTTATAACGCCGGACGATGGCGGTGAGGATTTATTTGCCCATTTTTCAGCAATTAATATGGGAGGTTTCAAATCCCTGAAAGAAGGTCAAAAAGTGAGTTTTGAAATTACCGATGGTAAAAAAGGTAAGCAGGCTGCTAATATTCAGGCAGTTCAATAAAATATACTGCCGGAAGAAGCCTGAGGAATTTGATAGAACATTACTTAACCCCTTAACTGGGGTTATTTTATTGCCAACAGTTGAAATTATTTAATTTTTTATTTCTATTAAAGGGATGGATAGAAAATAATAAATATCCTCCCCCCTTAACATTTGGCATTTTCAGCAAAGGTGTTAGAAATTCAAAATTGTGAACACCTATAGTAAAGGGCCCCACTTTAATTGCAGCACCCATCCATGTTTCACCCTGTGCAGTTAATTGAAGCGGTAAATAAATACCCAGCCAATCATTTTCCCAGCGGGGGGTAATGGATATCTGATTTATTTCCCGGGTTCTCCATTTTAGGGGTGACTCATCTGATAGTAGATTTAAGTTGAATAAAGCGTTTAAATAGAAGTGTCCAGTAATTTGTTTATCAAAATTTAGAATAAGCTTGGTAGGGAGGCTAATAGAGAAGTTACCAGTTAATTGGGTATTGGTATTAAAAATAGTACTTACGGAGTCTATCAGATCAGGTAAGTTTCCGGCTCCGTTGGTTTTATTATCAATCATGGCATCCGTTATAGAGGGCTTGAGGTCGCTGAAATTTCGGGATGGAGTGGCATATTGATATTTATTTGCTCCAATATCTAATATACTAATGCCTAATTTCCATTTATAGTTGAGTAATTTATTTTCATTTTTATCGTCGGATTGACTATTATATCGAATGTATTCAATACCCAAACTCGTTCCAATTGAAGATAATGATTTCGACATTACATCATTGAAATTTGAAATGGTAGTTCCAGGCTCGTATATTGCTGAGTAGCCAAATCTTCCACTTCCCCCCGTAAAAAAGTAAGAAGTATCTATTCCATTGGTGAACTCCTGATAAGTAATTTGCTTAAGATTTAAGTAAGCACCTGAAATTCCTTTCATGAGTTGCAGTGTAATACCCGCACTTAATCGTCCTTCATCGTTTGCAAACAGTAAAGTAGATACATTCAAATCTCCTTCCAGCCAGGCATTGTGAGTAATGTAACCTCCAATATATGGCGTGGTTCTATTTTTTTGTAAGAAACTGAATAAACTACTCGTAGTATCTACAATATTTACGGGTTGTGTTCTATAGTGATTGTAAAATCTGGCACGAATTCCTCCACTAATTGCCCATTTGGAATTCAATTTAATCATACCGTTTATTAAACCAATATCACTGTTCGCATGAATAAAATGATTCATCAATCCAACCCTAACTCGAATAGCACCGGTATCAATCAATAAAGAATTGCTGCTAATAGATACCTGAAAGCTTACGGGAGAAAATTCCCACAAATAGCTATTATTAACAGGTGATGCAGGATTGATAAAGCGTGAAGTGCTTCCAGAATAGGGTGAACCATTAATTGCATGGTAACTTTGGGCAAAGAGAAAATTACTCATTCCCAAGCTCACGATGAACGAAATAAAAAAATTAGGTTTAATCATAATATAATTAGATACCTAGATACTTTAAAGTACAGCCCCAACTCTTATTTTTTTGTATTTTATAACAAATTTGTACCTTCTAAAAAGAAGTTATTCAATTGATAGCAAAAATAAACTTAGATTTTTAACATGTAGCGAAGGTTTTTATAAGTTAATGCATCTAAATATTAATTATCAGCCTTTGAATGAATCTGAATTTATACAAGCATTACAGAGAGGTGAATCGGCAGCTTATCAACGATTGCTGAATGAAACACAGGATTGGGTATATAATACTGTGTTAGGTATAGTGCAAAATGAGTCTGCTGCTGAAGATCTGGCTCAGGAAGTTTATATTCAGGTATTCCGGTCAATTGGAAATTTCCGAGGGGATGCCCGGCTAAGTACCTGGATGTATCGAATTGCCATTCAAAAAGCACTTGATTGGGTTCGTAAACAAAAACGAGCCCAATTTTGGAGAAACAGAGGGTTTGGTTTGCATACAAATGAGGAAACCAATTTTAATCACCCCGGTGTTCTGGCAGAGGAAAAGGAACTGGCAGCAGTTTTGTTTCGGGCTGTAAAAAAATTACCCGAACAACAACAAATTGCCTGGATTTTAATAAAAACAGAGGGACTGCCTTATTCAATAGTTGCTGAAATAATGAAAACAACGGTAAAATCGGTTGAAGCTTTGATGCATAGGGCAAAAACAAACATTAAAAAAAACATTCAGCTTCATTATAAATAATATTCAATTTATGGATCAAAATTTTACAACCTTGGAAAAAATGGCAGATGATTTATCTCCCATTGGAAGGGCATCTGCCCCGGTATTTTTTTCCGAAAAGGTTATGCTCCGTTTGTATCAACCCAATCAACCTGCCGCTGAATGGTATCAGTGGTTATTCTTTAAGCCAGCATTGTTAACTGCTACTTTGTTATTTTTCTTCCTGATCAATTGTTGGATTATCAAATCATCAATTAGAAGTAGTTCGAATTATTCCACAGATAATACATCCCAGTTACAGCTGCTGTCGGTTGATTTAAATATTACCAGCGAAAATAATTTACCATATAAATAATCATATGAAAACATCCAGTTTACCAAGATGGTGGGCAGTTGCTATTATTGCCCTCATACTCGCCAATCTGATTTCTCTTTTTATTTTTTGGCAAAAGCAATCCCATCAACCTCCACCCCCCCGTGAGCCAGTTGGTAAAGGGGTTCATCACCTGCTGGAAACTATCGGATATAGCCCGGATCAATTGGCTCAGGTAGATCTTCTTCGGGAGGACCATGAAAAAAATATGCAACCTTTATTAGAAAATAAGAGGAAGCTTAAAGAGGCTTTCTTTTCACTAACGAGTAAGCAGTCTGTTTCAGATTCAGAATTGAACGCTGCTGCTGTTTCAGTTGCCAATAATGAACAAGCATTGGATAAACAAACTTTTAGTTTTATACAAAAAGTGCGTGCTTTGGGTAATGAGCGGCAGGCACAGCAATTTGATTCTTCGCTTCGTCAAATGATTGGCTCTTTGGTGGGAGGAGGCGGTCCTCCTATGCGTCAATCCATGAATGATATGCAGCTGGATGAAAAAGGCAAGCCTGGCAACCCTCCTTCACAGAGACCTCCCGGGGAGCCGGGTCCTCCGCCTCACAGACAAATGCCACCCGGACCCCCGCCTCCGCCTCCCGGTGGGCATGAAGGTCCACCACCCCATCCAGATAAATTACATAGTGAAATGCCTCCTCCGCCTCCTATGAAGAAAAATATGGATAATCCTCGTTAAATTACCTTTAATATAAATCTTATGAAATTCAAAGCATTTATTTGTTGCATTATTTTAATGGCCGGTTATATGCTGGTTGTAGTTGCCTGTAAAAAAGATACTACTACTTCCACCACTACCACCACCGAACCGGTTCCGGATGTATTTAAAAAATTTGCATCCTCAGTTGTTATCAGTTCCGATGGCAGTTATATAACCCTAAAAAGTAATGGCGTTCCCGATCATAAGAGTTGCTACTTTGCCAGCAGTGATGCAAGGTATGAGGTTTATAATGGTAATAATCCTGCGTTTTCTAAAAATCCCAATACTATTGGAACAAAAAGTTTTGTATTTAAGATTCCTGCTAAACCAGTAGTTGATGCCGCACATCAGTCAACACCTCTCGGGCCAATTGGAATTGCTATTAATGGGGTAGCCATATACAACCAGTATGCAGGTCCTAATCAGCCACTCACCAATGAAATCAATTCATTCGATCAATATAACGGGCATCCAGATCCAACCGCTACCTATCATTATCATGTTGAGCCTTTGTATATTACACTCAATCTTACCAAATCGGCACTCATTGGTTTTTTATTGGATGGGTTTCCAGTGTATGGTCCGCTCGAAAATGGTAAAACCCTTACTAGTTCCGACTTGGATACCTATCATGGGCACACTTCTGCTACTGCAGACTATCCAAATGGTATCTATCATTATCATATAACAGCAGATGCGCCTTATATAAATGGTGCAGGATTTTATGGTACAAAAGGTTCGGTAACACAATAATAGATTTTTCCAGCAAATAAACTTTTGAAATTGGAAGAAACAAAAAAATAAGTGATCATCGGTGTTTAGTAAAGTTATTTATTTCGTTGTTTAGCATTTACATTAATAAGAAAAGGATATTCATACTTCAACTTATGATATAGTGAAATTCTTCTTACTATGCTATGAATATGCTAATTCCTTTCTTTGTATAAACGACGAATTAAATTGTGGGAAGTTATAAAAACAGGCTACTTGCATCATTCAAATTATATTTTATAAGTATGATTCGCAATTGGGAAAAATATTTTACCAGGTATATTCATTTTTTGGTGTACATCAATTTATCTGCGTTTGCAGTATCCTGTAATCAAAATCAAACAATACCTGCAACGGAAACCGACACCGACTCAATATTACCTTATTATTCAGATGCATCTTTCACTCCAAGATGGAGAAATAATCGGGATACCGGCTATTGTAACCACCACATTTCTTCTTTTAAAGTAATCAATCAGCTGGGAGATACAGTTTCAGAAATCAATTTGAAAAACAAAATCTATGTTGCTGGTTTTTTCTTTACGGCTTGTCCTGGTATCTGTCGTAATCTTACCCAGCAATTAAGAAAAGTACAGGATGCCTATATAGGGGAGGACGGCATACAGATATTGAGTTTTAGTGTAACTCCTGAAACAGATAATCCGGATAAGCTGAAGATGTATGCCAATACTTATGGCATTGAAAGTAAAAGATGGTGGTTGTTAACCGGAAACAGAGACAGCATCTACCAAATGGCAAGAAAAGAATTTTTTGCCGATGAAGATATGGGAATGCAAAAAAGTAGTAAGGACTTTCTTCACACGGAGAATCTTTTATTAATTGATCATGAACGTTGTATTCGGGGAGTATATAAGGGAACATCCGCAGCGGAAATTAATTTACTGATCAGCGACATTAAAACTTTATTGCAAAAATGAATAAAGTTGCATTTGGTTTGTTTTTGATAGGATTTTTTAATTCAATAGGTTGTACTTATCCTGTTAAAGAGTCGAATGCAAAAGACGCTAAAAAATCGATTTTATCAACCGTTTCGATAGTTGGTAACAATCACAATGGACAGGTTATCTGGAAAAATGGTATTTGTTTTCAGGGAACTGAACCGTTTACTGGAGAGTTGATGCAGGCCGATAGCTTAGGAAATCCGGTGAGTAAGCAGTTTTATTATCATGGAAAAGAAGAGGGTTGGTCGGAGTGGTATTATCCCGATGGGCGAGTAAATGCTCGAAGGTATTATCATAAGGGTGAAAAAGATAGCGTACACAGGGGATGGTGGCCAAATGGGAACCTTAGATTTGAATATCATTTTCATCGGGGGCAATATGAAGGCTGGTTTCGGGAATGGTATGTTTCCGGGAAGCCTTTAAAAGCTGTTTGGTATGAGGGTGGGGAGGAAATCCGCGGAATAGGGTGGAGAGAAAATGGAAAGATATATATGAGCTTTGAAGTTAGGAATGGGAGGTTATTCGGACTGGTGAACCCTAATTTATGCTACAGTTTGCAAAAGGAAAAAGGTGTATTTGTTTCTGAAAAGCGAAAATAAAAATCCCCTGTAGAAACAGGGGATGTACGATTGCTTGCCAAATATGAAAAGAGGTAGATAATTTTATTAAATGCTTGTAATCAATTATTTATACAAAAGTAGGGGATTATTTTGAAATAATAAAATTTTTAATAATAATAACATTTATTTAATAATTTAAGAAAAAAATCGGACTTTATGGCAAAAATATAAACATATAATAAATTTTAATATAAAATTAATATTGAAAATTATATTTTATTCGGGTATATCTCTAACGCCTTACTCAAGCAATCCATAGCAGATTTAAGATCTTCTTTATTCAACACATAGGCAAGCCGAACTTCCTGCTTTCCCAGCCCAGGCGTTCCATAAAAGCCAGTGGCTGGTGCCAACATGATGGTTTTCCCCTCATATTGAAACTCTTCCAATAACCACTGACAAAACTTGTCGGAATCATCAATCGGGAGCTTTGCAATGGCATAAAATGCTCCTCCCGGGTTAGGACAAAAAACACCTGGAATTGCATTTAAACGTTTTATCAGCATGTCCCTTCGGGATTGATATTCTTCCTCTGTTTCTTGAAAATAGTCGGCAGGTAAATCTATGGCAGCTTCCGCAGCTATTTGAGCAAAAGACGGTGGACTTAATCTGGCCTGAGCAAATTTCATTACTGCATCCAGTACCTGTTGATTTTTGGTGATAAATGCACCCAAACGTGCACCACAGGCACTATAACGCTTACTGATGGTATCCATTAATATCACCTGCTCTTCCGCCCCTTTGAGGTGCATGGCACTGATATGTTTTCCACCATAGCAGAATTCCCGGTAGGCTTCATCTGAAAATAAAAATAGGTTGTATTTAATAACCAACTGCTTTAATTGCTCCATCTCTTCAGCGGTATATAAATACCCGGTTGGATTATTAGGATTGCAGATGATGATTGCCTTCGTGCGAGCAGTTATCTTTTGCTCCAGTGCTGCAATAGGGGGTAGTGCAAAACCATCTTCTATAAAAGAAGTAACTGGAACTACCTTCACCCCTGCAGCAACTGCAAATCCGTTATAATTTGCATAAAAGGGCTCTGGTATTATTACTTCATCTCCTGAATCTAAACAAGCCAACATACCAAACTGAATAGCTTCACTCCCACCAGTAGTTACAATTATTTGTTGAGGAGTAATATCAATCCCTACCGATGCATAATATTGCGTTAGCTTCTTCCGGTAACTTTCATTTCCTGCGCTATGACTATACTCCAAAATCTTACTATCGCTGTTCTTAACGGCATCCAGCATAGCAGGAGGAGTAACAATATCGGGTTGTCCGATATTTAAATGAAAAACTTTGATACCTTTCTTTTTTGCTGCTTCGGCAAATGGTACCAGTTTTCTGATTGGGGAGGGGGGCATCTGTTGCCCTCGGTTACTGATGGTTGGCATAGTGCAAAGATAGAACGACTCTGCTGCTGTTCAAAACAAATAACGCAACCGAAGGGGTTGCGTTATCTAAAAAAATATATTAATATCTCTATTTCTTTTCAGGAATTACTTCTCCATCAATAGTTAAAATGAATGGATTGGATAGCCCGGCAAATTTAACTGTAACATTTTTCTTGAAACTACCTGCATTTTCTGCATTGTAAGTTACCTTAATCTCGCTGGATTTCCCTTTCATTATGGCTCCTTTTGCATACTCGGGCGTTGTGCAACCACATTCGGCCGTGGCAGTTTCTATTACTACCGGTCGGGAAGAGGAATTGGTAAAACTGAAAACATAGGTAACTGGAACATGTTGCTTGATTTTTCCAAAAGAATGAGTTTTTTCAGCAAATGTTACCTCTGTTTGTGCATTCACTAAACTAATCATTCCGAAAAAAAACAATAGGGATAAAATCGACTTCATTGTAAGCAATTGACTAAATTAATGTTTTACAGGGCTTGCTGATTGTGGTGTTGCTGGAGCTGCTTCCTGCTTTGGTGCTACACCAACTCCGCTTAACATCACCTGCTGAGTCATATCATGATCGAAATAGATTGAAGTTAATTTAGTATAAGGAGCTGCAGTTAAATTGTTATAGCTAATCGACACTTTTACTGTTTGCCCGGGTCCAAATTTTTGATTAGGAATAAAATTAGGAGTAGTACATCCGCAACCCGCTTTTGCACTTAATAATGTAACAGAATCCTTGCTTATATTAGTAATTTCTACTACATAATCAACTGGAGTTCCAATAGTCCTTTCACCGGCATTGAAATTGGTATTCGTGATTTGCAGCACCTTGTTGATGTCCCAAGGGGTAGGCGTAGCAGCCTGAGTTTGCGCTGATACCACATAACCTGTAAAAATGAAAGCAATGGCAAATAGAATTTTCTTCATAGGGGTATTTTTGTTTAATAAAATTAACTAAAAACAATGCCAAAATTGTAATTTTTCCGAAAAAACCGGGCATTAACTTAGTTTTTAACAATCTATAGACTGTCTGAAGCCAATTTTTGTTGCTTCCAACAGTGCTTTTTTCATTTTAAAACTATTTTCCTGCGCCCTATTGAGTGCGTAATACTAAATTTGCGGCATGGACCAAATGGTTTCTCAGGAGGGGCTGGATAGTAAAATGTCTTTTGAGGCATTTAGACAGGCAATCCTGCAAGATTACCGAATGGCCGTAATTAGTAGGGAAGTCAGTTTATTGGGTAGAAGAGAGGTGTTAACTGGCAAAGGTAAGTTTGGCATTTTTGGTGATGGAAAGGAGGTTGCCCAGATTGCAGCTGCTAAGTTTTTTCAACCAGGAGATTTTCGAGCTGGTTATTATCGTGATCAGACATTTGTCTTTGCTTCAGGTATTTCTACCGTGCAGCAATTTTTTGCTCAATTATACGGAGACCCAGATCCAACGCATGATCCATTTAGTGCAGGCAGACAAATGGATGCCCATTTTGCTACTCCCATAACTGATGAACAAGGAAACTGGTTGGATATTGTAAACAGGAAAAATAGTTCTTCCGATATGGCTCCAACGGCATCACAAATGCCCAGAGCAGTGGGATTAGCCCTTGCTTCAAAGTTGTTTAGAAACGCAGCTGCGCCCGAACTATTTGCTCACTTAAGTCGTTCCGGTAATGAAGTGTGTTTTTGTTCTATCGGCGATGCCAGCACTTCAGAAGGTCATTTTTGGGAAGCAATCAACGCTGCGGGTGTTTTACAAATACCACTGGCTGTTTTTGTATGGGATGATGGGTATGGCATTTCAGTTCCTACGCAATATCAAACTACCAAAGGTTCCATTTCTGAAGCTTTACGTGGAATGCAAAAGGAGGATGGTACCAATGGTATTCGTATTTATCAAGTGAAAGCTTGGGATTATGCAGGCATGTGCGAGGTTTTTGAATCTGCCATAGCACAAATGCGAATAGATCATGTGCCTGTACTTTTTCATGTGCAGGAAGTTACACAGCCGCAGGGCCACTCAACCAGTGGAAGCCATGAACGATATAAATCTTCCGAAAGATTAGAGTGGGAACGGGAATGGGATTGTAATAAAAAAATGAGGGAATGGTTATTACAGTGTGAACTGGCAACGTTTGATGAACTGAATAATTTAGAGGCAGATGCAAGAAATCATGTGAAGGAAAGTAGAAGAATTGCTTGGGATGCTTATCAATTACCCATTCAGGAGCTGGCAAAAGAAGCCGGCGAACTGATTCGGGAGATGGTGATTAACGATATTCAGGTATATCAACAGCTTCAATCGATGGCATCACGGTTGCTTTCGGGAAAGGAGCTGTTCCGAAGAGATGTAATGCGCTCAGTATCGATTGCAATGGAACTGGCACCTCATTCACCCAGCATAGAGAAATTAAACAACTTTTTGAAACCGCAACAATCGATCAATAGGCAACTTTATAATTCTCATCTTTATAATGAGGGTCCAAAAAGTACGTTGAAGGTATCAGGAGTTCCTGCAATATATCATGAAAACGCTCCGGTTATTAATGGATATGAAGTACTCAACCGGTATTTCGATCTGTTGCTGGCGAATAACCCTTATGTGTATGCTTTTGGGGAAGATGTTGGTAAAATTGGGGATGTAAATCAGGGCTTTGCAGGGTTACAGGAAAAACATGGGGTAGACAGGGTAGCAGATACCGGAATTCGGGAGTTAACGATTGTTGGACAAGCAATAGGATTGGCACTGCGCGGATTGAGACCCATTGCCGAAATACAATACCTCGATTATCTACTTTATGCGTTGCAAACTTTAAGTGATGATGTGGCAACCGTACACTTCAGAACAACGGCACAACAAAGTTATCCTCTAATCATTCGAACAAGAGGTCATCGGCTGGAAGGCATTTGGCACACTGGATCTCCAATGGGTATGATGGTTCATGCTTTGAGAGGAATGCATATTGCAGTTCCTCGCAATATGGTGCAGGCAATGGGTATGTACAATACTTTACTGCAGGGTAATGATCCTGGAATTATTGTTGAGTGTTTGAATGGCTATCGTTTAAAAGAAAGAATGCCAGAAAATCCATTAGAATACCAGGTTCCCCTTGGCATACCTGAAATCATCCGCGAGGGAGGAGATGTTACTATAGTTTCATATGGTTCTACATTACGTATCATAGAAGATGCTGCAAACCGATTAGCGCAAATGGAAATTGAATGCGAAATCATAGATGTACAAACACTGCTACCGTTCGACATTCATCACCAGATTGTGGAGTCGTTGAAAAAAACCAATAGAATTTTGTTTGTAGATGAAGATGTACCTGGCGGAGCTTCAGCCTACATGATGTCGAAAGTAATGGAAGAACAAAATGCATTCCGATACCTCGATGTTAGTCCGCGCACCCTAACCGCCAAAGAACACAGAACCGGTTATGGAAGTGATGGTGATTATTTTGGTAAGCCCAATGCAGAGCAGGTTGTACAAATTGTTCAGGAAATGATGCGGGAATAAGTAATCAAATTTTTCAATTCTTCTCGATTTTCAGGAAAGCGCTTTTTCCATTCATTAGTAGGTAACCAACAATTTTTTGATTTTCCCCACCAGCGATATCGATTATTGGCAATCCAATCATATATCCAATCTCTTACAAACGCGGGAATCATTATAAATAGATAGAGCAGAGGCCAGGCTCCACTTAATTTTCGTGCAATGCGGAGCGCAGCGGTTGAACGAAAATACCATTTGCCCGATTCAATGAGTATAATGCTCCGTGTTGAATCGATATGATACTCCGAATCAGCAATCAGGGATTGAGCCAGCTCCGATTGTAGTGGTATAAAATAACATTGCTTTTTTATATCACGCTTCAAAATAAATTGAACAGAGCTTTGACAGAGATTACAAACGCCATCGAAAAGGATTAACAACGGCATAGCAAGGGAGCGAATGGCTCATTTTTCGGTAAGGGAAATAATAAAAATTGTATAACTGGTTATCCCATATTATGGAAAACCTTAGTAACATCTTCATCCTGCTCAAGCCTTTCAATCAGTTTACTAATTTCTTCTGCTTGTTCGTCAGTAACCGGAACTGTATTATCGGGAATCCATTCCAATTCAGCACTAATAGGGGAAATGCCTTTGTCTTCAAGACCTTTTTGCAGTTTTCCGAAATCTACAAACTGACATCTCAATACCAGTATTGAGTTATTGTTTTCATCCACACTTTCACCCATTTCATCTAAACCAACATCAATCAATTCCAACTCCAATTCTTCGATATTGAGACCCTCGGGTTTGAGTTTGAAAACCCCCATTTTTTTGAATTGAAAACTAACGCTACCGGTAGTTCCCATGGCTCCATTTCCTTTATTGAAATGACTTTTAACATTGGCAACGGTTCTAACATGGTTATCGGTAGCGGTTTCTACCAGAATGGCAACACCATGGGGTCCATATCCTTCGTACAAAATTTCTTCATAGTTGGTGGTATCTTTTCCGGTAGCTCTTTTGATGGCAGCTTCAACACGATCTTTCGGCATTCCCACACTTCGGGCATTCTGAAAGCATCTGCGTAATGCAGGATTGGTTGAAGGGTCAGGACCTCCGGCTTTAACGGCAATTACGATTTCTTTCCCAATACGGGTAAACTGCTTAGCCATCCTGTCCCAACGGGCAAACATGGTAGCTTTTCTTACTTCAAAAATCCGTCCCATAGTGTTTTTTTTGATCCGGTAGCCTTACCGGGATTGCAAAATTAAGCTTTGCAAGTGTAGAAAACAACCCTTCAAAAAAGAACAGCCGGATTCGATTAGAATCCGGCTGTTTCAGCATAAAAGGTTGGAATTTCTAAAACGGTTATTCTTTCAATTTACTATTAGCTTTACTGTATCCAAAATAAACCAGCAATCCTACCACCATCCAAATTAAGGCACTAAATTGTGTTTCCTTGGGTAGGCCATAAATCATGGCAGCACATACAATCATCCCCAAAATGGGCACTAGTGGTACCAGTGGAGTTTTAAATGGTCTTTCTCTGTTGGGGTCATTTACCCTCATAACCCATACACCTACACAAACCAGAATAAATGCAAACAGGGTTCCAATGCTGGTAAGATCACCCGCAACTTTTGAAGGTACAAAAGCGGCAAATGCTCCTACAAAAACAAATAAAATCAAATTCGACTTGTAAGGTGTTCTGAATTTAGGATGCAAATCAGAGAACATTTTGGGCAACAATCCGTCGGAAGCCATAGTATAAAACACACGACTTTGTCCCATCAACATTACCAGGATTACCGATGAAAAGCCAGCAAGAATGGCAATGGTTATTGTTCTCGCCAGCCAAAGTTGATCTTTCATATAGGTTTCAATTGCATAGGCAACAGAAGCTTCTTTTCCAGACTTTACAAAATCAGTATAAGGGGCTACGCCTGTTAATACCCAGGAAAATAGAACATATAATAAGGTACAAATTATAAGTGAGCCCAGAATACCAACTGGCATGTCTTTGCGGGGATTTTTTGCCTCCTGAGCCGCAGTTGAAACCGCATCAAATCCAATAAATGCAAAGAATACTACCCCTGCTCCCGATAATACACCAAATAAACCATGATTTCTTATATAGCTGTAATCATAAAAGGTTCCATCAGGTTTAAGTGCTGCAGGCGCATTTTCTGGAATTAAGAAAGGGGTATGGTTTGCCGGGTTGATATATTTCCAGCCAATAATGATAAATAGAACAACGATAGCAACTTTTACAATAACAATAACTGAATTTACCAAAGCAGATTCTTGCGTACCCTTAATCAGTAATAATGACAATAATAAAAGGATAAATAATGCAGGCAGATTCATGATTCCCGTATGCATAACATTATTGGCATCCAGGGCTCTTTCAAGCGGTGAATGGCACCATTCATAAGGAATACTTCCCAAATGGTACTGCTCCAATAATTTGTTTAAAAATTCACTCCATGCGATGGAAACGGTGGCTGCACCCAATGCATATTCCAGAATCAAGGCCCAACCAATAATCCAGGCTATTAATTCACCCATCGTTGCATAGGCATAGGTATAGGCACTTCCTGCAATAGGAATCATGGAGGCAAATTCTGCATAGCACAATCCTGCAAATGCACAGCCAATAGCAGCAATTATAAAAGAAAGGGTAACGGCAGGACCAGCATGTTCACCGGCAGCTGCGGCAGTTCTAACAAACAAACCGGCACCAATAATGGCCCCGATTCCCAGTGCAATTAAACTTCCTGCGCCCAATGTTCTTTTGAGCCCCTTATCAGAGTCTCCCGCTTGCGCCATTAAAACATCCAAAGATTTTTTTCTACTGAATAAACTCATATGTTACAAGGTTAAGTTTTGAATAAAAAACTACCGGAAAAATAGGCAATTCTTTGCTTTCTGCCGGAAAAGTTTTCAATTCCTGTTTAAGCAAGGGTTTACAGGGGAATTGCTATATTGCAAAATAATTAGTTTGCTTTATGAAAAAGTCGAACCGACTCACCCTTTATATACTGGTTGCAATGTTTGCCGGAGCGGTATTGGGCTATGTGGTACATACCCAGGCTTCTCCCGGATTTATCGAAACTTTCTCCAAAAACATCAAATTATTAACCACTGTATTTATTCGGTTGGTTCAAATGATTATTGCCCCTTTGGTATTTTCCACCTTAGTGGTAGGTATTGCCAAATTAGGAGATTTGAAGTCGGTAGGAAGGGTGGGTGGAAAAGCGATGTTATGGTTCATTGCGGCTTCCCTGGTTAGCCTGTTATTGGGCATGGTATTGGTAAACTTTTTTCAGCCCGGCGCCGGCTTTACCAATGTTCAGGTAGACACAACCGAGGCCGGTAAACTGGTAAACAATACCCAACAGTTCAGTTTGCAACAATTTGTTGAGCATATTGTTCCCCGCAGTGTGATGGAAGCAATGGCAACGAATGAAATTCTGCAACTGGTAATTTTTAGTATTTTCTTTGGAGTAGCGGCTGCCGCTATGGGTGAGAAGTCTCAGGTAATTGTAAAGGCCTTGGATGCAGTTTCGCACGTGATTTTGAAAATGGTAGGATATGTGATGAATGTGGCACCTTTCGGAGTTTTTGGAGCTATTGCAGCTGTAATTGCTTCTAAAGGACTGGATGTATTTGTTTTTTATGGAAAGTACATGCTTTATTTTCTGATAGGCATTGCCACTCTTTGGATAATCATGCTTTCGGTAGGCTACCTGATATTAGGTAAACGACTGCCCGAATTAATCCGACATATTCTTTCTCCTTTAATCATTGCTTTTAGTACCACCAGCAGTGAGGCGGTTTTTCCTAAATTAACAGAGGAACTTGAAAAATTTGGTTGTAAAAACAAAATTGTTTCCTTCATTCTTCCTTTAGGGTATTCCTTTAATTTGGATGGAAGTATGATGTATATGACGTTCGCCAGTCTTGCAATTGCACAGGCTAATAATATCCATCTCGATACCGGCACCCAGCTAACCATGTTGTTAGTGTTGATGCTTACGAGCAAAGGAATAGCTGGTGTACCCCGTGCATCATTGGTTATTGTTACAGCTACCTGCGCGATGTTTAATATTCCACCGGAAGGAATTGCCCTTATTTTACCGATTGATCATTTCTGCGACATGTTTCGAACAGCAACCAATGTTTTAGGAAATACCCTGGCAACAGCAGTGGTTAGTAAATGGGAAAATGAACTCGATCCTGCAAGAACAGGTGCCGACCTGCAATAAAACCCTTTTAAGTAAAACGCATGTTATTATCATTTTTGCTTGCTGCCGATTTTCACTGGACTCAACTATTGCAACCGCAATTTTATATTGAGCATGGTGGCTTATGGCTTATTTTATTAGTTGTATTTGCAGAAACCGGATTGTTTGCCGGATTTTTTCTTCCGGGTGATAGCCTTTTGTTTGTTGCCGGAATATACAGCAGCGATATTGCCCGTGTGCTCATTGCTCCGGGAAATGAAATACTCGATTTATTATTGTTGGTTGTGCTCATTGCTGCTGCCGGTATTGCCGGAAATTTCGTGGGCTTTTGGTTTGGAAAGAAAGTAGGAACTGCCATGTATGATTGGAAAGATAATATGCTCTTTAAAAAGCGATACCTTACCCAGGCACATGATTTTTACGAAAAACATGGGGGAGGAGCGATTGTGATTGCCAGATTTATTCCTATCGTTAGAACTTTCGCACCTATAGTAGCAGGCATTGTTGGAATGGATCAGAAAAAATTTACTTTTTTTAATGTAGTGGGATGTGTTGCCTGGGTATTTAGTATGCTATTCGCAGGCCATTTCTTACAAAAATGGATTTTATCTCAGTTTGGTTTCGATTTGAGATTGCATCTGGAAGTAATTGTACTGGGTATTGTTTTTGTTACTACTGCTCCCATTTTATATAAATTGATTTTTCATAAAGGAAGTTCCGACGCCAAAACCCCCGAATCCTAATATGCGCAGTCAATCGGTTTCTCCTGGATTATTCTCCCTTCCCGTTTTAGTGGGAGCATTGGGTTTTTTTGTAGATATCTTCGATTTGTTATTGTTTTCAATCATTCGGAAACCCAGTCTCCAATCTCTTCAATTAAGTCCGGAAGAGGTTTTGCATAGCGGGGAACTGATAATCAGTATGCAAATGATTGGGCTCACAATTGGAGGAATTTTTTGGGGCATCATGGGAGATAAGAAGGGGCGATTGAGTGTTTTATTTGGATCCATTTTATTATACTCCCTTGCCAGTATTGCCAATGGAATGGTTCAAACAGTTCCTCAATATGTATTGGTTAGGTTTATTGCAGGGGTAGGCTTGGCAGGCGAACTGGGTGCCAGTGTTACATTGGTTACAGAAATGTTGCCAAAAGATAAACGAGGGATAGGTGCTACGATCATTGCTACCACCGGTGTTTGTGGGGCTTTGGTGGCATATCTGGTGTATGATTTTTTTAAAGACTGGAGACTCTGTTACTATATTGGAGGAGCATTGGGGTTCCTTTTATTATTATTGCGCGCGAATATGTTCGAAAGCGGTTTATATGCAACTGTAAAAGAGACTACCACACCCAGAGGCGATTTTAGAATGATTATCAGTAACCGAAGTAGATTCATTCGCTATTTGCGTGGAATACTGATTGGGTTTCCGGTTTGGTTTGTGATTGGGGTGCTGATTACTTTTTCGGATCAGTTTGGAAAAGAGATGGGCATTATGGGGGTAGATCCGGCTCGAGCTATATTTTATCAATATATTGCCATTGGGTTGGGTGATATCAGTGCTGGATTACTTAGTAACTATCTAAAAAGTAGAAAAAAAGCACTTTGGATTTTTTATTCAATTCTTGTTGTATCCATCCTGCTATATTTTTCACAGGGGTTCGGTTGGGGTTCACTCACATCTATGTACTGGATATGTGCCTTTATGGGATTCGGATCGGGTATTTCAGTTTTGTATATTACCATGTCGGCAGAACAATTTGGAACCAATTTACGTGCTACAACTGCCATCTCAATCCCAAATTTAGTGCGGGGATTATTGCCACTGATTATCTTATTGCAGAAATTATTGCAATCTGTAACAAAAAGTTACCTGCATGCTGGAATGATTTGTGCTGTATTGGTTTTGTCGGTAGCCATTTGGGCATTAGTTCGCACCAGAGAAACCTATGGGAGAGATATGGATTTTTTGGAATCCTAAAATGTAGGCTTCTGTTGAAAGGTATTTTTTGAGTAAATTCATCCATCGTTAATAATAGCAATATTGTTCCTCTAAACTGCCCTTATGAATTCAAAACCGGTTGGTCTCTTTTCAATTCCTGTGCTGGTTGCTGCACTAGGCTATTTTGTAGATGTATACGATTTATTACTGTTTACAATTGTACGAGAGCCAAGTTTACAGGGTATTGGCTTGGTGTTATCCGATAAGGCATCCATATTGGCTGCCAGTACACGCATCATTAACTGGCAAATGATTGGATTATTAATTGGCGGAGTGTTATGGGGTACCATCGGTGATAAGAAGGGGAGACTTAGTGTTTTGTTTGGTTCCATAGCACTTTATTCGGTTGCCAACTTTATAACCGGATATGTGCAATCGGTGGACCAATATGCTATGCTGCGTTTCCTTGCCGGTATTGGTTTGGCAGGCGAGTTAGGAGCAGGTATAACACTTGTAAGTGAATTGCTACCTAAGGAAAAAAGAGGGGTAGGTACTTCCCTCGTTGCAGGTATTGGCTTATTCGGAGCTGTGTTTGCTTATTTCATTTTCAAATTCACCAACGATTGGCGAATCTGCTACAAAATTGGGGGTATTTTAGGTATTGGATTATTATTGTTACGAATTTCGGTAGCTGAAAGTGGCATGTTTAATAAGGCAAAAGAAAGTGGAGTTTCCAGAGGTGATTTTCTGATGTTCTTTACAAATAAGGGAAGATTTAAGAAATATATCCTGGCTATTTTGATTGGGTTGCCAACCTGGTATGTAATTGGGATTCTGGTAAATCTAAGTAATCGCTTTGCAGGTGAATTATATGGAACCAATCATATCGAAAGTGGAAGAGCCATTATGTATGCCTATGTTGGAATTGCTATTGGGGATATAGTGATTGGATTGGTGAGTCAAGCATTTAAGAGTCGAAAGAAAGCATTGATTAGTTTTTATTTTTTATCTATTATCGGGTTGATTTTCTTCTTTAGCAGTGCTAATCATAGTGACACAACTATGTACGGTGTGTGTGGATACCTGGGCTTCAGTACAGGTTTTTGGGCAATATTTGTTACCATGGGTGCAGAACAATTTGGAACCAATTTGCGAGCAACTGCGGCAACCACCATTCCTAACATGGTTCGAGGCGCCCTACCTTTAATTAACTGGATGTTTTTAGATATTTTTCAAAAAACCTATGGCTGGAGTATCACTCAAAGTGGTATGGTAACAGGAGCTATTGTTATGGCAATTACTTTAATAGCTTTCTACTTTACCGAAGAAACCTTTCATAAAGATCTCAATTATACAGAATCATAGTAATTGCATGTTTGAGATAGAAATCAGTTAAAAAATTCAGATTGTAAAGTAAACACTACTTTTACAATTTATACGCCCGTATACATGAAGTTTTTAATCATTCGATTTTCTTCCATTGGAGATATTGTGCTTACCACACCGGTAATTCGTTGCTTATATCAGCAAGTACCAGATGCAGAAATTCATGTGCTTACAAAATCTCAGTATAGAAGTATTTTTGAAGCAAATCCTTACGTGCATAAGATTATCGAAATAGGTTTTAGTAAACGATTGATGCTCCATGAACTAGAGGTTGAGGGCTATGATGCAATAATCGATCTGCACCATAATTTGCGCACCTTTCAAATTAAAAATGTTTTGAAAGGAATTCCATCTTATTCATTCAACAAACTTAATTGGCAAAAGTGGTTATTAACTGCAATTAAGATTAACCGTTTACCTAATAAGCATATTGTCGATAGATATCTGGAAACTGTTTCCGATTTTGGAGTAGTAAATGATGGAAAAGGGTTGGATTATTTTATTCCTGAAAATCACAGGATACAGGTATCTGATCTCCCCTTTTCTCACCAGATGGGTTACATTGGACTGGTGATTGGAGCGGCACATGCTACAAAACAATTGCCGGTAAAACATTGGAAAGCACTTTGCAGTAAAGTTCCATTCCCCATCATATTACTGGGAGGCAAAACAGATGCTGAAAATGGTGCTGAAATTGCCTCAATAGACCCAATAAAAATTTACAATGCTTGCGGAAAATTCTCATTGCACGAGAGTGCAGACTTAGTAAGTAAAGCCCGTTTGATTATAGCAAATGACACCGGATTAATGCACATTGCAGCTGCATATAAAAAACCTATCATCAGCATCTGGGGAAATACAGTTCCTGCTTTTGGCATGACACCTTATTATGGAATTGAAAATATTCCACAATATCAATCTGAAGTAAAACTGGGTTGTCGCCCCTGCAGTAAAATAGGGTATGATAGTTGTCCTCGTAAACATTTTTCATGTATGGAGTTGCACGACTCAAATCAAATTTTACAATGGGTTGAACAATTGATCAATCAAACTAACCGTTCGTAATGCTCAATAAAAAACCCCACTACAGTGGGGCTTTTTTTAAGTAAATGATTTTTTTACAGGGTTTTCAGCACCTCATTCATACTTCTAACAGCATCAGCACTTTTGTTAAACAGGGCTTGTTCTGATTCGGTTAATTCAAGTGGAACAATTTTTTCCCAACCATGTTTACCAATTACTACAGGTACACCGAGGCAAATATCGTTTTGGCCATATTCGCCCTGCAGGCTAACACAGCAGGTAAATAATTTTTTCTCATCCCGTACAATGCTTTCTACTAAAGCCGCTCCGGCTGCACCCGGTGCATACCAAGCAGAAGTACCTAATAATTTGGTAAGCGTAGCTCCTCCAACCATAGTATCGTTTACAATTTGTTCTTGCTGTGCCTGAGACAAAAACTGTGTAACCGGAATACTGTTCCAGGTTGCTTTACTAATCAAAGGAATCATAGTAGTATCGCCATGTCCACCAACAACAATTGCATTCAAGTCGGCCGGACTGCAACCGAGGTGTTGACTAAGTTGATATTTAAAGCGGGCACTATCTAAAATGCCGCCCATTCCAATGATGCGGTTTTTGGGTAATCCGGTGCTGGTAAGCGCCAGATAGGTCATGGTATCCATCGGATTGCTGATTACGATAATAATTGCATCCGGAGAATACTGTAGAATATTTTGAGTAACTCCTTTAACGATTCCGGCATTGGTACCGATCAATTCTTCGCGGGTCATTCCTGGTTTGCGGGGAATTCCGGAAGTAATTACAACTACATGTGAACCGGCAGTTTTTGAGTAATCATTGGTGCTACCCATAATACGGGTATCAAAACCGAGTAGGGTAGCCGTTTGCATCATATCTTGTGCTTTTCCTTCGGCTAATCCTTCTTTAATATCCAATAAAACCAGTTCGTCTGCTAATTGAGCACGGGCAATATTATCGGCACAAGTAGCTCCAACGGCTCCAGCACCTACAACAGTAATTTTCATAAGTGATATTTAAGGGTGATTATTTTCTTCGCAAAGGTAATATTTGAGAGCATGCCAAGGGAGAAAATTAGTCAAAACAACATTATTTTCTTTGCAAAATCTCCAGTAGTTCACTCATCTCAAATGGGTGTTCCGGAGCAGACCAATACCGGATTAATTTTCTTTTATCATTAAATACAGCTACAAACGGGGTATAACTAATGCGGAAATAAGGAACAATAAAATAACGACTATCTCTGCCTAGCCGAATATTCGGAAATAGGTTCAAATGGTACTTTTCTGAGAAGTTTTTCAGTTCTTCCAACGGCTTATATGCTGCCATAATGAGCAGGGTATTTTGCAGACTATCAGATTTGCGAATAATTTGCTCAGTTGTTTCGATGCAATGACCACAATCGGGAGAAAAATAGAGGAGTGTATAAAATGGATAAGCGTTGGAGGTATTACTTTTATATATATTGCTATCAGTGAGTAATAATTCAAATGAGGGCCAATCTTGTTTTACCAGAAAGGGGGGAGTTTCCTGAGTGAATCCTGAAAAAGAAATGAGCAGCAATATAACGCAAAGATGAACGGAATGCCTATTCATGAATTCAGATGATTAGTTGGGGGTATTTAACTTCATTTGTTCCATCATGCGTAATTCTTTTGCATCCTGTAAAAATTCAGAGGCAAAAATGAATTTATTCAATAGTTCATCTTTACTGAAAATGATATCCTTGTTGCTTCCTTCCCATTGTTTACGACCTTGATGGAGGTAGATAATATGATCCCCAATCTCCATAACGCTATTCATATCATGCGATATCACGACAGTTGTAATATTGAACTCCCTGGTAATTTCCTGAATCAGTTTATCAATTACCATCGAGGTTTGTGGATCTAATCCCGAATTAGGTTCATCACAAAACAGGTATTTAGGATTCATAACAACAGCCCGGGCAATTCCAACCCGCTTTTTCATCCCTCCGCTAATTTCTGCAGGATATTTATTGTGAGCATCGCGGAGATTAACCCTTTCCAACACCTCATCAGCTCGTTTCTTTTTTGCTGCAGTTGTCCATTTAGTAAACATGTTCAACGGGAAAAGAACATTTTCTTCAACTGTCATTGAATCGAATAAGGCTGTACCCTGAAATAACATTCCAATTTGCTGGCGAAGTAATTTTCTTTCATCCGTATCCATCTCCAGCATATTGCTGCCATTAAATAGAATCTCACCTTTTTCAGGGGTAAATAATCCAACTAGGCATTTGGTAAATACTGTTTTTCCGCTACCACTGGTTCCAATAATCAGGTTACATTTTCCAGCTTCCATCACAGCACTGATGTCTTCTAGAATAATTTTATCACCAAAACTTTTGTATAAATGCTGAATCTCAATCATAATGCCTGCAATGTGAGCTTATATAGCCCTAAATCAAACAATAAAACTACTATAAAATTTGTAATCGTAATAAGTCATCAAGTGTATCCCTTCGGCTAATTAATCGGTGGGTGTTATTTTCGAGTAGAACCTGTGCAGGCCTAAATCGGGCATTATACGTACTTGCCATTTCATAGCCGTAGGCCCCCGCATTGTAAAAAACAAGATAATCGCCTTCTCTAATTTCAGCAATAGGTCTGTTTTCTGCAAACTGATCTGTTTCGCAAATATTGCCGGTGATGGTATATAATTTTTTTGGTCCTTGAGGATTGCTAATATTTTTTATTCGATGAAATGCATCATAAAACATAGGGCGAATCAAATGATTGAAGCCGCTATCTACTCCTGCAAACGTAATGGAGCCACTTTGTTTCAGAACATTCACACGGGTTATTAAATATCCGCATTCACTTACTAAAAATTTACCAGGTTCGAACCAAACTTCCAGATTTCTTCCCAGTTTCGAGAAAATTTCATCCTGTATTTCTTTCGTTTTAATTCCAAGTTCAATAAGGTCGGTGCCGTTTTCATCATCACGGTAAGGAACCTTAAATCCACCACCCATATCCATACAAATCAATTCTGGGAATAAAGGAATTATTGAAATAAGAATGCGGGCAACCTGAACAAAAATGCCCACATCTTTTATTTCACTACCAGTATGAACATGTAAGCTGGTTATATGCAAATTGTATTTTGCAACTAAATCTGTAACCAGATGTATATCTTCGATTGGAATTCCGAATTTACTTTTTTCGTGCCCGGTTGATATTTTCAAGTTACCGCCTGCCATGATATTCGGACGAAGCCTAATACCAACGGGGTAGCTGTGCCCAAATTTTGAACCGAACTTTTCGAGATTGCTCAGGCTGTCGATATTTATATGAATGCCCAGTTCGGCGGCCGCTACAATTTCCGAAAAATCAATTCCATTACTGGTATAGAGTATATTATTGGGAATAAACCCCGCCCTCAAAGCCAAATAAACTTCATTGATTGAGCTACAATCAATACCGCAACCCATTTGCTTAACCAATTTTAATATATTCTGATTGGTTAATGCCTTACACGCATAAAAGAACCGGGTCTTTCCTTGAGAAAATGCTTGTAAAAGTTGCTGATATTGACTGGCTATTAAATTGCCATCGTACACATATAGCGGGGTAGCATACTCATCGGCTAAACTACACAGTAGTGAATCGGGTAGGGGCTGAAACATATGCGAATATATAACACTTACCGGGAGAAAATAATGACCCCTTTATGCATCTGTGGGCGGTGGCGTGTTTTCTTGCGATTCGCCAGCTGAATCATTTTCGTCACTGTCAGTTTCCTGATTGTTTGTTTGAAGATCTGCTTGTGAAGGGGTATCTTCCTGAGTAGCTTCTGCAACTGGCCAGTCGGTGAAATCTTCCGGTTTAACTACGGTGGCTTCAACAATCTGATCAGCCAGCACCTCTTTAATTTTGGGTAAATCTTCAGATGAGTTAATGCCAAAATAATCCATAAAGTTTTGAGAGGTTGCATAGCAAAGAGGTCTGCCAGGCATATGGTCATTTCTTCCGCTGATAACTATAAGCTCCTTTTCGAGTAATTTCTGGATGCTGTAATCACTATTAACTCCTCTGATTGCTTCAATCTCGCCTTTAGTAATGGGTTGCTTGTATGCAATGATGGAAAGGGTTTCCAGTGCAGCAGTAGATAATCGTTTTAAGAATTTATCTCCATTCAGCTGAGCAATAGTAGGATGGAAAGCTGCTTTAGTTAAAAATTGCCATCCGCCACCACTTTGTTTAACTTCGAAAGGATAAAATTCGGTACTATATTTTTCACGTATGCCTTCCAGCGCAGCATCAATTTGTTCGCTAGTGGCTCGTTCTTCCATAAAACCGAATGCATTGTTAATTAGTTCCAATATATCGGCAGCAGTAAGCGGTTTCTCACTGGCGAAAATCAATACTTCAATATGCGGTATAATCTGGCTAAGCTCCATGTTAGGGTGGTAAAGTTATCCGAAAATGGTACACAACAATCAAGAACCCTGTAATGCGGCAGCACCGCTTACAATCTCAGTTAATTCAGTTGTAATTGCCGCCTGTCTTGCTCTATTATAACTGATTTTAAGCGTTTTTAATAATTCATTGGCATTGTCACTGGCTTTATCCATAGCTGTCATTCTGGCTCCGTGTTCACTCGCATTTCCATCTAATACAGCTTTATAAAGTTGCGTGTTTAAAATTTTCGGCATTAATTCTGCAATCAACTGATCTTTGGCAGGCTCAAAAATAAAATCTGATTTTTTTTCACCTGCTTTCTTTGAAACTTTTGGAATGGGTAAGAATTGCTCGCATACAAAGCGCTGGGTAGCAGCGTTTTTAAATTCACTATACACAATTTCTACCGCATCAAATTCTTTGTTTTCAAAAGCATGCATAGCTGCAGTTGCTGCTTCCTGAACCTGCTGAAAACTCAATTGCAAATAAATATCTTTAAACCGGGCGTCGGTTTGAAAACCTGCTTTTGTTAAAGCCTCCCATCCTTTTTTACCAATATTCCAAATGGTTATATTGACTTTTTTATGTTGGGTTGGATATTTTTCGGCAATAGTGGCTTTGGCTAATTTAATTATATTGGCATTATATCCACCACATAAACCTCTGTCGCTGGTAATTACAATGAACAGCACTTTTTCAACAGCCCTTTCCTCAGCAAGTTTTATAGAAATTCCACCCTCTATATTACTCACAATATTACTGAGCATTTCCTGCAATTTATTCGCATAGGGTCTCATTTGAGTAATAGCATCCTGTGCTCTGCGCAACTTGGCAGCACTTACCATTTTCATTGCCTTAGTAATTTGCTGAGTGCTTTGCACACTCTTGATTCTATTCCTTACTTCCTTTAACTGACCTGCCATATGCTATTTTATTACAATATATAATACAGAAATGAAAAATCATCAGGTTGTGATGCTCTAACGGCTTTCTGTGTATTGGGGTGCAAAACTAACCAAAACAGGCTGAAATTCCATTGAGATGTGTAAAAATCGCCGATAAATTCATGTGCAAGGGACAAATTATAGCGATAAGCTTACACCCAAACCATTAGGACCTGCTCCCCATTGTAATTTTCGGGTTTGATTTTCAATGGCTTTGCCATTTTTTTGGTGGGCAAAATATTGCACCAAATCGAGTACCAATAAAAAACCTCCCTGGATTAATAAGCTATTACCATATCCCGTATTCCTTTCATCGGATAGGCGCAGACCCCGTTCCTTCATATAAAGTCCGGTTACTATATAGGAAACATCCAGTCCTGTATTCAGTAAAAGCAATTTTTCTACGGTTTTTTGTTCACGAATCAATTGTTCGGGGCTAGCCTTTTGTTTTTGCTGCATCCTGAGTGCCAAAAATCCAAGCCCGGCAATAGTTAGGTTTACAGTATTCCAATAGGTATTCATTTGGTGCAGATATTGAGTGCTTCCAGAAGTGTTACTTGCCGAAATACTGCCCTGTATAATGTTTGCGGCAGCCCAGGAGCCAAGCACAAATAAGTGATTTCGGTTAATGCTGAGTCTTCTTTTATTGAGCGAATCCCAAACATTTTGCTGACTATACCCGGAAGTTTGTAAAATGCACAACATAAGCAGTAGAAACAAAATCCTTTGAAGCATAGATTTTCTCTTTTTAGGTAATAATTAGCTAACCCGTTTTTACCCGGTATGGTGGCAAATTGCGTACCTTTGCAGGCCTTGAAAAGGTGTCAAAATGTCGTTCCGCGAAGTTCAGCACCTTTTTAGCTATTAAATTGAATTCAATAAGATATTTTAAATATGTTCAAATTTATTACAAAATTACTGGGCGGAAGCAAAAGTGAAAAGGATGTTCAGAAAATCATGCCATTAGTTCAACAGGCACTCTCTTTTGGTGAAACATTGAGTGCACTTACGAACGATGAATTGCGGAATAAAACCCAGGAATTTAAAAATCGCATTCATACTCATCTTTCTGTTATTGATGCTCAAATTCAGGAGCAAAAAACTACAGCAGAAGACCTTCCGGTAGAAGACATTCATGGTCGAGATGAAATTTATCGGAATATCGATAAATTGAAAAAAGAACGCGATAAAAAGATTGAAGAGATACTGGCACAAATTCAGGCTGAAGCTTTCGCCGTTGTAAAAGAAACTTCCCGCAGATTTTCGCAGCATACTGAAATAAGAAGTACAGCAACTCAGTTAGATCGTGATTTATCCGTTCGAAAACCATATATAACCATTCAGGGGAACGAGTCGGTATTTAGTAATAGTTGGACGGCCGGCGGAGGAAAAATAACATGGAACATGGTGCATTATGATGTTCAGTTAATTGGAGGTTCGGTTTTGCATCAGGGCAAGATTGCTGAAATGGCAACAGGAGAGGGAAAAACATTGGTTTCAACCTTACCTGCTTATTTAAATGCATTGGCAGGTGAAGGAGTTCACATAGTAACAGTAAATGATTACCTGGCCAAAAGGGATAGTGAGTGGAACGGACCAATTTTTGAGTGGCTGGGATTAAGAGTAGACTGTATAGATAGGCATGAACCCAACAGTGAGGCAAGAAGAAATGCTTATCTGGCTGATATTACTTATGGTACCAATAACGAATTTGGGTTTGATTATTTGCGCGATAATATGGTTCATGCACCTGAAGAAATGGTTCAAAGAAAGCACCATTTTGCTATGGTAGACGAGGTGGATAGTGTTTTGATTGATGATGCCAGAACTCCATTGATCATTTCGGGACCGGTAGGCCATGTTACCGGTGAGCAACAATTTTTTGAACTAAAGCCAAGAATTGAAAAACTGGTTGAAGCTCAAAAGAGAGCTGCCAATCAATTTTTAAATGAGGCGCGTAAAAAAATAGCCGATGGTAATGATGATCCAAAAGATGGTGGTTTAGCATTATTCAGAGCGCATAGGGGATTGCCGAAAAACAATGCCTTGATTAAGTTCTTGAGTGAGCCCGGCATTCGCGTGATTTTACAAAAAACCGAAAATTATTATTTGGCAGATCAGTCGAAAGAAATGCCAAAAGCTGATGCTGAATTATATTTTTATATAGAGGAAAAAAACAATTCTGTAGAGCTAACCGAAAAGGGACTTCAACTTATCACTCGTGCTGGGGAAGATCCCCACTTTTTTGTTCTTCCGGATATTAGTATGTCACTTTCAGCTGTTGAGGCGGATAACAGTCTAGCAGCGGATGCAAAGATTCATCAAAAAGAGGCAATCATTAACGAGTATTCAGTAAAGGCTGATAGAATTCATACTGTTCATCAATTATTAAAAGCTTATACTTTATTCGATAAGGATGTAGAGTATGTGGTAATGGATGGCGCAGTGAAAATTGTAGACGAACAAACAGGTCGTATACTAGATGGTCGCAGATATTCGGATGGGTTACATCAGGCAATAGAAGCCAAGGAAAATGTGAAAATTGAGGCTGCTACGCAAACGTATGCAACGGTTACACTTCAGAATTATTTTCGAATGTATCATAAGTTGGCGGGAATGACAGGTACTGCTGAAACGGAAGCGGCTGAATTATGGGATATCTATAAACTGGATGTGGTTAGTATACCCACAAATGTTCAGGTAATAAGAAAGGATGAAGAGGATTTATTATTTAAAACAAAGCGGGAAAAGTTTAAGGCGGTAATTGAAGAAATTATCAAATTGAGAAATGCACAACGTCCGGTGTTGGTCGGCACAACTTCTGTTGAAGTTAGTGAGTTATTGAGCCGTATGTTGACTCAGAATAAAATTCCTCATAATGTGCTCAATGCCAAACAGCATGCAAGAGAAGCACAAATTGTATCGGAAGCAGGATTTGCAGGTGCAGTAACTATCGCAACCAATATGGCGGGTAGGGGTACCGATATTAAATTAGGTCCGGGTGTTAAAGATGCGGGTGGTCTCGCTATTTTAGGAACTGAGCGACATGAATCTAGAAGGGTAGATCGTCAGTTAAGAGGGAGAGCCGGTAGGCAGGGTGATCCGGGATCTTCATTATTTTTTGTATCGCTTGAAGATGATTTGATGAGGATGTTTGGTAGTGAGAGAATTGCCAAAGTAATGGACTTTGCCGGCTATAAAGAGGGTGAGGTAATTCAGGAGCGTATGATTACCAAGTCTATTGAACGCGCCCAGAAAAAAGTGGAAGAGAATAATTTCGGTATTAGGAAACGATTGCTTGAATATGATGATGTAATGAACAAGCAGCGAACAGTTATTTATACTAAGAGAAACCATGCGTTGTTTGGCGAAAGACTTGCGCTGGATTTAGACAATGCATTTTATTCTGTTGCCGAAGAACAAGTTGCAGCTTATAAGGATATGAATGATTTTGAAGGATTCAGACTTTCTGTGATTGTGAACTTTGGTATTGACGTTCCTTTCTCTGAAACAGAAATGAATAAAGCTTCACATGGGGAATTAGCTCAGCAATTATATATGGCAGCTATCACCACCTATGAAAGAAAAAAAGCAGATATGCGTAAGCAATCGATTCCGGTTTTTAATAATATTCGGTTGCAGCAGGGTCGAGGAATTGAAAATGTAGTGGTGCCTTTTACGGATGGTAAAAAAATAATTCAAGCACTCGCAAATCTTCAGCTAACAATCGATACTAAGGGGCAAGAAATGGTGAATGCTTTAGAAAGAACAGTTACCCTTGCCTTTATAGATGATGCATGGAAAGACCATCTTCGGGCAATGGATGATTTAAAGCAAAGCGTTCAAACTGCTTCCTACGAGCAAAAAGATCCTTTGGTAATTTATAAAATGGAAGCATTTGAACTTTTCCGTAAAATGGATGCAGAAGTTAACAGAGATATTGTTCAGTTCCTTTGTCATGCCAGTATCCCTTTAAATGAAGGTGATCAGTTGAAAGAGGGTCGACAAGAGAAAACGGATATGAGCAGAATGAGTACCACTAAGATGGATGTTGATGGAACTCCCGGTGAAAATGAATATTTTGATCCTTCCGCCAATAAGCAGCAACCGGTTGTTGCTGCCCCAAAAATTGGCAGAAATGATCCTTGTCCTTGTGGAAGCGGAAAAAAATTCAAGGCTTGTCATGGCAGAGAGTTGTAAAAACAATCTGCGTAATTTTCTTGCTCATGCAACTCAATCGCTTCATAGACCATACATTATTGAAGCCAACTACTTTAGTTGATGATATTGATGTGTTATGCAATGAGGCAATCGAATATTCCTTTGCTGCAGTTTGTGTTCCGCCACCATTTGTGAAAATGGCAAAGGCAAGATTGGCGGGTTCGGATCTGAAAGTAGCTACGGTTATTGGTTTCCCATTCGGATATGCTGCAGTTGAAGCAAAAATTGCCGAATCGGTATTGGCAATGGTAGATGGAGCTGATGAACTAGATGTTGTCGCTAATATATTAGCTATTAAAAATCATGATTGGCAATTGCTGGCTAATGAAATCAATCATATATTGCCTGTAATTAAATCGAAAAATCGGATTATTAAAATTATTATTGAGTCCGGGGTATTAACTGAAAAGGAAATCATAACCTGTTGCGATATATATGGTGCAGCAGGAATTGATTTTTTAAAAACCTCAACTGGATATGCTGAAAAAGGGGCAACAATTGAAGCAGTATCTCTTTTTCGAAAATTTCTCCCTTCTTCCGTTCAGATAAAAGCTTCGGGCGGAATTAGAACATACGAATTTGCCAAAGCAATGATTGATGCAGGAGCAACCCGATTGGGAACCAGCTCGGGAGTTGCAATCGTAAAGGGTGAATCAGGCGGACATTCACATTATTAATTGAATTTGATGAGCAAACTCATAAAAAACTGGTTTATTCTTTTCTTTTGTTGGTTTGGCCCATGTGGCATTTTATCAGCAATAGCTTCGGATACTACCATTGTTATCAAAGATCCCCGATTGGATGTATTAACCCAAAAACAGCGGATTATCAACCAGAAATTATCCATGATGGCCGGTAACGGATTATACAAAGGTTTTCGGATTCAGGTACTTAGTTCACCGAAACGGGAAGATGCTATTCGTGTGAAAGCCGATTTGTTAACCAATTTTCCGGATCATAAAGCTTATATATTATATCAAAGTCCCAACTTTAAAGTGCGTATCGGAAATTTTATTCGTCGGGAAGATGCTTTGAAACTGAAAGAACTGTTGAATAAGTCATATCCTCAGGGTGTATATCTGGTTGAAGATGCTGTTGAATACAACCCCAGAGAGGATGAATTACCCGTAAACTAAAAAGTATGTTAGCAGAAAATATTAGGTTGCTCGCAAAAAAATATGCAGATGAGTTTATACAGGTTCGTCATCACCTGCATAAACATCCCGAGTTGAGTTATCGGGAGTTTGCAACCAGTCAATTTGTACAATCTAAACTTACCGAAATAGGAATTCCCTGGCAGGTTCTTTCTGAAACAGGTGTTGTTGCAATTATCGAGGGAAAGAATCCCAATAAAAAAGTGTTAGCGCTCAGGGCAGATATGGATGCACTTCCCATTCAGGAAGAGAATGAAGTACCTTATCGGTCTGTTAATGATGGAGTGATGCATGCTTGTGGACACGATGTGCACACTACATTATTATTGGGAGCGGCCAAAATACTTTGGGAACTAAGAAATGATTGGGAAGGAACTTTGAAATTGATTTTTCAACCCGGTGAAGAGAAAAATCCCGGTGGTGCCAGTCTTATGATACGTGATGGGGTTCTAACCAACCCTGCTCCTCAGGGGATAATTGCTTTACATGTTCATCCTGGACTGGATTTTGGTAAACTAAGTTTCCGAAAAGGACGTGTAATGGCAAGTGCAGATGAAATCTATATTACCATAAAGGGAAAGGGTGGCCATGCCGCAGCACCTCACTTAACGGCGGATACTATTTTAATTGCATCACAGTTAGTGGTTTCTTTACAACAAATTATTTCCAGAAATAATAATCCGGTTTCTCCTTCGGTTTTGTCAATCTGTTCAATTCAAGGTGGTCATACTACAAACGTTATTCCCAGTGAAGTGAAAATGATGGGAACATTCCGCGCAATGGATGAGACTTGGAGATATAAAGCACATGATTTAATTAAAAAACAGGCAATAGCATTGGTTGAGGGGATGGGAGCTACCATTGATTTACATATTGATGTGGGCTATCCTACAGTGGATAATGATCCTGATTTTACCGACCAGGTATGGAGCCAGGCAGAACAATGGATGGGTAAAGAGCATGTTGAAGAAACTGAAATGCGAATGGGTGCCGAAGATTTTGGTTACTATTCTCAACAAATCCCCGGCTGTTTCTTCAGAATTGGTGTACGTAATCACGAACAAGGAATCATCCACCAGGTACATACTCCGCGATTTAATGTGGATGAACGGGTTATTGAGGAAGGTATAGGAGTGCTTGCCTGGTTGGGAGCATCTGTTATCCCAAACCCCTCTCTTACTTCGGCTGGTTAACGAATATTTGTTTACTTTGTATCTGATTGGAGTTTTTACCGGATTGAAAATTTTGTAAATGGCTAAGCAAACTGAATTACGCAGAGAACAGGCATTAGAATATCATGCCGGTGGAAGGCCCGGAAAAATTGAGGTGATTCCTACTAAAGAAGCGAAAACCCAAAGAGATCTTTCTTTGGCTTATAGTCCGGGTGTTGCCGAACCTTGTAAAGAAATCGCAGCAAATAAAGAGGAAGTTTATAAATACACTGCCAAAAGTAATTTGGTGGCAGTAATTACCAATGGAACTGCGGTGTTAGGCTTGGGTGATATTGGTCCGGAAGCCAGTAAACCGGTGATGGAAGGAAAGGGTGTATTGTTTAAAATATTTGCAGATATCGACGTTTTCGATATCGAAATTGATGAAAAAGATCCCGAAAAATTTGTTCAGATAGTTAAATCCCTCGGACCAACCTTCGGAGGCATTAATCTGGAAGACATCAAGGCGCCTGAATGTTTTTATATTGAACAGCAGCTCCGCGAACAGATGAATATTCCAGTAATGCACGATGATCAGCATGGAACGGCAATTATCAGCAGTGCAGCTTTATTAAATGCGCTGGAATTACAAAAGAAAAAAATAGAAAAAGTAAAATTTGTAGTGAATGGAGCCGGCGCTGCTGCCATGGCTTGTATTCAATTATATGTTGCACTGGGCGCAAAGTATGGCAATTTTATTTTGTTTGATAAGGATGGGGTTTTACATCAGAAAAGAACCGATTTGGGCGACATCCAAAGAAAATTTGCAGTTGAAAAATCAGACTGGACTTTAGAGAAAGCCATGAAGGATGCAGATGTGTTTTTAGGATTGAGTGTGGGAAATGTGGTTACTCCGGAAATGATTAAATCGATGCCGAAGCATCCAATTGTTTTTGCAATGGCAAATCCTGATCCGGAAATATCTTACGACCTTGCAACGTCTGTTCGGAAAGATATTATCATGGCTACTGGTAGGTCGGATTATCCAAACATGGTTAACAATGTTCTCGGTTTCCCTTATATTTTTCGTGGAGCATTGGATGTTAGGGCCAAACAAATTAATGAACCCATGAAATTAGCTGCCGTAAAAGCGCTGGCAAATCTGGCTAAGTCTCCCGTTCCCGATATAGTGAACATGGCATACAATCAGCAAAATATGGCATTTGGACCCGAATATATTATTCCTAAACCTTTAGATCCTAGATTGTTGGCTACAGTTGCGCCAGCCGTTGCTCAGGCTGCAATGGATAGTGGAGTGGCACAAAAAATTATAACAAATACGGAAGCTTACCGACTGGAATTGAATAAGCGACTAGGATTGGATAATCAATTGATGCGGGTAATTGGAAACAAAGCCAGAAAAGATCCCAAGCGTTTGTTATTTGCCGAAGCAGATAATCAAAAAATATTGAAGGCTGCCAGTATTTTATATGATGAAGGAATTGCCTATCCTATTTTATTGGGTGACCCTATAAAAATAAATAAGATTGCCGAAGAAAATAATATCGATTTATCCGATATTCCAATCATCGATCCTCGAAGTGATGAGCAAGAATCCCGAAGGGAATTTTATGCTCAGTTATTCTTTAAAAAACGTCAGCGAAAAGGGGTTAATCATTACGAGAGCCTTAAACTAATGAAAGACCGAAACCATTTTGGTTGTATGATGGTTGAAGCAGGAGATGCTGATGCCATGCTGAGTGGATTAACCAAAAATTATGCAGAATCCATTCGACCGGCATTGCAAATTATAGGAACAGAAGAGGGGGTAAGAAAAATCGCAGGTATGTATTTGCTTCTTACGAAAAAAGGTCCTTTGTTTTTGGCAGATACCACCGTAAACTTTAACCCTTCTGCCGAGGAATTGGCAGATATTACACAAATGGTTGCCAAAGAGGTAAGAAACTTCAATCTCACTCCCCGAATTGCCATGTTGAGTTATAGTAATTTTGGCAGTAGCGATTCACCCGAAGCCCGTTTGGTAGCTGAAGCAACTCGTATTTTAAAACAAAGAAATCCAACTTTAATTGTTGATGGTGAAATGCAGGGAAGTATGGCATTTAACAAAGAGATTTTAAGAGATAATTATCCTTTTAGTGATTTGGTAGATCAGGATGTAAATGTGCTGATATTTCCAAATCTTACATCGGGAAATGTTACTTATAATTTACTGAAAGAAGTTGGAGGTGCTGATGCAATTGGTCCAATATTGCTCGGATTAAAAAAGCCAGTGCATGTGCTTCAATTGGGAAGTACAGTTAGAAACATCATTAATATGGCAACCGTAGCGGTAGTAGATGCTCAATTAAAATGTAGGGTAGATACAGATGCTTTTGTTCAAAAGAGTACCTGGTGGAAGCGGTTGAAAAAAAGAAAAAAGTAAAATTTAAATCTTTCTTTTGATAAGATAGTCATCATGAATTTTTTTACACATTTCGGAACTTATTTATTAATGTTAAAGGGCATGTTTACTCGCCCCGAAAGTGGTCGTATGTATTGGAAAGAGTTCATGCATCAATGTGTTGAAATTGGAATTGGTGCCCTGCCAATTGTGGTAATCATTTCCATTTTTTTAGGCGCAGTTACTACTATTCAAACTGCCTATCAGTTGGTAAGTCCATTGGTTTCTCAGGCTACCATTGCTCAAATTGTTCGTGACAGTATGATATTAGAGTTGTCTCCAACAGTATTATGTGTTGTACTTGCAGGGGTTATTGGTAGTAAAATTGCCAGTGAATTGGGAAATATGCGTATCAGCGAGCAAATTGATGCATTGGAGATTATGGGCATCAACACTAAAAGCTATTTGGTAATGCCCAAAATTTTGGCTTCTTTAATTGTGATGCCCTGTTTAGTGGTAGTTTCAGCTGTATTAGGTATCTGGGGGGGCAGATTAGTTGGAGCACTAACCGGGGTGCTTGCTCCTGACATTTATGATATTGGATTGAGGCAAAATCTCAATGAGTATAATATTAATTTTGCTTTATATAAATCTTACACTTTTGCATTTATTATAAGTAGTATTTCATGTTATTTTGGATATAATGTTTCCGGAGGCGCTCTGGAAATTGGACGCGCCAGCACAAGTGCAGTAGTAGTGAGTTGTATTTTGATATTGATTGCCGATTACGCATTAGCAGCATTATTATTGTAAAATATGAAACCTGCCATAACCTTTCTTTTCATTTTTCTTTATGTAAAGCTACACGCTAACGATAGTCTTTACCATCCAAAAGCAAATGCCCGGCAAGATATTGCAGCGGCAATTGCAAAGGCAAAATCAGAAAACAAGCACGTTTTTATTCAGGCTGGTGGAAATTGGTGTGGGTGGTGTATAGAGTTTAATCGGACGGTTGCTGTTAGTTCTTTATTAAATAAAATTATACAGGATAACTACATAGTTTACCACCTTAACTATAGTCAGGAAAATAAAAATGCATCTATATTCAGTGAATACGGATTTCCTAATCGATTTGGTTTTCCGGTTTTTATTATTCTTGACTCAAATGGAAAACGTATTCATACCCAAAATTCATCCTATCTGGAATCGGGGAAATCTTACGATATAGAAAAAGTAAAGGAATTTTTAGATAGCTGGACGCCCCGGGCTTTGCAAGCATCATCTTATCCTTATTTAAATTAGTAAATGCTATTTATGAATCCCTCCTTTGCTGTTTTTGAAAAGGTAATTAATAACCCAATTAGATTTCGATTTTTTTTATTAATCAAATTGCCAACGGCATTTTTGTGTGGATTACGAATCAAGCATTTTTCTGCTGCCAGTAACACAATTGTTGTAAAGCATTGGTGGTTTGTGCAAAATCCATTTCGGTCCATGTATTTTGCTGTTCAGTCTATGGCAGCAGAAATGAGTACCGGATTGATGAGTTTTGGTCAGGTTTATAAGCGTAATCCTGCTGTTAGTATGTTAGTGGTTTCACTCGAATCTTCTTTCTTGAAAAAGGCTACAGGGAGGATTTTTTTTACCTGTAATGATGGTGAATTAATTGAAAAGGCAGTAGAACAAGCAATTGCAACCGGAGAAAGTACCAGTGTAGTTGCACATTCCGTTGGAAGAAATGAAAATAATGAAGTTGTATCTGAATTCAAAATAACATGGAGTTTTAAGGTCCGAAAATAAATTTTAATGAAAATCAGCTTTCACGGAGCAACACGAACTGTCACAGGGTCTAAGCATTTAATTACATTGCGATCGGGGAAACAAGTATTGCTCGATTGTGGTTTGTTTCAGGGGATGGGAAAGGAAACTCAGCCGCTGAATGCTTCATTTGGTTTTAATCCGCATGAGGTAGATATTCTCATACTTTCTCATGCCCACATCGATCATTGTGGACTCATTCCAAAACTGGTCAAGGAAGGCTTTGCAGGACCAATCTACGCAACTCCAGCCACAAAAGAGCTGAGTGCAATCTTGCTAGAGGATTCTGCCCAGATTCAACGAGATGATACCCGTTTTATAAATAAGCGGAGGGCCAAGCAAGGGCTTCCTCCTTTTGAACCTCTGTATGATTTGTCGGATGCATCAAGGGCATTGGATTTATTTGAAACAAGAGAATATGATAAATGGGTTACTGTTCTCCCTGAAGTTGAACTGATGTTTACTGATGCCGGACATATTATTGGAAGCGCTGCCGTTCACCTGCGGATTAATGAGAATGGTAAAATCACCCGGCTAACTTTTAGCGGGGATGTTGGTAGATACAATGATGCCATTCTGCGAGCACCTGCAGAGTTTAGTCAAGCAGATTACCTGATTTTAGAAAGTACTTATGGCAATCGCTTACACGAAGAAGTAAGTGGGGTTCCCGATAAATTATTGGAGTGGATTGAGAAAACCTGCATACAGAAAAAAGGGAAGTTAATTATACCAGCATTTAGTGTTGGTCGTACCCAGGAATTATTATATGCCCTTAATCAATTGGAGGTTGAGCATCGATTGCCTGCTGTTCCCATTTATGTGGATAGTCCGCTTAGCGGAGAAGCGACTGCCTTATTAAAAAAATATCCGCAATATTTTAATAAGCGGATACGCAAGATTATGGAAAATGATGAAGATCCATTTGATTTCAAAGGACTTCACTTTATTCAAGAGGCCGAGGAAAGTAAGCGACTGAATGAGCTTACCCAGCCCTGTATTATTATTTCGGCCAGTGGAATGGCTGACGCCGGAAGGGTGAAACATCATATCATGAATAATATTAGTAACCCTGCTACTACTATTTTACTCGTGGGTTATTGTGAACCTCGTTCCTTGGGTGGGCGATTGGCTAATGGCGATCGGGAGGTGAAAATATTCGGAGAGATGTATGAAGTAGTAGCAGAAGTGGGAGAAATGAGGAGTATGAGTGCGCATGGTGATTATGATGATTTATGTCAGTTTATTGCTTGTCAGGATAAAAAATCGATTAAGACTCTATTTCTGGTGCATGGAGAATACCAGGTACAGGAAGATTTTAAAGCGAAACTCCTGCGAAAGGGATTTCCATTTATCGAAATTCCCGATCTTCATGAACAATATATTTTGGAATAATGCATTCGTTGCCCATTCTCGACCGCCTTATCAGATTGTATTCCAATCAATTTGGCGAGCCCGCCTGGGTAGTGAGAGCTCCTGGCCGGATTAATTTTTTGGGCGAGCATACCGATTATAATTTGGGATATGTAATGCCGGCTGCTATAGATAAAGCAATTTACCTGGCTATTGGCGGCCGAAATGATGCTCGTATCGAATTGGTATCTGCCGATTTTAACGAAACGTATAGTGGCCACATTGATGAATTACATCCTACCAAACAAGGATGGCCCAATTATTTATTGGGTGTTGTTGATCAATTTAGGCAGCAGCAATTATTTCCCGGAGGATTTAATGCAGTAATTATTTCTGATTTGCCGGTTGGCGCAGGACTCTCCTCTTCTGCAGCAATTGAATGTGCTGGATTGCTGGCGCTGAATCAACTTTTTAATTTTCAAATGTCTACGCTTACTATGGTAAAGATGGCGCAGGCAGCAGAAAATACTTTTATTGGGTTACAATGTGGAATCATGGATCCATTTGCCAGTATGATGGGTAAGCAGGATGAACTGATTCGGCTTAATTGTTTCGACCTTTCTTATACTTATCTGCCGTTTCATTTCCCTCAGATAGATATTGTTCTTCTGGATACTGGTGTAAAACATTCATTGGCAACTTCAGAATACAATCAGCGAAGGGAAGCTTGTGAGGAAGGATTGCATCGAATTCAGCAAGCATATCCGGCAGTTCGATATTTATCTGAAGCATCACAGCATCAGGTTGATGAATGCCTGTCTGCAGACGCAACTATTTATAAAAAATGTACCTATGTAGTTCAGGAAAATGATCGATTACAGCAGGCAACAGATGATTTATTGAATCAAAACCTAACTGGCTTTGGAAAGAAAATGTATGCCACACATGCAGGTCTCCGCGATTTATATGCGGTAAGTTGCTTAGAGGCAGACTTTTTAGTAGAAATGGCAGAAAAATCCGGTAAAGTGCTTGGAGCCAGGATGATGGGGGGCGGATTTGGTGGCTGTACCCTTAACTTGATCCAGTCTTCGGAAACCGAGGCCTTTCTTTTTAGTGCAACTCAACAATACCAGGAAAGATTTCAACGTAATTTGGTATTCCATTCCGTTCGACTATCTGGTGGCGCCTCTGTGATAAAAGGGTGGAAAGGAAGCCTGCAATAACTATTCTTTGACTATCAATCCATTTTCTTGTTTACTATCACCACATTAGTAGATTGAAACAATCAATAAAGCTTTGCAATACTAAAGGAATTCACCAATACGTTACATAAACGCCAGGTAAACAATGGCAGCTAAAAAATTATGAAAAAAACATTCTTAGTGGCTCTTATGCTTACTGTTGCTAGCATTTCATACTGTCAAAATACCCGTTTTCACATTTATACCGGATATGCTTTTGATGATAACATTGATTCATACTATGATAATAGCAACTATTATAGGGGCACAATTCGCGGTAATTATATTGGGGGAGGTGGGATTGAATTTATGCCACATAGATATACAGGATTTGAGGTAAGTTATCTAAGAATGGATACAGATGCGCCTATGACCTATTATAATGGAGGCGTAAAAAATAAAACATTTAATATTGGCATTAATAATATCATGTTTGGCGGTAACCGTTACTTTTCAACACTCAGTAATAAAGTTGAGCCCTATGTAGGGGGTATGATGGGTATGACCATCTTCAGTATTAAAAATTCCGATGCCGGAGGAACCAGAACTGCTACTAAATTTGGCTACGGGGTTAAAATCGGAACTAATATTTATGTAACTGAATTAGTAGGTATTAAATTACAAGCCCAACTCATGTCGGTAGCTCAAGGAGTAGGCGGGGGTGCTTATTTTGGAACTGGTGGTTCGGGTGTTGGTATTTCTACCTACTCATCCATGTTACAAATTGGACTGGGTGGCGGATTGGTATTCAAACTGGCTCCTACTAAGAAATATTTGTAAATTCATAAATGCTACGTTCTAGAAAAGGGGGTCTCCTGATAAAAAATATTATATCAACTTCATCTTTTTGTATGAAGTCGATATGTTGTTTATTGTATTGTGTAAATTTTTCCTACGCTCAAGAGCGCACTTCCACAAAAGATTTGAGCGATGTATTGAAGCAGCTGTTAAAGAAAAAAGCCGACACTTCCGCTATACCCAAAAAGCCGGGAATTCTTGTATTACCCTCTATTGGTTACAATCCCAGTTTAGGATTAGTGATGGGCGCGAAATCAGTTATGAGCTTTCAGCTAGGATCCAAGGAAAAAACTACTCCTTCTGTTGTAGGGGTAGAAGCAGTATACACTTCTAAAGACATACTTTCCTTACAGGCAAGGCACAATATATTTCTTGCGAATAATCGATATAATTTTCAGGGAAACTGGCAACTTTCCCGTTTTGGAATAGTAGATTTTGGGATTGGGGCAGGTAATGAAAGAGGCAAATCAGAAACATTTAATCTGGATGAGTTTCCCATTGAAATAGGCGATAGTGCATTTCCTATAACATATAATTATTTCCGTTTACAAGAAAAAGTATATAAAAAAATAGCACCACATTTTTTTATTGGAGGAGGCATTAGTATCAATATGCACAGTAAGATTACAGATGAAAAATTGTCATCATCTTTTAGTACACCGCATCAATTATATTCATTTCGGAATAATTACAATCCGCTTGCATATAATCTTAATGGATTACTCTTTTCTTTACAATATTCTACTCGTGAACATCCAATCCGCTCATATGGGGGTATTTACGCTGAGCTTACTTTTGGAACAAATTTGCTTTGGTTAGGTAGTACACAAAAAGCTTCTCAATTGCAATACGAGTTTAGAAAATATTGGAGTTTAAGTAAGCAACGTCCGGATAAGGTATTGGCTATATGGCATTGGGCATCCTTTATGCTTAGTGGAAATGTTCCCTATTTAGACTTACCGGGAACGGGATCGGATCCCTATTATCGGATGGGAAGGGGATATACTATCGGAAGAATCAAGGGACCCTCTTATGCTTTTTTTGAAACCGAATATCGATTTCCTATTTCAAACAACCAATTAATCAGTGGAATTTGTTTTTTCAGTTTACAAACTGCCTCAGATGATTTGCAGAAGAAAATTTTTCAATTTTGGGAACCTGCTGCCGGTACTGGCTTGCGAATTTTATTTCAAAAGCAAAGCAGAAGCACAATTTGTATCGACTTTGCCAAAGGGAGGGGTTCAAGCGGAATATTTTTTGGATTAAATGAAGCGTTTTAATTTTCATTAACCTGCCCCATTATGGCAGCATAAAATGGTATTTGTCTTTTAAAAACACTGGTCGTATTTTTTTAACTCTTCCCGAAAAAATCTCTCTACAATATTTTAGTTTTTATCTACAATTTAATATGCAAATAAATACTTGTATTGCATTACAGATAAATCTTGTTGGTAAGAAATGATAAATTGAAACAAACACTCCAATAAATTACCGCCTGTCTATCTTTGATAAGTATTTGTGGTCGATTGACCACTTGTATCGGTTAGGGTATAAGTAAATTTATTAGAGCCGTCCCAACTATAGGCCACATAGCCAAATTTGGTACCAACTTTATAGGTGAGTAAGTAGGCATTTGTTCCTGTTGATACGAAATTGGTAATGGAAGCCCCATTGAGTGGATTCGTTGAAGGTCTGGCAGGCTTGGCAAATGCCTGCGGAAGTATCTGGTTTTCGGGAGCCGGGGTTGAAGGGTCCAGGGTAACCTTACCCCGCATAGCCCCAACCACATAGGGATAAGTGGAAGTTCCATGATAATGGTATTGATTGGTATTCCAGCTATGTCCATGACAAGAATCCAAACTTTGCATTGCCGATCCGTCGGGTTCTTTATCACCCCATACCGGAAAACCATCCAATGCAAATGCTATAGGAAGGTTTGTATTAATGGTTTGTAGGTGAAGCGGAGCAGCGTGGTAATGATAATCATCCGCCTTACCACAATGCCCTCCCCAATTATCCAACTCTCCAATCTTATAGGAATCTTCCCCTCGGTTATTCAGTGCGTTGAAAATAGGGATACCATTTACTGCCAGGGCTACAGCGCCTTTCATTAGGTTAGATTTGGTGCTGAGTGGAGTAGTCGACATAACAGGTTGCAGCGGAATCGACCAGCTGTTAGTGCCCGTATAGTTTTGCGGTATGGGTACCTGTTGCTGCCAATTAGTAATGCCAACCATCATGTTATGATTGGGAAAGCCAGTGGCATTTACATAATAATAAGTGTTATCAAAATTGGTACTCACCGATGGCTTAAAAGCAGCAAATACAGAATCAATAAAACCTGTGCTTGTTTTAGGGACTACTACATTCGTTACCGGGGTAGTTGTTGTAGTGGTGGTATCTGCCGTTTTTTTACATGAAAAAAATATTACCAGCACGCCTGCAACCCAGTAAGAAGTTCGCATGTAATAAGCACTGATAAAAAATGTCTTTTTTCCTTTCTTTTTGAGAACGAATAATATCCCCAGCACCAATAAAAATAATATCATTGGTAAGGGCGTAAAATGATAGTTGCTTTCGGATGTGGGCGAAGTAAAAACTGGTACGCGATTAATACCTTCTAACCGGTTTATTTTTCTATGAAGCAATCGTTGATCCTGTTGGGAAAAAGCCCCCAGGGGAAAACTCCTTAGTTGTCCATTTTCCCATTCCAGTATTACCTGCCCATTTTCAAAAGATGAAAAATTTCCAACTACCTGTTGGCCATTTTGTAGTCTCCAGGTGTTAAAAATTGTTCCATCTCCGGAGTGGTAATGCCCACCGGGATGTGCAATCAAATTGGGAAGTATGCCCATTACTAAAATGACTATTATAATTACTTTTTTGGTGAACATAAAAAGAGTTTAACTATTAGATACAGGGAATAAGCAAAAGTTTACTGAAATATGTTAATTATTTTATAATTTGAATGATTTCCTTATTCACCTTTAACAAACTATCCGCATTCAGTTTCATTACTTTTCTGTCGTAAGTCATTAATCCATTGATTTCGGTTTCCACATCTGTTGTTTGCGTATAAACAGCTGCAGCATATCCAAAGGGAATCAGCTTTTTTAATTTTTCTGCAAGTTGTAGATAAGCTGAAGTAGCTGCTTCACTGGTTTTGTATTGCACATATCCCCAATTACGGTTGTTTTCCCAAAGATGGTCTTCTGTCACTAACCCAATTCCGCCATATTCACCCAGCACATTTGCTCTTTTATTATCGAATAAACCCAAAACCGGATCGGGATAATTGTGCATATCCAGCATATCCCCTACTGCATAATGATTGCCCCCACTTGCTGGATTCACAAGACGCGATGGGTCATACATTTTCGTCCATTCCACAACTTCGGGCGTTTTGAATTGTCCCCAGGCTTCATTAAAAGGTACCCGAACTACAACAGCCGGATTGGAAAATGTAAGATCAATGATTTCTTTCCATTCGCGCATGAAATTCTCTTCCGATTGCTTCGTTCTTTTCAATTCCAACCCATTGAAATAATTACGCATTTGCCAAACGGGATTTGCATCTCCACTGGGCATATCTTGCCATACCAGCATTCCTTCTTTATCGCAGTGATAATACCAGCGGGCAGGTTCCACTTTAACATGTTTACGTATCATGTTAAATCCCAATTTTTTGGTTTGCAGAATGTCAAATAATAAAGCTTCATCAGTGGGAGCAGTGTATAATCCATCCGGCCACCAACCCTGATCGAGTGGACCAAATTGAAAATAATTTTTGTTGTTGAGTTGTAGTCTCATAATTCCATTGGAATCTGCTTTTGTAGAAATTTTTCTCATCCCTACATAGCTTTTAACCTGATCGACTATTTTCCCATTGCGTTTTAGATTGATTTCCAAGTCGTATAAGTATGGATTTTCAGGCCACCAAAGCGTTGCATTGGGTATGGGAACCATTGCTTCTTCACCCGGCACTGCCTTGCCCATTCCTATCACTTTTCCATCTTTCATCACACTAACTTCAACCCAATCTTGTGCTTGCGCTCCATAAATGAAGGTTCGAACACTCACTTGATTTCTGTCGATATTCGGTGTGCTTTGTAGTGAACTGATATAATTTTCTGCCACTGGCTCTAACCAAACAGTTTGCCAAATTCCCGTAACCGATGTATACCATATTCCTTGGGGATTATTTACTTGTTTCCCTCTTGGCTGAAATCCTTTGTCGGTAGGGTCCCAAACTTTAACAACGATTTCTTGCAGACTATCTTTATTAAGGAAAGGACTGATATCAAAGCTAAATGGAGTGAATCCACCCTCATGTATACCAATTTTTATTTCATTTACCCAAACTTCCGCTCTCCAATCTACTGCTCCAAAGTGTAGCAGTATTTTTTTACCTCTCCAGTTCGATGGAATAGAGATAGTTCGGTGATACCATAATTCATTTGTTTCACCAACAGTTTTTTGAACACCCGATAAACTGGATTCTATGCAAAAAGGGACTAAAATTTTGCCGCTATAGGATGTTGGCATACTACTTCCTTTGGGTTGAATACTATAGTCCCATAACCCGTTCAGGTTTTGCCAGCTATTCCTCACCATCTGTGGCCGAGGATATTCAGGAAGCGGCTGTGCAGGATTTACTTTCTCGGCCCAGGGAGTTGATATTTTATTGCCGGCTGGTCGCCAGTTTTGCGAGTAGCTTTGAAATAATATAAATAGCAAAAGGAGTGCAGGTAGCTTTTTCATATTAACCCATTTACTTATTCAATTAATGGTTTCCTTAACAAGTTATTTATTCTCACTATCACATCAAAATAAACTTATCAGTCAATATCCCTCCGTAGTGAGTTTAATAGCAGTTTCTTATATTTATGCCTCATTTATATTATCTGATATGAAAAAGTATATCTTTTTATTTGTCTTTGTTTTGTGTGGAATTGTTGGTTCAGCACAGGTTAAATCTCTGAGCATTGCTGAATTAGTAAGTAACCAATTACCGGCTGATTTTAAGCAAACATTACCTGTTTTTGTTAAATGGATGAATGATGATCAGGTTATGTTGAAATTAGCGATCCCTCCCGCAAAAGAAGCCTCCAATTATATTCTGGATATACCTTCTGGTAATTATACGCTGGCAACCCCCGACCAGTTAAAAGGAACCATGCCCCCCAATCGGTCAACTTTTATAAAAGACGGAAAGTTATTTTATAAAGAAGGTACCCGGCAAATTCAGGTTACGCAGGATGCAGCAGAAGTAAAAAACCCGATGTTTTCTCCCGATAGTACTTACATAGCTTACACTAAAGCGAACGATTTGTATACCTATCATATACCCTCTTCAAAGGAAACACGATTAACTTTTGATGGAACTTCTACAACATTGAATGGATATGCGAGCTGGGTGTATTGGGAAGAAATTTTTGGCCGACCTACCCGTTTTAGAGCCTTCTGGTGGAGCCCCAACAGCAAAACCATTGCTTATATGCACTTTGATGAGAGTATGGTTCCTATGTTTCCAATATATAATAGTGAAGGGCAAAATGGGTTTTTGGAAGAAACCCGTTATCCAAAATCAGGTGCTAAAAATCCGGAAGTAAAAGTCGGATTTGTGGATGCTGCAGGTGGAACTACTACCTGGGCTGATTTTAATTCCAAAGATGATCAATATTTTGGTTGGCCTATCTGGAGAAAAGATGGTAGCAGTATGTTGGTACAATGGATCAACCGCGGGCAAGATCATTTGAAAGTGTATGATGTTAATCCTTCCAGTGGTGCCAAAAAAATTATGTATGAAGAAGAACAAAAAACCTGGGTTGATTTGGAAGATAATGCCGGTGAGCGCTTTCATTTCTTACAAAAACAGGAAGCTTTTATCTTAGAAAGCGATAAAACCGGTTGGAAACACTTGTATTTGTATAAGAACGATGGAACGCTTATCAATCCGATTACTTCCGGAAACTATACCGTTCAAAATCTGGATTTTGTAGATGAAAATACCGGATGGATCTATTTTACTGCAAAAGGAATTGAGAACTCAGCCCGAACCGATTATTACAAAGTACAACTGAGTGGCAAAAACTTAACACGCTTAACTTTTGGAGACTATCATCATACACAAATTCGATTGTCGCCCGGAGGTAAATATTTTATTACTACCCATAGTAATGCAACCACTCCTACGAAAATGACCTTAGTGAACAATGAAGGAAAAATAGTAAAGGAGTTAGGCGACAGCAAGGGAACTGCTATGAGTACTTTCAAATTAGCCAAAACCGAATTAATTAGAATTAAAAGTGCAGATGGCTTATTTGATTTGCCGGCTTTGGTTACCTGGCCCGAGAATATGCAACCCGGGAAAAAATATCCTATGTTAGTTAGTATATATGGTGGCCCCAATGCCGGAACGGTTACTGATAGCTGGAACTGGACTGCAAACCGACAAATGTATGCACAGGAGGGTTTGATTCAGGTGGCTTTTGATCATCGTGCCAGCGGGCATTTTGGAAAAGCAGGTGTAAATTATATGCACCGTAACCTCGGATATTGGGAAATGCAGGATTATATGCAAATGGCAAAGTGGTTTATAAAAAACGGTCAGGCAGATTCTACTAGAATATGTATTACCGGTTTTAGTTATGGTGGATACATGAGTTGCTATGCATTAACTTATGGAGCTGATGTGTTTACGCATGCAATGGCGGGCGGATCGGTTGTTGACTGGAAGTTGTACGATTCTCATTATACTGAAAAGTTTATGGATTCTCCTCAGGAAAATCCAGAGGGTTATAAAACCAGTAGTGTGCTAAGCTATATTGATAAGTATAAAGGAGTATTGCAAATTGTGCATGGTACAATGGATGATAATGTACACATGCAAAATAGCATTCAATTGATAAGCGCTTTGCAAGACAAAGGAAAACAATTCGAGTTTATGTTATATCCCGGAGGTAGGCATGGTTGGGGAGGTGAAAAGGGAGTACATTTCAATAATTTGAAAACCCGTTTTATTTATCAACATTTACTTAAAAAGCCCATTCCTGCCGGACTGGTTAAGTAAATTTCATTTTCCAAAAGTAAAATTCTTATGTATGAGAAGCTTACCGTTACTGTTACTTTTATTATTTGTTCTGCCAAATGGGTGGTCCGTATCTGCGCATGCGCAAGCGCCTAAGGTTTTGTATATTTTAAAAGTTAATAATGTTGCCTGCAGCAATTTCGATCTGGTAAAAAAACATCCGGAAGAGGTTACCAGTGTAGAAATTGAATTACGCAATGGCACACAGTTGCCAAAAGAAATTTTTGAATTTACAGGATTAAAGAAATTAATCATTCGTGATTTGGAAGGAGAGTTTTTAACAGGTAATTTCTCAGTATTTACTCAGTTGGAAGAACTTGAGTTAGAAGATTGTGATGATTTGCTCACATTGCCTGAAAGCATGGGCAGTATGAAAGCGCTTAAATCAGTGTTAGTATTAGAGAATTTTAGTTTGGTAAATATTCCCGAATCATTTTATGATTTACCTCAGCTGCAAACACTTTCTTTTTCAATTGCTTCCGATAGAATACCGGAAAGCATTGGAAAGCTTACAAATTTGAAAAAATTATCTATTGAGTTTCACAAAAAGAAAAATGATAACAATGTTTACTTGCCAGAAGAAATAACCCAGCTAACCCAATTAAAATCGGTGGAGTTAACGGCTTTGGGATTCCCAAATAAAAATGCTAGTGTTAATATTAATAATATAGTAGGAAGTGCTCAAATGAAAAAATTCATACAGCCACTACTGCGTCATTAATAGCAATATTTTACCGAATGATGGTAACCGAACCCGATAAGGTTTTGCGACCATTTTTAGGATTGATAATATAATAGTATGTGCCTACAGGTAAAAGTGAACCCTTGAAATAACCATCCCATTCTACATCATAACCGATTGATTCGAAAACTTTTTGTCCGTATCGGTTAAATACCTCGATGCTAGCTCCCGGATAACTTTCTAAGTATTGGATTCGCCAAGTGTCATTTATTCCATCTCCATTGGGAGAGAATGAGTTGGGCACCAGCGGCGACTTTAATACTTTGATAAAAGTTGTGTCGCTCACACTACATCCTCCAATACCAGTTAAGGTAAGTCTATAGGTTATATCATCCGGCGGAGTTGATTTTGGGTATGCAACATTCGCTGAATCCAAATAACTGTCAGGTGTCCACAAAAACGAAAGCTGTGTACCATAAAATATTGGCTTTATTGTAATGGTGCCTCCCTCCAAAACCCTTAGGTTGTGGTTAAGCTGTAACACAGGAAATGGATGAGCGGTAACAATTAATTTGCTGGTATCGCTTACACATCCTTTGCCATCTTTTATATATAACCTGATGGTAAAGTTTCCTGAATCTTTGAATTGTCGGGATGGATTTTGTAATGCCGATTGATTTCCCTGGTCTAGATCCCAAAACCATTGGGTTACCGCTGCCGATACGCTCACGCTTTTATCTACAAATTGAATATTCGCGCCAACACAAACTTCGGATGGATTGGCAATGAATTTTGCAAAGGGCTGCGGATAAATGGATTTCATCAATTGCGTGAGTGAATCAACACAACCATCTTTTGAAGTTACAATTAATTGTAAGGGATAAGGCCCTACTGCTGTATACTGATGGGTAGGATTTTGTAATGTAGAAGGAGTAGGATCATTCGGGTCATTAAAATTCCAACGATAACTGAATAAGGCTTCACTTTGATCAGGGATTGTAGATTGATTGCTGAATGTACCTCTGCCATCAGGTAAACAAACATTCGGCATTTGGAAGGCAACTATTGGCAGTGGATTGATATTTATTAATTGATCAACCCGGTTACTAATACAACCACTATCTGTAATTACTTGCAAACCAGCTGTATATTTACCATAAGTATTATATACATGCGTAAAACTATTATTATTTGTTTGGGTTTGTGTTTGTCCATCTCCAAAGATCCAATTACGTGTAATAATTTTTCCAGCATTAGTAATAGAACTATCTGTGAAGAGTAAAAGGTTTTTTTCACATGCAGGAGTGCCAATTCCCCATTTGGCAACAGGGGAAGGCAAAACGGTAATGGAGCGAATCAGTGAATCCCTGCATCCTTTATCAGAAACATGCAAGTATTTGATTGAAAATTTACCAGGCCCCGAAACAGCTGGGTTAAATAATCCTTTTATAGGATCAACAATTCCGGTTCCGGAATAAACAGGTGTTTCAGGAAACCCAGTAAATGTAGATGCTGCCGGACTAATCGATTGAATAGATGCATCGTTGCAAATGCTAATTGGATTATTGAAGGTTACCTTAGGACTTCTATTGATTGTTATAATTTGTTGAACGCTGCTTTGGCAGGCAGCCGCGTTTCCGGAATAAGCTGTTAGTCGAATGGTAAATGATTTTGTTGCAGGAGATTGAAAATTTGCATAAAGGTTCGAGTATTTTTTATTTGGATCAGGATTGCCATCAGCAACGATATTAGTTGGCTGATTGATATAGTCCCAGTAGATATCTAACTTAGAAACACTTCCAAAATCTACCGTTGAGGTATTGATAATTTGAACAGAATTGTTACTGCATAAGCCATTCGAATTTACTAAGTCGAATGAAGCTTTAGGTGTAGAACCATTAACGGTTAATTCATTGGTGAGAGAATCTTTACAACCATCGGCACTGGTTACTAAAAGCGTTGTAAGATATTTGTCGGACTTGTTAACCAACACACGCGCATTTTGAACCAAATTATTTACAAATACCGGCTGGGCATTCGTAAACTTTCCTTTTTCAATTCTCCATCTAAATGACAGTCCGGAAAGTTTATTGTCGGCAATTTTGGTTGTGTCTATCAAATCAGCCGCAGCATCCGCCAAACAGATTTCTGGTAAAATAAATCCTACTTCAGGTAATGGATTTATTTTTTGAATTCGTTTAAGTGTATCACTTTTACAACCCTTACTGCTGGTTACTTGCAGTTGAATGTTATAATTTCCCCATGGCGAATAGATATGATGAAAAGTGTCGGCAGTAGATTTGTTTTCAGTAGTGCCGTCACCAAAATCCCACCACCAATTGTTTATGGTTCCTGCATTTGCAGAAGATGCATCTGAAAATACAACCGCCCGCAGTGCACAGGAGGTGGAAACAATACTATAATTTGCGGTTGGCAATGGATTTATTACGATAGGGGAACTGATGGTATCGCTACTACATCCTTTATTTGTTAATACAAATAATTTCACCGGGTAAGTTCCTGCATTTGAATATAAGTGAACGGGATTTGGAATGGTATCTGTTCCTGCATCTCCCCAACTCCAATTCCATTTTTGAATTGTACTTCCTTTCCCATCCGACTTGTCGCTAAAATAACTGCTATCGCGTAAGCAGTTTTCACTTGTAAAGCTAAAGGCAGCTTTTGCCTGCGGATAAATGGAGGAAATAATTTTTTGAGCACTATCGATACAGCCATAGGGAGATCTTACCTGTAGGCGAATCGTGAACGGACCTGTTTGTTTATACTGATAAATAGGATTGGCAACAGAGTCGATCCCGGTTCCATCGCCAAAATCCCATCTGTATTTGAAATTGCCCGATCCATCGGATATGGTGGTAGAGTCGTAGAAGCGTGCTATCCCATCCGGTAAACATACAATGGGTAAATTAAAATTTGGTTTTGGTAAAGGACGGATAGTAATCGTTCTCGAAAAAGCTTCACTTAAGCACCCAGACGCATTTTCTACCGTTAACTGAATAGAATAGTTACCTGTAGCAGTGTAAGCAATTGCTCTATCAGCTCCGGTAGTTTGCACATCAGCTCTGCCATCACCAAAATTCCAATTCCATTTTGTGATGCTTCCCGTGGATATGCTGGATTGATCCTTGAAAGTTAATGATTGGTTGATACAGGTGGAATCAATCATATCAAATTTTGCAACCGGTGAACCTGTGATGCTGATGGGAATGGTAGTATCCCCAACACACCCAAACTCTGTTATGGGCCTGTATCGAATATTGAATGTACCTTCCTTAGTATAAATGTGGGAGGGGTTTTTTAGTGAATCAGTTGATCCATCTCCCCAATTCCATAAACCATTCACAATTGTACTATTTACTAAGTCAGTTGATGAATCCGTAAATTGTATCGGCTTACCTAAGCAAAATACAGACGAATAGGAAAAATTAGCCTTCGGTACTGGATTCACAGTAACGGGAATCACATATTCGGCATTAGAACTACTGCATCCATCCGGAGAAGGGTTAGTTGCAAACAAACGAATGGTATCATTACCTGATGCGGTATATATAAAATCTTTCGGTATGGGTCCATTGGCCGGACTAAAATAATAGAGTTGTTTGCCGTTTACTATAGGAGTGCTGTCGGGAACTGGGATGAGGGGACCGATATTGGTATTCGGACTGAGTTTATTGCTTCCTCCAAAATCCCAGGTGATGGATGTTGGGATATAGGAGAGTGGTACCGAGAATTGGAATTTTGAACCAACACAAGTAGCTGCAAAATCTAGTCTTGAATAAGGGTTTTGGAATATGGGGGCATACAAATCTTTAATGTTAGTTCCGGCATTATATCCATAACTTTCTGCAGAACCAAAACCATAAGCAATCGCATTATAACCCGTATCGGAATATAGGTTATGTGATCCACTGTTCACTTGAAATATTGCATAGGAATAATTTGGGTCTTGTGGATGCTTTATAAAACTACTACTTTTTGAAACCCCATCCAGTTTAAAGGAGGAAACACCGCCACTCTTAATGATTACATTGATGTAGTGAACTAATATTTTATTATATGGGGTAGAATTCAGCGTGACATTGTTGATAGTTTGCTCTACTGGACTTAAGTAAATCATTTCAGGATCTCCGCTGGTATTAGGGTTTCCATCTTGTCCTTGTGTGGTGCAATATTGTGCAACAGTAATTGGCTTGTCCGCCTCAATTAAATTCCAAACCCCATTTGTGGTGTTCGAAACTGAAGCGCCATTGCCGGGGATGCTTAAAGGCGTACTGTTTTTCAGTTCATAAAAGAAACTTCGCTGTAAATAAGAAGTAGGAATTTGGGAGCCGTTGACCTTTACCTTGGTAGTAGGATCGTTCACGCAAATTCTAAAATAATTATTCGGTTGAGATCCCGTAGGCGCTGTCAAATATTTTAATCCCCAAGCACTTGCGGGAGTACATTGAGCAAAGAGATTATCTGCACTTCCTGATTGGTTAGGTCCAATACTCATTTTGCCCGAACCACAAAAAACGGCAATTTTTTTACAAGCCCCGCTATTACTAATAGTTCTGATTCTCGTACCCGTTAAATCAGTTCCCTTCGAACCTGAAGTGGTACCCATGATACTATATACCTGTCCCTGCGTTAAGGTTACCTGAAATGGCGCTAAGGAAGTACCTCGCTTCGTTGCATCACCAGGTGTTATTTCAACAATAGTGTTTCCTTCTTCAACGGCTACGACAAAGGCAAATGAATTGGCATAATTGGCATTCGAAACCTGGTTGTAAACAATGGCATAATATTCTTTTCCCAACGTATTGGTAGGATATAATAAAGTGGCTCCCGACACACTGGAATTGTATATATGGGCATACGCTACAATGTCTACATCACTGTAAACGTGAATACCGCGGTTATAATATCCTGTGTCTACAATTCTGCAATCCTGAGAACCAGCTTTGGGCATGGGCGTTGTTTCGGTAACCTGATTTGCGAGTACTTTAAATGTTTGTTTGTAACCTACACCAGGAATTTCTACGGTAACATTCGCATTTTTGTCAGAAGTAAAATAGAGCACCATCTCTTGAGCATTCACAGCCGTTCCACTTACGCCGGCACCCATGTTCACATGAAATCCATATCCTAACCAGAAGTCTTTCCCCTTATTGGAAAAATTTTGAGCATGCAATTCCGCACCAAAAACGATCAAAAGAATTATAAGTAAACCACTTCTCATAGCGGGTATAGTATCGGTTGATATTAGACGAAATTTTCCGGAAAAAGTTTAAATTAATCGATATTTTTAAATTAGAAGGTTTTTTACTCCTATTCCAAAGCTAACGACTGTTCGGTATTATCGATTAAACCTTTTCAGGTTATCTATGTCTGATTAGTTATTATTTGTTTAAGCAGTGAATAAAAATTTATTTTCTCTGGTTTTCTTAATCGGTTATGTGCTTTTCAGCAATGAGGTTAAATCGCATGAGGTTAGCCATTTTTCTAAAGAAATATGGAATCAGTGGAGATTAGCAAATGGAGTAACTATTTATGGCAATTTTTTATATAGTAACAAAGACACACTTGTATTGAAGTTGTCTAACTGCCGAATTTGCTCAGTGTCTATACAACAGCTGGTGCCCCAAGATCAATTATTAGCTAAAAAGAAAATAAAAAATTACCAGCGGCAGTTACAAAATACTTTGTTACCTCAGCCAGAGACTACTACTCCATCTGCCGCTCGATCGTTTCCCGGAATGATGATGATTGTGTTGACCATTATTTTTGTTATGAGTGGCATTATACTTCGAAAAACTGCAAGATATATCCGCTATTCAGTTCCTCTGTGTTTGACAATATCTGTTGTTCTGCTTTCCTCTTTTTTGAATCATCAAAAAAAAATCTCAGCAACAGACCTAACATTATTAATAAAAGCATTTGCTCCTTACAAAGAATGGGTTCAAACAAGGTATGACCAACAATATTTTTATGTATCTTCTAACGGGATTCCTCAGCATCCCATGATGGCAGGCATAAGAAGCTGGCAAAATCAGGTTCCTTTACCTCAAACGTATACAGGTAATAATAGCTGGTCAATTCCCATACAGCCACAATGGTCCGATACCCCACTATCTACCCGCAACAATTTCTTTCGGGGGGCAATCGCCCTTGCGGTTAATGGAATACCTGTTTTTAATGCACTCAATAATCGCGGGGAAGATGCTTTGCTTGCTGGCGAGCTGGATCAATGGGGTGGACATTGCGGGAGGGCCGATGATTACCATTATCATGTAGTTCCCGAACAATTATCTTCAAGGGCTGAATTGCCATTGGGATTTGCTTTGGATGGATTTGCCATTTATGGAAAGCGTGAACCGGATGGATCCGCTTTGCAAGTGCTGGATAATTGCAATGGTCATCTTTATGGTGATAATTCATATCATTACCACGCCAGTTCTCAATATCCTTATTCAATTGGAGCATTTCGTGGTAGGGTTCAAATAGATCCCCGTACGCCAGCACCCGAAAATCAAATCATCCCTCAGGCTTTTACAAAACCGATTCGCCCTCCCGGAAAACCCCTACGGGGAGCCACCATCCAGCAATGCAAAGCAACCGGGATAAATGAGTATACGCTTACTTACCAATTCGGTAGCCAAACCGGAAAGGTTCAGTATCGATGGAATCAGCAGTCCGTATCTTTTTATTTTTATCCTCCAAATGGTACACCTGATT
>Ga0214923_10000106_pt1 | contig 121096 bp, 110 predicted proteins | sample LL1510_MetaG_FD_177993 | JGI IMG/M metagenome (GOLD analysis project Ga0214923, IMG submission 177993) | Freshwater microbial communities from Lake Lanier, Atlanta, Georgia, United States - LL-1510 | ecosystem: Environmental > Aquatic > Freshwater > Lake | place: USA: Georgia | collected... | reverse complement strand
TCATTGTTTCTTTGAGTTAGACGGTAAAGTGAACCTACTTTTAATCTTCTCATAATCAGTGTTATAATAATTTTTTACACTACTGTAAAATATAAACCTATTTATATAAGATTATGCCCCCCAGCAGCTGCCACCTCCATAGCTCTTTTAACACTAGCCTGACCTCTTACATCCGCAAAGTCTAAGTCATATTGATGATGATGTGCTGCAAATAATTCCCGTGTATTTTGTTGCGCTGGGGGAATAGAGGTATTTCCATTTAAAAAATCTACTGCCGACTTTAGCGCTGGAATAGGAATAACATCGAGGTTAGATACAATACTGGCTTCATTTGCATTGGCTTCTGGTAATAACAAACCTATAAATCCTTCTTTCCTTGCTTGAATGGCAATTGGTAATGCTCCTTTTACAGGTTGTAGTTTTCCGTCAAGAGAAAGTTCCCCCATGATTACATATCGAGAGACTATTTCTGGATCTAATTGCCCAGATGCCGCCAATACACCCAGAGCAATGGTTAGGTCATAGGAGGTTCCCTCTTTCCGAATATCAGCAGGAGCCATATTGATGGTAATTTTATGACGAGGAATCTCAAACCCATTATGCTTTAATGCAGTAAATACTCTTTCCTTACTTTCCTTGACTGCATTATCTGGTAATCCTACCATTACATACCCAAATCCACCGCCTACATTCACTTCAACCGTAATGGTACAAGCATTAACCCCATACACAGCACTTCCATAGGTTTTGACGAGCATAAAACAAATGAACTCATTAACATTGATTCATTTTCGGAAATTTGCGCCTGATTTTTCACTTACCGATGTGCCTTATTCTTATTAGGATTTACCTAACCCACTGATATTCTGGAATTATATCCGCCCCGACAATTTAAGGATGGGAAATGGAATTATTTAATGGATTAGTTTGTAACAGTTTAAATCTAACCTTATACGAAATGAAAATCTTCCTAATAATTCTTGCCATTTCTGCTTGTGTCCTATTTTGGTACAATCAAAAATTACATTCAGGAACAGCTATTCCTTCTGGAGACATCATAGAAACCAATAAATCTATTTATGATTTTACCGTAAAAGATATTACAGGAAAATCCAGGAATCTATCTGAATTTAAAGGAAAAGTATTGGTTTTTGTTAATGTGGCTTCAAAATGTGGTAACACCCCACAGTATAAAGACATTGAAGCCTTTTATCTTCAATATAAAAGTAAAGGAGTAGAAGTATTGGGGTTTCCAGCTAATAACTTTATGGGTCAGGAACCGGGTACTGATGCCGAAATTCAAAGTTTTTGTACTAAAAATTATGGAGTAACCTTCCCTCTTTTTTCTAAAATTTCAGTTAAGGGTAATGATATGGATCCTATTTATCAATATTTAACCCAAAAGAGTCAGAATGGAAGTATTGATCAAGAAGTAACCTGGAATTTTCAAAAATTTATCGTTAACAAGGAAGGAAAAGTTGTTGCTTCTTTCAGCCCCAGAACCTCTGTTACCAGTGAAGAGTTTTTGACTGCAATCAAAAAACTGTTGTAAGAATTTTATCGGATAACATATTCATTATGTTTTCTAGATACTTTTTAATTTTCTAAACAGAGTTGAATTTTAAACTTTGTGTAACTTCATGTTTGTATGTTCAACTTTACAGACTTGTTTGGAAAATTCCAGCAACTACAAAAAGAATTAGCTGAGGCTCAGCAACAGTTAAGCCAAATTACGGTTAGTGGAGAATCTGGTGGGGGTATGGTGAAAGTAATTGCTACAGCCAATCGAAAAATTGTAAAAATCGAGGTGGATCCTTCCATGGTAAACCCCGCTTCTTCAGAAATATTAACAGATTTAATTACCGCTGCTGTAAATATTGCCTTAGAAAATGCCGAAGCATTGGCAAAAGAGGAAATGGCAAAAATCACCAAGGACAAAATGCCAAATATTCCTGGGCTTAATTTATCCAACCTCGGTTTTCCGGGATGATTCAAAACATTGCAGGGCCTGAAAACCCTTTAGTGACGGTAGTTTTATTAAACTGGAATGGTCAACGTTTATTGGCACAGTTTCTACCTGCTTTACTTCGAACCACCTATTCTCCTATTGAAATCGTAGTTGCCGACAATGGATCTACAGATAATTCAATACATTTTCTAGAGTCAGAATACCCGCAAGTAAGGATATTAAAATGGAGCGAGAACCTGGGTTTTACGGTTGGGAACAATTCTGCTATACCTTATATATCCTCTCCGTATTTTGTATTGTTAAATACTGATGTAGAAGTAACGCCTGGGTGGCTGGACGGGATGGTGAAAATTATGCAGGGTTTTCCGGAAGTTGTAGCTATTCAACCTAAAATATTATCCTGGGGCGAACCCGATAAATTTGAATATGCTGGCGCTGCTGGTGGGTTTTTAGATTATTTAGCTTTTCCCTTTTGCAGAGGTCGGGTCTTTCAACATTTAGAAACAGATGTTGGGCAATATGATGAAACCTGTGAAATTGCCTGGGCGAGCGGGGCCTGTATTTTATTAAGAAAATCAGTGGTAGAAGAACATGGTTTGTTCGAACCTTCTTTTTTTGCACACATGGAAGAAATTGATTTGTGTTGGAGACTTAGAAATCATGGGTACAAAATTTTATGCTTTCCCTTTTCGGTGGTGTACCATGTAGGTGGGGGAACTTTGTCAAAAGAAAATCCAAAAAAAACATATTTAAATTTTCGCAATAGTTTAATGACCTTGCTGTTAAATTTACCTACACACCAATTAATTCCTAAAATATTTATTCGAATGATTTTGGATGCTGTATACACTGCAAAAGAAGTATTAAACGGAAAATTTTATTTGATTTCATTAATGTTCAACGCACATATTCATTTTTATCAACATGTTCCTTATTTATTGAAACAAAGAAAAAAGTATTACCCCAATGGAGTACCTAAAAAATTACCGAATACAGGAATATTAAACAAACTTATGATTGTTCAACACTTTATTTTAGGCGTAAATAGCTTTAAAGAAGTTGCGGGATTAATAAATTATCAAATCAAAAAAAACAAATAATTATTTTATTTTTATTCCCCAAGATTCTATTAACAATTTCTGTGTGTTTATTTCTGGATTATAAATTTCTTCGAATTTATCTAACCAAGCTAACATAGCACCATCGAGTTCTCCTGAACATAATAAATTTAATTTTTCTAATAAAGAGGGTGCAGATATAAAACATAGCGCTTCTGCTTCAAGCCCAGAACCAACAACGGTTTCAGGACTGCATAAAATCCGCTTTCCTGCTGCCAATGATTCTAATAACTTTATCTTCACTCCGGATCGCTGACTTCCGGGCAATAATACAATGTCGGCTTCTGCTAACAAGGGTTCCATTACCCCTGGATCTGAAATTTGTTTTACCGTCATCCCAGATGGAATAAATAATTTTGCTTTAGATAATTGTTTTCCTGCTAATGTTAATTCGAAAGGCTTTGAAAAATTTTTTAATGCAGACAATAACCATTTCGCGGCTAATCGGTTTTCTAAAACATTAAAATTTCCATGATACAACAATTTTAATTTCCCTTCAGAAATAGAAGATAATGGATTGTTTTTAGGTGTGTTATATTTTACATAAGCAGGTAACCAATACGTATTTGGATTTAAATGCTTAATGTGTTGGGTATCTTCAGTGCTAATACAATAAATAGCATCAAATAAGGGCAAAACCTGTTGTTCATATTTTCTCAACCGAATAAATTCAGCTTTGAAATAGGCTTTTCGAAAGGGGTTTTTTTCTTTAATAAATAATTCATGATAATAATGAGACTCTATATTATGAGATCTTAAATACAATTTTTTATTAGGATAAAATCTTTTCAAGTATTGTATGCTTGAAGTGGTGTGCAATCCTTCAAACCATACCGGACAATTCTGTTCCTTTAGTGACTTCAACAAATCTGGATGGGAACGAGAATAGATCATGTAAGGGTTAGATTGCAATCCTCCACTCAACATTGGTTTACGTAAATAATAATTTACCGATGTAGCCCAATTTAATAGTATTGAAGGATTGGGATGACGGTCTCTTGTAAAAACCTCTAGGTTGAGCCTTAATCCTGCTTGGTGCAATGACTTTATTCTGTAATGAATATCTATCACTCCTCCATAGGTAGGGTAAGAAGGATCATCTAAACAAATAATTTGTAGGGAAGCGGGTAACACTTGAACAAAATTACACATTGCTTTCTAATGCTTATTGCCATTATTTTTTACTTGTAAAAGAGTGTTTCCTTTTTATCAATTTTACCTAATGAATTCTTCAGAAAAAATTGGGATATCCATTTGGGGCTCGGGCACTGGTTCGAATGCTCAAGTGTTAATAGATTTTTTTTCTGATAATAATTGGGGAGAGATTCGATTAATCGTGTGCGACCGCCCCTGTTACTTGGCCGATCGTGCTGTTAATCAAAATTTTCCACTTTGGTTACCTTCCGAACAGGATAGAAAAAACCCCATTAAAATTTTAGAACAAATGGCACAACACAATATTCAAGTTGTGGTTTTAGCGGGATACCTTAGAAAAGTAAACCCCTTGTTTTTAAAATCCTTTACTGGCCTTGTCCTTAACTTGCATCCCTCATTATTACCAGCCTATGGGGGAAAGGGCATGTATGGATCTGCTGTACATTCCGCTGTGATCGAAGCAAAAGAAGTAGAATCTGGAATAACTATTCATGAGGTTTCTGATGAATATGATACAGGAACCATCTGGAGACAGGAAAAAATTAAAATTAACTCCGAATGGGATGCCCTGGATTTAGCAAAAGAAATTCAAAAACTTGAACACAAATTCCTGCCCATCGTGGTTCAGGATGCTTGTAAAAAAATCCTACATAAACAGTAATATATATTACCTTTACGGGTTGATAATGGAAGAAAAAAAAGTGCCTGGTTCTGTCCTGATTTCGGTGTATCATAAGACCGGACTCGAGTCTCTATTAGAACAATTTCAAAAATCAGGTGCCCAACTTATTTCAACTGGAGGTACGGCTGAATGGTTGCGAACTCAAAATTATTCGGTTACGGAAGTTTCCTCTTTGACCGATTTTCCGGAAATATTAGAAGGAAGAGTTAAGACATTGCATCCCGTAATTTTTGGAGGGATCTTAGCTAAACGTAATACCCCATCTCATTCTGAAGAATTAACAGAACATCATATTCAAGAAATAGATTTTGTCGTGGTTGATTTGTATCCCTTTGAGGAAGCGCTCAAAAATCCAGAAACCACTCCAGAGCAACAAATAGAAAAAATAGATATTGGGGGCGTGGCGTTAATTCGGGCGGCCGCGAAAAACCATGACGCTGTGGCGGTAATATCTCATTCCAGTCAATATTCTACTGTTTCCAATTGGTTGAAAAATCAACCCGAGGGTCTAACTCTATCTCAACGGAAACAATTAGCTGGGGAGGCATTTGCGATTACCGCTGATTATGATCAATTAATTTCTACTTGGTTTCAACAAGGTCCTGATTTTATTCAATCGCTTAGATATGGAGAAAATCCACATCAATCTGCAAGCTGGATAAAAAATCCAAATGACAAAATTGAAATACTCAGCGGAAAAGCCTTATCCTATAATAACCTTTTAGATTTAGAAGCGGGTATTTCTTTAATCCGTGAGTTTAAATCTGATTCTTCTCCTGTATTCGCAATCCTAAAACATACTCAACCTTGTGGAGTTGCTTTGGGTTCAACTGTAAGTGAAGCATGGGAAAGAGCGTTACAAAGTGATCCCACCTCTGCATTCGGAGGAATATTAATTACCAATACAAAAATAAATCTTGAAGTTGCTCAAAAAATTAAAGAGATATTTTTTGAAGTATTATGTGCCCCGGATTTTGAACCCGATGCTTTTGCATTATTATCCACCAAGACTAACCGTATCTTAATAAAAGATAGTGGGTTTGATTTACCCGAAAATCAATATAGGTCTTTATGGAGTGGAAGTTTGGAACAAAGCTCTAACCTAAAAATTAGTGCGGTTGAAAATCTAAAACTGGTTTCGGGTACCTTCAACTTAAATAATCCCGATATTGCTTTTGCTGAGATTTGTGTGAAACATCTTAAATCTAACGCAATCGCAATCGTAAATAATGGTCAATTAATTGGGAAAGGTTCCGGTAGAACCTCAAGAGTTGAAGCCGTAAAGGGTGCACTTGAATCTGCAGCTGCCCATAACTTTTCTGTTAAAGGTTCGATATTGGCATCAGATGCATTCTTTCCTTTTCCCGACAGTCTTAAAATGGCAGCAGATGCTGGCATTTCTTGTATATTACAACCTGGTGGTTCTATTAAAGATGAAGAAAATATCCAATTCTGTAATGACCATCATCTTTCCATGATTTTTACTGGTATTCGACATTTTAAACATTAAGCGCGAGGCTTACACTCATGAGATTATTTGATTTTTTCTCAACCGAAATCGCCATTGATTTGGGAACCGCTAATACCCTGATCATGCATAACGACCAAGTGGTAGTGGATGAACCCTCCATTGTGGCGCTGGATCGTCAAACTGGAAAAGTATTGGCCATCGGAAGAGAAGCCCAACAAATGCACGGCAAAGAACATGAAAACATTAAAACGGTAAGGCCCTTAAAAGACGGAGTAATAGCCGACTTTACCGTTGCAGAACATATGATCCGGGGGATGATTAAAATGATTAATACCGAAAAGCGGTTATTTAATACCTCTCATCGTATGGTCATTTGTATTCCCAGTGGAATTACGGAAGTAGAAAAAAGAGCTGTAAAAGATTCTGCTGAACATGCTGGTGCAAAAGAAGTGTACCTAATTCATGAACCTATGGCCGCAGCCATTGGAATCGGAATTAATGTTGAAGAACCCATCGGTAATATGGTGGTAGATATTGGCGGCGGAACTTCCGAAATTGCAGTTATCGCTCTGTCCGGTATCGTTTGTGATCAAAGTATTCGGGTGGCTGGGGATGATTTTAATAATGATATCCTAGATTATATGCGTCGCCAACATAGTATGGTGATTGGGGAACGTACAGCAGAAAAAATTAAAATTGAAGTGGGCGCCGCTATTCCTGAATTAAGCGATCCCCCTCAAGATATTCAAGTTCGGGGAAAAGATATGATGACCGGTATCCCTAAAACAATTACCATATCCTATAAAGAAGTAGCGCATGCGCTGAATAAATCAATTGCGAAAATTGAGGATGCTATTTTACGTGCACTTGAATTAACCCCCCCTGAACTATCTGCGGATATTTATGAAAAAGGAATTCATTTAACGGGTGGGGGCGCATTATTAAGAGGCCTTGACCAAAGGATATCAGACAAAACAAAATTGCCAGTTCATGTGGCCAAAGATCCATTAAGAGCGGTGGTAAGAGGTACGGGTATTGCCTTAAAAAATATCGACAAATTTAAATTCCTGATGACATAAGCCTCCGAAATGGAAAGGCTATTTCAACTCCTTTTTAAACTTAGAAATGCGCTGTTATTTCTTATTCTAGAAATAATTTCACTTCTTTTTTTATTTAATAATAATCGCCAACAACAAGAAGTTTATTTAACTTTTGTACAAGATCTTGCAGCGGAAGCGCAGCTTTTACGTACTGACTTTTTTGCATATTTTAATTTAAAAAATGAAAATGAAAAATTATTATATCATAATCAAAAATTAAGGGAAGCCTATTTAAAAATTAAATCAGAATTAGAAACCTATAAATACTTTTTGCCGCTTAAACCAGAATACCGCTTAATTCCCGATAGTTTAATGCCCAAAAATGGATTTAGATTTATTCCTTGCCAAGTAATTAACAACACGTTAGAAAGAAGTTATAATTATTTAACCTTAAATAAAGGGTATAAAAATGGGATCCAAAAAGGTATGGGTATCATAACAGATGAAGGAGTAATGGGAATGATTATCGCGGTTAGTGAAAACCACTCGGTAGCGATGAGCATTCTAAATAAAAACTTTCGCTTAAGCGCAAAAATCTTTGGAGAAAACTTCTTTGGTTCTATCTCTTGGAAAGGAGGAAACCCGGCTTATGCCACCCTCGAATATATTCCCTTACACGTAGACATCAGAAAGGGCGACACGATTGTAACTTCTGGGTTTAGCAGTATTTTTCCAGAAGGATATATGATCGGAACCATTGACGATTTTGAAGAAAATAACGAAGATGGGTTTTATGAAATTTCAGTTAAGTTAAACTCTGCTCCCGGTAAAGCTTGGCATGTTTATGCGCTCGCGAATGTTTACCGAAATGAAATAGACACCTTAGAAGCGCAGACTAAAATATTTCAGTAAATATGGATATTCTTTTATATTCTTTTTTTGCATTTATCTATTTATTAATACAAACCACTTTGTTTAATCAAATGGTTTTATTCAGCATAGCTTTACCTCAGGTGCATTTGTTGTTTTTATTAATGTTACCCTTTAGAATTAGTTTTACCTGGACTTTATTAATTGCCTTTGGATATGGGCTTGCCTATGATTTTTTATCCAGTAATGTAGCCATAGGCTTAGGCGCTTTTTCTTCTGTTTTATTGGTAACCCTGCGGGAAGGTTGGCTGAATTTAGCCATCCCTAAAATTTATTACGACAGTCGGGAGGAATTGGTGTTACCTTCTCTTCCGATTAATCAATTATTGCTTTTTATTGCACCCCTATTATTTATTTACTTAATCGTTTATTATTTTATGGATGGTATTGGTAATTTTGATTTAGGAATGGTTCTTTTAAAAACGCTCTCTGGCTTCATTTATACCTTATTTTTATCTACAATATTAATTATCCTCTTTTATTCAGGTAAAAGAAAATGAACGATTTAAAAGTTAGAAGCCAAATTTATTTAGGAATAATTGCAGCTGTATTTTTTCTTTTCATTATTCGTTTGTTTTTTCTTCAGGTGATTAGTGTAGATTTTTCGATGTCGGCAAGTAAAAATCTAATTAAAAAAATAGTTATTCAACCTGCAAGAGGTATTATTTATGATAGAAAAGGAAGAATTTATGTAACCAATACCCCTATTTTTGATCTAATGGTTGTGCCGGAAGAACTCAACTTTCCCGATAGCGTTGAATTCGAAAATGTATTTGTAAATACCTTACAAATAGAACCTAGTGAATTATGGAAAAACATTAAAACTGCTGCTAAATACAATAAAAAGAAACCCTCTATTCTTGAAAAACAAATTGATGCTAGCAAGTTTACCACTCTTCAAGAAAAATTATGGGAGTTTGAAGGATTACAAACCATTGTTCGAAATACCCGAGATTATAAATTTGAAGCTGGCGCTAATTTTCTAGGATATATTTCTGAAGTAAGTAAATCAGATTTATCGAAATTTGAATATTATTCCCAAGGAGATTTAATAGGTAAAACAGGTATTGAAAAATATTATGAAGAATTATTAAGAGGAAAAAAAGGCGTTCGTTCGGTAATGGTGGATGTACATGGCCGTGAAGTGGGAACCTTTGATGAAGGAAAACATGATGTAAAACCAGAAAAAGGAAAAGATTTATTAATTGGGGTAGATGCCGATTTACAATTATTTGCAGAGGAATTATTACAAAATAAAGTAGGAAGTATCGTAGCGATAGAACCTTCTACTGGTGAGATTTTAGCTTTTGTTTCCGCGCCATCTTATAATCCTAATTTATTATCAGGAGGTATTTTACCAGTTAATTATAAAAAGTTAAAACAAGATTCTTTATTGCCTTTATTTAATAGACCTTTAATGGCAATGTATCCTCCAGGTTCTGTATTTAAATTATTAAATGCTTTATTGGCTTTACAAGAAGGAACTATTTTGCCGAATACAAATTATGGTTGTGCCATGGGGTTTTTAAGAAATGGAGGTCGTCCTGCTTGCCACTCCCACCCTAGTCCTACTCAGGTGTCTTCTGCCATTCAATATTCTTGTAATGCTTATTTTGCTTCGGTCTATATTGATATGTTAAATCATAATAAATATAAAGATGTATATGAAGGATATGATACCTGGAGAAAATACATGAACCAATTTGGGTCGGGAAGAAAAATCGGTATTGATATCCCAAACGAAAAACCAGGTATGTTACCCAGAAAAAAATATTATGATAATGTATATGGAATAAATAGATGGAAAGCCATGGCAACTGTTTCGAATTCCATCGGGCAAGGGGAAGTATTGATGACCCCTTTACAAATGGCAAATGCGGTTGCAGTTATTGCTAACCGAGGATATTATATTGCTCCTCATTTTTTGAAAAAAATATTTGATGCTACAAGTGGAGAAACACAACAATATCAACATTTCGATACCATAAAAGTACCGATTAGAAAAGAATTTTTTGAATTGGTAATTGATGCCATGGAACAAGTGGTGCTGGCAGGTACTGCCCGTTTAGCCTATCTTCCTACCATTTCTGTTTGCGGAAAAACGGGAACCGCACAAAATCCACATGGAGAAGATCACTCGGTTTTTATTGCCTTTGCCCCTAAAGAAAATCCTAAAATCGCCATTGCCGTAATTGTTGAAAATTCCGGCTTTGGTGGCACCTGGGCTGCCCCTATTTCTTCTCTGGTAATTGAAAAATATTTAACCGGAAAAATTGTTGATCAAGCTAAATTAAATAGAATATTAACCGCTGATTTTATTCGAAACCCATTTAGTGCTAAACCCCCTAAAAGAAAAACAGTTATTAAACCTGTTCCTGTAAATATATCCCTTCCTGCAAATGGAGCGTAAAGAATTAAGCATAGACTGGCTATCCATTACCTTTTATCTTTTAATGATAATCGGAGGATGGCTAAATATTTATGCAGCAACAGCAAGCACCGAAAACACCAATATCTTCGATCTTAATTATTCTTATGGAAAACAAGCAATATGGATAGGCTTAGCATTATTACTCGCCCTATTTATTATGATCTTAGATTCCAAGTTTTTAGAATTTATATCCTACCCGGTTTATGGACTTAGTTTAGTTGCAATTATACTCGTATTGTTTTTCGGTAAAGAAGTAAATGGTGCTAAAAGTTGGTTTGAAATCGGTAGCATTAGAATACAACCCGTTGAATTTGCTAAAATAGGAACTGCAATGGCACTGGCCAAATATATGTCTGGCCTCAATTTTAATTTAGATAATATTCGAACCCGACTAATTTGCGGAGTAATAATAATTAGTCCTGCTTTTGTAGTATTACTTCAAAATGATACGGGTTCTGCTTTGGTTTTTTTTAGTTTTATTTTTGTTCTGTTTCGGGAAGGGTTGCCTGCCTTTTTTCTAATTGCAATATTTTATATCGGCGTTATTTCTGTAATCGCATTATTGTTTAATAATATTATTATTCTTTCTGTTTTATTAATATTAGGGATTGTTCTGTATTTTTTTGTTTTCCGTCAGAGGTATTTAATATTACATGTTATTATTTATCTGTTTTCAGCAGTCATTGTATATAGTATTGACTTTGTAAAAGATGAGGTTTTAGAGCCACATCAAAGAAAAAGAATAGAGGCATTGTTCAATCCAAATGCTGATCCTTTAGGGGCAGGATGGAATGTAACCCAATCTAAAAATGCCATTGGTTCTGGCGGTTTTTGGGGAAAAGGATACTTAAAAGGTATGCACACAAAGTTTGATTTCGTCCCTGAACAGGATACGGATTTTATTTTTTGTACTATCGGAGAAGAACAAGGGTGGTTAGGTTCAACCGTTTTATTATTAATGTTTTTAATATTATTATGGAGATTAATAGAAGTAGCAGAATCTAGTAAAACAAGATATGCTAGAATATATGGATATGGAGTGGTTTCTATTTTGTTTTTTCATATCGCTGTGAATGTCGGTATGACTATCGGAATTGCCCCGGTTATTGGAATTCCGCTTCCTTTTTTTAGCTATGGAGGATCGTCTTTGTTTTCGTTTACTATTTTATTATTTATTGCTCTTAATTTTTATGCAAATCGTACCAATATATTTGCCTCTCAATCTTAATTAAGATTGATATCGGTTTTTAATAATTTCTATAAATTCAATTAACAAAGGATCTTCTTCTTTTAATGTAGATTGAGCGTTTGTTAAAGAAGAGATTAGGGATTGTGCTTCCTCCCAATTTTGGGTTTTATTTATGTTTTCAATAAATAATTTAAATTCAGCTGTATTTCCTAAAAATATTTTTTGAGAAAATTGAAATTGTTTGTGAATAGGGATTTTATCTATCGTAATTGATTTGAACAATTTTTGACTAACTGAATCTGAACCCGTTTGCTTTTGACTTAAAACCTCGGCAACAGAGGCTGAAACATCGTTAAGGCCGGAAGGTTGAGCTGGGGTAACCACAGAAGGTGTTGGGTCTTCTTTTACAAAGGTTGGCGTTGGTAATGGTTCTGGATGTGGTTCTGTTGTTGTTTCGGTATTTTTATTTTCAGGTTGAATTGTACCTTGGGCGATTGTGGTATTGTTTGTTTGAGAAACGGTTTCAGAAAACAACCCTTCTTTTACAACTGGAGGCTCTGGCTCTGCTGTAAGGGTTCGACTTACTTGGGTGGATTTAGTTTCTTCCGAGACGGTTGCCTCTGGCAACTCCGGCATGGGAATAGTTCCATCTGCCGTACGAGCAACTTCAAATAAATCTTGACCCGTTAGTTGCCTAAACAATTCTCTTCTATATTGTTCCAAACTTTTTCCGCGTTGATTGGATATTTCTTCCGCTCGAATAAGTTTCTCCAGAAAAACACGACGCCGAACTAAGGGCATGTGGTTCTGTTGGTGAAATAAAACTATCCCTTGTAATAAAAAATCAAAATAATCGAAATAGGATGCGTTTTTTTCTAATAAACTTAGATTAATGCTCTCTTTAGTAGAAAAATAAAATGCAGTTAAGGTCTCCTCTGGATTTAAAAGTAACGTGATTGTATTATAAACCGCCTTTTCTACCAAAGGTCTAACATCTTTTTCGGTTAATAATATATGTGCTGAAACCGTATTTAAATAAGATTGTAAAGCCTTTTTAACTTCCTCATGTTGAAAATTATAAAAGGGGTGCCTAAGTCCTGTTTGATATTGATTCCAATCTTGATGAAGTTGAAAAAACAAAAACCGATTAACTTGTTGATGATCACAGAAATGAAATATCTCCTGCCCGCTGATTTGTTTTTTGGTGGGCCCAAAAAATAAGCGAATATATTTTTCTGATAATTGATGAATAAGAATGTTGAGTTCTTCTGTAGGAATAAAAAGTGGCTTCATGTTCCTTATTTAACGCAAAATTAACATAATTTTAGGATCCTGTTGAGGTTATTTAATGTACCAAAGGGGGTAGGCGTTTCAATAAAAAAACCCAAAATGTTTCGGGTATTTATTAGATTTGTTGCCATCAGGTTAATAAAGTTACTGGTAATTAATTAAAGATTTTTATGTTCATTGAACACAACTCCACCAGCAACCAATCCGGATGGATAGAGGTGATTTGCGGAAGTATGTTTTCTGGTAAAACCGAAGAATTAATAAGAAGATTACGAAGGGCACAAATTGCCAATCAAGCAGTAGAAATATTTAAACCTGCAATTGATACGCGTTATAGCGAAAACGAAGTGGTTTCCCATAATCAAACCACAATCCCTTCAACGGTAGTTCAAAGCGCTCAACAAATTTTATTGCTAACCGGTGAAGTTAAAGTAGTTGGAATTGATGAAGCTCAGTTTTTTGATGAAGAAATTGTTCCTGTGGTTACTGAATTAGCAAACAAAGGGATTCGGGTAATTATTGCTGGGTTAGATATGGATTATACTGCCAACCCGTTTGGCCCTATGCCTGCTTTATTAGCAAAAGCAGAATTTATTACTAAAGTTCATGCGATCTGTCAAAAATGCGGAGCCCTGGCAAACCATTCTTACCGAAAAACCTTGCGCCCAGATCAAGTGTTCTTAGGAGAAAAGGAAGCCTATGAACCCCGATGCAGAGCTTGTTTTTATGAAAGTATGTCACCTAGAAAGCCTCGTTAATTATTTAAATTAGGTAAAAAATATCCCTCGGAAAATGATCAAAAAACAAATTCCTTTTCCGTATTCGATCTATATAAATAATTTATTTAAAGGGTATTTATTATTTATCTTTTTATTCGGAATTCCATTCTTATTTGCACAAAAAAATCTTCCCTTTCATCCTTATTTTTTTTCACTTACTGTTGCGGAAGGATTACGTTCTTCTGTTGTTTATGATTTACATCTGGATAAAAAAGGAAGGCTATTTATTGCAACCGAAAAGGGATTGTTTATGTATAATGGAATTTCATTTCGGGAGATTCCTGTTCGAAAGCCAGCGTATGCTTCTCCTATTACGGGTTTAATAGAAGATGATAAGGGAAGAATTTGGTGCAGAGACTTTGTAAGAAACATCTTTTATTTTCAAAATGATAGCCTTTCGGTTCTTTCTTTAGAACAAATCCTTCCGGATTTAAAACCTGACGAATCCTTACTGGAATTGCTTTCTTTCCAAGGTAAATTAGCTATTCAAACTAACATTGGTTTATATATCTATAATCCTTACTCAACTAGTAAATATTCAAAATTATTAACCCAATCTGAAAAATCTACTTTTTTTAGTTTAAATAAGGGAAATAAAAACGCTTTAATTGGTTGTACACAAGATGGATTTATTGTAGAAATTGAAGAAAACAACAAACAAAAAATTATTTGTAGAAATCCTTTAATTCATAATCTTTCAGCAACAGTAGCTAAGGGTGAGATTTATTTAATCTCCCAGTATCATTATTCTGGACAAGTTTTCACAATTGTAAACGGAAATCTAACCATTACTTTTCCTGAAATAAAAAAAGCGGATTTATTATTATATTCTTTAAAAAACACTGCTGATCAAAAATTATGGTTATGCACCAATCAGGGCGTTTATTTATTACACCCTGAAACTAATTCCTGGGAAGGTCCCTATTTATCAGGAGAACGAATCTCTGATATTGAATGCGATAACACTGGAAATTATTGGATATCGAGCTTAGATAATGGCGTTTTTTGTATTCCTGATTTTAATTTTAATCAAGTATTTTTTCCTTTTGTAGATGGGAAAAAAAATATTATTCAAAGAATTATACCTGGAAAGAAGGGTGGTATTTTTGCCGGAAACAATAAAGGGGGAATTATTGAAATATCTGAAGAAGGTGCCATTGTAAGAACTATTTCTAATACACTTAATACAGATATAGAGTTTTTATTTTTTGATTCTATTCAAAATAGAATTTGGGCAACGAATGGAATTTATGATTTAAACTTAAATAAAACCCTACGGTCTGATTACTTTGGAAAAAAGGTTATCCCCTTACAAAATGGAAATTATTTGAAGGCTTCCGGATCTGGAATTTCAATTATTAGATTGGATAATAAAATTGATTTGCTTCCTTTTTCAATTATAGATACTAGCAAGATTACATTGACTCCTTATTTATCTTATTCCCTAGGAAAAATTAGAGCTCGTGTAGCTGCTTATGATTCTTTAAACAATATATTTTATGCGGGTTACAATCATAAATTAATTGCTTATTCCCCGCAATTATTTTCAGGAAAAATAATGGAAAAAACGATTAATAGTACGCTTGGAGAACCCATTTTTGCTACGGATATGATTACAACCCCTGATGGCAGAACCTGGGTAAGTACGCTACATCAAGGGGTTTTTTGTTTAAAAGGAACACAGTTAATAGCACAATTAGATACAAGCAAAAAGATTTCCAGTATGGCATGCCGAAAACTGTTTTTGAAGGATTCTTTTGTTTGGGTAATTACAGATGAGGGATTAGATTGTATTAATATTAATACCTCGGAAGTAAGTAATATTCAAATTCCAGGATCTGTGGCTAGCTCTAGTATATTAGATGCCTGTATTAATGGAAATAAAATTTGGCTCGCAACCAATACTGGAATTATTTGTTTTTCTACCCATAAAGTTTCCAATAATAGAGCGCCAGAAATTTATCCTACTAAATTTATTTCAAGAAATGTGATCGTTGATTTAAATCTTTATCCAGACTCTATTCCTTTTCTGGATTTGCAGTCCTTTCCGGCTAAATTAATGTTTGAAGAGGTTGCCACCTATCCTTCCAAAAAATTCTTTATTCATCACCGATTACTTCCTGATGATACTACTTGGTCAAAACAATCTCCAAGATTAGGAGGAATAAATATTAATCCATCTGGGCCAGGGGAATATATTTTATTAATTCAAGCCATTGATGGGAATCGTTTGGGTAAAGTGCATTTGTTTAGATTTAAGGTAAGTAAGCCGTTTTGGTTGGATACTTGGTTTTTGATTTTATGGATATTGCTCCTTTTGTTGCTGGCCTTCTGTATTTATTTATTCGCAGTACATAGATTAAAAAACAAACAGAAGGTTTTAGAACAAATCGCACAATCTCAAATGATTGCATTACGTGCGCAAATGAATCCTCATTTTTTATATAATGTTTTGGTTTCTATACAAAGTTTTATTTTCACCAATCAAAAACAAGATGCGAATGTATACCTGGGCAAATTCGCAGATTTAATGCGGAAAATACTATCCATGTCTGAAAAACAGGAAATTAGTCTCCAAGAAGAAATTGAAGCATTAGAACTTTATCTTGAATTAGAGAATATCCGCTTTGAAGGTAAATTAAACTGTAATATTAAAATAGACCCATTGTTGTCACCCGAAATGATTTCGATTCCTAGCATGATTCTGCAACCTTACGTTGAAAATGCTATTAAACATGGACTTCTTCATCGAAGAGGAGATAAAGAATTAAATATATCTTTTAAAGCTCTGAATGATGGAAAACAAATGAGTATCGAAATAGAGGACAACGGTATTGGCCGAAAAGCTTCAGAAGGAATTAATCGTAAAAGAAGAAATAAACCGGGGTCTTTTGCCAGTAATGCAATCTTGTCGCGTTTGCAAATTTTGAATAGTATTCGGAAAGATAAAATTCAAAGCCAAATTTTAGATAAATATAATTCGGAGGGAGTATCGGATGGAACCTTAGTTCGTATTATCTTGCCTATTCAAATATTTAAATAATATTCTTATGAAAAAAATAACGGCTATTCTGGTAGATGACGAAAGAAACGCAAGACTTGCATTGCGTGCGATGTTAGAAGAAAATTGTCCAGAAGTGGAAATTTTAGAAGAAGCCGAGGATGTTCCAGAGGCAATTAAGAGCATTCGTAAAGTAAATCCCGATCTTGTGTTTTTAGATGTAGAAATGCCGGGGTATTCTGGTTTAGAAATATTAGACTTTATTAGCCCTGAGGATTTTAAATTTAAAATAATTTTTGTTACTGCTTATGCAGAATATGCTGTTCAAGCTTTTGAACTTTCTGCTTTTGATTATTTATTAAAACCGGTTCAAGTTTCTCAATTAAAAAAAACAATAACAAAATTTATAGAAAACGCACACGAAACACCTTCTGCTTTACAATACCAAATATTAAAAGATAATTTTAATGTTGCCGGTCTAAAAAGAATAGCCTTACAAACAGCTGAAGGGTTGCTATTTTTAAAATTAGAAGAAATTATTTATTTAAAAGCAGATAGCTCATACACCCACTTTATTTTGGAAAATGGTTCAAGATTAACCTTAACCAAAAAACTATTAGAATTCGAAAAACTTCAAGATGTTGGAAATTTTTTTAGAACCCATCGTTCGTATATCGTAAACTTAGATAGAATTCGAAAATTTGTCAGACACGATGGGGGTACATTAATAATGGATAATGGAGATGAAGTATCCATTGCCGCAGATAAAAAACAAATTCTTTTAGATAGAATTAATAATATTAAAATTTAATATTATTGGGTCTATTAATCCGGTTGAATTGAATTTCTTACTCTCCCTGCCATTTTCCGAAGAGCTTGAACAAGCGTAATTTTTTCGGTTTCCATCGTTTCTAATACCCAAATAGCAGATAAAACATGTGTTAGTTTTTCTCCTTCATCTTCACCCGGAATAGGCGTTGAAGGTATTTCCCCATTCAATAATTGCTGTTCAACTATTTTTAAGGCATCTAATGAATAATCACTTGCTATTTGTTTTACCGCATCGGTTTTCATACTGATTTAATAACTTCGGTTATTAATTCTTGAACCGTTTCTATTCGGGATGTGTCTATGCCCTTGAGTAATTGACCCTTTGAAAAGGTTGCAAAAAAAGGCAAATTGGTTACTCCTGCTGCTTTTCTGGCAATAGGGTTTTCTTCTGCATTTACCTCCAAAAAGATTACCGATGAGTTCTGTGGATCCTCAGAAAGGTTTTTATATTTAGGAGAAATCAAACGACAATTCCCACACCAATCAGCATGATATTTTACAATCACCAATGGGTTTTGGGTTATGTTTTGTTGAAAATCTAAATCGTTTGAAATAATTGTTGCCATACTTTTTTATTATAACCGATTGGGGAATAAAATTGTTCAGTAAATTATTAAATCGGATTATGCCTTTTCTGCCAGCATTTCCCGAATATGAATTAACATATCTTCTGTTAGCTTGGCTGTGTTATATTTTGGCTTCCAGTCCCAGTCGTTTTGTGCGGTCTGGTCATTAATACTTTGGGGCCATGAGTCTGCAATGGCTTGACGATAATCGGGCTCGTATTTAATTACAAAATCAGGTAGGCTCTCCTTAATAATGGTTGATAATTCTCTTGGAGTAAATGAACAACCTGAAATATTGTAACTACTTCTGATCGTTAATCGAGAAGCGTCTGCGTGCATTAAATCTATGGTTGCACGGATGGCATCCTCCATATGCATCATGGGCAGTCGTGTGTCCTCCGATAAAAAACAAGTGTATTCACCCGTTTGTAAGGCTGCATAAAAAATATGAACAGCATAATCTGTGGTTCCCCCACCTGGTTCCGATTTCCATCCTATTAATCCAGGATATCTGATGCTTCTTACATCAACCCCATATTTTTCAAAATAATATTCACATAATCTTTCTCCTACCAATTTAGTTAAACCATACATGGTATTGGGATCCATCACACAGAATTGTGGGGTTTCTTCTCTTGGCGTATGGGGACCAAAAACCGCAATCGTACTAGGCCAAAATAATTGTTTTAGCCCTTTATCCCGCATTACATTTAAAACGTTTAATAATCCGTTGCAATTTAAATCCCAGGCTAAAGGTGGATTTTTTTCTCCGGTTGCGGAGAGCAATGCGGCCAAATGATAAATCGTATCGATTTGATATTGATCAATTATAGCTTCCAGCCGAGGTTTATCTAAAACATTTAATAATTCAAAAGGACCCAGCTTTTGTAATTTTTCATCGGGATGTATGTCGCTTGCGATTATGGCATCAACCCCATATTGATTTCTCAATGCTGCGGTTAATTCAGTTCCCACCTGCCCGGAGGCTCCAATAACTAATGTTCGTTTTGTTTCCATTTTAAAAATTAAGCTAAGTTAAAAGAGTACTTCTGATAAATAAAAAATATTAATAATCCGGGAAGGAAATTTTCACAATTGTTTTTTCTATTATCCAACCGGCCCTTAGTTTTGGTAACTCAACGGGCTTGCTAATTGGTTCTGGCAAACGATAAGGAAACAAACTTCCGGGTGTCCAATGCCCATTATTATCATAATCTTTAAAAACCTGGATACGAAAGGCTCCTGGTAATATTAAAGGAAAATTAAAGGATGTGCCTTTTATATAAACCGGTTGAGTTTCCTCGGAAAATTTAAAAACACTGATTTTGGGGATAGTGTCTTGATCTCCTGATAGGGTATCAATTGCTTGTCCATCAATTGATCCAAAGAGATCCGAACTTGAAAACTGAAAGGGAATGCTAAGGGTTGTATCCGGTGAATAGCCCCAAACCGATTTTAAATTCAAACTATCTCCAACTAAGTTATAGGTAATTCCAGATATCAAATCTGTATCTGGAAAAAAAATCAAGGATAGGTTTTTATCATCATATTTAAATTCTCCTTTTACGGGTTGATTTCCTGTATCTCGGATAGAAATGGTATTAGAAATTAAAGGAGTTTTCAGGGGTTGATTTAAATAAAACACGAAGCTATCTTGAAAACTCTGAGGTTTTTTCCATGGATTAATTCTAATAGAATATTTTATTCGTTGTTGTTTTGGAGAAATTATTAGCGTTGTGTCTTGTTGATTATTTAAAGTATCTGATATTCCAGTAAGTTTTATTTTAATGGGGATCATTACTGAATCCGTAAAACCTACCCAAACTTTATCTGGTTTATCTGGCACGGCCCAAATTCCAAGAGGATTTAAAGTAACGACCTCATTTGTATCCGAAAAGAGAAATGATTTATTGAGGTCTTGATCCAAAATAGGTTCAGAAAAGTCTATTTCTAATAATCGTTGATGTACCCATGATTTTTTAATTATTCTAGGAGCTTTATTGTCGGGTAAACTTAAATAAAATGTTCGTTTAACATGATTACTATCCATTAAATTAATTAATGGATTGTTTGTTAAAGCAATTGCTTCTTTCAAGCTGTTATATTGATAATTATTTTCCTCATCGTTTACTCCATACAATTTATATTGATTTCTTGCGAGGCAGGATAATGAAAAAAATCCTTCATCATCAGAAAAAGCAACATATTCAGGGCGTTTATTCAAAATACTATCCCCTGAAATACTATCTGCCTTAAATAATAAAAGAGTAATATTCGGTGCTCCATTTCCGGTAAGAGGATTAATAACTTTTCCGGTAATTTCACCACTATCCAAATAATTGGTTGTACTAATGGCATATTGAAAAATACTGTCTAATGGATTGCTGGCGCTGACATCTTGAATACCTGTTCCCGGTTGAATTATTATGGTACTATTGGTTGGCAATTGATCTTCCCATTGAATAAAAAGTTTTCTGCCTTTAAAAAACATTTCGGGTTGAGGTTCTTGCAGAGGCGAAATAAATACGTCCTTCCTTAAATTGGAAGATTTTACATATTCAGAAAAAGTGAAAACAATTTGTTTTCCTTCAAAATTTAGCGTTCCGTTTGCCGGAGATGTTTTAATTATTCTGGGGGAACCAGAATCTTCAGGTCCTCCACTCGGGGTAATTTGTTGCGCACATCCCCCTATTAATAAACAAACATATAATATGCTTTGTATATAAAATAAGGGTTCCCTTTTGATTTTCATAATGAAGGTTGATTCCTAAAATAAAATAAAACCCAAATTATACCGACGGATGCCAACAAAATTCCTGTGGGTTTTAAAAATGCATATTTATTATTATTCGTTTTTTCTATTGGAATATTCCATCGATTTTTTACCGATAATTTTTTGGGGGCGCACTCACAGGGGTATTTATCTAAAACCTCTATTTCTGTTTGTTTTCCTAATTCGGAATTATAAATTACTTTCATTTTTAGATTTGACCAACAGAAAGAATCTATGGAACCCAAGCGGTCATAAATAATTTCATTTACGCCTATGCTCAATAATGGTCGTTCTAAAACGGTATCAATTGAAGTCCAATAAATTTTCTGCACGGGTGAAGAAAAGGTATCCAATAATCCCACCCATAAATTTAAATATCTATTGTCAATCGTGGATTGGGCGAGGCATTTTGAGCCGTTGCCTAAATTTATAGATAAACCAATAATTATCAGTGAGTTAAAAAGCTGAGAGAAAAGTCGCTTAGCGCGATTATTTTTGATTGAAAAAGGGTATTGTTTCAAAAACGAAATCGCTCCAACAAATAAGCGTTTATTATGCGTTTTCCGCGTTTGGCTTTTGAAACACATATAATAGGCTACTGGTTTGACCTTTATTTGTTATTGCATGAATATTAGAAATAAGCCCTTGAAGTATTCCCCCAATTTTATTTCTTCCTAAATAACTTTCACTCAACATGGCTACATAAAATGCATCGAACCATTGAGGGTATTGTTTAACAAATTTAAATCCGTGTTTAGTAATTCCTTTTTTTACTGTTTCGGGTGTAAAGTGATACAAATGTCGGGGAACATCATATGCTGCCCAATATTTTCCATACTTTTTTGCATCAAAAGAATCCGCATTGGGAACAGCAATCATAAGGATTCCCCCTGGTTTTAACAATTCAAAAAACCGTTTAGCGTATCCGTTTAAATCGTGCACATGTTCTAATACATGCCATAAAGTTATTACCTCAAAATTATCTGTAGGAAGAGAATAAAAATCTTCAGTAGGAAATAACGTGATCTGATGAATTAATTCCGCTTGATTTCTGGCATCAGTTGAGGGTTCCAGTCCGATAACTTCCCAGCCTGCCTTTTTCATTTCAGCAACAAAATATCCTGTTCCTGCCCCTATATCTAATATTTTTCCCTTTAAGGGTTTTTGTATGGAAACCCAACTTCGCTTTTGTTTAAGGGTAGTTTTTCTAATTATTTGATAAATCTTATGAAACCAAGAATTATCATCATTGGAATGAGAAATATAGTTTTGGGAGGAATAATATTTACCAATACTTTCTTGATCTGGAATATCTTGTGTAAATAATAATTTACAAGTATTACATTGAACAATTTGATATTCTTCCTGTGAAAAAGAAAAATCTTTTGTCCGCAAAAAGTTTTTAAGCTCTTTATTTGAACAACTAGGGCAAGTATTGTGGTGTATAATCATCGACCCATGTAAACAAGTAAAACAGAAATATCCGCAGGGGAAACGCCAGAGATTCTGGATGCATGACCAATTGTTGCCGGCATTAATTTAGTAAGCTTTTCCTTAGCCTCCGAAGAAAGCGCATTAATTTTATGAAAGTTAAAATTATTGGGAATATTAATTCCTTCTAACCTTTCGATTTTAGATGCCATTTCTTTTTCTTTTTGAATATATCCGGCATATTTTAATTCTATTTCTGCTTGTAATATTTCATTGTGAGAAGCGAACTTGGTTCTTTCCTGAAGTTCTGGGATATGGTTAATAATTTCAGTGAAGGAAAGATGAGGTCTTGTAACAATTTTTATAGCTTTAACTTTTTGGGATAGGGGTTGTGATCCTTTACTTTCCAGAAGGTTATTTATTTCGTTGGGTTCAACACTAAAATCGAACATCAATTTTTTTAATTGATCAATATGATTCAACTTCAACTGGAGTTTATCAAAAAGAGTTGAATCAATCGTATTTAACTTATAAGCCAACGGGGACAAGCGTTGATCAGCGTTATCTTGGCGTAATAATATTCTATATTCAGCCCTTGAAGTAAACATACGATAGGGTTCGTCTGTGCCTTTATGCACAAGGTCATCTATTAAGACACCTATATATGCTTCATCGCGTCGTAAGATTATTGGGGCCTCCTCATATACTTTAGCGCTTGCATTAAGTCCTGCCATTAAACCTTGGGCTGCGGCTTCTTCATATCCAGTCGTGCCATTGATTTGTCCAGCGAAAAACAGGCCTTTAATCAAATGGGTTTCGAGTGTTGGGGAAAGCTGAGTAGGAGGAAAATAGTCATATTCAATTGCGTATCCAGGTCTAAACATTCTCATGTTTTCGAATCCAGGGATTTGTCGTAGGGCTTTATCCTGAATAGTTTCAGGTAAAGAGGATGAAAAGCCATTTAGATAAACTTCTACAGTATTTCTTCCTTCGGGTTCAATAAAAAGTTGATGTCTGTCTTTATCTGAAAAGCGAACGATTTTATCTTCAATTGAGGGGCAATATCTTGGTCCTAAGCCTTGAATTCTTCCATTAAATAGTGGTGACTCTTTAAACCCGTTTTCCAGAATCCCATGTACTTTCTCATTTGTGTAGGTAATATGACAAGGAATTTGGTTTTCTAAATAAGGCGTATCTGTAAAGGAGAATTTGTCAGGGATTTCGTCGCCGGGTTGTATTTCAAATGCTTCATAATTTAAAGATCTGGAATCCAATCTTGGGGGTGTTCCGGTTTTCATTCTTCCGGAAATAAAGCCCAGTGACTGGAGTTGCTCTGTTATCCCTTTAGCTGCAGGCTCGCCTGTTCTGCCTCCGGTAAAGTTTTTTTCTCCAACGTGAATTAAACCATTTAGGAAAGTTCCATTGGTAAGAATAACAGATTTTGAAGAAAACTTGATTCCCATACCCGTAACCACACCGCCAACTTCATTGTTATTTATAATTAATGAAGTTACCATGTCTTGCCAAAAATGTATGTTAGGTTGGTCTTCTAGAACACGCCTCCATTCAGCTGAAAAAGCAACACGGTCAGATTGGGCTCTTGGGCTCCACATTGCGGGCCCCTTTGATCTATTCAACATTCTGAATTGGATCATTGTTCGATCAGTTACCACTCCAGATAGGCCTCCTAGTGCATCAATCTCTCGTACTAGTTGACCTTTGGCAACGCCCCCCATTGCTGGATTGCAGGACATTTGTCCGATGGTGCCCATGTTCATGGTAATTAATAACACCTTGCAGCCTCGCTTGGCCCCAATAGCAGCTGCTTCGCATCCCGCATGTCCTGCGCCAACAACTATAATATCGTATTTCGTGTCAAACATTTTTATGTTCAGCTGGATTGTTCCACGTGAAACAACATCCTTGTTTATGGTTTACGTTCCACGTGGAACTAAAACATTCTTAATTGAAGTGCGATCTCTTCTTGATTTGTCATAACAGCCTTAAGGTCGTCGGTCTTGTCATCAAAACCACACAAATGTAAAACGCCATGAGCAATTACTCGATGTAGTTCATCAATAAAAGCAACATTGTTGTTCTTGGCATTGTCTTCCACGCGTTCTTTACTAATATGTATTTCGCCAGTTATTTTATCTGTCTTTTCGCCACCAGCCAAATCTATTGTAATGATGTCAGTATAATCATCGTGATTAAGTATGCTATTATTAATCTTATTTAAACCTTCATCATTCCAAAAGTTAATTTCTAAATAATCGATACTCTTTTCATACCTATTTGCAATAGAAATTAACCATGCCGAAACTTCGGCCTCCATAACCTCAAAATCTTCTACTTCATTAAAAAAGAACTCTATCATACTAAATATTAAAATTAAGCTCAACCACTTTACCTCCTTCAGAAAAACTTAGCTTATCACATAAGTTCCTCATTAGAAAAACACCTCTTCCTCCTTCTTTTTCAATATTTTCAGGCTCTGTAGGGTCTTCTAAATTATCAGGATCAAAACCTTCTCCTTGATCACATACAACTACAGCTAACCGATATTGGCCTGGTTTAATGAAACTAATTTTAACAGTCTTATTATTGTCTCCTTTATTTCCGTGATAATATGCGTTATTCACGGCCTCTGTTACCGCTATCAGCACATTTCCGAATACTTCCTCTCGGATATTCAGGTCATGACGAATCTTGTCAATAGCAGCCTCAACTATTGGCATACCTTCAACAATTTCATTTATTTCAATTACGGTTTCCATTTGGCATTTGAAAAGTGTCAAAATATCTATCAATAACAATACGCATTTTATCCTGATAATTAACTCCCTTAGATTTTAAAAGCTCTTGTGCCAATTTTTCTTCTGTCTTTTTTTCGTTTAATTCAGCTGGCTTTTTAATAATAATTTCTTTACCTGTTTGTGATTCTCTTCTTTCCTCCATATCCCTTTCCCTTACCGATTTGGTGGCATCTAACATCCGGTTGAGAATTTTTTGTTGACGCATCAAAGTCTCTTGGGTTAAATTATTATTAATTAATTCTTGTTCCGTCAACTCCATATCACTTTTGATCTTATCTAATTTCCCTAAGCCTGGCTTGCCTTCATCTTTCAATTGTTGTTCAGCGGATTGCAACATCTGTCTAATTAACTCTTGTTGAGCCGCAATTCTACCCAATTCTTTAGGATCAGCTTTTCCTAACTTCATCATCTCTTTAAGTTTCTGATTTACGCTTCGTTGTTGTTGAGATAAATTAGACATACTTTTCCCTTCCCCTGGACCCGGTTTTTTCTTCTTACATAACTTCTTCTTAGAAGAAGAAGAAGAACTTGACTTTTGCATTTGCTTCATCATGTTCTCCAATTCATTACTTAAAAAGTTTGCCAAATTATTAATTCCTGTCATTGCAGCCTGTTGTTCTCCAGTAGCAAATCCAATATTTCTATCATTTAAATGATTTAAAGATCTATCAATATGCTTCTGAATCCCTACAACTTCATCCGTAATCATCTTTTTAATCTCAGGAACTCTGCCAGCCAATGCATACAGGGAATCACTAATCATTCCCATATCATCTTTTAATTTACGTTGTAATTGAGCTTTCTGTGGGAGCGAAGGATCATTAAATCTCAAGGGTCTAATACCATCTCTTAATGCTTCTTCATCAAACGATATTTTAATAAGATTTTCAAGAATGTCAGTTAAATCCTCAATATTCTCAGCTTGTTCTTCGGACTCTGCGTCTGATTGCATCTGATCAAGTTTATCAATCATTTGCTGCATTTTATCAGAAGCATTTTTTTGTTCCTTACTGCTTTGTTTATTATTCTGCTTCATTTGACTAGCAGCTTGTTTCATGCTTTGTTGCGCACTTTGCTGCTTGTCCCCGATGTCTTTCATTTCTTCATTCTGAGGAGTTTCGGTTCCGCTCTTTAAAGAATCTAATTCGGCTAGGTCTTTTTTAATATCCTCCATCTTTTTGCTTAGCTCCTCTTGTTCCTTGGATAATTTATCCCTTTCCTCGCTTTTATTATTTTCCTCATTCTTTTTATTTAATTCATCTTGTTGATTCTTAAGGTTATCCAATTTTTTAATCAATTCCTCTACCTTTTGTTCTGCTTTAAATTGATTTAATAATTTCATGGTTCGTTCCATATCTTTTTCCAAAGCTTCGCGATCCAATTTTGTATCCTCTAACTGCTTCCTTATTTCATCAGGCCTTAACTTTTCTAATTGTTCCTGTAATTTTTTTAGATATTCATCCAACTTGGGATTTTGAATATCTTTCATTAACTGCTGGAGATTTTCAAGTTTATTTAATAATTCAGGGGTAAACAATTCATTTTCTTTCTGCTCAGAAATGTTTTGTTTCATTTTAGAATCTAATTGCTTCAAGGACTGATTAACTTGTTGCTGTTTTTCTAATAAATTTTTAAGTTCTTTTTGATCAGAATATTCTAATGATTTTTTTTCTGATAATTTGTTTTGAAACTTTTCAAGCGCCTTATTAAAGTCTGCCACTTGTTTAGATAAATCTGCTAATTCTTTCGACACTTCTTCTTGCTTTTCTTCTTGCTCTTCATACAATTTTTCTAAGGAAGGATGATGAGCCTTAAAAATCGATGTTTCAGAAAACTTGCTGCCTGAAATTCCGTCATTATCCCACACACGTATTTGATATTCAATGGCCTCTCCTTGGTTAAGGCCTAATGAAAATAAATCCACTTCATATAATTTCTCTATTTCAAAACTTCTTCCTGTGCCTGGTAATTCTAACACCTTAAATTCTTCTGATATCTTTTGCTTATCGCTAGATGTTATAAATCGATATCGAAATTCTAATTTATTAATCCCATAATCATCACTTGCTGATACATCCAAAGGCAAAAGACCTGTAACGGGTATATTAAAATCGTAATTGTTTTCACGAAGCATAACAGATGGATATTTATCATCTTCAACATTCATTAAAAAATCCAAACTATCCTTATTAATATTTCGTGATGTATTCATTAGAATAAATCGATATTTACTAGATAAAAATAAAGAGGCTTTAAATAAATATTCTTCTTTCCCATTTTTTTCACCTTTAAATAAACCATTGCTACTTGAAAGATTTGCGGACGTAACATCTCCTCGAACTTTAACTATCCATTTTACAATGGTACCTTTTATGGCAGTAATATCTCCTACATTTTCAGGTAATGTATCTGACTTTTTATTTGTATATGCTGGATAATTTAATATTATTTTAAAATTGGATAAGGAGGGATAGCGCTTTACTGTTATTTCCTTTACTTCTGAGGTAACTTTCCCATTACCCACTTTAATTTTTAAATCTTCTGTAATATCTGCTACATCAGCAGAAAAATTAATCTTCCCGTCAGCATTCATTGGCAAAGGTATCCACTGATTAGATCCCGCATGTTCTACAAATAAATTCAATTCTGAAGGAATTTCATTTCCGTAAACCGTAGCGGATACCTTAATAGATTTACCTTCTTCCACTGTTTCTGGAACAGAATCTAGAACAATCGAAAAAGGTGGGGGAGGTGGAAAATCAGTACCAAAATTAATTAACCGTGTGGAACCTTGTGTTAATACTTCTGGACTTAAAAAAAACACAATAAATAAAATTCCCAGAGGAATAAATAAATATCGTCCAAATTTTAAAGTAGGTGCAAAATTGACAGCTTTGGTAACTGGAAAAACAGACAATAAAGTTGCCTTATGATTAATGGCAGCAATTAATAATTCATTATTAAGGTCGTCATTACTTGATAATTGAACAATATTTAATAATTTATCTGAAATTTCTGGAATTTTATTGCCTACAAATTTTGCCGCTTCTATATCTGAAATCTGCTTCGAAATATTATATAATTTCAAAACAGGAACCATTATCATTTTAAAGAAAATAAAACCACTCAAGGCTATAAATCCAAAAAACAATATTGTACGAATATTTACTGAGAAATTAAAAAGACCTTCTCCAAAAATTAAGATTAAGAAAACAGAAGATATTATTAGCAATAACAAAAAAAGACCTCTTAATAACTCATTCTGGTAATACCTTTTTCTGAATGCGCGTAAACTAGTTTGAACATTAGTTGGAAGAGTCATGTATAGAGTATTCTATTTCAAAATAAATATACGTAGAAATCCACTAAATGTGTATAAAATTATAAATCTATTTCTAACTCAATTGGACAATGATCTGACATAAAAATATGGTTATGTATTTTATAATTCTTAATTAAAGCGGTTAACTCTTCTCCAACTAAATGATAATCAATTCTCCACCCTAAATTTCGTTCTCTTGCTCCAGCTCTAAAAGTCCACCACGTATATTGATGTGGTTCCTGGCTTACTTGCCTCAAAGCATCTACATATCCTAGTGATATAAAATCTGTCATCCACTCGCGTTCCTGAGGTAAAAATCCAGATGAATTTTTATTCGAAACCGGATTATGAATATCAATGGGTTTATGGCAAATATTTACATCCCCAGCGATTATCAGTCGTTTATTCAAAGATTCTAATTTTAAAATATACTTAGTAAAATAATCTAGGAAACTCTCCTTAAAATCTTGACGAACATCTCCAGTGGTACCAGATGGAAAATAAGCACATAAAACACTAAATTTTTCATAATCAATTCGAATACACCTTCCTTCGAAATCATAAAATTCATTATCAATACCATAAGTTATATTTTGACATTTATATTTTGACATTATTCCAACTCCACTATACCCTTTTTTAACTGCAGGATACCAATAAGAATAATACCCTTTTAATTCTACTAACTCCTTTGGTATGTTCTCAATGTTTGCTTTAATTTCTTGAAAACAAATAATATCAGGTTCCTCTACTTTTATCCAATCTACTAAACCCTTACTGCAGGCTGATCGAATACCATTAACGTTAAAAGAAATAATTTTCATTCTTAAATAAAACTATCCCAACCAGAATTTTTAATTTCTATTTCATCGCCTGCCTTGGTTTCTATCACAATTCCTAATTCTTCATTTACAGTATAACCAATAATTGAAATTCCTTCTATACTTTTTATTTCTTCAAAATACTTGGGATTTACAGTAAACAATAATTCATAATCCTCACCTCCATAAATAGCATATTGCTCTACATCGGTATAAAATAACTCTGCAACAGATTTAGTTTGAAAATCAATAGGTATACGATCTGAAAATATTTTAGCCCCAAAACTATTTGCTTTACATAAATGATGTAATTCAGAACCTAATCCATCTGAAATATCAATCATAGCAGAAGGTATTAATCCTTTTTCTTTTAAAATATTAATAAGCCCTAGTTTTGCAGTGGGTCTGAGCTGTCTACCTACCACATACTCAAAAGAACTTAAATCAGGTTGAACCGTAGGATTCTCTTCAAATACTTTTTTCTCTCTTTGCAATAATTGAAGTCCAGCATAAGCTGCACCTAAATCCCCAGTTACACAAATTAAATCATTAACAGAAGCGCCTGATCGTTTTACAATATCATTCGTATCATTATAACCAATGATACTAATTGAAATCATAAGCCCAGCTCGAGAGGACGTTGTATCCCCTCCTATTAAACTAATCTTATATTCTTCACAAGCTAAATTAATTCCTTGGTATAATTCATTAAGTGCTTCTATACTAAATCTATTACTTACTGCAATACTTACTAAAACAGAAATTGGAGTAGAATACATCGCACATATATCTGAAACATTTACGGCTATTGATTTATAGCCTAAATATTTTAAAGGTGTGTAACTTAAATCAAAGTGAATGCCCTCTACTAACATATCGCTTGACCAAAGAACCTTACTACTTTCGGGAAAAGTTAATACTGCTGCATCATCTCCTATTCCTTCATTTACAAAATCATGTAATTTACCTTGATTTTGTTTTAGGAAATCGATCCATCCAAATTCACCAATATCAGATAACTTATGTAAATTTTGTTTTGCTAAATAATCTTGCTCTTCAATCACCTATATCGCTTTAAAAAAATAATTATGTGAAATTACTTTATTAAAAAATAATTCCCAAAATTGATTTAAAACAGATTTCACCTACTAACATAACAACAGAATTAATTATTTATAATATAAAAAGAGGTAGTTGTTGTTAGACGTGAATATGGGGAAAAGAAAAATTAAAAGAGTAGGAAATTATAGAATTAACAAAAAGAAAAAGGTCATGAACAATACTGCACAAACAGATAGCTTTGAAAAACACAGGATTACATCCTTAGTCCACATAATTATGTAAATAGTTAATAAGTGGTTAACAGGATAAAATAATTTACAATTGTTGTGAGTAGGCTGTGCGTAAAAAGGAAGTTTTCTACAGGACAAAATCCTACCTTTAAGAAAAAGAGAAACTGTAAAAGTTTAAGACAAAACAAGCACAAGTTGTCCCAAGTTATCCCAACATTAAGTTTGTTAAGGAAACATTAATGTTGATATGATAATATTGATATTCAGAGGGTTGAAAATTTTTAAACAATCCGATAAAAAGGAAAAAGAAATGAAAGTTCACGATACAAATGCAAAAAATGGAATCCGAACAAATTTTTAGGTCAGGTTTTGTATCCATAATTGGAAATCCGAATGCGGGTAAATCAACATTAATGAATGCTCTGGTAGGGGAAAAGTTGGCAATTGTAACCCCAAAAGCACAAACCACCCGGCATAGGATTATCGGAATAAGTACAGGTGAAAACTATCAACTTGTATTTTCAGATACGCCTGGCGTAATGAAGCCCAAGTATAAGTTACACGACAAGATGCTCAAATCAGTAGGAGTTGCAATTGCGGATGCAGATTTAATTTTATTGTTATCAGATATTCAAGAGAATTTTCCAGAACAGGCTCTTTTCACATTATTTAAAACCACAAAAATTCCAGTTTTTTTAGTATTAAATAAAGCTGATTTATCAAGCAAGGAACAAATTACATTGCGTAGAGAAGAGCTAGAGGAAGAGGTTAAACCCGAACAAACTTTTATAATATCTGCTTTAAAAAAAACCGGATTAACCGAATTACTTGCAGCGATCATTAATCGAATGCCTGAAGGTCCGGCTTATTATGATGCTGATCAATTAACAGATAAACCCGAAAGATTTTTTGTGTCCGAAATTATTAGGGAGCAGATATTTTTACAATTTGAAGAAGAAATTCCATACGGAACAGAAGTAAGTATTTTAGAATATAAAGACATGGGCGACCGGGTTCATATCGAGGCTGAAATTCACACAGAACGATTACAGCACAAGGGGATGTTAATTGGTAAACAAGGAGCAGCAATTCGAAATCTGGGTACTGCTTCTAGGAAAAATATAGAAGCCTGGTTAGATAAACCCGTTTTTTTACAATTGTATGTACGGGTTGCTGAAAAATGGAAAGATAATCAGCGATATTTAAAAGGATTTGGATACGATAATATATAAAGTTACTAATTGTGTTTATTTAAAATGACCTCTCTGCCTAAGAACATTTTTGCAGTGTCTTTAAATCCAGGGGTTAAATCCGACACAAAAAATTTGTGATTTACGGAATCGGAGTTTGTATTTAACAAATTCAAAACGGTTAATTGTTTTTGAACTTCCGAGGCAACGGCTAAAGAGGAATCAATTACTTCAACTTTTCTTGCGTTCGTTTTATCAAAATAATTTTGAATTTCAGAACGAATTAGGGGGTAATGTGTACAGCCAAGGATAACGGAGTCAATATGATTAAAGCCGGTATCTGACATGTAAGCTTCGATAATTTCAATGGATATTTGATGATGGTTCCAACCTTCTTCAATCATAGGAACCAATAAGGGCGTTGCTTTTTCAATTACCAACGCATCGGGTGCAAGATCTAATAAAGATTTAAGATAGACATGAGATTGAATGGTGGTTCGAGTACCAATTACCCCAATTCTTTTCATGGGAGAAATTAATAATGCATTTTTTACGGCAGGCTGGATTACATCAAAAACCGGGATATCTCCAGCTATATTTTTAACCGTATTTAAGGCAACGGCCGATGCCGTATTACAAGCAATTACAATTGCTTTAACTCCGGTCTCTAATAAGAAGTGTGTGATAATGTCGGCATACCCTTGTAATAATTCAGGGGATTTATCTCCATAGGGAAGATGTGCAGTATCTCCGAAATACAGGATAGATTCGTCGGGCAATAAAGCATTTAATGCTTTTACGATCGTAAGTCCTCCAATACCGGAATCAAATACGCCGATCGGTAATTGGGAATTCATATTTGCAATATTATTTTCCCGGAGGGGTTGGGGTTGTTCCTGGTACTGGGGCAGGAGCAAGGGTTACTCCTAGTTTTTTAGCAATTAATTCAGTGACATCTAAATCTTTTTGTCCGTATAATACATTGCTAATACCCGCACCTTTATTTAACACAAAATTGTATCCGTTTTCTTTTGCTACTTCTTCAATAGCCTTTGACATTTTTTCCTGAAGAGGAGCCATTAATAATTCTTGTTTTCCGGCAATTTCGGTTTGTGCTTCTTTTTCGAATTGTTTTAATTCTTCTTCAAGTTTCATTAATTCTTCTTCCTTAGATTTTTTTTGATCCATGGTAAGGTTTTTTTCAATGTCATAATATTCCTGAAGTTTACTTTGGGCATATTCATTTTTGATTCTATACCGTTCTTCTAACTTCCGCTGAAAGGTTTCCATTTCAGTCATAGAGGTTTTGTATTCTGGCATTTGGCTGATAATGGCTTCTACATTTGCATAGCCAATTTTTTGTTGACTAAAACCAAAGGAGTAACTGCAAAATAGAATAAGGAGGGATAAAACGTACTTCATGAGGGATTGATTTATAAGGGACAAAGATAGTTAAAATGGGATTAATTCATTCTTTTTGATAACGTCTAAAAACCTCCATATAGTTTTCAGGTAAAGAAATCCTTAATTTGTCAGCGAAGGTATTCATTAGATTTAAAGATTCGGGTCCATATAACATAAAGGCACGACCATCTGTATACACTTGGTTCAGGATTAATTGATATTTCTTTTCTTCTGCAATAATCAGTGCCACAGAATCAATTTTTTTCCAATAGGAAAAAACCCATAAACTTCTTTTGGCTTCGATTTTTTTTTGTTCGATATCCAGTAGTTGTTGAATTTCTTTTTGTAATACAAATATTTCGTTTTCCAGTTTTGTTTTTTCTGCTGGTCGTAATAAAAGCTCTTGACTATAATATTCTTGAAGTTTTACTTTTCCATATGATTGTTTTACTTGTAGTTTTTGATCTGCAACTTCTTTCCATATTTTCATACTATCGTTGATACTTAAATAGCCGGGCATGAAAAACAATAAAACATCGGTTTGTACATATCCGATTTTAGATATGGGTTGGGATAATACCTTTTGTATAAAACAAAAAGGTAGCAAGCCAAAAATAAAAACGAAAAGGTAGGTACGAATAAAAAAATTTATTTTGGAGATCCAGAACTACCAGTAAGTTTATCAATTACCAGATTACTAAAATCATACGCGGGGTTAGAGAACAACATATTTGCATTTGTTGCTTTATCAAACATGACATCTACTTTTTTTTCTTTGGCGACGGCTTGAATGGCGTCGTATAATTTATCTTGAATAGGCCTTACTTTATCTTGCCGAGCTTTAAATAATTCTCCTTCATAACCGAATTTTTTTTGTTGGAGTTCTGCAATCAATTTTTCTTCAGTTTGAATATCGGCTAACCGTTGTTGTTTAATATCATCAGGAAGTAAAACCTCTTCCGCTTGATAATCTTTTAATAATTGTTGTATTTTTTTTCTTTTATCTTCTAATTCTTTTTTCCATTGTTCCGCTAATTGGTCTAATTCTCTTTGAGCGGTTTGATATTCGGGTAGTTTTGCTAGGATTTTTTTCGAATCCACATAGGCTACACGTGCCTGAGCAGAGGAAAAGATAGGAATAAAGCTCAACAATATTCCTAAAATAAAAACGAACATTAATTTATTTGGATGCATACAGAATTAATCGAATGAAATTAATATTTAAACGAGCTTAAAATTGTTGACCAAACATAAAATGAAAACGTCCTTTATGAAGTCCATCGGTTGAATTAATTACAGGATCAAATCCATACCCATAATCAAACCCAATCAACCCCATAAACGGAAGCATTAATCTTACGCCACCCCCAACAGAACGTTTAAGCTGAAACGGACTGTAATCCTTGAAATTACCCCAAGCATTTCCGGCTTCTGCAAAAGCTAGCATCCATACCATTAATTGTTGGGATTTAGGCGGAGTTAATAATTGACGCATCTCCAAGGTATATTTATTAAAAATAGTTCCCCCTAGCGTTTGTCCACTACCAGCATCACGAGGCCCCAAGGAGTTATTAAGATAACCCCTTAATCCTATGATTTCTCTACCATCAAGAAAAAACGTTTGTAAACCATCACCTCCTAAATAAAATCTTTCAAATTGTGATAAGCCAATATTGTTGTTATAAAAGCCTAAATAGCCATATCTAATTTTTGCATTTAGTACAAGGCTACCGACTACTTTTAAAAACCAGGAGGATTCGAATTTCCATTTATGAAATTCTAAATACCGATATAATTCAGAAAAATTTTTGTCTAACCTAAGTTGGGCATAATCCTTAGAAGAGAATAATGAATAAGGAGGAGTTGCCTGCACAGAAAACGTAACGATAGAACCGGACCGGGGATATATTGGCGCATCAACACTTGTTCTATCCAAAGTATATCGAAGAGACCAGACATTAATTTTTCCATCGTTTATTCCAAAAACATTAATCGCATTTTTTACATCATATAGTTTATATCCTAAAGAAATATAAGATCTAAAGAAATCATCCGGAAACTTCATTCGAGTTCCAAAATCCACTGAGGCACCAAACAGTCCTATCTTATAGGAAGACGGATAATTTTGAATTGAATAATTAGTATTTACGCCCAAAGAATTTGGTTTTTTACCACCAAACCAGGGTTCCACAAAACCCACGGAAAAGTTTTGAAAGGTTGGTCCTTGAGTCTGATAAGCCAACGTTAGTTTTTGTCCATCCCCAGAAGGAAGAAATCCCCTTTTCCAAGCTTCTTTTTGAAAAAACCTACGGGATGAAAAATTATTAAACGTTACACTTACGGTTCCCAGAAAACCTCCCCCAATAACTCTACCGGTATTATCTCGCATTCTTCCTCCCCAACCCCCTTGTAGTTGGAATTGATCGTTGGGTTTTTCATCTACTTTATATTTAATATCTACTGTTCCTCGGTTGATGTCGGGCGAGGGTTGTGGATTAAGGGTTTCTTGATCAAAATAGCCAAGGCTTAAAATTTCTCTTTGACTTCTAATAACATCCGAACGGCTGAATTTATTACCAGGCAGGGTACGAATTTCTCTCAGAATTACATAATCACTTGTTTTGTCATTTCCTTCTACAATTATTTTTTCATTAGTAGCTTGTGGGCCTTCAAAAATTCTTAATTCAATATCTATTGAATCACCAATTACTACGACTTCTACGGGAGTAATATTAAAAAACAAATATCCATCATCCATATATAATGAGGAAATATCTGTACCATTAGGATCAATCGTAATTCTTTTTTCAAGTTCAGCGGTATTATAGATAGCTCCTTTTTTTAATCCTAATAAGGTTGCTAAATATTTATCATCATATTTATAATTTCCAGCCCAGGTAATATTTCTATAATAATATTTAATTCCTTCAAATAAAGTTAAATCTATTTTCAATTTATTTTTTCCAGATGCATAAACAGAATCAGAAATAATTCGAGCATCACGATAACCTTGGCTTTGGTAAAATGTTATTAATTTATCTTTATCTTCAGTAAAAGAACCGCGAATAAATTTTGATCTTTTAAATAATCTGAAAAATCTTTTTTGTTTCGTTTCTTTAAATTTTTTGCGCAATTGTTTATCTGAAAAATCTTTGTTGCCTACAATATCAATTTTTCGAATTTTAGTGCGTGCGCCTTTTTTAACATCTAATTGAATGGTGACTTCATTTCGATTATTTAAGGTGGAACGAATATCTACGTTAGCGTTATAAAATCCTTTTTCTTGATAAAAGTTTTTAATAATTCGAGACGCCCCCATTTTTTTGGGTTCAGTAAAAATAGTGCCGCGGATAAAGTTAATTTTTTCACGTAAGTCATCTGCTTGGCTTTTATTTACACCAGAAAAAGCAAATTTTTCAATTCTAGGTCGTTCGGTAACACGAATCAGGAGAAATACAGTATTCCCGACGATGTTTTCTACTTCTACTTCAATATTAGAATATAGTCCTTGTTTCCAAAGTTTTTTAATCGCATCCGCTATTTCTGGGCCGGGAACAGATATTGTTTTTCCAATGGTTAAACCTGATAAGGCGATTAAAGTATTTTTATCGGTTGTTCCTGAGGATTCAACATTTATTCCTGAGAGGACATATTCCTTAGGTTTATCATAATCAGGTTTAACAGACTGAGCTTCTGAAAATAGAGGTGAACAGCAAATAAAAAGTAAAATAAAAATCTTAAGACGGATCATGCAGGATTAATCTGTTCACTTGTTTTACCAAAACGTCGTTCGCGTTTCTGATAGTCTTGAATAGCTAAATAAAGATCATTTCTTCGAAAATCAGGCCATAATTTTTGAGTGATGTGTATTTCAGCATAAGCGATTTCCCAAAGCAAAAAGTTGCTTACCCTAAATTCACCGCTAGTACGAATCATTAATTCTGGATCAGGTAAGAACTTAGTGCTTAAACTATCAGAGAATATTTTTTCTGTTAAATCATTTGGTGAAATCAACCCCTTAATAGCATCTTGCATAAGTTTGCGAGTTGCCGCTAAGATATCCCATCTTCCCCCATAGGATAAGGCTAAGTTTAAGACCATTCCTGTGTTATCTTGTGTTATGGACATCGCCTCTTGCAATTGGTCTTGGCAACCCGATGGTAGCTCGGAAATATTACCAATAGCCATAAGTTGAACGTTGTTTTTTTGAAGTGTCGGAGTTTCTTTTCGTATGGTCATTACCAACAACTCCATCAAAGCATTTACTTCAAACTTGGGTCTTTTCCAGTTTTCTGTAGAAAAAGCGTAAAGGGTGAGATATTTTATTCCTGATGCTACAGCTCCTTCGGTCGTGTCTCTAACGGCTTCAATAGCGGATTGATGTCCAAATATTCTGGAGTTTCCTTTCATTTTAGCCCAACGACCGTTCCCATCCATAATTATGGCTACATGTTGGGGAATATTTTTGGGGTTCAGGGTATGCAGTAAATCTGACATTTCAGATCAATAAAAAAAGCGTATTAGTACAGCCAATACGCTTTCCGATTCAAAATTAGCGAAACTTATCTTCTTCGACCGAATTTCTTAGGCCCAAATCTCGGACATTTCCGTGCATCAATTATGTAATCGATGGTTAACATACTGAATATATACCAATCATCCTGATTAGAAAACCCTCTGATGTTTCCCGATCCAGCACCATAGCGGTGGTTAGGTATTCCTTGATTATTTAAAAGGTCATAGGATCTATCTGAAAGAATGTAAGATTTAGGATTTTGTTGTTGCATAGCTCTCAAATTAGGATACACGCTACTAACATCATCTAAATAATCGGTAAATAATTTTCTTAATCCAACTTCGAAACCAATATCCATTAAATAAGTAAACTTATAACGTATACCTACACCAAAAGGAATGTTTATTTGAGTTAAAGCATAAGGTCTTGGATACCCTTGATCAAGGAGGGGTAAAAATTGACCTTCAGTTCCTAAGGGTTGAAGTTCAACCCAAACAGATTTATTTTGGGCTTGGTCATAATATTTAGCTTTTGGATTATAGGCATAAACTCCTAATCCTGCAAAAAGGTAAGGGGTCCAAAAAGGGCGGTATTTATATCTTCTAAAGTTCCCAATAAAATCATACACCAAATGAACTGAAACTTCCGTCAATGGAGAGCGAAAGTGAAGATTACGGGCTTGTCGTCCAACATTACTAGAAGCGGCATCCATAGCACCAACCCAAGCCTGATAGGCACCCAGCCTAACATGTAAATGTGGATCAAAATAATATTGAACATTTACACCAATGGCAGGTTTTGTAAACTTGAAGAAAAACAAATCATCATCCAAGTCTCCTAGGTAATTACTAAAGCCGATAGCTGGCCCTACCGTAAAATAGGATCTACGCCCTTGCGCATTTGCCAAGGTGGCTAATAAACACAAACAAAAAAATCCAAGAATTCTAATTGTCCAATTTAGTTTTGTCATACTACAGGCAGAAAAAGCGAGAGCAACCTATACATCTGTGAGGAGTTCAAATATACACATTGTTAATAACTTAACCAATAATCTTGTATTTCAATTTAAGGATTAAGGATTTTATATAAATCATGTGCTAATCCTTTTTTGCTTGGGTTTTCAATGATTCTGCCTACTTCATGGTCATTTTTACAAAAAATAAAAGTTGGCAGGAATAAAATATTCTCTTGTGGTTTTTGTTTACAGGAATCTAGTTTTTCTTGATTTAATTCTATAAAAGTGAGCTGTTTATTCTTTATCGTTGAAAACAAAGTGATGGCCAACGGCACCCATTTTTCACTATCTGTACACCATTCCCCCCAATATATTTTAATTGCGACAAGTTCTTTCTGGCTTGAGAGTTTATTACCAAAAATCAACTCCTTTTTCGGGAGAATGGTTGGTATATCCCAACGGTTCTTTTCTAAAAATTGATTTAATGATTTTTCATTACAAGGTGTTTGAGAAAAAGCAGTTAAAAAAAAACTGAGAATTAAAAACCGGAAAAAAACCGGAAAAAATGTTTTTAGGCTTGCCATATTTCCCAGGCTTTTTCTGCTTGAAGATATAACATTTCTAAACCATTTTTAATATGCGCTTGTTGCTTCTCTGCGGCAGACAAAAAAAGTGTTTTTTCGGGATTATAAATTAAATCAAATACCCAAAACTTTTCTGATAGTTTTTCATAAGGAAAATCGGGTTTGTCATCAATTAAGGGAAACATACCCACAGGGGTTGTATTAATAATTAAGGGATATTTATTTAAATCCAAAGTAAATAAATCAGAATAACTAATTATATTTTCGACAGATTGAGGCGTTCTGGAGACCTTCAAAAAAGAGGCGTTAAAAAATTCAGAAACGACGAGAGCTACTGCTCGAGAAGCCCCTCCTGTTCCCAAGATTAAAGCTTTTGATTTTTTAAAATCTTTCGGAAGAAAACGCTGAAGAGAAAGATGAAATCCATAAATATCAGTATTATAACCAATGGTTTTACCGTCTTTAACGACAACACAATTTACAGCTCCACAGGCTTCAGCGAGGGGATCAAGTTCATCTAGAAAAGGAATAATACTTGTTTTATAAGGGAGGGTAACATTTAACCCTTTTAAATCAGAATAAAGAGAAAAAACATCTTTAATATCTTGAATGCTTTCCAATTCAAATAAATTGTATTGGGCAGATATTTTTAGAGCTTCAAATTTGCTTTCAAAATATAATTTAGAGAAGCTGTGTTTTAGTTTTTTCCCGAGGAGACCATAAGTTCCATCCATATAATTTATTAAAGAGATAAAGCAAAAAAAGCCAGCAAACTTTGCTGGCTTTTTTTGAATTGGCAATAATTACAAGTTACCGTGATATTTCAATCCTTTTGCTACTCTGCGAATAGAAACCACATAAGCAGCAATTCTCATATTGCATTTAAATTCTTTTGAAGCAGCATACACTTCTTCAAAAGCACGAATAAGCATTGGATCCGCTTTTTCATTTACTTCTGCTTCTGTGTAGTAATGCCCTCTTCTATTTTGTACCCATTCAAAATAGGAAACCGTTACTCCACCGGAATTTGCTAAAATATCTGGAACAATAACAATCCCTTTACTATCCAGAATTGCATCAGCCGAAGCAGCAACCGGACCATTAGCACCTTCCACAATTAGCTTAGCTTTTATATCACCAGCGTTTGTTGCGGTGATTACATCTTCCATCGCTGCAGGCACTAAAATATCTATAGGTAAGCATAAAAGTTCTGCGTTAGAAATTTTACTTCCACCAGTAAAACCTTCTAAGGATTTATGAGTAACAACATAATCCATAGCAGCTGCAATATCAATCCCAGAAGTATTATGATAACCTCCTGAAACATCAGAGATGGCAACAATTTTAACTCCTTTTTCAGCTAGAAGTAAAGCGCCATAAGATCCTACGTTACCAAAACCTTGAACAGCAGCAGTGCAATCAGATGGCTTGATCCCCATTTTTTCAAGGGCGCACATAGCTGTTGTCATTACTCCTCTACCGGTAGCCGCAACACGACCTAAAGAACCACCAAGTTCAATTGGTTTTCCGGTTACAACGCCCGGTTGGTATCCTTTAATTCGGCTATATTCATCTACAATCCAGCCCATTTCTCTTGGACCAGTGTTCATATCAGGAGCAGGAACGTCTTGATTTACACCGAAAATATCTTGCAATGCAATTGTATATTTACGGGTTAACATTTCTAATTCATTTTCGCTCATTTGTTTTGGGTTGCAAGTAATGCCTCCTTTGGCACCCCCATAAGGCAAACCAACAACAGCGCATTTCCAGGTCATCCAAGCAGCGAGGGCTTTAACTTCATCCATGTTCACTTCAGGAGCATATCTGATACCTCCTTTGGATGGACCTAAAACAGTAGAGTGAACTACTCGATATCCTTCATAAACTTTAGTACTCCCATCGTCCATACGGACAGGCAGATTAACGATAACGATTTTCGAGGGCTTGCTTAGAATGGCTCTCTCACGTTCACCGAGTTGAAGAAGATCCGCCGCAATGTTGAATCGTTTTAGCATGGATTCAAACGGCGATTCATGAACCGCCGGAGAGGTGATTGTATGGTTGCTCATAAAAGAATAAGGTGTAATTAAAAAGTGCGTAAAGTTAGGAGGATTTATAATTTATGTATCAATACAAAGCGTAATTATATTAGAAATAGTGATAAAAAACTTTTAAATCACCCACAACCAAATCTTTACCACACTATACCAAATCGGTATCGCCAATAAAAACCCGTCGAACCTATCTAAAATTCCGCCATGGCCAGGTAAAAAACTGCCGGTGTCTTTAACTAAAAGGCTTCTTTTCCATTGGCTTTCTACTAGATCTCCAATCGGACAAAAAACACCAATTACTAAACCAGCTAACCACCAAGGATGAAAGGAAATAGACCAGTATTTGTCCAATAAAAAGGCAGTTAGTTGTGTAAATACAAATCCGGTTATAGCCCCTTCCCATGTTTTTTTTGGGCTAATCGATGGCAAGAGTTTGTGTTTTCCAAACCATTTTCCTCCAAAATAAGCTAAAGTATCACTGGTCCATATTAAAAATAACAATCCTATTCCGATTTCAGGATGATAGTAGTTTTTCCCATCGATACATAAAAAGGCCCACAACGCCATTGGGAAAAGAATATAACACCAGCCTCCAACGATTAGGGATATCTTTTGAAAAGAATTCTCGATGGATTTTGAAAACAAAATGGCAATACTGGTGGAACAGAACACCAGAATAATTGATAAAAAAAGAAATTCCTCTTTTGGGAGAATTTTCCAGAATAAAAGGAAACACAGCCAAAATAATAAAAAAGGAAATCCAATAATAGCTAAAATTCTTTTTTTAAAACCAGTGTCAAAAGCAGCATAAAACTCAAACAAACCTAATCCCGATAAGCAAGCTGCCAAAATCAAAAGGCCTTCCAGCTTAAACCAAATTAATCCCAAACACAAAGGAATGCCGACTACAGCAGTACCTATACGCATTAGAAGTTCACGATTCATTAGGATGGTTTATTTTTAAAGATTTTAAATACAAAAAAGTGCTCAGGATAAACATTACCATTATTCCACCAGACATCCAAAAAGGCATCATTTCTAAAATTGAATTCGGGAAAGAAGGAATTAAATAAAAAAACAATAACCCTCCAGCATTAAAAAGCAGATGAGCAAAAATAGATAAGAATAGACTTCCGGAATAAATTCGAAAATAACCCAAAACACCCCCCATTAACCAGCGCGCAAAAAAACCAAAGGCTTGAAAATGAAATAAACTAAATATGAAAGCACTAATCCAAACAGCCCAATGGAGGGAAAAAAATTTGCTTAAAATGCCTAAAAGTGCTCCTCTAAAAAACAACTCTTCGCAAATGGCTGGAATAATGGCAAAAACCAAAAACCGAAAAGCGAGTTCATATCCAGCATCAGCAGGTAATAATCGTAATAATAAAGCTTCATTTTCTGCTTCAACAGATTCAAAATAATACTCCCAAGATTTTAAAAAATCAGGAAATGAAAAAGTTTCTGGGGTAAAGCTTATCCATTCGCAAACGAAGAAAGACAGTAAAATTAACACCGGAAGGAAAAACCAATATTTAAGTTTTACCCTTTTAAAGCTGAAAAATTTATCGTCAGTGTAAAAATAAACTAGGCAAGCTGCAGCAGCAAAACCCGCAATTTGATTAAATACTTGCAATAATATCACCCAAAACACAGAGTCCTTTTCCCCCAATTGAACCCGTTTTATTTGTTCTATCGTGCCCGGTTGATTGCATAGGTGAAGTAAAACTTCTACCAATAACTGTCCAATAGCGATACCGCCTATCAGGCAAAAAAACAACAACCCAAATCTTGAAATAAAAGGATAGGTTGGCACTGTTTCCGTCGCATCTGTTTGCATCAATAACAAAGGTATGTATTTAGTAAAATTATTGTTCAATGTTCAAGGTCATCTTGATTCCTAGTATTTTTGTAGTAAGGCATCAATTAGGTTTCATATTTATAGGGGAAGGTTAGGAAAAGTAAGCGAGATGATAAAGATTGGCAATTCAGAAATAGCAACGTTTCCTTTAATGCTTGCCCCCATGGAAGATGTGAGCGATCCTCCATTTCGCTTGTTATGTAAAGAGTTGGGTGCAGATTTATTATATACCGAATTTATTTCTTCAGAAGGGTTAATTAGAGATGCACAGAAGAGTTTACAGAAATTAGATATTTATCCTGCTGAAAGGCCGATTGGGATTCAAATTTTTGGGAATCAGATTCAATCTATGCGAGAAGCTGCGCAATATGTAGCAAAAGCAAAACCGGAATTATTGGATATTAATTATGGTTGCCCTGTTAAGAATGTGGCTTGTAAAGGTGCGGGGGCAGGAATATTAAGGGATATTCCCAAAATGGTAGAAATGACTCGTGCAGTGGTAGAAGCCACAGATTTGCCGGTTACCGTAAAGACCCGATTAGGGTGGGATGAACAAAGCATAAATATTTTAGAAGTTGCCTTACGCTTACAATCCATCGGTATCAAGGCGCTTACGATTCATGCAAGAACGCGGGTACAGATGTATAAGGGAACGGCAGATTGGACCTGGATAAAAAAAGTTAAAGAGTTACCAGAAATAGAAATCCCCATATTTGGAAATGGAGATATAGACTCCCCAGAAAAAGCGAAATTGTATAAAGAACAGTATGGTGTTGACGGAATAATGATCGGAAGAGCCGCAATCGGAAACCCTTGGATCTTTAACCAGATTAAATATTATTTTAAAACAGGCAATAAACTACCCCCTCCCAATGTTTCAGAAAGAGTAAGAGTTGCCCGACAACATTTATTACATTCTGTTGATTGGAAAGGAGAAAAACTTGGAATTTTCGAGATGAGACGGCATTATACACCCTATTTTAAAAATCTGCCAGATTTTAAGGAATATAGAACAAGGCTTGTAAATAGTGAAAACCTTTCGGAAATCTTGGATACCCTTAGTATTATATCTGAAAAATACGTTGACTTCACACCAGAGATCATCCCATTGGCCAGATAATTTTTTTATCTTTATCGTTTAATTTTCCAATAGTGATAATGAGGCTGTATGACAGCAAATAATATTATGAAACACTTTCTCATGTTCTCTTTTTTGTGTGCTAGTGTACTCGGATTACAGGCACAAGAGGATTTTAATATTGCCAATGTGCTCGCAGATCCCCAGACCTATGTGTTTTCAGATGGAAAAACTACGGTTAATGGGTACATATACAAGATGTTGGAAACCCAAACAACTTGTTGTGATAATGATGATATTTACTTAGAGGTAAAAATCGATCCATCCGGATATGTGTTAGATGCAAAAGCTTTAACAGGAAAAACGGATTGTTATAAGCAATCTATCGTGGATATTGTTAGAAATATCAAATGGAAAACGAATGAATTGAAGGCAGTAAGGTCTATTTATTTTCAAGTAAAGCCAGGAAAAGCCTGTTCTGGAACAGAGGGCGAAAATCAATATAAACCTATTCCTGTAACCAATAATCCAATTAACAATAAACAACAAGTTATCGCAAGCTCATCGAGTCCAAGCAATAATGCTTCCTCAGGAAGTGGAAGTGCTGGAAATAATGAGTATGCTCAAAAGGAAAGAGAACGAATGGCACAGGAAGAATCACAGCGCAAAGCACGTGAAGAGGCGGAAAAGAAAGCCCAAGAAGAAGCGGAAAAGAATGCTCAGGAAATGATGGCGCAAAACAAAACAACAGCTGAAAACACAACCCCTAGTTCAAACAGTTCTTCCACCAGGTCAGAAAACTCAACGGGCACAGGAAATGTTCCTCCCCAAACTGAAGAGGAGGACCCCGCCGCTTTAAACAAATTTGCTTTAGAATCTGAAGAAGAACGACTTGCAAGAGAGGCGGCTGAGGCAAAAGCATTAAAAGCTGAGGAAGAAAGATTAAAAGCTGAGGCAGAAGCAGAAGCTGGTAAACAGGCAGAAATTAAGGCAAAAAGACAAGCTGAATTAAAAGCTAAAAAAGAAGCAGAACTAAGAAATAAAAAGTCTGTAAACGAATCTGAAATGAGGGCTAGAATTGAAGCAGAGCTTAGAGAACAACTTAAAGCTGAAATGGAATTGGAAGCCAAGAAAAAAACAAAAACCGAAGAAATAGCTGAAAATAGTAGCCCTAAAGAAGAGACAAACATCTCCGAAAAAAAATCAACACCTAATGAAAACAAGTTTGCTAATATTCCGGGGTATGTTTCTACCGGCGATAAAAATCCAGACCCCTCTCATAAACAAACCCATTTAAATGCATCCGTAGCTCAAATATCTACCCCTCAGTTTGTAGAACAATCTGGAACTTCTCTGTATGTAAAAAACAAATTAAAAGAGGGCGGGGTTTGTGGTTTAGCACAAAGTGTGGCAGATGTTACACTGGATAAAGCAGGCAATGTAACCGGACATACTATTTTTAAAGCCAACACAGAATCGGTTGCCCAGTTAATGCCGAGCATATTAAATGGAATGAAGTTTAAGCCTGAAACAATTCGTTTTTCCGGACAAATAGTTTATATCGAATTTAAGGCTGATATATACTGCCCAACTCAACCCACGCAAGCAGTTGACCTAGAACAAGTAAAGAACTACTTACAAGTTGCGAAATAATAAGCGCTGCCTTTATGGGGATTTATAAATCTCCATAATTCAACGATTAGTCGGCAGAAACAACTTCAATATCAAAATATAAAGTAGCATTTGCTGGTATGCTACCGTTGGCACGGCTGCCATATCCTAATTCTGCTGGAATTTTAAGCGTTCCTTTTGATCCAACAGGGAATAATTGAATACCCTCATCCCAACCTTTAATTACTTGACCTACTCCAAGCGTGAATTCGAATGGTTGATTTCTGTCAAACGAACTATCAAATTTAGTCCCGTCTTCTAAATAGCCTTTGTAGTGAACCTTAACTTTTTTCTTGGCCTCGGGGATTTTTCCTGTTCCCTTTTGTACAATTTTATAACCCAGCCCTGAAGGAGTAAACGTAAAACCTAAAGACATTTTTTCTTTATTCCATTTTACAAATCCTAGTTGTAGAAATACGAGGTCTTTACCGGTTAATTTAGGCAATGCCGTTATTACATTAACCATAGAATCTGGACTACTACTGTTTACTACTTTTACTTCCATAGGGGTTTTTGTTTTTGGAGAGGAGAAATAATAAGCAACAGGTTTATCTGCAAAAAAGGCCAAACAAGATCCAGAAAATCTTGGATCGGTATAGCAATAATCAGCCTTGGTTTCAGTTTTAGGGCAATTATCACATTGCGCAGATACTGTAAGTATTGCTGATGATAATCCTAATAAAAAGCTGATGATGGCCCAGATCGTAAATTTGTTCATAATTTAGAAGAGAAGTGTGTTTAATGTTTATTTAACGAAAAAGACTATTCCTTAAGGCTGATTCGTTTAAAATTCGAAGCGAAAATAGTTATTTTAAAAATCAATTATGAAAAGGGTTGCAGTATTATTTTGTTGGATGATTGTTTTTTGTCCAGTTTTAGTCTTATCGCAAATTAATCAAACCATGCCTCTGGAGAAATTCAAAGCGGAAGTTTTACAAAGTAAAAAAGAAATTTGGGTAATAGATTTTTGGGCATCATGGTGTGGACCCTGCATTAGAACCCTACCACAATTGCATAATTTATATGAAAAATATGCAAACCAAGGGGTTAAATTTATTAGTATATCTCATGACCAAAACCCAGAAGCCTGGAAAAAAGCAGTTGAAAAATATAATATGGATTGGAATCAAATATTATTATTAAAACCAGATTCTTTTTTAACAACTCAATTCCCTCATTCTTTTATTCCAGCCTTGTTTTTAATAGATAAAACCGGAAAAGTAAAATCAATAGACGATATGTCTATTTTAGAATCAGAGTTAAAAAACGCAACAGGAAAGCAATAAGTTTATTTACAATATTTAAGTAAATATTCTGATGCCTCTGTAACAGCTGGGGTTCCTGTGGAAGCAATAGTAAAGTCGGCACACGCTTCTTGGTTTTTTTTCAAATATAATAGGGCTAATCCGCGGTTAAAATGGGCAAGGTTTTTTTCTTCAAAATTCAACAATAACGTAGTTGAAAAATCCTGAACCGCCACATTCCAGTCTCCTTTAATGAGTTCATAATACCCTTTTGTGAACCACAACAAAGCTTCTCCAGGAAAAACACGTACTGCTTTTCTAAGCGTATTTAAGGAACCAAGGGTATCTTGCAAGGAAGCCTGCGCTTCTGATAAATTGAACCATAATTCAGCATGATTAGGATATAAATTCAAAAAATTAGTAGAGGCAAGCACAGTGTTTTTCATATCTCCAGACTCAAAACAAAGAATGGATAATCGATGCAAACAAATACTATCATTTTTAAGCAGGGTTAATGCTTTATCATAATCACTAATGGCACCGATTGGATCTTTATACTTTTCCCTTAATTGTGCTCTAATTTTCCAGGCAACACCTAAATCTGTATTATTATTAACCAAATCATCTGCCGTTAAAAGCACCGATCGATCAGAATTTAAAGCGACCCATAAATTAATTTTATAAGTATATCCATCAATGTCTCTTGGGTTTGAAAGAATATATCTACTAATATCTCGAACAGCTAATTCCTGTTGCCCAATTTTTTCATATAAATGAGCTCTTAACAAATAAGTGGGACTATATTTAGGATCCTTAAGAATAGCAGTATCTAAATCTCTAAAAGCCGACTGAAGATTATTAGCGAAGGAATACAAACGACCTCTTTCAAGCCAGCCTTTGGGAGATTGAGGGTCAAGTAAAATAGCTTTGTTTAAATATAAGAAACTACCTGCTGTGTCGCCTTGTTCAAACTTTCTAAACCCAGTTCGAATATATAAGTCAGGGGTTTGTGCAGAAAGGGATGAAATAAATCCCCATAACGATAGAATTAAAAGCAATTTAAATGTTTTCATTTGTCCATTAAATTTAAGCAGAATCAGAACTATTTTACGGATTTTGAGTTTGAAAATTTGGGATAGAAAAACTAGCGTTGGTTTTTCTATAAAAATTCAGAGCTAATAAAAACTTTTTCTTCAATATTGGCCAACGATTCAGTGTTTTTTCAAAATCTTCTTCTGGGTTAAATACTCTTATCGCAATTGTGTGAAAATCATTTTCAATAGAGCAAGAAGAGTATTCATTCAAGAAGCCCTTTTCGAACCAAAGAGAATCTAAGGTAATATTTTGCCTACACATTGAATCGTTAATAACAATTGATTGCTGAAGACCGGATAACAATAAAGCGTTCCATTCTTCCATCAAGAAAAAAGAAGAATACTTATTCATTAAAATTGTTGCCAATTCCCCATGGATGGTTTGAGCAATTTTTTCCATAGAGTACCTATCATTATTATCTTCTAAAGCCAAATAAATGGAAGATTTATGATGTGTACCGGAAATATTATTTTCACCGGCCTTAATTTGACTGCAAACCCAAAAAGTTTTAACATTTTTTTGAATCAGTTTTTCTGGGTATTTTAAAAGTTCTTGAATGACAATAGCTTTGATGAAATTTAGATGCGTAGTGTCCTTGTGTTCAATTTGAATTAAATAAGGTATTGTCTTCCTTTTATGGGAGGTTTTATGGTTTGTTTTATAAAACAATATTTTAGGTATTGGTTTCGATACTAAAGGTGAAAAAACAAGAAGAAAAACAACAAAACCAACACCCCGCATAAGTAAGTCATTAATTTAGCACTTTGCAAAGATACTTCAACTCAGAAGATTGAAGAGGCAAAATTATTGTCAATTAAAGGTGTTATTATTAATTTATCATTATGTTAAAAAGAGTAACTGGAATTGGGGGTATTTTATTTAAATGCCAAAACCCTGATGAATTGAAGAGTTGGTATTCAAAACATTTAGGGATTGAAACCAATGCATACGGAGCTACATTTGATTGGAGAAATCCTGACAATCCAGAAGAAAAGGGGTGCACCCAATGGTGTCCATTCTCAAAAGACACTACTTATTTTCAACCGTCAACCCAAGACTTTATGATTAATTATCGGGTTGAAAATCTTGAGGAATTGTTCCACTTATTAGTTGAGGAAGGCGTTACTATTTTGGATAAAATTGAAACCTACTCATATGGTAAATTTCTGCACATTTTAGATCTTGAAGGAAATAAAATAGAATTATGGGAGCCCATTGAAAATGAACAGTGATTATCAGTACCAATAATCATAAAAAAAGCCATCCGATTGGATGGCTTTTTAGCTCCCCCTCCTGGACTTGAACCAGGGACCTACTGATTAACAGTCAGCCGCTCTAACCAACTGAGCTAAGGAGGAGTATAATCCTGTTATAGAATTGGATGGCAAATATACGCCGACAAGGCGTTGTGTGCAAGTACAACAAATAAAAAAGTTTAAACGCTTAAAGTTGAGGAACTTGATGGAAGTTCAGTAGGATGAAAATAGAAATACAATAACAATGGAAGGATTAAACAACACAACCAAATCAATACAATCATAATTTTTGACAGAACTGACAACTTAGATTCAATAGGGGGAAGGAGTAAATTTTTAACCCATATTGCCGACGACTCAAGCGGAACCGAAGCCCCCCCTAGCATTTTTCTAACCTGAAATTCCATCTTCCAAAATTCTTCATCACTCAAATCTTCCCAAGATTTTGAATATGAAATGCTTACACGTGTAAGTTGATTTCTTAAACGATCCATTCTATATGCGTTTCTTAGTCGTAAAACGATAAAAACGCCAATAAAAAGAGCTGCTAAACTTTGTTGCCACCAAGCAATAGAAACTAATAGGATAAGCGACAAGTATAAAAAAGCCTTTTCAAAACTGGCTCTTCCTTCTGTAAAAAGAGTTTCAAATAATCTGCCTCCATCCAGCGGAATGATTGGGATTAAATTCAAAATGTTTAGGAAAAGAAAAACTTCTGGCAACCCTTTTACAGGATAAAATCCTGCCCATTTTTCTAGTATTAATAAAATTGCGCCTACTATTATCCCTGGAAGTGGACCCGCAAGGACTGTGATTACTTGTTGTTTTGAGGATACCTTTTCTTTTTCTCCGGAAACAAATGCCCCTAAAAAGGGAACAAAAAACAGACTCACATTTTTATACCCAAAATGTCGCATTGCAACAAAATGGCCCATTTCATGAAAAAGCAAAACCAGCACAACAATTAAGATCATTCTTAACTCCATGCCGAGTAACAAAAACATTCCTAAAAACAACAAAGCACTGATTAAAGTGTTTATTGGATTTGGGGCAGGAGATGAAAATTTCGGTTTGGGGGGATATTGCTCACTAAACACATCATTCATAAAACAAAAGTATAGAGAAACCCACAGTCGAATTAAAAAAATCATCAGGATTAATTATCAGCATCTGCGTACTTTTGTACTCTTAAATTATATGAATATATTGTATCGTTGGGTTGTACTTTTATTCACCCTGATGCTTATTGCCTGTAAAGGTCAAGAAGAAAACATTCCAGAAGACGGTATTGGAAACGACACATTCGGATCGAATGAGGATATTCAACTTTTTCTGATGGATAGAAATTATTCCACGATTAGATGGTTAAGCTGGGATTCAAAATTCCAATCGGAAAAATATAGCCATGAAATAATTTTACAATCTAAAGGAAATCCATCAGGGGGATTGTTTTCAGATTTTTATGATTCACCGGTTTTGCAACCCTCAGCAACCTTCACAGATTTTATTCTTCGCACATATCAAGCAGGTGGGTTTTTAGGATTAGAAACCCAAACAGTTCAAGATACTAGTACCGATGGAGGTAGTTATTTATATCATTGGATACCGGAAACCGGTCAGGTTAAGTTAATTTATTCAAGCCCGAATTCTACTCTGTTAGGAAATTATTGGTATAATTCTTCTGAACCTGCTATTTATTTGGAAGAAATTACCGAATCGCAAGTTTCATTAATTAGATTCGATCCTTCTAATCCCAGAGCAACAAAAGTTTTATTTAAAAACTCAAATGAAATATTACATCTAACTCCATCTAATGATGGGAAAGATATTATCTCGGTTCTTCAGGAAGACAAATATATATTGCAGTATTGCTACAATTTGGAAAAACAGACAGGAAGAGTAGATACCTTAGGCTTGTTCAGACCAGGCCAGGGTTATATGGGGGTATCTGCTTCAGATGGAATTAGAGTTGGAGGAATTTACAGCCGACTTCCAGGGGAACCCGCAAGTTATGGGGTTGTTTTTTCAAAGCAATTTGGCCCTCAATATTGTTACTTACCACAATCCCCTCAGGCGATTATTTTACTTAAAGAGAATCTATGGGTAGTTTTATCTGATGATCAATTAATCTTAATGGATTCAGAAGCAAAACAATTGATTTCTAAATGTATTGATCAACCTCAATTTTCAGGCAACACAAAAGAAGAATTATTCATAAGATCAGGATCTACCCTAATTCGATATATTTATTCCTCTAATCATTGGGATACGCTATCTGCTAAAACGTCAGACCAAATGTTAGATGCAATTTATATTGCAAGAGGTAGTACACCAAGAAAATCCATTTAGTTACCAGAAGACACATTTAAACATATCATAACAACCACAAACCATGTATGAAACCCTAAAACCCCAGTTAACCGAAGCACTTAAAGAAATTGAAGCGGCTGGCTTATTAAAAAAAGAAAGAATTATAACCAGTCCGCAAGGAGCAGAAATAACAATTGCTTCTGGTGAAACGGTTTTGAATTTTTGTGCCAATAATTATTTAGGATTATCCTCTCATCCTAAAGTACTTGAGGCTGCAAAAAACGCAATTGATACACATGGTTTTGGCCTATCATCCGTAAGGTTTATTTGTGGAACACAAGACATACATAAAACCCTTGAGTTAAAGATTTCCACCTTTTTACAGACAGAGGACACCATTTTGTATGCAGCGGCTTTTGATGCAAATGGAGGAGTGTTTGAACCATTGTTAAATGAGGCGGATGTAATTATTTCCGATGCATTAAATCATGCTAGTATTATTGATGGAGTAAGGCTTTGTAAAGCAGAACGTCAGCGATATGCCCATAATGACTTAGCTGAATTAGAACAAAAACTGAAAGAATCCGCGCATAAAAAAAATCGCATGATTGTAACCGATGGCTCTTTTTCTATGGATGGAACTATCGCACAATTAGATAAAATTTGTGATTTAGCAGATAAATATAAAGCCTTAGTAATGGTAGATGAATGTCATTCCACTGGTTTTTTAGGTAAAACAGGAAGAGGCGCAATTGAATTAAAAGAAGTGATGGGGCGTGTTGATATTATTACTGGAACCCTTGGTAAAGCTTTAGGTGGGGCTTCAGGAGGGTTTACTTCTGGTAAAAAAGAAATTATAGAAATATTAAGACAAAGATCTCGTCCATATTTATTTTCAAATACACTTGCACCCAGCATTGTAGGGGCTTCGATTGCAGTGTTTGATATGTTATCGGAAACCACAACCTTAAGGGATCAATTAGAGGAAAACACGAAATATTTCAGAGAAAAAATGACTACCGCAGGTTTTGATATTAAACCAGGTATTCATCCAATTGTTCCTGTGATGTTATACGATGCCAAGCTATCCCAGACCTTTGCAGAGAAATTGTTATCTAAAGGGATTTATGTGATCGGGTTTTATTTTCCGGTTGTTCCACAAGGTCAAGCCAGAATTAGGGTTCAACTTTCCGCAGCACACACGCGAGCCCATCTTGACAAAGCGATACAGGCTTTTACAGAAACAGGAAAGGAATTAGGAATAATATCCTAACCCAACTCAACAAATCAAGCATTGGAATATCCCTCCCGGACCATAGAACAAGCAGTGTATGAGTTATCCCGTCTGCCTGGGATTGGTCGAAAAACAGCCTTAAGATTGGCAATGCATTTATTAAAGCGACCCCTAGAGGAATCTCAATCCTTGAGCAACGCTCTGTTTGCTTTAAGAGCAAATACTTGTTATTGTAAAGAGTGTTATAATATTTCCGATGATACCATATGTCAGTTGTGTCTATCTACTCGACGAGACAGAACACTAATCTGTGTGGTTGAAGATACCCGGGATGTAATGGCATTAGAAAACACACATCAATTTAATGGCTTATATCATGTGTTAGGGGGAATTATCAATCCTATGGAAGGTATCGGCCCTGATCAATTAAAAATTGATACCTTATTGAACCGAATAGAAAACAAGGAAGTGAAAGAATTAATATTTGCCTTTAGTGCAAGTATGGAAGGAGAAACAACCGCATTTTATATTAGTAGAAAAATAAAACGTCAGGATTTGCGTATCACCAGTATTGCTAAAGGAATTCCTGTTGGAAGTGAATTGGAATATGCAGATGAAATTACTTTAGCGCGTTCCTTATTAAATCGAATACAATATTCAACTAAATCGGATCTCCAATAAAAAGAATGACATTATCAATCGTTATTGTTAATTATAATGTCCGGCATTTTCTGGAACAAGCTTTATTTTCAGTTGAAAAGGCTATTAAAAATATTGATGCTGAAGTTTTTGTAGTTGATAATAATTCTGTTGATGGAAGTCCTGCATTAGTAGCTGAAAAATTCCCTTGGGTTAAATTAATTATTAATCGCAAAAACACCGGCTTTTCGGTTGCCAATAATCAAGCGATAAAGCTTGCTACAGGAAAGTATATTTTATTATTAAATCCAGATACCATTGTTGAGGAAGACACCTTTATCAAGGTTGTAGATTTTATGAATAACCACCCTGAAGCCGGAGCATTAGGGGTGAGAATGTTAGATGGAAAAGGCAAGTTTTTACCAGAATCCAAAAGAGGTTTTCCAACACCTATGGTAGCCTTTTATAAAATATTTGGGTTGTCTGCACTTTTTCCTAAAAGCAAAACATTTGGGAAATACCATCTTAAATATTTAAATCCAAATGAAAACCACGAAGTAGAAGTGCTTTCAGGAGCATTTATGTTATTAAGAAAATCGGTTTTAGATATTGTTGGATTATTAGACGAAGAGTTTTTTATGTACGGGGAAGATATTGATCTTTCCTATCGAATATTAAAAGCAGGATATAAAAACTATTATTTTTCGGGTACTCAAATTATCCATTATAAAGGCGAAAGCACTAAAAAGGTAAGCCTTAATTATGTTAAGACTTTTTATCAGGCAATGTTGATATTTGCTCAAAAACATTTTTCTAAAGGCAACCTCAGATTGTTTTCATTTCTAATTTCTATTGCCATTTATTTTAGAGCAGGAGTATCGGTAATTCTAAGGCTATTTCAAAAAACCATATTTCCATTAACAGAGGGAATATTAATTTATGGTGTAATACAATTAATTAAATGGTATTGGGAGACCCAGCATAAATATGTTTCTGGGGGAGGTTATCCCTTATCATTTGACCTTGTTGCTGCGCCTATATATGTAGGTGTTTATCTATTCTTTCTAAAATTAACCGGAGCATATTCTACCCCCTATAGGTCGCGTAATATTATTAGTGCTGCCTTTTTAGGATTTATTACAATTGCTACCGTAAGTTATTTATTCCCCGAAATTAATTATTCAAGAGCAATAGTAGGACTAACCTCTATGTTCACTGTTTTTGTATGTATTTTTAATCGGGCAATATTAAATTTATTTTCAACGGGTAATTTGTTTTTAGCAGATCAATTACATAAAAAAGTTTTATTAGTTGGGGATATAGAAGAAGCCTCCCGTGTAGTGAGAATGATTCGTAAGGAAATGGATTATTCGCCTGAAATTGTAGGTATTATTTATTCCGGTTCAATTAACAATGAAGATCAAACAGAAGTATTAGGAACTATAGATCAGTTGGAAGAAGCAATTGAAGTATATCGGGTAGATGAGGTTATTTTCTGCAACAAAAGTATGCCTACTAGGACGATTATTGAGGAAATGTCAAAGCTATTTCACCACCAATTAACATTTAAAATAGTACCTCCAGGGGCAGATTATTTAATAGGCCCTAATCAAATTCATGCCAGCAGTGTTTCATTTGCGGACGCCTTCAAGTTGTTTCAACCCGATTCTAGAATAAAAAAGCGAATGTTTGACATTGGATTTAGTCTGGGTATGTTATTGGCTTACCCAATTACTTTTTGGATATATCGCAACCCGTTAGCGGCAATTACGAATCTGTTTTCAGTATTGTTTGGTAAATATCATATTGTTGGTTACATAAATTATAATTCTCAATCCTTACCTAAAATAAAACATGGGATTTTAAACATGCGCCATCTGTTAAATTCCAAAAGACAAAAGGCAAATACTGACCCGGGAAAACTGGATACCTACTACGCTCGCACGTATTCTGTAGAATTGGATTTACAAATTCTGCTAAGAGGAATTCGTTTATTTGGAGGGTAGCGTTTTTTTGAATTAAAAAATTTTTATACATTTCTATTCCTTTTCATATTTTAGAATCTTATACCCATTGAGATAAATGGTTCAGAGTATATTTAATCATATTGCAATTTGGGATACAAAAACAATTGGTGCTTGGAGAAAAAAACACCCAGAGGTTTCCGAGCAGGAACTATTGGAATTATGGTGGCATAAACGTAAAAAATTAGAAGCTGATGCTGTAATCGTTAGAGATTCTGACCAAGAAGAAAATAGTTTTCATCGAGCACTTCGAATGATTTTGGATATGCCGGATGTAAAATCTATTCGTGTACTCACAAATTTTAGGGAAGTAAAATATTTTGAGGGAACATCCGGCATCCACTTTAAACGGGGAAACCCATCCAAAGAAATTCCCAAGGGAATTATTTGTGGTATTTCAGCACACTCTAAAAATGGAGTAATTCAGGCAGCAGTTAATGGTATGGATTATGTAATACTTTCGCCTGTTTTTCCAACGAGTAGCCATCCTGGAGAGACATCGATGGGAGTAGAAAAATTTTCAAAAATTTGTACACTTGTGGAGATTCCCGTTTTTGCCTTAGGCGGAATTACAATTGAAAATCGTGAATTATGTAAGGTTGCAGGAGCCCATGGCACAGCTGCGATAAGTTTATATATGCCCTAATGAAGGCTTTACTACCCCTATTATTGCTTCAATTTTCAATTTTTAATTGTATTCATGCACAACCTATTGAAACCGCATTTGAAGATGTAAAAAACTTATGCTTGCCGGAAATGGCTGGAAGAGGATATCAAAACGCGGGACATAAAATCGCTGCTCAATATATTTTTAATCGATTTCAAAAACTAGGACTAACTCCTGGAATAGAAAAAACAAATTATTATTCTGAAGGTTATCAATATTTTTCCTTTACCGTTAATTTATGCCAAAAGGCAAAAGTTATATTAGATAATAAACCCCTAAAACCAGGGATTGATTTTATTTTATATCCAGCTAGTGGAAGTTTTCAGGGGTGTCTCGATTTTGAAAACTTGGATTATGGAATGGGCGAAGATTGGGAAGGTTCAAAGGTAAAGGGAAAAGCTGTGTACACACAATTAGGATACCCTGAGGATTATTCTACAAAATCAATTCCACAAAAAATTTTTGAACCCCAAACGAAACCCGCATTTAAATTAAAAATGGCATCTGAATATAAAGCAGGTGCATTATTTATGGGAAGGGAAAAATTGACTGCAAGTTTTTCTGGTTATTCTTATCCCTTTCCAATTATCGAAGTAATTTCTAATAAACATAAATGGCAGAAAATACGCAAAGCAGAATTGGACATTCAAATGCAAATAGATACAGTGAATTCTCAAAACATTGTTTTTTCTATTCCCGGAAATATTGACTCGGATTCTATTATTATTATTTGCGCCCATTATGATCATTTGGGCAAACAAGATTCAGCAATATTTTTCGGGGCAAATGACAATGCCTCGGGAATTGCATTTATGTTGGGTTTGGCTGATCGTTATTCAACGCAAATAAAACCAGACCAAACCCTTGTTTTTATTGCATTCGGAGGAGAGGAAGCGGGATTAAAAGGATCAAACTATTTTGCTAATAAAATTCCTACCGATATTAAAAGCAGAATTCGGTATGTACTTAATTTTGATTTAATGGGAAATGGAGTGGATGGAATTACAGTGGTTGGGGGAGAAGAAAATCCTGAATTGTTTAATAAATTAGAAAAATCAAACGCTGAGCATCTGTATATAAAACAAATATCAAAAAGAGGGAATGCGCCGAATTCTGATCATTATCCCTTCACACAAATAGGGGTACCCGCTATATTTATTTACACGCAAGGAGGCCCACCTTTTTATCATGATGTTTATGATGTACCCGATCAAGTCAGATTTCCGGAATGGGAGGATTTAAACTCCTTGATCTCCGAATTAATTCCGGGTAAAAAGATAAAATAAAAAAAGATTATTAACTATTTGAAGTTTTGTGACTTGGTTCATCTTCGTTTACTGCAATTTCTGGATAATTAAAAGTTTTAAGGCCAGTATTTTGTAATTGCAATTCCAAACTTGATACTTTTTCCTTTAATAGTTTAATCGTTATTTCATATAATTCTCTTTCTTTATCAGTTACTCCGTAATGATTATTTACCGTACCATTAATTCCAGATACGGTTCTATTATGTTGAAATAAAAAAATATTTTTTTCATCAAAATTAATTAGGTCTGTTAATTCAATACCTAAAACTTTGGCAATATCTTGAAGCCGTTCGACCTTTAATTCAGAATCACCTCTTTCGATTTTACTATAATTAGCTTGTGTCATTTCTAGTTGATTTGCTAATTCTTCTTGAGTCATGTTTTTAAACTCACGAATTTTACGAATTTTAGAGCCGATATTTAATTTAGTCGTCATAGTCTGAGGCATTAATCTAAACTACTGAAAAATAAGATTACCTCACCTATTTGGTTAAAATTTCATAAACAGCATTCACAGAAAAAATTGAAATATCAATTTAGATTGACATTTAGAGAGAAGCGGATGGTGTTTTGAAGGGGGTGATTGGTAATGAAGGGAATTAAATAGGCAAAATCAAACCCAAGTGTTTGATATTTAATACCAGCTCCAACGGTAGCATATTTACGGTTTCCTTTATCCTTTGCTTCATTAAAATAACCTCCTCGAATGGCAAATAAATCATTATACCAATATTCGGCTCCTATAGAGGTATTGATTTCTTGGATTTCTTCAGAAAATCCACCAGGAGCGTCAGAAAGAGATCCGAAGATACCCTCTAATAAGGGTATGTTTGAAGACCCGCCGGCCGACGGCACTAATAACTTGTTAAAATCATTTACTAATGCAATACTATTGTAGGGGTCTAATTGTGCTTTAAGGCTATAGCCAACTTTTAAGTTGGAAGGAATAAAATCTCTTTGATCTCCTGTGCTGGTGTATCTCATTTTAGCACCTAGATTTTGGACATTAACGCCCATTCTTAATCTCAAAGGAATTCCTCCCTCTCCGGTATTGCTATTTCCGGGTCCCTTTTTTCCTCCAGCTACGAAATCTTTATTATAAGTAAGGTTTGCATCGGCAGCTACGGAGTTTGCTGCTTTTGTCGTATTCAATCCTACAGAAGAACCCGCAGCAAGGTTACTATTGATCCATTTGAGATTAATCCCAACTGACAAATTATCTGTAATCAAGTTAGTATATCCCATTGCGATAGAAAACTCGTTGGGTCCGGCAGTACCAATCGGCGTTCCATTGTTATCGGTCATTTGGATTTCTCCGAGACTAAAATACGTGAGCGAGTAGGCCAATGTTCCTGCACGGTCTGAAATTCTATTAAACCCAGAGGCATAAGCAAGGTTAACATCTGGAACTAGATTTCTAAGCCAAGGAGTATAACTCAATCCATACCCTTGGCGTTTTTTTACAAAAGAAAGCGCAGAGGTATTCCAATAAATTGCATTTGAATTATCGGTTAATGCAACACCAGCGTCTGCTAATCCACCATGACGAGAATCTGGAGAAATCATCAAAAAGGGAACGGCGGTGGTTATTGCTCGTTTATTATCGGATCCCCCAACTTGACTTTGAGACACGTTGTTTTGCGCTGAAAGCGTAAGAGAAGTGGTTATAAGAGAAATCAAGAACACTATTGTATTCCTGCGCATCCCTGAGATGCGAAATCGAAGCAAATTCATTAACATGTAAGAAAAATTAAAAATCGCGTAAAGGTTGGATTTTATAGGCGCGTATTTTTTAGTATTGAACAAAGGTAAACAGAAGCAATCAACTCAACAACCCAGTAATTTTTTATCTGTAGTTTTATTAACGTAATAAAACAAGTTTTTCGTATTTGGAAGCTGTTTCTCCTTTACCTAAAACTTTAACGGTTACTTCGTAAACATAAACGCCCTTCCCTATTGGGTCTCCAAAATCGTCGAGGCCATCCCACTCTAAATCTTGATTTAAACTAGCTTCAGCATAGAAAGTGTTTTGAAGCGTTTTAACCAACTTCCCTGAAATAGTGTAAATCCTAATAAAACTTTGTAGCATTTCTCCTGTTTGATTATGTTCAAAAAAGAAACGAGTATTAGTAGAAAAGGGATTTGGGTAATTTAATACATGGTCAAGAGCAAGACGAGCATTGTTGGCAACCACAAATTGTGTAGATGCAGCAGAAGAGTTATTGGCAACATCCCAAACCTTTAATTTTAAGTCATAATGTCCTTCTTCTAGGTTTTGATAGGAGTAACTTATTTTTCCTTCTTGATAGGAGTCTTTCTGAGCCGCATAATAGTCGTTAAGTACTAACTTTTTATTTTCATCATTATTTAAGATAGCAGTAATCTCATGACCAATACCAGTACCTAGGGTGTTTATTCCACTATCATCATAAATTTTTGCTAATAATAAAGGGTTCTGATTTACCAATCCCCCATCAGCCCACTTTTCATCGTTCATAAAAACATCTATCACGGGTCCAGTTACATCTGCTACACCAGTGGTATCGGTTCCCCCAACAATAAATTTATCGTAAGATCCTATTCCGTCTGTTTGGCCATTTTCTACATATAAACTAATCTTACCAAACCCGAGTTCATAAGAAATATCTAATGGAACCCTAAATTGAAAACGAAACAAGCCATTTTGAATGGTGGCAGTTCCATTAAAAATTCGGTTGCGTTGCCAGCGAAAATTAAAAGGGGATAAAATGGTAGTATATCTTGCTGCTTTATCAAAAACAGTTGCTTGTACTGTTCCATTGAAAGATTGATAAACTTCAGTAGAACCTGCAGCGCGAACTTCTCCTTCAATCGTAACTAAAGCCAATGCTTTTAAGGTATCGGCTATCGTATCAATTTGTACGCCATTGATTTTGGTTACAACACTTTGATTTTTAGGAAATGCAAGTGCTATTCCAGGGTCTCCCAATAAAGAAAAACTTCTGGTATTAATACCTCCCCCCCAACTATCATTTTTCGTTAACCGATAAATATCTCCAAAACTATAAGGGTTTCCAGTAGAGGTGTTTTTCCCGAAAACGTATTTATAAAAATTCTGATTTAACAATTGATTCGGTCCTGAATAAACTAACCTAACGGTAGTTAACATAGCAATCGATCCGGCGTTTTCTTTTAATAATAGCAGTTCTGCCCCGGAAGTTAAGTCTACCTCATCCCAACGACCAAATTCACAAGTAGCGGTAAGATATAATGGAAGGCGCCCTTCGTTGTTGATTGCTTGTATGTCTGGTACTTCTAGAATTCTGGAATTAGACCACCCTGTTTCTCCTCCATGTCCAGTGTAGTTTACCACTAAGCTTCCCTTGTCTAATGCTCTTAGTAAAGCGTCTTTTGCTTCTGGAAATCTTATAAATCCTTCAGCTGAATTAATCCCTTTATAATAATCCAAAAACACCTTATCAATATTAAGTGCGGGATATTGAGATTGGATTAAGGGAGAATAGGAGTCAGATTGGGAAACATGTATGGAGCCTTCATCTGCTTTATAATCAGCAACCAGCACTAGGGAGTTTTTCCATGTGCCTAAAGGCGTACCTATGGCGTATTGCTTGATTTTATTGATTAATACTTGTGCCTCTCCAGGGGTTTTTGCAGGTAATCTCCCAATCCCTAAATCTAATCCATGAGTTTGAAAAGGATCATTAGGGTCAGCATTTGTACCTTCACCCCATAAGCCTTCAGTATCATCTAAAAACCCAAAAAAATCATCACTTACAAAAGAACTGGTTTGAGAAAGTGAGTTGCGACTTTCATACGGCGGAACCGGGGTAATCTCTGAACTTGAAAAACGCCTCTTGTAATCAAAAGACCCATCACCTAAAAGACAAAGGAATTTAGGCATTTGAGTAGTATCTGTACCCGCTCGTTTATAAAACATTCTAACAAAGTCTCGTATTGCACTTACATCCTGCTTTCCTCCAGAAAACTCATTATAAATCTGCGCTGTTGTAACCAAATTAACTGAGTAATTCATAACAGACCTGTGGAAATCAGCCAGTTGTTGTGCTTGAGAAAGCAACTCTTCTGAGGTAACTAATAAATAATTAGCTTGAGGAAGACCATGAATGTTTTGATTGTTTATTTTTTTTATAGACTGGGGTCTAAGCAAAACATTTTGAGCAGTAGTAAAAACCGCAATTTTTCCAGTCTGGGCCATATTGATACCCAAAATAGCGGTACTTCCTGACAATGTGAATGGTATGTTTTTTATGTTTTGTAAGTCAGAAACCTCCCAAACCAACTGCTGAGATGACATGTTTCCTAAAGATAGATCAAATATTTTTCCTGGTCCCGCTTGATAGGGAAGGTGAAAAATGGTTTGATCCCGACTTCTAATTTTTAGTTGGGCATATTGAACCTCAGCAAAATCAATCCACCCATTGGAACCTTGGGTTGCTGAGGGTCTGCTATACACCAGTTGAACAGGTAAACTTCCATTTACAGCCAAAGATGGAGAAACCAAAAAAGTTTGGGATCGCAGATCAGCATAATTTCCAGTGTTAGATTCTAAAACAACTCCGTTCATAGCAATGCTGCCAATAAAAACGCCTTGTATATAAACACTGAATGCTGTTGCTTGAGCAGCACGGGCTGCAACTTGAATGGATAACTTAATTAATGAGTCTGGATGCGGGTTTTCGATCGGAAAGGAAAGGATTTGTGAAGGATTAACATCAAAACTTTCCCCAAACCATTGCCTGCCAGAAGAAATTAAATTGACCTTGTCTTGATGAAAATATATTTGTCGAATAAAAGCCCCCGGATCATAATTAGGAGATAATGAGGCTTGATTAAGTACTCTTTTCCCAGGAGAACCCTCAAAGTTTAGAAATACATATGCCGAATCACTATACACATTGTATTGATGGGTAAGTCGATTAAGGGAGGAGTCAAATTTTATTTCATGTGGGCCTGGAGCATAAAAAACCATATAATCCTCCGCATTAAATTGACCATCATTATCTCCTACCACTTGAATAGGCACCTCTACAACATCATCAATCCTAATAGCTTCATTCGATTGGGGAAGCATCGAAGGGTGACCGGTAAATATTTTAAGGTTGTTGGGGTTAATCGCTTCGATCGAAATCCCTGCATTAATTAAGGCTTGTCCAGAAAGTTGATACAAACCTTCTTCCACTAATGAAACTTTATACCAATCTCCAGTTGATAGGGATGAAACAGCAGATGTTTTAAATGAAGCAGATGGGATAGCCTTTGTAGGATTGGAAACTATTTTATAGGTGAAACTGATTTTTTGAGAGATTTTTAAAGTATTGCCTTGGGCATTGACTTGTATCGGATAGATTCTAATAATTTGCCAATGTTGTTTTTTAACGGTAATCAAACCTTTTAATACAACGGATTGACTTGGAAATTCGCTGGGAGTATAATTGGTTCCTAATATTGACGAAACATGCGAAAACAAACTAGAGGATTCTAATCTACTGTTTTGGACTTCGATATTGAGTATTTCAAGTCTTTCATTTTCCCCCACTAGAATTCTAAATTCCTTAAAGGGTAAATTTCCAATTTGATCATCCCATTGAGCACCTTCAAACCAAGGACCTTGACCAACGCTATTTAAAGGACTGATGAAACAAGGTTGATTTTCACTATAAACAGGCGAAAAAGAAACGGAATTACCCTGAACCATCAATTTGGAAGATAAGAGTTCTAGTTTTGGATTATTCTCTGCCCTTTTAATTGTTGCATTTTCGGGAGATAAAGAACCTGAATTATATTGTTGAGCAGAAGTCTGTCCTACATTAAGGCAGAAAACTAAAAAGAACAATCCCTTTAAATAAATAGATTTAAGGAAATGTTTGTGGATATCTAAGGATGAAAACACAATTCTAAAGATTTACGATAAAGATACAAACAAATGTTCCTTGACATAAAAAACGCCTCAATTTCAGGTAAATAGAAAATGCAAACAATTAAACAAAGAAGTGGTATTCAGATATAAATGAGTTTACTTTCAAAAAATTGCATTGGTAGTAATATAAATTTTTTGTATTCTTGCACGTTCATTTTTTCAACTAGCCGCTTAATTTTAAAAATAAATCATGTTAGAAATTTGCGAAAGTTGTAAAATGTGCATAAGTTTATATTCCTGTTAAACTTGCACTAGTTAAAGAATAACTTGGTAAATGACTAAGGGGTTTCATACCACGCTATTATTTTTTGGAGTCATAATGACTTTTTTGATTTCTGGTGTTAAGGCACAAGATCCTCAATTCAGTCAATATTACGCTAATCCAGTCGCCTTAAATCCTGGTTTTACCGGGGCATCGGTGGGTCCAAGAATTGCTACTGGTTATCGTCGTCAATGGGCGTCTATTCCAGGAGCGTTTAGAACATTTTATTTTACCTACGATCAACCATTTTATTTAGGAAAATCCTCCCACGGCTTTGGTCTTTCTACCATGTCAGACATTGCGGGAGAAGGTAGTTTAACCAAACTCGATGTGCTTTTTAATTATGCTTATAGCATGCCTTTAAATAAGTCATGGAAAAAGTTTCAACATTATATACGTTTAGGGCTTTCCGGCGGAATACAACAAGCAACCATAGATTATTATAAACTTCGCTTTCCAGATCAATTAGATCCTGTGAATGGGGTAACTTTTCAAACCCAGGAAACGCAATTTGCGCAAAGCCGAACCCTTCCAGATTTAAATGCTGGTATATTATACTACAACGACATTATGTATTTTGGGATTACTGCGGGCCATATTACCGAACCGGCTCAACGTTTTTCCCCAGCTCAATTAAAAACCATCACAACTTCGACAGGAAAAACAGTGGATACTAACCCTAAACTACCTATGAAGTTGTCTTTTACAGGAGGGGTAAATATTCCAATTGGACCCGTTCATGATAGAGGCCAATATGTGGTTACGCCTGTTTTTATTTTTAAGCAACAAGGAACTTTCGATCAGTTAGATTTAGGAGCCTATTTTACAGCTGAGCCAATGGTGTTTGGAGTGTATTATAGAGGGTCCAATCAAAAATGGGATTTAGGAACCAAAGGCGACCAAAAAACTCCAGATAAGAATTGGGGTTCAGATGCCTTAATTGCTTTAGTTGGATTTAAAAAAGGTATTCTAAGTTTTGGGTATTCTTATGATTATACCTTATCTAGTTTATCCAACAGAATTTCTGGTGGATCTCATGAAATAGCTTTGGTTTTAGAGTTCGAACAATTTAAAAAATCAAAATTCAAACATCGCAAGATGCCTTGTCCTCGATTCTGATGATTTGTTATGCAATATCCCTTCAATAATCATTTCAGCCCCCGTTTTATGAGAAGTTCTTATTTCAGACTCCCCATAGTCATTTTGCTGATTTCCATTTTCATAATTGGATGTGGAGGTGAAGACATAAATTTTCCAGGTAAATCCAGTTCTAAAACAGGAGAGAAGTATGCCTTTAAAGAAGGAGAAGAAGGCTTTCGAGTAAAAGAATTTGAAGGAATGTCAACCGCTCCAGGATTAGTATTCATTGTAGGTGGTACCTTCTTCATGGGCGGAGGAGAAAAAGACATAGAATATAGTTTTGACAATCGTAAACGTCAAGTGTCTGTTTCCAGTTTTTACATGGATGAAACAGAAGTTTCTAACCTTGATTATAAAGAATTCTTGTATTACATATTACAAGATTCTGGTGAGTTTATGTACAACACATTGTATCCGGACACAAGTATTTGGTTGCGGGATTTCACTTACAATGACCCGATGCATGAATATTATTTTTCACATATTGCTTTTAATACCTATCCTGTTGTAGGAATTACTTGGCACAAAGCAAATGTGTTTTGCCAATGGCGTACCGCCAGGGTGAATAACAAATTGCTTGAAAAGGACCCAGAAGCTATTTTATGGCCAAGATATAGACTCCCAACTGAATCAGAATGGGAATATGGAGCAAGAGGATTATTGGAACAAGAAAATTATACTTGGGAAGGAAAATCTTTAAGAACACCTTATGGAGATTTTAAAGCCAACTTCAAAAGAGGAAGAGGAGATTATCAAGGTTGGGCCGGAGGAAGCTCTGGAAAACTATATCGCCATTTGACGGACGGCGCTACTTATACTGCTCCCGTAAAAGCATTTTATCCTAATGACTTCGGTTTATACAACATGGCTGGTAACGTTGCAGAATGGTGTGAAGATACCTATCGTATGCTATCGTTTGAAGATGTAGATGATCTTAATCCGGTACGACGATTTGGAAAGACGAAAGTTAGAAAAGATCGTTTATTAGATGACACCGGTTATCAAAAAGATATCTCCTTATTACACAATCCTGATCCAGGGCGTAGAGCTGGTGCAGAGGAGGATGATAATATTAAAGTATATAGAGGAGGTTCATGGGCTGATGTGGCTTATTTCCTCACAGCTGGATCCAGAAGATTCATGCATGCTGACACATCTTCAAATACTGTTGGATTTAGATGCGTAATGACACGACTAGGTTCACAGCATTAATAAATAGTTTTATTGTTTTAAAGACCGATTATTAATCGGTCTTTTTTTTTGCTTAGAATCTTTAGTTATTAAAAGATTTTACCTTTTATTCTTTCCTATCCTACCTTTGAAGTTTTCTACCTAGCGTTAACTTATTTTGGATGATTATGATTACAGATATAGAATCCCTGTTGAATATATGGCTGGAAAACGACCGTAAGCTTACCACAGATAGTCGCCCCGCAAAAATTGATGGAATATTTTGGGCATTAAAAGGGGAACATTTTGATGGTAATAAGTTTGCCGCAGAAGCCTTAGCTAAGGGCGCGTCATTTGTGGTAGTTGATAATCCTGATTATTTTATTCCTTCAGATAGCAGATATTTGCAGGTAGAGGATAGTTTACAATCCTTACAACAGTTGGCAAAATTGTGGAGACAAAAAACCGGGGTCAAAATCATTGCAGTAGTTGGATCCAATGGAAAAACCACAACCAAAGAGTTATTAAGATGTGTTTTGTCCGCCCATAATAACACCTGGGCAAGCCCGGGAAATCTTAATAATCACATTGGGGTTCCCTTGTCTATTTTGGGTATATCCCCTACCCATCAATTTGCAATAATTGAAATGGGGGCTAATCATTTAAAAGAAATAACAACCTTATGTGAAATTGCTGAGCCGGATGCTGGAGTAATTACGAGCATAGGAATGGATCATTTAGAAGGCTATGGTTCAATAGAGAATATTGCGCTCTCGCATTATGAATTAATTGATTGGCTCACTTCAACGAATAAGGTATTTTGTTGTAATCCTGAAATGGAATATGTAAAAGAGTTAATTAGAAAAAACAGTAACAATATTTATAATAGTATTAGTGAAACTTTTAATCTCAGATTTGTTTCAAAAGATTTAACGGGTTCATCTTTAAATTGGAAATTGTTTTCTACCTCTGAAGAATATAATTTTCATTTTTCATTAAGCGGTTCTTATAATTTAGAGAATTTAAAACTTGCAATAATAATTGGTCTTTATTTTAATATTCCTGCAGAAAAAATGCAAACAGCTATTTCTAAATTTCAACCGGGATTTAATAGAAGTCAATGGTATTCTTTTAGTAATCAAAAAGTATTATTAGATGCTTATAATGCTAATCCAACTTCCATGAAACTAGCAATTCAGCAAATATTAGAACATGAATATTTAGGTGCAGGATTTATTCTTGGAGATATGTATGAATTAGGAGAATACTCAGAAGAAGCACATAAATCTTTACTAGCAAATATACCGGTCAATACAAATATTAAATTAATTTGCTGCGGAGAAGAAATGAAGAAAGCATTTAATTTTTGTGGAATTACGGATAAAAAATGGTATCCATCTTATATTGAATTATTACAAGATTCAGATGAAATAAAAAAATGGTTTTCTGGTTGTGATGTGTTTTTGATTAAGGGCTCGAGAGGAATGCAACTGGAAAAAACACTCGCTATTTGGGAGTAGAAGTTGCCTGTAATTTCCAAGTAAAGTTCGAAATTCCGTCAAGTGTATCCTTTCGACAATATTGGATATAATACATTTTCCATTTTCCAGGTTTATTAATTTTAAATAGATTTAATACCTGCCATTTAAAATGGTAAGTATTTCCGCTATGTTTTTTAGAAAGCCATGAACCATCAGGATTTGAAACCGGAAATTCTAATATTCGAAAATGGGGAGTATCTCCCGGGGAAATAATAACCTCCTTTAAAAAAAAATTAGAATAAGGATACTTTTCATCTAATGACACTTCTATCCAGGAATGAAAGTAACTTGAAGTATCTTCAAGGATAGGTTCCGCCTTAAGGGTATCAGTCCAAACCCAAGTATGATTTTTTAAACTTATAGATTCTTCAAAGGATTCATTAGAACAGGAAATCCCCCAAAGCATAAGGAGAAATATCAATGGATTTATTTTCATCCCTATGGATTTACTTCTCCTGAACTCGGTTTGTCGGGTTTTGGCCCATCGGGCTTAGGACCAGATGGGTTGTTTTTGTTATTCGTAAACCTTTGAGAATTGTTTTGATTTTTGTTTTGAAAAGGTTTAGGTCGATTTGGATTTACGTTTCCGGGCCTAGGTGATTTATTTTGAGGATCTATAGCTTTATTGCCCTGAGCACCGGCAGGATTATTTGAATTATCGTTACTCCGACGATCTTGAATATTGTCTTTTCTGATAGGATTAGGTTTATTTTGGTTTGTGAATCCCTTCTCTGGAATTGTGCCGCTATTGTTTTTATTAAATCCTGGTTTACGATTTTTATTTTTTTGTGGATTAAGGGGTCTTTCGTTTATCTTGGATTGACCCACAACATCCACAAAGTCAAATGCTTTTTCTCTTATTTTTTCATCTGCCATTGCTTTTAATTCTTCATTAGAAAACAGATTAGTCGGTTTAATACCTTTTTTATTTAAGGATTGAAGCTCAATCACCCTTTTGACCTCTACTCCATGCCAATCGGTAGAATCAGCATAGCTAAACCACATTTTCTTTTTAAAGATATCGGTTTTTTGAAGCCTTGCAATTCCCATTTCAGTTTCAATGGATTGAACATCTGGGATACCTTTTAAAGCATCCATGTAGGTCTCTAATTCATAATTTAAGCAACATTTTAATCTGCCGCATTGTCCAGATATTTTCATCGGGTTTAAGGACAAGTTTTGATAACGAGCAGCCCCGGTTGAAACATTTTTAAAATCAGATAACCAAGTAGAACAACATAACTCCCGGCCACAAGAACCAATTCCACCTATCAAACCGGCTTCTTGTCGTAAACCAATTTGTTTCATTTCAATACGTAACCGAAACTCATCCGCCATCACCTTGATAAGCTCCCTAAAATCTACTCTATTATCAGCAGTATAATAAAAAGTAGCTTTAGTATTATCGCCCTGAATTTCTACCTCGCTGAGTTTCATTTCAACTTTCAACTTTTCAATAATCTCCCGGGTCTTGAGTAAAACCGCCATTTCTCTGCTTCGAGCTGTTTTTAGTTTTTCAAGATCGTCAGGGGTTGCAAGTCTATAAATCTTAAGAACTTTTTGAGCATCTACTTTTTTTCGTTTCATCTGCAAACGAACCAATTCCCCACTCAGGCTTATTGTACCTACATCAAACCCTCTTTCTGATTCTACTGTAATGATATCCCCAGTAACTAAATCCAGACCATTTATATTTCTGTAAAAACCTTTGTGCGTGGCTTTAAATCGAACTTCATAAATAGCATCCTGTTTGGCAACATCAGGGGATAGCATATTTCCAAACCAATCAAATGTGTTTAGTTTATTACATCCACCAGTGGCACATCCACCTGACTTACATCCCCCTGTACTGCAACCATTTCCAGTGCTGCAAGATCCACAACCCATAATCTTTTCTATTAAATAGTTTTTTGAGGTCTATAATCAACCCTACCTCAAAATTACATATAAAACCCTCTCGGTTTTGTTTTTCACTTATTTAGAATTTAGGTCATATTTTCAATATCATTCTATATGTTTGTATTTGTATTATGGAAATCAAAAATTCAAAGGAAGTTAAGAAAATCGGGGTAATTGGTGCAGGAGTAATGGGCAGCGGAATAGCGCAGGTTGCTGCAACAGCGGGCTTTACCGTTGTTTTATATGACTTGCAATCAAGCGCGCTAGAAAAAGCAAAAACTCAAATGATTCGGTTTTTGGATGCTTCTATTCAAAAGGGCAAATTAACAGAAGAAGAAAAAGCAATAATTCTAAATCGAATATCTTTTTCTACTGAGTTTAATGACCTTACTGCAGATTTGATCATTGAAGCAATTCTGGAGAATTTAGAATTGAAAAAACAATTAATTCAGAAACTTGAACTTCAAAATAACGAATCCACCATAATCGCTTCGAATACCTCGACTTTACCTATTACCCGAATGGCAAAGGAGGCAACGAGACCCCAAAATATTGTCGGCATGCATTTTTTTAATCCAGCTCCCTTAATGAAGTTGGTGGAGATTATTGCCGGAGAATTAACAGACCCCTACGTATCCCAAACGGTATTTGAGATTGCAGAAAAAATGGGAAAGACTCCTGTTCATGTAAAAGATGAACCGGGATTTATTGTAAACCGTGTGGCTCGTCATTATTACTTAGAAGCCCTTAAATTGGCAGAAGAAAATGTCTCTTCCTTTAATGATATAGACATATTAATGGAGGCTACTGGATTTAAAATGGGCCCCTTTCGCCTGATGGATTTAATCGGCATAGAAACCAACCATGAGGTCACAAAATCTTTGTATGATGCATTTTTTCAGGAGCCCAGATTTCGACCTAGTCGTGTTCAACAAAAAAAGGTAGATGCAGGAAGTTATGGAAGAAAAAATGGTAAAGGTTTTTATGATTACCCACAATCCTAATTACCAATTCTCGATGTGGATTCATTAATTTTTTAGGAAAAATTATTTTAAACCAAAAGCCAAATCACCGGCATCACCTAAGCCCGGCACGATATAAGATTTTGCCGTAAGTTCCCGGTCAATCTCCCCGACAAATATTTTCGCATGGGGTAATTGTATTTTTAATTGTTCTATTCCGGCTTCACTTGCAAGTACCGCAGCAATATATACCTCCTTGGGTTTTCCATACGACAACAAGGATTGATAACTAATACCAAGCTTTTACCGGTTGCAATCATCGGATCGGTAATAATTAATACCCGATCTTCTAAATCGGGGCAAGCCATATATTCCACCTTTACAATAAATTCATTTCCATGCGTATGCTGGCGATAGGCAGAAATAAATCCATTATCTGCATGATCAAACATCCTTAAGAAACCATTGTGCATGGGCAGACCAGCACGCAGGATACTCGTAATCACAGGTTGTTCAGATAATACTTGCATTTCTAAAGAGCCTAAAGGGGTGATTACTTCTTTCGCAGAATAAGATAAACTCCGACTTATTTCATAGGCTAAAATTTCACCTGCACGTTCTAAATTAAATCGAAAGCGCAAACGATCTTTCTGTATGTTTTCATCTCGTAACTCAGCGAGTATTGAAGAAAACAAAGATGAACTTCTACCTAATATTGTTACCTTATCCATGAGAGCCATTTGGGAAGAGGTTCCCGTTTCAAACAAAGATACGAAATCGGCGAACCCCCTAGTCCACTGAAAAATTTCGCTATGGAAGGAATTTGAGATCCCTCAAAATCAAATAAGGTAAACCCTCTTTTTTTATAATCATGAATAGCTGAATTAAATAAGTGTGTCATAATTCCACTTTGCCTGAACTCAGGTAATACGGCTCCCGATAAATACCAAGCAGATTTTGAACATTGAAGAATTAATACCATTGCTCCTAGTTTCCCTTCTTTTGAAAAACCTGTCCATGTAGTTAAATAACCAGAAGTATAAGCCCAATTTAATAATTGAACAAATCTATTCTGAAACTTCTTAGGCATAATATGAGGGTTATTTTGAAGCAATAGATGAAAGTGATCAGGCGATTCAGTATCACTTACCATCCAACCCTCACGTATCGATTTTTGTAAATTTCTTTTTGCGGTGCCAATTAACTCCCAAGACTGGGTTAAATCAATTTGATACGTTATTCTGTTTTTAATTATATAATTTAATTCTTGAGCCAACACTTGTAAATTGTGTCCTAAATATTTTGGTGGAAAATATAATTCTATTCGATAGTTATCTTTTTTTAATTTTTTTAATAATTCTTTTTCAATATTTATTTGATCAATATTTTCTTTTAATATAATTCCCCCATACATACAGAATAGGGGTTGCCGAATTTCAGAAATAAACACCCATTTTTTGATAGGCATTGGCATTACGGCTATCCATTCTTGATTAGCGTTTGAGATAATATAGGTAGACCATCCTGGGCAAGCAATATCTAACCAACCCGACAATAAAAAAGGAGCACCAGAATTAGCATTAAGAATAAATGAATCCCACTGTTCAATTTTTATTTCTTTTCTGGATATTAGTTGGATATTCATAGTTAGGCAATATTCATAAAATGATGCCATAACGACTTCCATCCTTTCCACTCATCGTTTTCACTTAGTGTGGTATTGTGCCATAACAACAAGCAGTCACCCTCAAATATCTGCATAGATTCCAATAGGTTCTTAATTGTAATTTTAGACTCTTCAGGCGTTAAGCCCTGGTATTTTTGAAGCCCTCTGTCCATAGCGACTGCAGGAACTAGTAATAGTTTCGAAACCCGCTCCTGCTCCATATCATACCATGGAAAAGGCTTGCTAATCCCCCTTCTAAATCCTGCAAACTGAATGGGGCAAACTGAATATTCCCAATGAATTCCTGCTGCCTCTAATTCTCGAAAAGTATCAGGGTCTTTATATTTTAAAAAGTGTTGACGGGAATGCAAAACGGGAGCCCCAATAATTTGTGTTAATTCTTCAATTTCTTCTGTAATCCAACCTTTACGAGTAGAGGATAAATAGGAAGGATGTATTCCAATAGTAAATCCTCGGCGATGACATTTTTGGATGAGTTTGCGATAATGAGCGTTTCTCCAGGTATGCCGACCATCTTGACGGCATCTTCGTTCAATTAAAAAAAACAAATTAATATTTTCAGGAGTAATAATTTCATCTAAAATATCAAAAGGGTCTTTATTATTTACAAAACTATTCCATCGCTCTTGTAATTTAGTATGATTATTGTTTTTCAAATCTTTTATAACCCCACCGAATTGAATTAATATGTTTTTATGCAAGTACTTCCAGGGTTCATCAATATCTAAGGTTAAAATTAATTTGTTTTTATTCAGAACAATATTATCTGTTTTAATACTAAAAAAACTAGATAGATATTTTGAATACAAATGAATTAATGGAATTTTTGTCCATCCCTGTAATTCAAGGGGGTGAAATTTATCATTATTTCTTCCATGTTGATCTATAGGCATCTCCCAACTTTCTGTTAATAACCGAAAAGCGGAAAGAATTAAATCAAATGGAATTTGCTCTGTTTTTTGTGGAGAAGGATACCAACCTTTAATTTCAGGGGTGTTATAAATTTCAGGAGTAGGGTTAAAAGAAAATAAATCAATTTCTCCGGAACAATAAATTTGGGGCAATAAATCGATTTTTAATCCGTAGGTAATGGCTATTTGTGAATGATTTAATTCCTCAACGGATATTACCTGAATTTCAAAACCACCAACAGAAGATAATACCTCTGCCACATATTTTATTCTTGGGGATGGTTGTTTACAAACGAGTTGAATAATCATTAGAAATATTCAGAATAGAATTAGGATAAAAAACAGAATACAATTGAATTAATATTATAGTTATCCAAAAAACAAATAAACCCCAAGGTTTAAGAAAAATTACGTGCGTAAAATAATGAGCCCAATCCAAAGGAAAAAGAAAAGAATTACTCCACCCTAAAATAAAAAGGAAAACACAAATAATTATAAATGTTTTACGATTCGGAAACAAAGCCCATATTGCAATAGCCGCTCCGCACTGGGCAATAATGTATGTGGCCGACTCCGCCCGATAATTAAAAATAATCATCCAAATAAAAAGAGTTCCAATACTAATCTTGTTTATGATTTGTTCAGGACGTTTCAATGTTTTTTGTAATAGTATTGGAGATAGACAAATAAAATATCCGATAAATACTACTGGAAGTTTTGGAATATCTGCTAAATCAAATAACGATAGAATACTCCAAATTGACAATCCTAAATTTTGATCAGCATCCATCTTTATTACCCGAATCCATTCTGTGTATTGAAAAATTAACCCGGCTATGTCTGTAAAAATAAGGGGTAAAGCAATGAGCAATATCCCCCACCCAATGGCATATCCCAATAATTGAAGAGGTTTTTTACTATTCCAAAACAATAAAGGCAAAAATGCCAAAGAATAAACTTTAATCAACCCACATAAACAGAACCATAGCGCTCCCGAGGCATTTCTGTTTTTGCTCACTTCCAGCCAGGATAACAACAATAGACCCGCGATTAAACAATTGCTTTGGGCATTTTGTGTGGAAGCAATCATGTCATTTAGGATTAATAGCCATCCCCAGATCGACGTTCTTAATACACTAGGAAAAATGTAGGATAAACAATAAGTTAATAACCCAATCCCCAAAAAATTCCATAAGAAAAGTCCAATTCCATCCGGCAAAACAGAAAAAACCCCCATGAATACGGCAAAAGAGGGACTGTATTTAAATAGATCCCAATGATCCTGTGGATGAGAAATGTATAAAGAGGTTTGAGATATTAGATGGGAAAACGAACTTTTAAAAATCAAGTAGTTATTATAATGGGGATAGAAATTATCTCCTGAGTACGATTTTAAGGGAAGCAGATATTGCTGCATGGAAACCCCTACAGCAATCAGAGCCGAAATAAAAATAATTACACTCGGGCTTATTACATTGAAGTTAATTTTTTTGAACCTTGTTTTCACGCTATTCTGTAAGGTTTTTTCCAATAATAGGGATGATTGTAACTGCCAAAATATTCATAAAATGAAGCTTATTAATATTGGGTTTACAAAGAGTTAAACTATCCATGTGCAAGTCGAAGTTCAAATGTCGTACTTTTGCACTTTGTTTTCTCATGCAACCTATCCGAAATATCGCCATTATTGCCCACGTAGATCATGGTAAGACCACCTTGGTGGATAAAATTCTTCACTCTTGTAAACTCTTTAGAGAAAATCAACAGACAGGAGAATTAATTCTTGACAATAATGACTTGGAACGGGAGCGAGGGATAACCATCACGGCTAAGAATGTTTCTGTGGTTTATAAAGGGGTTAAAATTAACATTCTTGATACTCCTGGTCACAGTGATTTTGGGGGAGAAGTAGAACGTGTGTTGAAAATGGCTGATGGAGTATTATTGCTCGTGGATGCTTTTGAAGGACCTATGCCTCAAACCCGATTTGTTCTTAAAAAAGCCCTTGAACTTAATTTAAAACCTATCATCGTAGTCAACAAGGTGGATAAACCGAATTGTCGTCCTGATGAAACCTTAGATAAAGTTGTTGACTTGTTGTTTGCCTTGGATGCAACCGAAGATCAATTGGATTTCAAAACTGTTTATGGATCAGGAAAATCGGGTTGGATGGGCGCTGATTGGAAAACGCAGACGGAGGATATTTTTTATCTGTTAGATACAATTCTTGCTGAAATAAAAGAATCCCCCTTTACTGAAGGACCTTTTCAAATGCAGGTTACCTCCCTCGATTATTCCTCATATGTAGGAAGAATTGCCATAGGGCGTATTACGCGCGGTCTCGCTGTTGAAGGTAATGATATCGTGCTCATGAAAAGTGATGGGACTCAAAAAAAACAAAGAATAAAAGAAGTTCATTTGTTTGAAGGATTAGGTAGGATAAAAGTTAAAGAAGCTAGGGCTGGGGATATTTGTGCTTTGGTAGGAATAGAAGGGTTCGATATCGGAGATACAATTGCAGCGGCGGATCATCCCGAAGCATTACCTCCAATTAAAGTGGATGAACCCACACTCTCTATGCTCTTTACCATTAACAATTCACCCTTTTTTGGTAAAGAAGGAAAGTTCGTTACCTCTCGGCATTTAAGAGACCGTTTATTTAAAGAGACTGAAAAGAATCTTGCACTTCGTGTCATGGAAACGGATTCTCCCGATTCTTATATGGTATTTGGTAGAGGGATTCTTCACTTAGCGGTGTTAATTGAAACCATGCGAAGAGAAGGATATGAACTTATGGTAGGTCAACCTCAAGTTATCATTAAGGAAATCGACGGAATAAAGCATGAGCCTGTTGAACATTTGGTAGTGGATGTTCTGGAAGAATATTCAGGAAAAGTAATCGAGTTAGTAACTGCCCGTAAAGGCGAACTAACCATTATGGAACCCAAAGCGGATGGGCAACATTTAGAATTTGTTATTCCATCTCGGGGCTTGATTGGGTTAAGATCCACCATGCTTACTGCAACTCGGGGCGAGGCCAATATGTCGCATCGTTTTATTGAATATCAGCCCATACGGCCTATGCAAACAGGTCGGCAACGAGGAGTGTTAATTTCTATGAGCTCTGGTATTGCTGTTCCTTATGCCATGTTTCAATTACAAGATAGAGGAATATTTTTCGTAGAACCTGGTTCAGATGTATATGGAGGTCAGGTTATCGGAGAAAATGCAAGAATCGGTGACCTTATCGTAAATGTTCAAAAGAGTAAACAACTTACCAACTTCCGTGCGGCTGGAACTGATGAAAATGTAAGCATGGCTCCTCCGATCAAAATGTCTTTGGAAGAATCTATGGAATACATTGATAAAGATGAGTACGTAGAAGTTACCCCTAAATCCATTCGTATCCGCAAAATATATTTAGATGAAAATGAGCGGAAACGGATGAGTAGAAAAGATAATTAACCAATTACTGCCTATTGCTTTTATATTGGTTATTTAGTTTTACGATTCAACTTCGAATACAAGCATCAAAACGCTGAAAATGTTTTGTAAAAAGATTAGAACTTAATCCATCCTTCAAATGACAAATACCGAAAAGGAAACACTATTATCCGGTTTAGGGATTACGAGTAACAAAATCAACGCTGGAACCTCAACAGGCACACAATGGCTATCAACTACTGATACGCAAAAACTGGCTGTTCCTTCACCAGTAGATGGGGTTGTAATTGCTGAAGTGGAAACCACCGACTCAGAAAGCTATGCACAAGTTGTAAAAACTGCTCAAGCTGCGTATAATATTTGGAAACAAACGCCGGCCCCAAAGCGTGGAGAAATTGTTCGCCAAATAGGAGATGAACTTAGAATTCATAAGGCAGAGCTTGGAAAATTGGTTTCCTGGGAAATGGGTAAAATTTATCAAGAAGGATTAGGCGAAGTTCAGGAGATGATTGATATCTGCGATTTTGCAGTGGGTCTTTCCCGTCAGCTCTATGGCCTAACTATGCACTCTGAACGACCCGGCCATAGAATGTATGAACAATGGCACCCCATCGGAATTGTTGGGATAATTTCAGCCTTTAATTTTCCAGTTGCCGTATGGGCTTGGAATAGTATGATTGCTGCCGTTTGTGGAGATGTCACCATCTGGAAACCTAGCGAAAAAACACCCCTAACCGCTCTCGCATGTATGCATATCATTTCAACGGTTTTGAAGAGAAATCAATTACCCGAAGGAATATTTTGCCTAATCTCCGGGGGAATGGATGTCGGAAAACGATTGGTTGAAGACACAAACGTTCCCTTAATTAGCGCGACAGGCTCTACCCGTATGGGAAAAATAGTTGGACAAACCGTTGCAGCGCGTCTTGGAAAAAGTTTGTTGGAATTAGGCGGTAACAACGCAATTATTTTATCCCCTGAAGCTGACTTAAAACTTGCCATTCCTGCCATTGTTTTTGGGGCTGTAGGTACTTGTGGTCAAAGATGCACAACCACCAGAAGACTTATTATTCATACCTCTATGTATGATAAAGTTTTAGGGATTCTTAAAGAAGCTTATCAAAGCTTGACCAAAGTAATTGGAGACCCTAGAAAAGATGGTGTTTTAATTGGGCCCTTAATTGATCCCTTAGCCGTTACAACTATGCAAGACACCTTAGCCAAAGTAAAAGCGGAAGGTGGCCATGTGGTGTTTGGAGGACAAGTACTTTCAGGTGAAGGATATGAAAGTGGAACCTATGTGGTGCCAGCCATTGTAGAAGCAAAAAACGAGTATCCATCTGTTCAACATGAAACGTTTGCGCCAATTCTTTATTTGTTGACTTATGAAATCATAGAAGAAGCAATAGCAATTCAAAATGGAGTGCCCCAAGGTTTGTCCTCTTCGATGTTTACCAGAAACCTTCAAGAAGCTGAACAGTTCTTAAGTGCGAGCGGGTCGGATTGTGGTATCGCAAATATTAATATTGGTACCTCAGGAGCAGAAATTGGTGGAGCCTTTGGAGGAGAAAAAGAAACAGGTGGTGGCAGAGAATCAGGATCTGATGCCTGGAAAGCGTACATGCGTCGCCAAACCAATACCATTAATTATTCTAATGCATTACCATTAGCGCAAGGGATAAAATTTGAATTTTAACTTGAATCTGTTTTTTTCTTTGACGAATTCCTGATGAGGTAATTATCATCCTATGGAAAATAAACGTATCTGCTTTTATTTTAATCCCTACCCGGAAAAGGATCGCTGGATTAAATATGATAGATATGTTCGAATGATCATTCGAAGAATCGTTAGAGGGAAACCCTATACTTCCGGTATTGATAAGGTGTTTGTCAATCTCAAAAAAGGATTAGACTTACTGCAAGTTCCTTATGTAGTAAACGTACCTTTTCACAGGCTTACTCCTAACGACCAGATTTTGTTTATGGGTCGCGGTCCTACTTGGCTCGAAAAGTATATTAAATCGGGAAAAAAACATCCATTCGCAGCAGCTATCGGGTTTTCTTCTCATCCCATCGAGATTAAAGATATAATGGAAGGGCAGCCATTAATTGCTTATTTCTCACATTGTTCCTGGGTTAATGATATTTATGCAGGATATTTTGGAAAGGATAGATGCTTGACTTGGCCTGCAGGTGTTGATACAGATGCATATCCTATCCTTCCTCTAGAACAAAAGACCACTGACTTTTTGATTTATCGAAAAATTAGGTGGAATGTGGAAGCTGAAACTAACCGGATTGTAGAACCCATTCGACAGGTACTGAAGAAAAAGGGATTTACCTGGAAAGAAATCGTATATCTATCCTATAAACCAGAACAATTGAAGGAATTGCAAAGAACCTGCAAAGCTTTGATTTTTGTTACGGAGCATGAAACACAAGGTTTTGCTTTGCAAGAATGTATGTCCACAGGAATGCCAGTATTGGCATGGAATGAAGGCATCGTTCGGGATCCATATTATGGTCAATGCGGAACCCTCAACCCTCCGGTAACTGCCGTTCCTTTCTTTGACGAAACCTGCGGAAGAACGTTTACTACCGTTGAATCTTTCGAGAATACTTTAGATTTGTTTTGGGAAGAATTTCAGCAAAACAAATACAATCCTGCTCAGTTTATTAGAAATAATTTTACACTCCAAAAATCAGCTGAGATTATGTGTGAAAAACTAAATACTGTATATAATAAACAAAGATTATAATCGAAGTAGATAATATAGGGTATATATTACCTGGTATACATAAGGCCTAAAGATAAAGCCTGTGTATACTGAACACTCGTATCCATATCTTTATCATACAAAACAGTACCTGAAAGATTTACATTCACATACTTATTTACTTTTGCAGTTAAAATTAAATCTAATCTAGAATCGGCAGTTTTAGGCGTTTCATAATTGTAAAACAAACTATAACGCGTTTTTAAATTTAGGTTTTTCATAATATTTCGATCTACATCAACCACTAACAACATTGCCACTTCAAAGCGGGTTTTTTTACCTGCTTTTACCCCATAATTACTGGGAACATTTCTATACAAGGTGGTATCTAATACAAATGTTTGGCGAAGCGTACCAAACCCCGCACGCGTGGAGAGCCATTGCCCACGTTTATATTCCAACCCAATAGATTGCGTAAAATAAGCAGGAGCAAAAAACTTAGAAATCAGCGAACTACTTTCGATTCCATCTTTGCTGAGTTCATATTTAAATCCCGCATCAAACTGACTTTGAAAATTTAAAGACCCAAAAACATAAAAATCATGATGTACCTTATAGCCATATTTTTGATCTATAAATATTCGGTCTGTTGTTTTTCGAATAGATTGCCCTTTGTTCTGAACAGAACCATAGCCTAATTGAATATCACTCACATATTCTGACTTATCACTCGCATAATTGATTTTATCTGTAAACACAGCACCCAAAGCGACTGAATTTGTTCCCCCACCTTTCCAATTATCACTAAAAGTGGATTGGTTGATGTTAAAGCCTGCTTGAAGTCTATGATTCCATCCTCGGATGGTGTCATCCAAATGCACAGGTTTTAAGTCGGGAATTTGCGCCCAAATCTGGGCAATCATAAAGGTTAAAGTAAACAGCGTGAATTTATACATGGAGTTGATGTTGAACCAGGAATTGGGCCCAAAGAAAATCTTCAGGGGTGTCAATATCTACAGAAGAGTTCAACGACATCAAATAAGGTTTTACCCGGCCTAAGCTGTGTAAATCTCCAGCATTAAGCCAGTCTTTCTTTCTAAACCAATACAAAGCACCGTTGAGTCTAACCCTTTTTCCAGATTGACGCGACAAAGATACTGGAAGTGTTGGCACTAAAAGTCCAGTTTCTGTTATTTCTCTAAGGGAGTGATCAAGATCTTTTGCCTCTGTTACAGAAAACAGTCCTTCTGTTTCTTCGGATAATTCTAAAGAACTATCAAGTATATGTTGAGCTGTGCGAAAGGGAGATGTGGGTTGTAATAATAAAACCCATTCTGCTGACCATTTATATTTCTCATATAGATAAATTAAAACTTCTTGGGTAGAGGTGGTATCTTGAGCCCATTGTTCGGGTCTTTTGTCCCGATAAACAATACCTTCTTTTGCGGCTAATTCTAAAAGGGTGGAATCATCCGAACTAAAAATAATTTGTTTTGGAGTAAAAACCGACAAGGCTGTTCGGAGGGTATAGGAAAGCAGAGGAATTTCTCCCAACAACAATTGGTGCTTTCCTGGTAATCTTTTCGATCCTCCTCTTGCTGGAATAATCACTTGGACGGATAAATCATGTAAATGTGTATTTTGCATGGAAGAAGTTTTAAATCATTTAGGGATAGTATTAGCGATGAATCAGGATCCACTAATTTCTGAAGATTATTTTACTCGAGTGTATGAAGTAGTGGCATTGATTCCCTATGGCAAAGTAACATCATATGGAGCAATTGCCCGTTATTTGGGTTCCGCTTCCGCTGCCCGAATGGTGGGATGGGCAATGAATCATGCACATGTAAATCAACCGAAATTACCCGCGCATCGAGTAGTGAATAGAAACGGCTTATTGACCGGAAAAGCACATTTTTTTCCAGTAAGTATGCAGGAGAGATTAGAGGCTGAGGGGATACAGGTAAAAGAAGATGAAATCGTAGATTTTACACAGCACTTTTGGGATCCCGTTGTTGAACTTCAATTCTCCTAAAAACATACTTTAGTTATAATATATAAGGTTGTTATTGTCCGATTTCTCATAACAAAGGCAACCATTTTTCCTTTTATTTAAAAATCTGACCTTGTTACTTTCCATCATGGGAGAATATTTTCTTCAGATGGTCTGGCAAAAATTATGGTTTGATTTTCGGGAATTAAAAATAACCAAGGGCGAATCTCTTCAGATATTGTTTCCAGGATATTTAAACCTGAACCAAGGTCCCGATTTTCTGGAGGCCCGCATTCGAATCAATCATCAAATAATTACAGGTCCTGTTGAAATTCATTTGAAAGGAGACGATTGGTTTAAGCATCAACATCACGAAGATCCGGGGTATTCTACGGTTGTTTTACATGTAGTTAGTGAACGAGGAACAATGCAGGCGATTACCCAAAATGGAAAACTCATTCCTGAAATTGAAATAGGAGAACTGATATCGGAGAATGCTCGTCAGAAGTATGATCAACTCAGCCGATCCATTTCCGACCTACCTTGTGACGGACAATTACATTTAATCCCAGATTCTTTGCGTGCAGAATGGTTGGCTCAAGTATGGCAAGAAAGATTGCATCATAAAGTAGAAAAATGGGAACGATTGTTAAATCAATTTGAGGGTGATTTACATCGGGTATGGTTGATTCAACTTGGACCCTTGATGGGTGGCCCTGTAAACGGTCCTTTATTTTGTCATTTACTGGAGTCTATTCCTTGGAGAGTAATGCCAAAACTTAGAGATAATCCTGATCACCTGGAAGCTTTGTTGCTCGGTATGGGCGGATTTTTATATCGAACCAAAGAAAGAGGGTATATCGCAGAATTACAATCGCAATGGATGTTCCTAAAATATAAATACAACTTAAAAGAACTTACCTCTCCCAATTGGAAATACCTACGTATGCGACCTATTGCCTTCCCAGAAGTTAGGATATCCTTAACTGCGGCACTTTGGAAAGTATTTCAGGGCCCCCCTACCGAATCGCACGAATCGCTTTTATTTACCTCAACTTTGCAAGCCTCCAGTTATTGGGCTACACATAGTAGGATGGGCGTAATTTGTAAACCCAGACCGATCCCTACTGTGGGAGAAAATCTTAGACGTTTACTATGGATGAATGTATGGCTACCCGGAATTTTATTACGTCGTAAGATGGCAGGAAAAAAAAGTTTTTCTGATTTCCCAAACCTCAAACTGCCTCCAGAAGAAAATAGAATAACCCGCAGATTTCAACAAGCTGGAATGATTGCCAATACTGCAGCTGAAGCCCAAGCGCTGATAGGTTTATATAAGGAATATTGTTCTGGGCATCGGTGTTTAAACTGTGCTTTCGGCCAATGGATAATTGCTCCCTTCGATTCCATTCCTGAAAAAAAGTAATTTTAAAGGATGTTACCAATAATAATCCTTGGACTAGGTTCAGTTGCAAGAATTGCAGCCGATATTTTACGCTTAAATGATAATGTAGTGTATGGTTTTTTTACCTTAGAAACCCATCCTTCGGATAAGGAAGACACGCTTCATGATATATCTATTTTAGGTACTGTACATGATTCTTTATTTACCGAATTGGTTCTCGAAGAGGGAAAAGTAGATATTGTGATTGCAGAGATGGATATTCATTTAAGGCGAGAATATTATCAAATTTTACAAGAAACTACTCAACGAATGCCACGTACAGTAATTCATCCTGCGGCTATTATTTCCGACCATGCGTTTATTGGACAAGGGAATATCATTGGGGCCGGGGTATGCATTCAACCTGATGCTAAACTTGGAGACTTTTCAGTTTTAATGCCGCATGCAGTAATAGAAACAGATGCTACTGTCGAAAAATGGGTGAATCTCGGTACGCATGCAGTAATATCTTCTGGCGCTATAGTGGAAGAAGAGGTGTTTGTAGGGAGTGCTGCTGTGATTGCTTCTGGAATTGTAGTTCAAAGGGGTGCTCAAATTGCCCCGAGTTCATTAGTGATTAATTCTGTTGGACGAAATCAGGCTGTTGCGGGTAATCCTGCTGCGGTGATCAATAAATAAACTTTAGTTATATTAAATAGTGATATTGTATCTAAGGTTACTTTCTTATGTGTTCCAGCCAATCTAAACAGATGTCGTAATTTAAGGAACCTTGATCATCAAAAAACGAAGACCCTATCACTACTCCTTTAACTGTTCTGTTTTGTAAATCAGATAATAATTCAGCATTAACAGAATTAGGCAATTCAACCCAAACCTTATCTAAATTACCAGCAAGGGGTATTTCTGAATAATGATATTGAATTGAAATATCACTCTGCAGATGCATAGTCTTCGGCGAGCTCATCCAAATCAGGGATTGAATATTCGGATGTTTTTGTAAATAATTTATATCGGAGGATTGGAGTAAACTAAATTCCAAATCCCCTATATCTCCCGGACCTGTGGTTTCAGTCCACATCCCAATTTGCGGGCCACTCAACCAACCTTGAATTTCTTTCACCAAGGCAGCAGAAACTTTTCCAGCATCTCCGGTGACAAAATTAAATACCAAAAAATCTATTCCTTCAGCAGCCGCAAAACGAGCGTCTTGCAAAGTTCGAATCCCATCAATTTTTAATAACATATTTTCAAAATTAACAGATTAGCGAGGGAGGCTGTAAAAATTTGTAACTTTATATTCGTTTTGGCGCTGTAGTTCAATGGATAGAATGGGAGTTTCCGGAACTTTTGATGAAGGTTCGATTCCTTCCAGCGCTACACTTCATAAAACCCTTGCTGAGCGAGGGTTTTGTGTTTCTTGTCGAATTGTCAAATCGAACCTTCACCTTGATTTTATCAAGATCTTAAGCTCTCGTATGTTAAGTTTGAGCTATTACTTGACGATAGTTTAGTAAAATTAAATTATGAATCATTATCAGTTTTCTGCACAAATTGAGCGCGACCGGGAAACAGGATTATATGTAGCCCACGGGCTTTGGGTTTAGTTGTTGAATAGACCGCTATTCACTAAACAGAATTAATGGACAATTGGGTCAGAGCAATGAACCAGGAGAAACTTTTACCAATAAAACCACTTGCCTAATCTGTTTTTTAAGTCCTAATTTTCAGCAATCTTTTAATTTTTCTTCAAATCCCCACATAAGTGGTTCAACATTTCCTTCGCCTCTCGCTCCGAAAATCCCTTAAGACAATTTACTGAAGCGATTTTTAATTTTTATCCTAGTGAAGTATCATGCTCAATATTAAATCTTAGTAAAAGCAGGCTTGGATCAAAGGAATTAAGATAAACCGATGATACAAGTTTAAGTTAACTTTAACCATCAGACCTTCCTATTTATTTGTGGGTAACAAAAGCTCCTGTAATTCTTCAATGATTATTTACCCTCTTCAAATTATTCCATTACCATTGTCATTTTAGTAAATTTGACCCCACATGATTAAGCCTAAAAACGCAATAAAAGTTGGAATCACCTTAGGGGATTATAATGGCATTGGACCTGAACTAGCCCTTCGAACGCTAGAGGATCCTAAGATGTCGCAACTAATGATTCCCATTATTTATGGTTCCGGAAGAATCTTGCAACATTATCGCAGGTTGGTTTCTGGAGTTGAACGGTTTTCTTTTCAAACCATTACAGACCCTCAACAGGCAACCCCAGGTAAAATTTGGTTAATCGAATGTTTACAGAATCCTGAACGCGAAAGGGTAGAACCCGGAAAAGCCTCTGAACATGCCGGAAGAGCAGCTTTTCAATTTTTATCCATCGCTGTTAAACATCTAAAAGAAGGAAAAATAGATACCCTTTGTACTTTACCGATTGACAAAGCAACCATTCAACAAAAGGAATTTAATTTTCCTGGGCATACCGAATATTTAACACATCAGTTTTCTGCTTCGGATGCTTTAATGATTATGGTGGAAGAGGAGTTAAGATTGGCCACGGTAACTAGCCATATTCCCTTAAAGGAAGTATCTTCTCAAATAAGTGCTGATAAAATTTACAATAAATTGAAGCTATTTAGTTACTCGCTTCAAGTTGATTTTAACATTGATAAACCTAAAATTGCGGTTTTAGGATTAAATCCACATGCAGGAGATGGTGGATTATTAGGGAAAGAGGAAAAAGAAAAAGTTGAAGTAGGCATTGAGAAAGCCCGAAAAGAGGGTTTACGAATACTGGGGCCTTATGCAGCAGATGGTTTTTTTGCGCATGGACTTTTCCGACAATTTGATGGGATACTAGCGATGTATCATGACCAAGGATTAATCCCCTTTAAATTGCTGGCAGAGGGAAAAGGGGTTAATTATACTGCAGGATTACCTGTCATTCGTACTTCGCCAGACCATGGAACTGCCTACGATCTTGCGGGAAAAACAATAGCCGATTTAGACAGCTTCCGGCATGCCCTATTTCTTTCTTTAGATGTGTTTCAGACTCGAAATGAAAATCTTACCCTTCGTTCCGGAGCCTTAAAAGCGAAAGTTCCAGCAGAACTTATGCGGGAAGATGAGGTTGCTCCCCTGAATAAAGAGTAAAAAGGTCGAGTTTGCTGATTCGGGTTCTACCCTTTTATTATCTTTGTAACACTTAAAAATCCTTACTATGAACTTCATTGTCTCCTCTGCTGCCCTGCTTAAACAATTGCAATTGGTGGCAGGTGTAGTTCCCTCCCGTTCGGTATTGCCGATCATCGAAAACTTTTTGTTCGAAATAAAAAAAGACAAACTTGAAATTACCGCGACCGATTTAGAAATCTCGATGAGAACTTCTTTGGCAATTGAAACCCGAGGAAGTGAAATCAAACTTGCGGTTCCTGCCAGAATTATTCTGGAAATCTTGAAAAACCTTCCAGAACAACCCGTAACGTTTACGGTGAACGAAGACAATTTCGGGGTTGAAATCAGTTCTGAAAATGGGAAGTATAAATTAACCGGAGAAAACGGGGATGATTTCCCTCAAGTTCCTGAGGCTACTCAAACCGGCAGTGTTAGAATGCCTACCGAAGTATTATTAAAAGCGATTCAAAAAACACTTTTTGCTGCTTCTACCGATGAGTTAAAACCCGCAATGAATGGAATGTTGTTCAACTTCACCGATTCAGGGGTAACATTTGTGGCAACAGATGCCCACCGTTTGGTTAGATATCGCAGAGTGGATATTACGGTAAAAGATAAAATTTCTATCATCGTACCGCAAAAAGCATTAAATCTCATGAAGAATTCTTTGGTGAGTTCTGATGAAGTATTAACTATAGAATATAATGAAAACAATGCATTTTTTAGTTTAGGAAATACCTTATTGGTATGTCGCTTAATTGCTGACCGATATCCTGATTATGAAAATGTAATTCCTACGAATAATCCCAATAAATTAATTATTAATAAAAGGGAATTAATAGGTACTCTAAAAAGGGTAAATATTTTTGCCAATCGTACAACGCATCAAATTCGATTTAAAATAGCAGGAAGTGAATTAACCATTTCTTCCGAAGATGTTGATTTTGCGAATGAAGCAAAAGAAACGTTAAAATGTATTTATGATGGGGAGGATATGGAAATCGGATTTAATGCTACCTTTTTATTAGATGTAGTAGCGAATATTGATACCCAAGATGTGGTGGTTGAATTATCCACTCCGAATCGGGCAGGTATTGTAGTTCCGGATGAACAAGAAGAAGGCGTGAATTTATTAATGCTCGTGATGCCGGTGATGTTAAATACCTTCACGGCTTAAGTAGTCTCAAATAATATTATCATTGATTAAAAAAAACCCTCTGAATTGAGGGTTTTTTTTGGGGTAAAGCGGAAGATGAGATAGATTAAGGGTTAGGGCAAAAATTTGTTTTGTAATTTTTTTGGTTTAGTTTAATACTGAATTTGTATTTCAGTATCATGAATATAACTTAAACTCGGTAACATATTAATTTTTTTAAATCAGGTATCTCTTTAAATCAAAATTAATTTACAAGACATGAAAGCAATCTATAGCTCAATTAAAAAATGGTACTCATGTAGTAAAACCATTGTATTTATTATTTTCTTGAATTTTGCAAGTAAGGAATCGGTTGCACAAATCACCCTAACCCCAATTGACAGTTTTGAAATTGATACTAATCGATTCGGACAATTCTAAAAAGAAAAAGAACCCTTATAAGTACGATAATCTTATGGAGGCTTTTAAACGAAAAAAAACAGCGTTGCAAATTTATGATTTAAACAAACCTTCGCCTGAATTAATTTATGACGAATTAATTAGTGAGGGATATTTTTTTGAAATTGCAGGGATTCAGGGTAATGATGTATGGGTTTTTAAATATGATAATTTAACCTGGAAATCAAATCCCAAAGTAGTCCATTATAAATTGGATTATAAATAAATCGCTATAATCAGCCCATTAAATCCTGCATATTAAAATCAATGTAGAATTCTCGGTTTTTATGGGATTAACATGTAATAAATAAACCTATGTTGTGAAGAATTAAAGATTAATTAATTCGTACTTCCATAAATTCTAATCACCAGAATAAAACACTATACCCAAGTATTCCAGCCGTGTTTATCAGCAACCATACCTGTTCTTATCTCATGTAAGGTTTTCTTAAATTTAAGACTTAAGGCATTTTCTGTTATTTCTGGAAGTTCATATAAATGATCTTCAATACTGATATGCCGAATAGGGGCAACTACTGCTGCCGTTCCTGCACCAAAGGCTTCTTGTAATTTGCCTTCTTGTAATAACGTTTTTAAATGCTCTATTGAAACGGGTTTTACTTCTGCTGGAATTCCTAAATCTTTTGCGATTTGAAGAATAGAATCACGCGTTACACCATCTAAAATAGAGGTAGATAAAGGAGGTGTTACTAAAGTTCCCTCTATTACAAAAAACACATTCATCGTTCCAGATTCTTCAATGAATTGATGTCCTTTTGCATCTGTCCATAATACTTGGTCAAAGCCCTCTTCTTTTGCTTTGGCAGTGGGGTAAAAAGAACCCCCATAATTTCCTCCACACTTCGCAAAACCAGTACCCCCTTCAGCCGATCTTACATAATTCATTTCCACTTTAACTTTTAAGGGCTGCGCGTAATAAGGTCCAACAGGAGAAGTAACGATCATAAAATAATATTCGTCAGCAACTTTAACGCCTAATCTTGCTTCAGAGGCAAATACAAACGGGCGGATATATAAACTACATCCCTCTTGTTCTGGAACCCAATTGGAATCGGTTTTAATTAAGGTTAATAATCCCTCTTTAAATAAATCAAAAGGAATGGCAGGCATTGACATTCTATCCAAAGACCGATTAAAGCGGTCGTGATGTTTTTCTAATCTAAAGATGGAAATTTTTCCTTCTGGGGTACGATAGGCTTTCATTCCTTCAAAGACAGTTTGTCCATAGTGTAATGCTAATGCTACCGGACTTAAGGGAATTGGGGCGAAGGGAACAATCACAGGTGAAGCCCATTGTTTATTTATCCATTCGGCTTTAAACATGTGGTCAGCCACATATTTCCCAAATTCAAGATGGTTAAAATCAATACTAGATAAATGGCTTTGAGCGGTTTTGGTAACTGGGATTTGAAGGGCTGTCTGCATACTGCAATTTACGGGAGAAGTTTCAATTATTCGTTAGGGATTGAGGCACTTTTCGGAATTGAATTCGAAAGATAAAACAAAGAATGGGGATTGAATAATTCTGGTTGAGAGTTTTTTTAGTAAGACGAACCCACAGCTAAGGGTATTTTATACTCAGCAGAATAAATTTTACAATTATACTTTCGGTAGGTTAAACAATCTGCTAAATGATTATTCATAAATCTTTACCGAGGATTTAGAAACATCCTAAAATTAATTATCTACCTCTGAGTCTCCATGCCGAATCTTCATGAGATTGAGTGGTTACTGCGGTTGTTTTAGAATTAGATACTTCGGAAAGTTCTGCGGTTATCCAGGCGGCGGCTATTTTTTCTTTCTCAGAAGCTGGGGTGTCCAAAACATCAGGAGAGAAATATTTATGAATAAAATTCGTGTCGAATTTTCCAGAAACAAATGCCTCATGTAACAATACATATCTACAAAAAGGCAAAGTGGTTTTCACACCTCTAATTTTATATTCATCAATGGCTCTAATCATTCTTTCTATGGCTTCCTGGCGCGAGCGAGCATGCACAATCAGTTTAGCAATCATAGGGTCGTAATAAATTGGAATTTCCATTCCTTCTTCGAAGCCATCATCCACTCTAACGCCGGGGCCCATGGGTCGTTCATATACGGACAAAGTTCCAATATCGGGCAAAAATTGATTGGCAGGATCTTCTGCATATACCCGAACTTCAATGGCATGTCCATGGATATGAAGGTTCTCCTGAGAAATAGATAAAGGTTCCCCTTCGGCAATCCGAATTTGTTCCCGAACTAAATCTAATCCCGTAATCATTTCTGTAACCGGATGTTCTACTTGTAATCGGGTATTCATTTCTAGGAAATAAAAGTTGGCGTTTTCATCTACCAGAAATTCTACGGTTCCTGCATTATAATAACCGCAGGCTCTGCAAACATTAACCGCAGCTTCGCCCATTTTTTTACGAAGTTCAGGGGTTAACACCGAAGAGGGTGCTTCTTCAATTACCTTTTGATGTCTTCTTTGAATCGAACATTCCCGTTCAAATAAATACAGATAATTTCCAAAATGATCTCCTAACACTTGAATTTCAACATGTCGAGGAGAGCCCACAAATTTTTCAATAAAAACAGATCCATCTCCAAAAGCATTTAAAGCTTCAGAAGTTGCCCGATTCATTTGTTCAATAAATTCATTGGGGGCATTTACCACTCGCATTCCCTTACCCCCCCCACCAGCAGATGCTTTTATTAAGATGGGGTATCCAATTTCCAAAGCAATTTTTTCGGCTATTTCAACATCACCGATGGCTTCATCTGTTCCAGGAACCATCGGCACATCATAAGCTTTTACCGCTTGTTTGGCTGCAATTTTAGAACCCATCGTTTCCATAGCTTCTGGAGAGGGGCCAATTAATACTAAGCCAGCTGCCTTTACTTTTCTGGCAAATCCGGCATTCTCAGATAAAAATCCATATCCAGGATGTATTGCATCCGCTCCTCGATCAAGGGCTACTTGAATAATATTATCTCCATTTAAATAGGATTCTGAAGAAGGGGCTAACCCAATATAAATGGACTCATCAGCATATTGAACATGGGGAGAATGACGATCTGCTGCTGAAAAAACCGCAACGGTTTTTATGCCCATTTCTTTGGCGGTTCTTAGAATTCTCAGGGCAATTTCACCCCGATTTGCTACCAGCAATTTTTTAATTTTTTTACCTGACATTTAGTAAAGGTTATTTTATAGAATCTTCAGAAATTTCACTCGAATCAAAATCAACCGCATCCAGAGAATCTAACATCCGGGTAATATCGTCCGCTTGTTGGATTACCGTTTCGGTTGTTGCTTTTTTAGCTTTTTTTTGCCGGCTTTTACATCCTTCAATCGCTAAACACGCAATACCAAAGAATAGCAATAAGGCAAATGGCCAATGGGTTTTCATACCCCAAATGTACAACAAGAAAAAATTGTTTTGATTTCAACTTTTGCCCGATAATTAAATAAACTACTTCAGTATTTAGGATAAAATCAAAATCATCCTTCTGGTTTATTTTTTTATTTTCATTCGGGTTAAGATGCGTTCGGCAGCAATAATACCCCCTAAGGCAACGCCAGGAATTCCTTGTCCGGGATAAACAGTATCTCCACATCGAAAGAAACCTGGAAAAGGAGTTAAAGAACCTTTCATTAAAAACACTGGAGCTTTTAAAGATTGAGGAATTCCCCCTACCGTTCCCCATTTTCTATAAGTCCAATTTTCCCAAGTAACTGGAGTTGCAGATTGAATGAATAGAATTAAATCTTTTTTAAATCCGGGCAATCGTTCTTCGAGAAGTTGAATAATATAGTTTTCTACTAATTTTTTTTCTTGAAAATAAGATTCTTTTTTATCAAACCATTTTTCAGGATTTTCAGCATGGGTAGAAATTGAAAGAACTCTTTCTCCTACTGGGCAACGGATTGTATCCCCTTTCGCAGAAATAGAAACAAAAACACTGGTTGAATTACAAATCGGAATATGTTGATTTACGGGTAAAATAAATTGATGATGTAAAGTAAGATTATCAGGTAATTCATCTTGAATTACAATTCCTAAAGTAAATGCACCCCAATAATTACGCTGTTTATCGGCTTGTGTTTTTGTCCATTTATTTATTTTGCCCTCAGTTATTTCCGGTAGATTCCAAATCGGAATATTAGAAAGAATATTGTGGGATTCATAAGTTTGTCCTTTATGATCAATTACTTGATAAATATTTTTATTATTTAATTTAATAGAAACTACCTTTCTTTTCATTTTAATTTCCCCTCCTTGTAATCGGTATTCTCGTATTAAAGCTTTAGGCAAGGTAATCATTCCACCAGGCAAGTAATAATTGCTATAATGCGTATAACATAAAGCAGGAGCTGCAAATAAAAAGGGGGTGTTTTCAGCAGTATTTTGTGCGGTAATAATTAATTGTTCATCAATAAATCGTAAAAATTCAGAATGATTTTCTAAACCAAATCTTTTCAAGATGGTCTTAGTACTTAAAAAAGCATATTTTAATAAAAACGCATCGCGGGGATTATTTTGCAATGCCAGGTAAAGTAAGTCGCGAAAACAAGTAGGTGGAAAGCGTAGGTTAGAGCCAGATATTTTCCATACAATATTGGATAATTTCCATGCGAGCCTCCAGAATTTTTTAATTCCTTCTTCGTTTCCAAATTGTTGAGCTGATATTTCTAACCATTCTTCAAATGACTTCGTGCGGGTTATGGATTTTCCATCTATCCATACCGTCATACTGGGATTTAATTCATTTTTAACTAAAGAAAATCCGATTACTTTTTGTAAAAGATGTAGAGGTTGATATTCATCAAATCCGATTAAAGTTGTTGCCCCAGCCTCAAATACATAACCTTTACGAGGATAGGATGAACAACAACCTCCAGGCAAATGATTTGCTTCTAACACTAAAACCTTTTTTTGGTGTCGAGCAATCCAAGCAGCAGCGGTTAGTCCACCGATTCCCGAACCAATAACAATCAGATCATACATTGTTTGTTACAAACCCTAAAACCCTTGTTAATCGTTCAGATTAATTAAAGATTTACAATAATTCCTTAAATAGGGAAAGCCAACGGGATCTTTGGCTCCATACCCATAGGGTAAGGCAAACCAGTAAAAAAGTTAGGATAGCAAAGAGAATGGGATGGGAGGTAATTACTTCAAACGGGGGAGCGGGTGGATCAAGTATTTGAAATAGTGGGGCTTCTTGACGGACTTTTTGTGTGGCTTCTTCTTTCATTACCGCAACAGCGGTATAAAGTTGCTCTAACACCGCTTGTTGTTGTAACAATTGTTTAAGATTTACTTCTACTCCATACTTTGCTGTAAACCTTTGTTTGTCGCCCCATTCTGCAACAGTTTTAGATACCGATAATAATTCTTTATATAATGAATCGGCTCTAAAATTTAAATATTCTAATTGTTGTTGGTTCCTTAACCATTGCCGATGTTGATGCAATTTTTTAGTAACAATTAATAATTGATTAGAAAGGGCAAGGGTTAGGTTTTGATTTGCCGATTTATATTTAACTGAAATAAATCCTTCTTCATCCACAAATACAATTAAATTTCTATTTAAATATCTATGACCAAATGTTCGCAATGATTCTCCTGAAGCAGGAGGGGGTTGTAGAATGGAAAGGATTAAATTTCGTTCTAAATAATCTTCTTTTAACCAATCATTAATGGTTTGAGATTTATCATTAATATTAATAGAATCTTTTAATAATTGGTTTCTAAGTGCAGCACTTCCTAAAATAGCTTTTAAGGTTCCTGTTCCTGAGCTTGCGGTGGGATTTACAATTCCCAATAAATTATTTAAAGGTGCTGCAGCGTTAGCTTCCTGTTCAGGAAAAATAACCACATTAACTTGATATACTGGGGGAATTAAGGCTTGCCACACGCCCACCAATAAACTTAATGCGCTGCAAATTAACCATCCTTTCATGGGCATAAATCCAAGAAGGTTTCGGATAATTTGCATAGGGGCAAAAAGTAAGGGTTATTTAACTTGATTTAATAAAACAAATATGGTAACTAAACTCGTTATTATTCCCACTAATTGCTGTGCATTTATTCCACTATCAGTTCTGGCTGGTTTTTCGGGCACAATAATGGTAGCTCCTTTTTCAATTAAGGGATAGGAGCGTAAGAAAAAATAGGTTTTAGTTCTTTTAATTTTTCCATTTGCGTATTTCACAAAACTTTTTCTTTTCATGGCTCGATCTCTAAATCCCCCTGCGGAATTTAAATAATGTTGGAAGGTAGACCGATCGGGATCAAAGCTCACATTAACCGGATATAAAACCGCACCTTCCACGCGAACAATATCATTCACCTCGGGGATAATTAATCTATCTCCTTTTTTTAATATATTATCAAATGCAGAACCCGGATTTTCTAGCGCTCGGGTTAAATCAATTACAACTTCTTCTTTTTTTCTGATGATAATCGCACCAGATACATATGCATCAAAAGTTAGTCCTCCAGCACGATTGACAAGAGAAGAAATTCGTTCCCCTTTATTCGTTTTGGAATATTCCCCTGGGTATTTGACTTCTCCAGATATATACACATTCTCTTGTAATTCGAAGCTTGGATTTTGTCTAAAAAACAATTGGTCATAGGGTTTAAGCATAAATGAATCTAAGGACGCATCATTTTCCCAATCATTATTAATTTTAAGAATCAACACTTCTGTTTTAGTTTTCTTTCCTTCCCCTTCGGTAATTACCCGAGATAATTCAACATGATTTAAATCAGCACCATCTGTAGGTCCTCCTGCCAAATAAATGATATCTTTTAAACTTCTTCTACCTGTATAGATATATGCCCCGGATTTTCTTACTTCCCCTTTAACGGTTATATATTTCGTGTCTTTAAAATCTTCTGTATAGAAAATCTTTAAGGCATCAAATTGTTGTAAAGCAATATTGGAGGAAGAATTATATCCTTCTTTAAGAATTGAAGTATAATCAACTGGGATATAATCTATTTCTAATAAATCATTTATCCTAAGAACATAAATTCTTTTATTATAAGCTTCTTTAGTAAGTCCACCAGCTTTTTCCAATAAATCTGAAACTCGATCTCCCTTTTTAATTTGATAAATTCCTGGATAGGCTATTTCGCCCATGGCTTCTACTGAATTTTTTAAGGTATCCCGTATTCGCATGAAAGTAATGCTATCTCCATCTCTTAATTCATAATCCAATCCTTTTTTATTAAGCTCCTCGAGATTTACCGTCATAACTTTTACTTCATTATCGCTATATCTACGAATTTGAATATTATGTAAAGAGGCATCTGCTTTCGCGCCACCGGAATATTTTAATAAAGCTTGTAATTGTTCTGACCATCTCAATTCATATTGGGTTTCTCTTTTTACAGCACCTGCTAAAGAGACCACCTTTTTTTGAGTAGGAACAATAATAAAATCATTATTTCTTAAAAACATTTGATTAGGCAAGTCTCCATCAATTAAATATCCATATACATCCATGGAATCAATCGTTTTACCATCGCGTTTTAAATAAATTGTTCGAAGCGATCCTATTTCATTAGGCCCCCCTGCCAGATAAAGGGCATTAAAGGCATTATGTAAAGCAGATAAATTATAACTCCCGGGTTGTACCACTTCTCCGACCACATTTACTCGAATGGTTCGTGCTCTTCCAACAGAAACTTCAACAGAAGAACCTTGTGCAATAATGCCCTCAAATTTTTGTTTAATTATTTCTTTAGCCTTTTTTAAAGGAGTACCCAATAAGCTAATTCTTCCAACGCCTTCAGGGTAAATGGAACCATCTCGATCTAATTCGTATGAATTATAAAATTCAGCATTACCCCAAATCGTAACAATTATTTCATCACCAGGTCCTAAGGGATAATCCTGAGGAGGAACAATATTATCATCAGGAGCAAAGTTTACCGTTTTTTGAGAAAACATTTTTTGCCCAAAAATATTATCGAGGATGGTGTCTTTTCGAGTTAAAAAAGTTTCTTTTTCAATTCGTTTTTTTTCTAAAAGAAGAATCTTTTTCTTCTTCATCATTTCCAAAGTATCGGCTTCAGCTCTAAGCTTTGGATCCTTTTCTAAATTCTTTTTTTTCTTTGAAGAATATCTCCTTCTATACGGATCATTGCTATCAAAGTCTTCTTCCTCTCCTTCTTCAAGATCAGTACTTAAGATATCCTCTTCCTCTTGTTTTTTGTTGGAATATTTCCCTTTACTATCTAAGAATAGTTTAACATCAAAGTCAGGCTCTTTTTTTCTACGGCTAAAAAAGTCGATAATTTCATCATCTGGAACTCCCGCTTTTTTAAGTTGCAGAATTCTGCTTTTTAAACTTCTCGATTCAACTTCTTCATCCATAGGAAAATCATTTTCCATGTCGTTACGCTGGGAGGAATCTTTTACAATAATTTGAGCGTTAAGGACTGGAGTTCCAATCAGGAGAAGTAAAATTAATCCTAACCCTCCTAGGGAAGGAGGTAGAATTAATAACTTTGTCCTGAGAATTTGGGCTATGAAGGATTGTTGCCTGTAATTTTTCATGAATTCAAAAAGTAAAAATATCAATAATATGGCTAAAGTATCAATTGACATCAGTGGAGGAAAATTAAAAGCAGAAGATATTATTGTTGGAATTGATTTAGGCACTACCAATAGTTTGATAGCGTATATGGAAGATGGGGCACCCAAAACCATTTCGGATTTTGGTAAAGGTGCAGTGGTTCCTTCAGTTTTATATTTAACACCGGAAGGGCAATGGTTAGTTGGAGATGAGGCAAAACCCTATCTATTAATGGATGCCCCCAATACAGTTTATTCTATCAAACGATTAATTGGGAAATCTTTTTCAGAAGTAAAGGAGTTACAAAATTTTTTAGGATATCCTTTGAAGGAGGACTTGCAATCCAACACCGCAAACCTTTCTATTCAAGAGCGAGAATTCACCCCGATAGAATTATCTGCCTTAATCTTAAAAGAACTTAAATATCGTGCGGAACATCGTTTAAAAATACCCATAAGCCAAGCCGTTATTACGGTTCCAGCTTATTTTAATGATGAGCAAAGAAACGCTACCCGTGCTGCTGGAGCTTTGGCTGGTTTAGAGGTTTTACGTATTGTGAATGAACCCACTGCCGCCGCATTAGCCTATGGAATAGGAGTTCAAAACAGTGGAACAGAAACCATAGCGGTTTATGATTTTGGAGGAGGAACCTTTGATATTACTTTATTAAGAATAGAAGAGGGTGTGTTTGAAGTATTATCTACCCATGGAGATACTTTTTTAGGAGGGGATGATATTGACCAAAAAATCATTGAATACTGGTTAACCCAAAACACCATTTCAATGAACACTATTCATGAGCATAAAGAATTGGGTCAGTTATTAAGAATCACGGCTGAGCGGGCAAAAAAGGAACTAGATAACACCGCTTCTTTTGAATTAGCCGAATTGAGTCCGGAATTCCCTATCCGAGTGTCGCTTACAAAAGTTGAACTTGAAAATCTAGCCCAACCCCTGGTGAATAGAACCTTGCAGGCTTGTGAGCATGCATTGGTAGATGCAGGACTTCTGGTTTCAGCGATAGACAAAGTTATTTTGGTAGGAGGTGCAACTCGTCTTCCTTTGGTTAAAAAAGAAGTTGCCTCCTTTTTTAAATTGGAGCCCTTTGACAAACTAAACCCAGATGAAGTAGTTGCGCTTGGGGCAGCAGTGCAGGCCGATATCTTATCTGGAAATAGAAAAGACTTATTGTTATTGGATGTAACCCCCCTATCTCTTGGTATAGAAACGCTTGGAGGGGTTATGGATGTGTTGATACCTCGAAATAGTAAAATACCCTCCCGAATTGCCCGGCAATACACCACTTCACGAGATGGTCAGGTAAATTTTAAAATCAATATTTTTCAAGGAGAAAGAGAGTTGACCCAAGACAATCGAAGTTTAGGCTCTTTTGAATTACGAGGAATTCCTGCCATGCCTGCGGGTATTCCTAAATTGGAAATTCGGTTTCTGTTGGATGCAGATGGAATATTAAAAGTGGAAGCCTCGGAGTTAAGAAGTGGGGTTCATCAAGAAATTAGCATTGTTCCTAAAAAAGGATTGTCTGATGAAGAGGTAGAGAAACAATTAATGGATTCGATTACCTATGCAAAACAGGATATGGAAGATCGAAAATGGATTGAACTCCGGGAAGAAGCCAAACAACTGGTAGTGCATGCCAATCGGTTTTTATCTCAACATGAGGGATTGTTTGAGGAAACAGAAATGAAGGAAATGAAAAAGTTAATAGAAGACGTTAACCAATCAATGGAACAAAAAGTCCCATCAGAACTTCAAACTAAAATCGAAACCTTAAATCAGTTTAGCCAACCTTTTGCCGAGAAAGCAATGGATTCCGCAATTAAGAACGCGATCACTGGAAAAAAAATATAAATGATTAAAGTTGCCTGGCGGCCAGAATACATCCTTCCATTGCCCCCTCAGCATAGATTTCCCATGGAAAAATATGCGCTTATACCCGAACAACTTATCTATGACGGTACTTTAACGCCAGAACATTTTTTTGCTCCCCAAGCGATGGAGGAGAAGCACGTTCTCCTGACGCATACCCAGGAGTATTGGAATCGCTTAAAGTCTTTAAACTTAACCCCACAAGAAGTTAGAAAAAATGGATTTCCGTTAAGCCCTGAATTGGTAGAGCGGGAGTTATTCATAAACCAAGGAACCCTGGATTGTTTTCGATTTGCTATAGAATCTGGAGTAGCCTTAAATGTAGCAGGAGGCACTCATCATGCTTATGCGCATGCAGGGGAAGGCTTTTGCATATTAAATGATTTTGCCTGCGCATTTAATGTTCTACTTGCCGAGAAAAAAATTAAACAAGGATTAATAATTGACTTAGATGTGCATCAGGGAAATGGAACCGCAGCACTATTTAAGGGCAACTCCAAGGTTTTCACCTTTTCTATGCATGGAGAAAATAATTATCCTTTAAAAAAAGAAATATCAGATTTAGATATTCCGCTTCCAGATCAAATTCAAGATGCTGAATATTTAAAAATTCTATCCTCAACCTTACCAACACTTATGGATAGAATTAAGCCTGATTTTATAGCCTATCTTGCTGGAGCGGATGTATTAGCCACAGATAAATTGGGACGTTTAGGGCTAAGTAAACAAGGCTGTTTTGAAAGGGATTATTGTGTTTTATCAATAGCGCACAAAAGAAATATTCCACTAGCAATTGCTATGGGAGGGGGATATTCTCCCGAAATAAAAGACATTGTAAATGCCCATTGTAATACCTTTAGAATTGCTAGAGATTTATGGAATTAACTAGAATGTTTAGGGTATTCAGTAATTTTAATTTTTATTAGAACTTATGCCGTCAATTTCCACAAGAGGTTTGGCTATGCCTGCTTCACCCATTCGAAAACTGGTACCATATGCTGAGGCTGCCAGAAAAAAAGGAACAAAAGTTTATCATTTAAATATTGGTCAACCCGATATCCCTACGCCTGAATCCTTTTTAGAGGCGATTCGCAATACGTCAATTAAAGTTTTAGAGTATAGTCATTCAGCAGGAAATGAATCTTACAGAAAGAAGTTGTTAGGCTATTATCAGAAGTTTAATATTCAATTTAAGCTCGAGGATATTATGATTACTACGGGAGGGTCTGAAGCGCTTCGTTTTGCTTTTATGGCTTGTTTAAATCCGGGAGACGAGGTAATTATTCCAGAACCTTTTTATGCAAACTATAATGGATTTGCGGTGGAGGCAGGAATTACCGTTGTTCCGGTTACTTCAACAATTGAATCAGGTTTTGCTTTGCCTTCCATTTCTGAATTTGAATCTTTAATTACCCCGAAAACAAAAGCCATTCTTATTTGTAACCCTGGAAACCCAACCGGAAAATTATATACTCTTCAAGAGTTGGAAGGATTAAGAGATCTGGTATTAAAACACAACTTATATCTTTTTTCAGATGAAGTATATAAAGAGTTTTGTTATGATGGCGCTTCCTTTCATTCAGTTTTTCATTTACCTGGATTAGAAGAAAACACAATTGTTTTAGATTCTATTTCCAAAAGATATTCTGCCTGTGGAGCAAGAATAGGGTGTTTGATTTCCAGAAATAGAGCGGTGATGGAATCGGCCTTAAAATTTGCTCAAGCCAGACTATCTCCTCCAACCTTTGAACAAATTGGAGCTGAGGCTGCTTTGGAAACACCCGATTCCTATTTTGAAGAAGTTAAAGAAGAATATACGCAAAGGAGAAACTTAGTGGTTCATGCGTTGAATCAAATGCCAGGGGTGTTTTGCCCTTTGCCTGGAGGGGCATTTTATGCAGTAGTTAAATTACCAATCGACGATTCTGATGAGTTTTGTCAATGGTTACTGGAATCTTTCTCTTTTGAAGGAGCTACGGTTATGTTAGCACCTGCCTCTGGTTTTTATGCAACCCCCGGCATGGGAAAGCAAGAGGTTCGTTTAGCTTATGTTTTAAACCAAGAAGATCTTACCAAAGCAATGACTTGTTTGGCAGAAGGATTAAAGGCCTATGCGAGCTACAAAGCCAATGCTATTGTAAAATGAATGCTGCTTGATGATTTGTTCCACTTAAAAAACTGAAAATGTATTCTAGGAATTAAATGTTTCGTTAAAAGAAAAACATAAAACCAGGAAACAGTAAATTTTTAGCTTGAAGTTGTTTTATATTAAGTTAATTAATAAAGTAATACGATGAAACTCGAACAGATTTACACCAAATGCCTGGCTCAGGGAGCCTATTATATCGCAGATTCCGGAGAAGCTATTATCATTGATCCATTGCGGGAAATTCAACCCTATTTGGATAGAATTCAAAGCGATAAGGTTAAACTAAAATACATTTTCGAAACCCATTTCCATGCAGATTTTGTTTCAGGTCATATTGATTTAGCAAATAAAACGGGAGCTCAAATTATTTATGGTCCTATGGCAACCGCTGCATTTGAACTTACATCGGCTAACGATGGACAAGTATTTTCTGTTGGAAGATTAACGATTACCGTTTTACATACGCCCGGGCATACCTTGGAGAGTAGTTGTTTTTTACTAAGAAATGAAAATGGAAAACCCATAGCTTTATTTTCTGGGGATACTTTGTTTTTAGGAGATGTGGGTCGCCCAGACCTTGCTCAAAAAGCAGCTCATATGACCCAAGCTCAACTTGCTGGTATGTTGTATGAAAGCATACAAACTAAAATTTTGCCTTTGCCAGATGACATTTTGATTTATCCCGGCCATGGTGCTGGAAGTGCCTGTGGTAAAAACATGATGACAGAAACCGTAGATACCTTAGGCCATCAAAGAGTATTTAATTATGCTTTACAACAACCCAACAAAAAAGCCTTTGTTTCGGCAGTGTTAGATGGACTTCTTCCCCCTCCTGGATATTTCGGAAATAATGTGAAGATGAATAAACAAGGATATGATGCTTTTGAAAAAGTTATGCAAAAAGGACTTCATCCTTTATCCCCATTAGAATTTGAAAATGAAACAAAGCAAGCAGGAATAGTAATTTTGGATACGCGGGATAGTAACTCCTTTTCAAAAGGTTTTGTGCCAGGCTCAATTAATATTGGTCTTAGTGGTGAATTCGCACCATGGGTTGGAGCAATTTTAGTTGATACTCTCCAACCGATAATTTTAGTTTGTGAGGATGGAAAAGAAGAAGAAACCATCACTCGATTGAGTCGTGTGGGATTTGATCAAGTGAAAGGGTATTTGTCGGGTGGAATATCGAATTGGATAGCAGCTGGGAAACCTATTGAAAAAGTTCATCGCATTTCTGCAGAGGAATTTGAAGCTGAATTTAATCCTAACCTTTCTAGGGTGTGGGATGTAAGGAAAGAAAGTGAATATTCTGCAGATCATATTCCCAATGCTTTCAATAAGCCGCTTGCTTATATCAAAGACTGGACTGATGAAGTTCCTAAAGAAGATCATTTTTATATCCATTGTGCTGGAGGGTATAGAAGTATGATTGCTGCTTCAATACTTACCGCTCAAGGAATAAAAAACTTTAGTGAAATTGAAGGGGGATTTAATTCAATTTCTAAGACGCAAATCCCGAGAATCGCTACACTAGCAGCAGCAGTTCAAGGATAAACAATCTTAGTCTTTAATAAAAACGCGCTGAATCCTAGGCGATAGTCCGGATAGTATTTCATATGGGATTGTTCCAGCCCATTCAGATATTTTTGAGATAGGGATATGTTCTGAATGCTGTGATCCAATTAATACAACCCCATCCCCTTCCCTTGCTTCAGGGATATCTGAAATATCCACCATTAATAAATCCATACAAATCGTTCCGGCGATGGGTGCTTTCTTTCCTTGAATCAAAACATATCCTTTTCCCCATGATAAGGACCGAGGAATGCCGTCAGCATATCCAATGGGGATGGTGGCAATTCGGCTTTCTTTTTTCGCAATAAACTTTCGATTGTATCCTACACTTTCTCCAACAGACAAAACATGGATTTGACGGATAACAGAGCTTAAAGTGCCAATTTCTTCTAGTTGTAATTTGTTTTCCTCCACCGGAGATATTCCGTATAGACCTATTCCCATCCGAACCAAGTTGGATCTTTCATCCAGTTTGCGGACTAAGCCAGCTGTGTTTTGAGTATGGATATATAAGTCTGGAAAGCGTTCTAAAAAGGGGGCTGCAAAATCATGTAATAACTCAATTTGCTTTTGAGTAAAGGGGTCGTCAATTTCAGATTCTGCCGATGCTAAGTGCGTGAAAATGGAAGCGATTTTTAGATGAGGATATTGATTTACCCAATGTAATAACTTCAACTTTTCTGAGGGTAAAAACCCAAGGCGACACATTCCAGTATCTACTTCAATATGAATCGGAGGAATGGAAGTTGGTTCTTTATAGTTTTCTATTTGGAGACCCTCCAGACTACTAATTACCGGCTCTAATTTCCATTGCGACAATCGGAAGGGATGATAAAGATCAGGACTCATTACCATTATTGGGGTTTGAATTCCTTTTTCTCTAAGTAGTATTCCTTCCGCCGTAAAGGCTACAGCTAAATATTCTAGCCCTTCCATGGCTAAAGTATTCGCTACTTCCCAGGTTCCAGTTCCATAGGCAGAAGCTTTTACCATTGCCATAACCGCTTTGTCTTTCGAATGTGCCCTGAGTTTCCGATAATTTCGAACCAACGCAGATAAATTTATAGTGAATTGCGTGCCTTGGGTATTGCGGGTTAGGAAAGGGATGATTTGTTCTAATTCAAATCGTCGGGCTCCTTTTAACAATAGGGTACTGTTATTAAAAAGAGTTAAATCAAAGTTGCTCAATAAGGTTTTAACATCAGGCCAACACCTAATTCCTGAGGGTAAGGTAAGTCGAGAAAAAACAGGGCCGATAAGCTGAATTCGTTCGGCACCAAATCTTTGGATTGCTTCCTCAACTAATTTGTATTGCAAGTCTTCAGTTTCTTTTCCTTGTGCCTCGAGGTCTGTTATAATAAGTGATTTATAGTTCTGACTTTTATCGGCCGATAAAAGTTCAAAGGCATTATGTATAGAATCTGCATCGGCAGTATAGGCATCATTGATAAGGGTAAGATTTGGGGTGTCGGTAATAAATTCAGTTCGCATATGAACTGGCTTTAAATTTGCCACCTTTGAAGGCAGGTGTGCAAGGGGAACGCCAGCATCAATAGCAATTAGTATGGCGAGCCACACATTTTCTAAAGAGGCTCGATCTCGCATATTTAAAACAAAAGGATAACCCTCAATTTTAAATGACCAGCCTTCTGTTGTACTTCTTAAATCTTGAACTTCCCAATTATCATTCTTTTCAATTCCAATTGTAATGCATTCGATGGTTTGACCTATTACATATTGTTTTTGACTCCCTAAAGTCAATATTCGCTTTGCGCTTTTTCCAAGGATTAATTTTTCGGATAACTTTTGATTGAAATCTATAAAGTTTTCCCCGTGGGCACTTCCCATCCGAGTTAACACCATATAATCTGGCTCAATCATGGATTCTAAGCTGGACATTTCACCCGGCATTGAAATCCCCGCTTCTATTAATGCTATATCCTTTGTTGCTTCTAGTTGCAGTAATGAAAGTGCGACGCCTAATTGACTATTATAACTTCCAGGACTTGTAACGACAGTAAACGTTTGAGTTAATAATTGTGAAGCCCATTCCTTAACAATGGTTTTTCCATTGCTACCAGTTATTGCATAAATAGGATGTTGATAGGCTTTGCGATATTGATAGGCAAAATCTTGTAAGGCCTTCAGCGTGTCTGGAACCAATAAATAATTTATCTCTTCTCTTTCGGGAGGTGTACTAATCCAGAAATGGCGAACCCCTTTAGAATAGGCACTTTCGATAAAAGCATGACCATCTCTATGAGTTGTTTTAATTGCTAAAAAAATACTGTTTTGAGGGTCAATAATTTGCCTAGAATCAAAAATAATTTTTTTAAGTCGAACAGATGTATTGTGTCCGGATAATTCTCCGTACCCAATTTTTCTTTGAATCTCATTCAGACTAAACATACTACAAAGGTAGTTTTCTACTAAAATAAAACTGGTATTTACTTACTAAGTTTTGATTGTATATTTATTCTAATCTTTAGGTAAGATGAGCAAATCAATTATTAAAAATAAACTTGAAAGATATTGTGCATTGCAAGACCGATGTGTTCAAGAGGTTCGAAATAAAATGAGACAGTTAGACTGTCCTGTTGAGTGGGAGGAAGAGATAAAAAATGATTTAATAGAAAATAATTATTTAGATGAAAATCGATTTGCTAAAGCATTTGTAAGAGGTCATTTCAGACTAAAAGGTTGGGGCAAATTAAAAATCAATAGTGCCCTTTTGCAAAAAGGAATATCAATAGAAAATATAAATTCGGCAATTAATACTGAAATAGGGGAAGAAGAATATTTTGATAAACTTATTCAAATTGCCCAAAAAAAAATCACTCAAACTTCTGGAAAGGAATTGTCACCGGATAGTTTATCTTCATTAATCAGATATCTCCAACAAAAAGGATATGAATTAGAAATAATTTTTTCTGCAATTAAAGTATTAGAAACTGTATGATTTAATTTTCAATAAGATTAAATTGGTGGATAAAGCAGGTATTTAATACGCGTGGTATTTATTTACTTTGAATTTATGAAAGGACTGAAACTTTTAGGAATAAGTTTACTGATAATCGCATTAGTTTCAGTTGGATGTGGATCGGGTAAAAAACGAAAATCTAACAAAAAACAAAAAAGCAAAGGCAAAAAAGAAATTGTTCAACAACCCCATAAAGATACCGCCACCCGCACAACTTCAGTTGATAAGCCAATAAAAAAAGTAACCAAACCCAATCCCCAAATAGAAAAGGTTATAAATACCGCACAGTCTTATATTGGAGTGCCGTATAGATTTGGCGGGACCACAAGAAATGGATTGGATTGCTCAGGCTTAGTAATGTTGTCATATCAGGCAATCAATATTAAACTTCCTAGAAATTCAAAAGAAATGTCAGAGGTAGGTAAGCCCGTAAAAGAATCAGAATTATTACCGGGCGATTTGGTGTTTTTTTCTAAATCCTATAGTACAGTAATTAGCCATACTGGTTTGATTATTGAGGCCTCTTCTCAATCTGCAAAGTTTATACATTCCTCTACTAGTAAAGGAGTTAGAATTGATGATCTCAATAGCAGTTATTGGCATCCTCTATTTAAAAGTGCAAGACGAATAGTTTATTGACGAGATAATATTTACTATACTTTGTTAGAATTAATTTGAAAACGATAACTTCACGTATTATAGTTTTATAAACCTTGTTAACTTTAAGGTATGCAAAAGTGGATCTATTGGATCTTTTCCTTGCTTGTTTTCTCTTCTGTTTATGGTCAAATGCCAGGGCCGGGTGTAAAGATTAAAGAACTTCCCCCAAGTCCAGAGCAAAGAATCCTTAAGTATTTAATCGATACTCTTTTTACACCTGAACTTTTAGCTAAGGATACATGTGAAAAATTATTATTTCAAGAAGATAATCGATTTGCGGTATATGATTCCTCATGGCATTTACCAGAGCCCTTAATGATTTACCGATTTGGAGGAAAAAAACCTAACGCTGAGGAATTAATGGTTCTTACGGATAAGCAGCCAATTTCGATTACAGAAAGAGAAGGATTGTTGTTCGAAGATTTTACCATTCGAAAAACCGAATTAACCTATTTAAGTGAAGATTTTAGAGAAGGGTATTATTTTATCCGGTTCTCGCAGCCTATGGAATATTTAGGTGCTTTGTTTTTTGACGTATCCATTAAAGAAAAACCAGACCAAGCTGGAATTAATATATTATTTAGTTTTAGCTTAAAAAACAATAAAATTTTAGGATGGCAAGTATATTCTGACTGCCGCAATAAAGAAAAATAAAAAACCCTCTCTCTTAATTGATTTATTGAGAGAGAGGGTAATTAAATAATTTACAAACTAGAATGCGAAGCTAACACCAATTCAACATTTTTGGCAATCACTTCTCCCTTTTCATTTCTATCTAAAGTAAAACGAACCGCATCTCCTTCTCTGAGTTCTGTAAACTCAGCATTGTTTAAAGACGAGAAATGAAAGAACAGATTATTAGGCGGATATTTAATAAATCCATATCCAGCTTTGAGACTATGGATAAATGAAGATTCTTTTTCTCCATGCAACAAATAGGCAGGAGTGTCATCGTCTTCTAAATTTTCATTTCCATTATTATCCATTGTTCCTTCCTGACCTTCCGTTCCAGCTTCTTGATATCTAAACCGGTTGGGATTGGGGGGGACAAATAAATTATTGATGATTAAATCGTTTTTGCTGAGCCTGTTTTCAATGATTTCATGCATAGAAACAGGATAGGTTACTTCTTCTAAAAGATCCTGAGAAGTACGCGTAACGATCCGTTGTCCATCATCATTGGTAAATTCAAAATCCCAACTTAACACCATTACTCTAGTGCCTAGGGTATTGAGTTTACGAATCAAAGGCACATAATCTCCATCAGAGGTTAACAATACAATTACATTGAATTGTTTATGAAAAGCTAATTCATACGCCTCTAGTGCCAGCCAAACATCTATGCCTTTTTCATGGCGATAACCACCTCCATGATGATGTTTTAATGGCAAATAATGGGTTACAACTCCTTCATTCATCAGGATGTCATCAAACACCCGATCATAATATAATTGATTACCTTTTTGACTTGCCTCCTGTGCATTTAATCGCCCTCTGAAAAAATGAGCATCTACAATTTGGCAATGTCGTACATCTTGCCCGCATTCAGAGGCAACTTGATGACGAATAAAATGATGTAATCCTGAAATACTGAGACGACTGCGGCGTGTATGAACGAAATTATAATAGTTGCTTACGTGCAAATAATAATTTCCATCATAAAATACTCCGATCCTGGTTAGACCGTCATTTTGCAAAGGTTTTAACATGTGTATGGAATAATTAATTTAAAATAAGAAAGGTTTAAGTTGATATAACAGTTAAGTTCGGGTGAACGTGCCTTTTCAGGCGACTAAATAACCATTTGAATAATTAAAACGAAAGGAAAGTTGAAAAAGTGAAGTCGTGTGAATAGCTTATCTACAGAAAAATTCAGATTATAAATGAATATATCGATTCCCGGTGGCCCCCAAAGCCGCCTCTTTTACTGCTTCTGTATAAGTTGGGTGTGCATGCGAGAACATCGCCAAATCTTCAGCCGAAGCCCGAAACTCTAATGCCACTACAGCCTCAGCAATAATATCTGCCATTCTTGCTCCAATTCCATGAACCCCTAATAGTTCATCGGTTTCTGCATCAGCAATTACTTTTACGAATCCTTCAGTATCCATAGAAGCACGCGCTCTTCCTAATGCTTTAAAAGGAAAAGTTCCTGTTTTAAATTTTATCCCTTTTCCTTTAAGTTCCTCTTCCGTATATCCTACGCCGGCCACTTCAGGCCAAGTATATACAACATTAGGAATGCAGTGATATTGAATATGCGGTTTTTGTCCTGCAATTTTTTCAGCAACAAAAACGCCTTCATCAGAAGCTTTGTGTGCTAACATGGCTCCTCTAACCACGTCCCCAATTGCATAAATCCCTTTAACATCTGTTTCTAGAGATTCATTTACCGGAATTCTGCCTCTTTCATCTACCGAAACCTTAATATTCTCTAACTCTAAATCTTGAGTGTAAGGTCTTCGTCCAACACTTACCAAACAATAGTCCCCCGTTAATTCTAATTTCTTACCCTCCGTACTTTCCGCAGTTACTATAACTTCTTTTTTCTTGACTTCTGCTGAAGTTACCTTATGATGGAAATAAAACTCAAATCCCAATTGGGTTTTTAAAATCTTTTGTAATTCTTTTCCCAATGATTTGTCCATAGAAGGGATAAGTCCCTCGGTATATTCTACCACACTTACTTTGGCGCCGAGCCGGGCATATACAGAACCTAGCTCTAATCCAATTACGCCTCCCCCAATAATAATTAAATGCTTTGGTACTTCTGGAAGGTTCAATGCCTCTGTTGAAGTAATAATTCTGGTTTTATCTAGCGTAACCCCTGGTAAACTAATCGGCTTAGAGCCAGTGGCAATAATTACTTTTTCTGCAATTAGGGTTTGAGCTTCACCTAAGGAGTTGGTTACTTTAATTTCTTTGTTGTTGATAAAAGATCCAGTTCCTGTAAACACTTGGATTTTATTTTTTTTCATCAAAAAACTTACTCCATCACAGGTGGATTTTACCACCTCGTTTTTTCTTTGAATCATTTTGGCTAAATCCAATTGCAATTTTCCGGTTTCTATTCCGTGAGCTGAAAATTGGTGTAGTGCTTGATGATAATGCTCAGATGAATCTAATAATGCTTTGGATGGGATACATCCTACATTTAAACAAGTACCTCCTAGGGTAGAATATTTTTCAATTATAGCAGTTTTAAGCCCCAATTGAGCACATCGTATAGCGGCTACATATCCTCCAGGACCAGAGCCAATTACTACTACTTGAAATTGTGAATCTGCCATTTTTATAGTTTGATGAGATTCTTACAGAACCTGCTTATAAAAAACTGCACAAAGGTACGGTTTTGTTTTAAATTAAAGATTAACCCTACCTTTTATTATTTGTTTTTAAAATGAGCTTTTACATAGAATGTTTCTAAATTTCTATTCCCGACCTGGAATTTTTGTTCCTGTGGGAATGCAACCTAATTTTGAGGTGTTCCATGTTATATTAAATTTATAAAAATGAGTTGGTTTACAGATACGATGCAATCCTCAATTGGAAAGAAATGGGTAATGGCGCTTACTGGGCTTTTTTTAATAACCTTTCTGATTGTCCATCTAATTGGAAATCTTCAATTATTAAAAACCGAAGGAGACGCATTTAATATTTATGCTGCTTTTATGACTACTAACCCATTAATAAAAACCACCTCATACCTATTATATGCGTCCATTTTGATCCATGCGATTTATGGACTTTGGTTGACTCAGTTAAATCGGAAGGCAAGACCCATTCGATATGCAGTGACCAATCCTGGAGCGAATAGCACTTGGTCATCTCGTAACATGGGCATATTGGGTACAATAATCTTATTGTTTATTGTGATTCATATGCGAAGCTTTTGGTATACAATGCATTTTGGGGAAATTGGCAAAGTGATGATTGATGGACAAGAGTATAAGGATTTATATACAGTTACTAAAACCGCTTTTGCTAGTGAAGGATATGTATTGTTCTATGTGATAGCTATGGCTGCCATTGCATTTCATTTGGTTCATGGATTTCAAAGTGCATTTCAAACTATGGGATGGAATCATCCTAAATATTCTCCTGTTGTAAAAGCTGCTGGATTAGGAATAGCGATTATTATTCCCGCTCTGTTTGCTTTTATTCCTGTTTACATGCTTCTGAATAAATAATCTCCCTTTCTTTAAATATATGAAACTGGATGCCAAAATTCCGTCAGGATCAATTTCAGAAAAATGGTCTAAACATAAGTTTAACCTGAAGCTGGTTAATCCTGCCAATAAACGGAAGTTTGAAATTATTGTCGTAGGTTCTGGTCTTGCGGGTGCTTCTGCTGCTGCAACTTTAGCTGAGTTAGGGTATAAAGTAAAATGTTTTTGTTTTCAAGATAGCCCTCGCCGTGCGCATAGTATTGCTGCTCAAGGGGGGATAAATGCTGCCAAAAACTATCCTAATGATGGTGACTCAGTTTATCGCCTTTTTTATGATACCATTAAAGGAGGAGATTACAGAGCACGTGAAGCAAATGTTCATCGTCTTGCTGAAGTGAGTGTGAATATTATTGATCAATGTGTTGCACAAGGCGTTCCCTTCGCACGTGAATATGGAGGACATTTAGATAATCGTTCTTTTGGTGGAGCGCAAGTATCTCGTACTTTTTATTCTCGTGGAATGACTGGGCAACAGTTGTTATTGGGAGCCTATTCAGCACTATCCCGCCAAATAGGGTTGGGAAATGTTCAAATGTTTTCCAGAACTGAAATGTTAGATGTGGTTTTGGTGGAAGGGCAAACCCGTGGAATTATAACTCGAAATTTAGTAACCGGAGCCATAGAACGACATGCAGCACATGCTGTTTGTTTGGCTACGGGTGGATATGGAAATGTGTTTTATCTATCCACCAACGCAAGGGGTTCCAATGTTACAGCAACTTGGAGAGCACATAAAAAAGGAGCTCTTTTTGGTAATCCTTGCTTTACCCAAATTCACCCAACCTGTATTCCAGTCTCAGGAGATCATCAGTCTAAACTTACCTTGATGTCAGAATCTCTGCGAAACGATGGAAGGGTTTGGGTTCCTAAAACTAAAGGAGATAATAGAAGACCGGAAGATATTCCAGAAGCAGAAAGAGATTATTACTTAGAGAGAATTTATCCCTCGTTTGGGAATCTTGTACCGCGGGATGTGGCTTCCAGAAAAGCAAAAGAAATGTGTGATGCGGGTCGTGGAGTTGGGACTAGTGGATTGGCTGTCTTTTTAGATTTCGGAGAAGCAATCAATCGATTAGGAGAAAAAGCAGTAAAACAGAAATACGGAAACCTGTTTGATATGTATCATCAAATCACAGGGGAAAATCCTTATAAAACACCTATGCGTATTTACCCTGCAGTGCATTATACAATGGGTGGCTTATGGGTGGATTATAATTTAATGACTACAATTCCAGGGTTGTATGCTTTAGGGGAAGCCAACTTCTCCGATCATGGAGCTAATCGTTTAGGTGCATCTGCTTTAATGCAAGGTCTTGCCGATGGATATTTTGTAATCCCTTACACAATTGGCGATTATCTTGCATCCTCCAATTTGCCAATCGTAAAAACGGATCATCCGGCCTTTGTTGAAGCTGAAAACCAGGTAAAAGATCGTATCCATAAATTACTTTCCATTAAAGGAAAACTAACCGTAAATGAGATTCATCGGCAGTTAGGAAAAATCATGTGGGATTATTGTGGGATGGCAAGAAGCGCAGAAGGCTTAACCCATGCACGTAAATTAATTCAGGATTTAAAACAAGACTTCTGGACAAACGTGAATGTTCCCGGGTCAGATGCAGATTTAAATCAAGCACTTGAACACGCAGGTCGTTTAGCTGATTTTCTGGAACTCGGAGAGTTGATGGTAGTGGATGCCTTAGAACGAAATGAATCTTGTGGAGGGCATTTCAGAACGGAATACCAAACGCCTGAAAATGAAGCTTTGCGGGACGATGATGATTATTGTTATGTTGCTGCTTGGGAATACCAAGGCGACAACCAACCAGAAGTTCTACATAAAGAAGAACTGGTTTTTGAAAATGTTAAACTGACACAAAGAAGTTATAAATAATGAAAGGGTCGATGAAACTTACGCTTAAAGTGTGGCGCCAGAAGAATACCCAATCTTATGGTCGTTTGGAGACATACAAGATTTCCGATGTATCACCGGATATGTCTTTTCTTGAAATGATGGATGTTCTGAATGAAGAACTTATCCGAAAAGGAGAAGAACCTGTGGCATTCGACCACGATTGCCGAGAAGGGGTATGTGGAATGTGCAGCATGTACATCAATGGAAGGGCACACGGCCCTAAATCAGGCACTACCACCTGCCAATTGCATATGCGAAGCTTTAAAGATGGGGACACTATCGTAGTAGAACCTTGGAGAGCAAAAGCATTTCCAGTATTAAGAGATTTGGTAGTAAATAGATCAGCCTTTGATCGGATTATTCAAAAAGGAGGATTCGTTTCGGTAGATACAGGTTCTGCTCCAGATGCGAATATTATTCCTGTACCTAAACCCATGGCAGAAAAGGCGATGGATGCCGCAGCCTGTATTGGTTGTGGTGCTTGTGTGGCAGCTTGCAAAAATGCATCTGCCATGTTGTTTGTGAGCGCTAAAATTTCACAGCTAAGCCTATTACCCCAAGGTAAAGTGGAAGCTTCTGCTCGTGTTCAAAAAATGGTAGCACAAATGGATGCAGAAGGATTTGGAAATTGTACTAACACGGGTGCCTGTTCCGCTGAATGTCCTAAAGAAATATCTCAAGAAAATATTGCCCGAATGAACCGTGAGTTTATGGTTGCCAAATTAACTTCCGATTTAGAAGCATAATTCATTTAATAATTATTATAAATGAAAACCCTAAGTTTTTGCTTAGGGTTTTCTTATAAATCTAAATCGTTGCAATTACCTTTAATTCTATAGCAATTGGAGTAGGTAAACTTAAAATTTCAAGCGTCGTTCTGCAGGGTTGATTTGTTTTAAAATACTCTGCATACAGACGGTTATAGGTAGGGAAATCTGCTTTCATATGGGTGAGAAATACCGTTACATCTACGATTTGATCCCAACTGGAACCCGCCGCCTCAACGATGTATCTAACATTTCTAAATACAGAATGGCATTGCGCTTCTATGTCGTAGGAAATTACTTCCCCTTGTTCATTCAGGGTTACCCCTGGAATAACACTTGTCCCACGCTCTCTGGGACCCACGCCAGATAAAAACAATAAATTGCCAACCCTACGTGCATGCGGATAACTGCCTACAGGTTCAGGCGCTTGTGAAGAATTAAGGATAGAATCAGACATATCCAAAGATAGAACTTTTGAATTTTAACTTTTATCCCAAATTCAAAAAAATAAAAAAGGAGACATACCAAAACTTTTTTGTTTAGGCAGTCTCCGGTTTTCCGCTGTACGGAAGATTGTTATAGGCTATTCAGCCTACCTTTTATGGCTAATTGAAAATAGTAGTTAAGTAATCTTTCAATATATTCTCCATAGGTTTTGAGTTGGCAATTTTTTTCCCTTTTCGCTCAAACTCAATCCTGATTTCTCTTTTGTCATATTCTCCTAAGGTTTTTATCCTTTGGTTTTTGTCTTTATCATTTCGAAAAGGTAGATAGGTAATGTTATATAAATCGTTAGCCAATATTCCGTCTGATAAATACACGTGCACGCCATCCCCCACATTCGGAATATTTAATTTATCCCATTCAATATACCCTGCATCTTCTTTTGTAGGAATTCCCCAGACCGCTTTTAAACGTTGGATACTGGAGTCTCCATTTTCATGAAGGGGGATAAAAAACCTAAAGGTATCATCTGCAGTATATCTCAAATGAACCCGTACCATGGTTTTTTGGGCATAGCCACTTCCAATTAATAATAGCCAAACGGCTATTATGCCTACTTTTTTCATACTAATTTATTTAAAGGTTAATTTAACTAAGTAAGGATTTAAAGAGAACCTAAAAATCATACCAAGTTTATTCTTTCACAGGTAAAAATACAAAAACAAATATATATTCTACTTTCAATATGATTATCTTTTGGGATTAGAACTGAATCCTTGTTATTTTGGGCATCTAAACCAGCTGTAAATTATGAATGAATGGGTAACGATGGTTTTGGCAATCTTACAGGCTTTGAATCCTCCAGATAGCAATAGTCCTTATGCACGATATTATCACCATTATTATCAGGCACAAACCCTCCATTATGTAGACTCTTCTTTTACTGAAGCGATGGTTCAGTATGATAGTGCTTTTGATTGTGCACCTGGCTTTAGATATCATTTTCTGGAAGCAGGGCAATGTGCTTTGTTAGATTTTAATTATAGAAAGTTTGACGACTATGTAACCCAAGGAACCAAAGTAGGATTGACCCTTGGGTATTCTAAAGAGGTCTTGCTACTTAAAGGCGAATCCGCCTGGCTTAAGTATCAAGAAGCAACGCATAATATACGCAGAGGCTTTGAAGGATTTTATAAAGAGGGATCAAACACTCTCAAACTTTCTTATTTAAAAACTCAATTGAATTTGGATCGGATTATTACCCGACATCATCGAATCCGTTGGATTGGAGGAAATCGTGGGAGATCCAAACGTTTGAATAAGTTTACCCAGCAAGTATATACTCGTCATTGGCCAGGAATTAGAGAGTTGGGAGACCATTATCCTCCTGATTTATCCAATCGTAAATATGAAGACTTCTTATATTTCTATTTGGTTCATCCTAAAATAGTAATGAAAAATTTAGATTCTTTAGCTTATGCCATGGCGTCCAGCTTAGAAAAAGGGGGTATGTATCCCCATACTTTTCCGCAATGGATAGACCGATTCTTAGCTTATAATCAACAACCTCAATTGTTTGGCACTTTGGCAATTGGCGACCTGCCCGAGGTACCGTCCCAATATGATTATTATATGTACCCTGTTTATGATTTAGCCATTGCCGAACAACTTCGAAAAAAATTCTATTTGGCACCCTTGAATCAGTATATGCAATTGAGAGGATTATCTTTTCAACCTGATTTACGGGTGAAAATCACGCCGCGTAAACAAAAAGCTAAATAATTCTTTTTCTGCTAAACCCAGGTCAGTACAAGCACACTCTTTAAAGCCTTTACTTTTTCAATACCCTTCTATGAGTATCCGGATTAACGGACTTAATAAAAACTACGGCACTCAAAAAGTGTTGAATGAGGTTTCTTTTGAGGTCAAGCCAGGAGAAGTGTTAGGGTTTTTAGGTCCTAATGGCGCGGGTAAATCTACTACGTTAAAAATCATTACAGGTTTGGTTCGTCCAGACCAAGGAGACGTTACGGTTTGTGGAATGTCAGTAAACACAAACCCATTAGCTTGTCGCCAAAAAATAGGGTATCTCGCCGAACACAATCCTTTATACCTGGATATGTATATTCCCGAATTCCTAAGGTTTATGGGAAAACTTCAGGGGATGAAATCACAGGTGCTTGAAAAAAAAATAAAAGAAATAATCGAGATCACCTCACTATCCCCTGAGGCACATAAAAAAATCGGCACACTATCTAAAGGATACCGACAAAGAGTAGGCATAGCACAAGCTCTTTTACATGATCCGGAAGTAATTATTTTAGATGAGCCTACTTCTGGTCTTGACCCAAACCAGTTAATAGGAATTCGAGAGTTAATTCGAGAATTGGGTCGAACCAAAACCTTGATTTTTTCCTCCCATATTTTACCAGAAGTTCAAGCTATTGCCGACCAAGTGGTAATTATACATTTGGGAAATATTGTAGCCAATCAACCTTTGTCGCAACTGGAAAAAGCAGATACCCAACAATGGATTGAAGTGGAATTTGAACTTCCTGGTTTTGAAATTGCTCCCGTATGCCAATTGTATCCCGACTTGCAGTATGTGCAGGAATCTACTACTCGTTGGAGGTTTTTATCCCCAGCGGATCAGGATATTCGGAAAATAATCTATTCGGAAAGTATTCGGCAATCCTTGCCCATCCTTTCGCTCAATCGTCAAGAAAATAATCTAGAAGATTTGTTTCGCAGCCTCACAAAAACTCCCACGAAAAATTAATATATATTATATGCGAAATATATTAATTATAGCTCAAAAAGAAACAGCGGCTTTTTTAAATTCCTTGATTGCGTATGTTGTAATTACGGTTTTTTTAACGGGAATAGGTTTGTTTTTCTGGATATTTAATAATAATATATTAGATACTGGGGCTGCAGATTTAAATACCTTGTTTTTATTGGGTCCGTGGTTTTTTTTATTTTTAATTCCCGCAATTACCATGCGAGCCTTTGCAGATGAAATTCGATCCGGGACTTTGGATTTATTACTTTCAAGGCCAGTAACTATTTGGCAAATTTTATGGGGTAAATTTTTAGCCTCCTGTATATTGGTTTTTTTTGCATTACTTCCCACCTTATGTTATTATTTCTCTATTTCTTGGCTGGGCAATCCTCCCGGCAACTTAGATACCGGAGCAACCTGGGGGGCCTATTTAGGTTTATTAATGCTGGGTTGTTCGTTTGCAGCCATTGGGTTATTTACTTCGGCATTAACCGATAATACAATTATTGCTTTTATTTTTGGAGCCTTTTTATGTTTTTTCTTTTATACCGGATTTGATTTATTGGCAGAATTGCCGATTTTATCTAAGTGGAATGAAAGTATAATTAAATGGGGAATGATTGAACATTTTAGAAGTATTTCAAGAGGAGTTGTAGATTCTAGAGATATAATTTATTTCGCAAGTATTTCTTATGTATTTCTATTTTTAAGTGATTTAAAACTCAGCGCAAGAAAAAGATGAGAAAATCCTTAATTTTTAAAACATTATTGATTTTTGGCATAATCATCGCCTTAAATTTAGTTTCTTCCCAATATTTTTTTCGTCAGGATTTAACCGCGGAACAACGATATTCCTTAACCTCCTTTAGCAAACAAACGCTCGATAGTTTGAATCGTTATGTTTCTATTAAGGTATATATGGAAGGAGAATATCCTCCCAAGATTCAAAGATTTAAAGAGGCTGTAAAAGATATATTAATTGAAATGAAAATTTATGGAGGGAAACATATTCAATTTGAATTTATTGACCCTTCTGATAATCCTGAATTAATGCAGTCCTTTGTGGATAAAGGAATTACCCCTATTACTTTAAATATTCGAAAATCTACTACCTCTGAAGGGCGGCAATATCTTTTTCCAGTGGCGGTATTAAATTATGAAGGGAGAGAAGAAGTAGTAGATTTGTTTAGAGGTGCGGTGGATTATGCTTCCGGAGAACCCAGCCCTCTAAGAGCTGAACAACAATTAGAGTATAAATTTATTCATGCACTCCGTCGCCTTACCCAAGGAAGTAAAAAAATTGTAGGCATTTTAAAAGGGCATCAGGAAACGCCCAATAATTATATTCAAGAATTGAGTCATGATTTATCTAATTTATATATTCCAATTGAAGTAGAAACACATACAGGCGAATCAATTTCTCCTTCTGTTGCTGTTTTATGTATTTTTCAACCCGATACTGCTTTTTCTGAAAGAGATAAATATGAAATAGATCAATACCTAATGCTGGGAGGAAAAATACTATGGTTATTGGATCAGGAAGAAGTTAATCTGCATTATGCAGCAGAAGGAATGACCCGTTTGCGAAATTTAAATTTAGATGATTTATTTATGCGCTATGGATTTAAAATTAATTATGATTTAATTCAAGACCTTAATTGTTCTACAATGGAATTGGTAATTCCCAATCCCAATGCACCTCCTACTTTTACTGCGCAACCTTGGATTTATTATCCTTTAATAACCGCATTAGCAGAGCATCCCATTACAAGGAATTTAGAAGCCATTAAATTAAGATATGTTTCTTCTATTGATACGTATAGTCGCCCCAATATTCGTCATATTCCATTAATGCTTACTTCTCGATATTCCAGAAGTTTGCCAGGGCAATTATTTGTTGATTTAAATCAAGCTATTCGTCAACCCCCTCCGCCGGAAGCCTTAAATGGTAAAGGGAGAAAACTTGTCGGAACGCTTATTGAAGGTAGATTTGAATCCCTATTTCAAAATCGAGATATACCCGTGGATGCAATTGCTCAGGAACCTCCGACTGCGCGTTTTTTACCACGTAATGTTCAGGATACCCGCATGATTGTTGTAGGCGATGGGCAAGTCGCAATTGGAGAAGATGTGCGCGGTAAAGTGGATTTTATGGCATATGACAATAAAACTTTTATTCTGAATGCCATTGATTATTTGTTGGGCGGCGAAAGTTTAATTAATATTCGAGCCAAAGATTTGCAATATCGTGCCTTAGATTTACAAAAAGTAAAAGGAAAAGAGAATTTAATTCGAATTCTTAATTTAGGCGCCCCTTTACTATTATTAATATTATTTGGATGGAGTAGAGCCTGGAGGCGAGGAGTAGTAAATAAAAAATATAAAAGGCCTAATATTAATTCTTAATCTTTCTTACCCTTAATATTTTTGTTTATGATTATTTTACCTTGTCATGATATTACGCCTTCATTTGGAAACGACACCTATGTAGCAGAAAATGCTACTATAATTGGGGATGTTCAAATCGGGTCAGAATGTAGCATCTGGTTTCAGGCAGTGATAAGAGGGGATGTACATTCTATCCGAATTGGCAATAAAACCAATATTCAAGATGGCGCAATTCTTCATTGTACCTATAAAAAAGCATCCCTAAAAATAGGGAATGAAGTGTCCATTGGTCACGGAGCAATTGTACATGGGTGTACAGTTGAGGATCGGGTTTTAATAGGAATGGGCGCACGAGTTTTAGATCATGCTTTTATTGCTTCTGATGTAATTATCGCTGCAGGGGCTTTAGTGTTAGAGAATTTTCAAACAGAACCAGGCTATTTATATGCAGGAGTACCAGCAAAAAAAATTAAACCCCTAAGCCCTGAACAAATTGAAGGATTACAGAAAACAGCCCAGCAATATGTGATGTATAGCCAATGGGGAATTCTTACTAAAATAAGTTAACCTTACGGAAATATTTTAGTTTGATATTTTCCTCCGGAATAATTTTTTAAATAATATAAAGAAGTATAAAAACTAGAATCAGGAAATTGATTACAAGAATTCCAACAAATCCACATATTTTGATTGGTTGATATTCGATTCCACATACCCGTTAATTCATAAAATCGAAGTTTGCGGTTAGCAGCAAATGAAATCTGGGATTTATCGGCAATTACTATTACACCCGGCTTAATTTCCTTTTCATGATTTTTCATCCACATAATTACTTTGTTTTGTTTCTGTTCATCCTGAAACCATTCTATTTGTTGACTAATTACAGTTGAACATAAAAGCGCTAATAACCCCAAACTAATTATTCTCCCTTTAGTTTTATTAATGATTAAGAATACCCATGTAATTACTGCACTCATCCCTATGGGTAATAATAATTGATGACGACTATTCCAGTCGGTAAAGCTGGGTTCTAATCCTAATACTAAATAAGGAAATACAGCAACCCCCATAAGTAAAATACCTATCCCCCCTAAATATTTAGTCCAAATTCCTTTATATTGAATGGGTATTGGAAATAAAAAATAAAAGGAAACAAATAATAATATACTAAATGGAGTTATTAATCTCCATATTTCTAACCCTAATCCTAAAAATTGTTTAACGACCACTACTGGAATTCTGAGGAATGCATTAAATATTCGTTCAGGGGTTACGGCATAATAAGCCGCATAATTTCCAATAGGATTAAAATACTCCCCTCGAATTATCCACCCCACAATAGGTAAACAGAATAACCCTAGCCAAACAATAGGATGAAATGATTTTGAGGTAGTATATCGAAAATATAAAAATGCTATCAATAATTCAGCATACATCCACACATAATAAGCAGGAGTGATAAAAGATAAAATAAATAAAGGAACTGATAATAAAATCTTCCGATTTAATAATAATAAAAAAGCAAATGCATTAATTCCTTCCGAAATTGCATAGGGTAAATTTATGGCTGCAATTCTGGCATTATTTAAGGGCAATAGTATATATCCCAGAGATAAAACAAATGCAATTTCTGGATGAATAATTTTTTTAAGACTATAATACCAAGCTATCATACCTATCCCCAGAGCTAAAAAAGAAATTATTCTATATCCTAGAATAGGATTCGGAGTTTGATTCAAGAGATCATAAATAAACATTCTGGGATCTGGAGCAGATAAACCTTCTCCTGCTTTCCGGAACAACAAAAGCCAATCATCCCAATAAATCCCAGAATTTAGCATGAGCCCACCTCTGAATAGAAGATAGAATATGAGTAATCCTAAGGGCAAATATTTATGCATCCCGAAAAATACAAAGGATTCCTGGCTCTTGAATAGTTATTTACTTACTATCTATTCCCTAATTTTACCGCATGAACAATTTTATTGAAGAACTGCGCTGGAGGGGTAAACTACAAGACGCAATGCCGGGAACCGAAGCCCTACTTCAACAGGAGCAAGTGACAGCCTACATCGGATTTGACCCTACTGCTGATTCTTTACATGTGGGTAGCCTTGTGCAGATTATTTTGATGATGCGGCTTCAAAAGGCAGGACATAAACCTATTGCCCTTATTGGAGGAGCAACCGGAATGATTGGGGATCCATCCGGAAAATCAGAAGAACGAAATTTATTAAATGCAGATCAACTTCAACAAAATGTAGAAGGAGTACAAAAACAATTAAGCCAATTTTTGGATTTTACCCCCGGCTCTAATGCTGCCGTATTATTAAATAATTATGATTGGTATAAAGGGATGGGGCTTCTGGATTTTATGCGGGAAGTAGGTAAACATTTAACTGTAAATTATATGATGGCTAAAGACTCCGTCTCCAGAAGAATGGAAGCTGGAGGATTATCCTTTACAGAATTTTCTTACCAATTAATTCAGGGATACGACTTTTATTATTTATATAAAAATCATGGATGTAAACTCCAAATGGGAGGATCTGATCAATGGGGAAATATCACCGCAGGAACTGAATTGATTCGCCGAATTGGGGGTGGAGAAGGTTTTGCATTAACCATCCCCTTAATTACTAAATCAGATGGAACTAAATTCGGTAAAAGTGAAGGGGGAAATATTTGGTTAGATCCAACGAAAACTTCCCCGTATCAGTTTTATCAATTTTGGTTAAATATATCTGATGAAGAAGCAAGTCAGTATATTTATTTATTTAGTTTTTCTAGTCAGGAAGAAATTCTGGCACTACTGGACCAACAAAAAAATAAACCTGAGGCAAGAGAATTACAACAAGCATTGGCGCAAGAA